>Ga0081539_10001547_pt1 | contig 38393 bp, 38 predicted proteins | sample TabmetS4T2R2_FD_71023 | JGI IMG/M metagenome (GOLD analysis project Ga0081539, IMG submission 71023) | Tabebuia heterophylla rhizosphere microbial communities from the University of Puerto Rico - S4T2R2 | ecosystem: Host-associated > Plants > Roots > Rhizosphere ... | reverse complement strand
AGTGCGGCGGCCTGGCGCCGCTTTGTTATCGATCGCGCTTGATCAAGGCCAAAGCGGCGCCAGGCCGCCGCACTCCAAGGAGGCGCCCGAACCAAAACCGCATTTTGTGCGCTTTTGTGAGTCTATGTGGCATTGATTATAATGCCCGGTCTTTTCGTTTATTACTGCACTGACAGGGGAAACCTACAAAATTGGCGAACGAACAGTTTGATGTAACGATTATCGGCAGCGGGCCTGGCGGTTATGTTGCAGCGATACGCGCGGGTCAGTTGGGCCTCAAGACTGCGATAGTCGAGAAAGATAACCGGCTCGGCGGCACTTGCACCCTGCGCGGCTGCATTCCGACGAAGCAGATGTTGATGTCGGCCCACGTTTACGAGCAGATGCAGCACGCGGGTGACTTCGGCGTGCAGGCTTCGGGGATTCAGCTCGCTTTTGCAGACGTGCAGAAGCGAAAAGACAAGGTGGTACTGAAAAACTCCAAGGGCATCGAGTATTTGATGAAGAAAAACAAGGTGACTGTCTTCAAGGGCACGGGCAAGCTCGCGCTCCCGGGCAAAGTTGAAGTCACCGACGCTGAAGGAAAGAAGCAGACGCTTCAGACGAAGAACATCATCATCGCTACTGGATCTGTGGTGCGGCCGATTCCGGGATTTCAGACAGACGGGCAGCACGTCGTAAACAGCGATCACATTCTTGAATTGCAGCAGGTGCCGAAGTCTTTAATCGTGATGGGTGCGGGCGCTGTGGGTGTCGAGTTTGCGTCCGTGTATTCGCGGTTTGGCGCAGAGACGACGATCGTTGAATTGTTGCCGCGACTCGTGCCGCTCGAGGATGAGGAGGTTTCGAAAGAGCTCGAACGCAGTTTTCGTAAGCGTGAGATCAAGTCGCAGCTCGATACGAAGCTCGACAAGCTGGAGAAGACTGAGACCGGAGTGCGCGTGTCGGGCCACACCTCGAAGGGCGAGGCCGTCAGTCTCGAAGCGGAGATGCTGCTCGTCGCTGTCGGGCGCATGCCTTTCACCGAAGGCCTCGGGCTTGAAGGCACGAAGATCAAAGTCGAAAGAGGATTTGTTCAGGTCGACGAGTACCAGCAGACGGCGGAGAAGGGTGTTTACGCGATCGGCGATGTCGTGCCAACGCCTTTGCTGGCCCACCTCGCGTCGAAAGAAGGAATCGTCGCGGTCGAGCATCTCGCGGGCAGGAAAGACGTGCGACCGATCAATTTGCGTTTGGTGCCGAATTGCACTTACTGCGATCCGGAAGTCGCCTCAGTCGGACTCACCGAAGCGAAGGCGCGCGAGCAGGGGTACGACGTGAAGGTCGGGAAGTTTCCGTTCAGCGCGTCGGGCAAGGCGCGCATAATCGGGGAGGAAGAAGGGTTCGTCAAGATTGTCAGCGAGAAGAAGTACGACGAGATTCTCGGCGTGCATATCATTGGCCCACACGCGACTGAGTTGATTGCCGAAGCGTGTGTAGCAATGCAGCTTGAATCCACGGCGGATGAGTTAGGTCGGACGATGCACGCGCACCCGACGATCTCCGAAGCCGTGATGGAAGCCGCCGAGGGCGTCCACGATTTAGCTGTACATATATAGATCCACAGATTTCACCGATTACACTGAAAGAGATCGGTGTAATCTGTGGATGGCTCTGAAACAGTAATGGAACAACCGGATAAATCAACCCGTCGTCGCCGTCGTCCACCACGCCCACGCTTTCAAATGCGTGTCAGCACGAAGTACGCGCCGCGCAAGGCCGTCGACGGCCAACCGTTAAGCTGCTCTACTGAGACGACTCTCAAACCGGAGCAGCATCTCGACCTCTATCGCTACCTGAAGCTGACGCGTCTCGTCGAAGAGCGCCTGGTGAATCTCTACCGCCAGACGAAGGTTGTCGGCGGTGTGTTTCGCTCGTTGGGCCAGGAGGCGACAGCGGTCGGCACTGCTTATGCGCTGCAGCCGCATGACTTCGTCACGCCCTTGATCAGAGATCTCGGTGCGGTGCTCGTCAAAGGCATTCGCCCACGCGAAATCTTCGCGCAGTACATGGCAAAGGCGTGGGGACCATCCGGCGGCCGCGATCTCAACATTCACTTCGGCGACATGGAGAAGGGCTTCATTGGTCCAATCTCGCATTTGGGAGACATGATCCCGGTCATGACGGGGATCCTGCTCGGCGCGCGCATGCAGAAGAAGAAGTTCGTTGCCGTGGCTTACATCGGCGACGGCGGCATGAGCACTGGGGCTTTTCACGAGGGACTCAATTTCGCCGCCGTGCAGCGACTACCGCTGATCGTCGTCGCCGAGCACAACCACTACGCGTATTCAACGCCGACGAGCTTGCAAACCGCAGTGCGCGATCTCGCGGAGAAGGCGGCAGGCTACGGTATTCCCGCACACATCGTCGACGGCAACGACGTCGTTGCGTGTTATGAAGTGACAAAGCAAGCGGCAGAGTATGCGCGACGCGGCGGCGGCGCTGTTTTGATCGAAGCGAAGACCTATCGTCGCAAGGGACACGCTGAACACGACGATCAGCGCTACGTTGGGGAAGGCGAAGTCGAGTGGTGGGAGAAGAACAACGATCCGATCGATCGTTACGAAAGGTATTTGCTGGACTGCAATCTCGCGACGAAAGAGAAGCTCGAAGAGATCACCGCGAGTGTGCTCCGCGAGATTGACGAGGATTGCGCCTGGGCTGAATCTTCACCAATGCCCGAAGGCGAGCAGGCGGCGTACGGCGTTTTCGACAACAACATCGTCCCGCCGGCGTTCAGGCCGAAAGTTCTGGAGGGTTAAATGACGCTTAAACCAGGAAACTACACACCTAGAAGTACCAATGGTACCTCACTTACCGGAGGAAAAGGCATGGGATATGTGCATGCAGAGATTGAGCTAACAAACGAGGATGATGTCGGACAAAATTATCTTGGTCTTTTGCCGGAGAATAAGATACGAAGAATCACAACCAGAGCGATGGTCGACACCGGCGCGTGGGATCTTGTCATTAATGAAGAGGTTCAGCAACGACTTAATTTGCGCGTTGTCGGCAGGCAGACGGTGAAATTGGCAAACGAGACCTTATTGGAAGTGGAGGTCGTTGGTCCTGTTGCGATTCGCTTCGAGGATCGGAGGATAATAATGACCGCGGTAGTATTGCCGGGCACATCTGAAGTCTTGCTGGGCGCTTATCCGCTGGAAGGACTGGACGCTTTCGTAGATCCAAAACAGCAAAAGCTTCTTCTAAACCCTAACACTGCAAATAATACGACTGCGTATATTAGGCAAGTCAGCCTGAGTATCTAACGATGTCGACTGCCGTTAAAAAAGAACACAAATCTGCACGCCCGGAGCGGGGTGGACAGGCCACGCTCGTCGAAGCTATTCGCCAGGGGATATGGGAGGAGATGGAACGCGATCCGACCGTGTTCGTGATCGGTGAGGACGTCGGCGCGTATGGTGGCGCGTTCAAAGTCACTGACGGGTTGATCGATCAGTTTGGCAAAGAGCGAGTGATCGACACGCCGATCTCGGAAGGCGCGATTGTCGGCGCGGCGTGTGGGGCGGCGTTGATGGGTATGCGGCCGGTGGCTGAGTTTCAGTTTATCGATTTCATTTCTGCCGGGTTCGATCTGCTGACGAACTACGCGGCGAAGTGTCGTTATCGCTGGGGTGCGGGAATCCCGGCGGTGTTTCGTGGTCCATGTGGTTCCGGAGTCCGTTCCGGACCGTTTCACTCGCTCAATGCGGAGTCGTTTTTCCTGAACACTGCGGGACTGAAGATTGTCGAGCCGTCGACGGCTTACGATGCGAAGGGACTGATCAAAGCCGCGATTCGCGATCCCGATCCGGTGCTCTATTTCGAGCACAAGAAGCTTTATCGCTTGCCGCGACTGCGCGAAGAGTTACCCTCGGATGATTACATCGTCGAGATTGGAAAGGCACGCACCGCACGTGCGGGAAGAGATTTGTCGATCATCACTTTTGGCGCCCCAGTCCTGACCGCGCTCGATGCTGCCGAAGAGCTCGAGAAGGAAGGCCTGGACGTCGAAGTGATCGACTTGCGAACTCTCGCGCCGCTTGATAAACAGGCGATACTCGCGAGTGTGAAGAAGACGAGCAAAGCAATCGTGTTGCACGAAGCTTCACGAACCGGAGGCATCGGGGGTGAGATCGCGGCATTGATTGCTGAGGAGGCGTTTGAATGGCTTGATGCGCCCGTGATTCGCGTCGCGTCGATCGACACCCCCGTGCCGTATTCGCCGCCCCTTGAAGATTATTACTTGCCACAGACGAAAGACGTGGTAGACGCTGCACGCAAGCTCGCGGCGTATTGATAACGCTTTACCTGGAGTGAGCAGTCGAACTTGGACACGGTCAGTACCACCTGCGATAGCCGGTGGGTGCGTAGCCATCGCGCGCGCCTAAAAGGCTGCGCACCCACCGGCTATCGCAGGTGGTACTGACTGTGTCCAACAGAGCAGTTTCTGAACTAGACGGAGAACAAATGAGCACAGAAGTGGTGATGCCGCAGATGGGTGAGTCCATCGCGGAGGGAACGATTACAAAGTGGTTGAAGCAGGTTGGAGAGCGTGTCGAACGCGACGAGCCGCTGTTTGAGATCTCGACGGACAAAGTCGACGCAGAGATTCCATCGCCCGCTGCGGGAACGTTAACTGAAGTCAGATATAAAGAGGGCGACACTGTCGAAGTGAACACAGTCGTCGCTGTGCTTGACGGTGGTCAGGGTGCGGCAAAAGCAGAAGCACCGGCGCCAAAAGTGGAAGCACCAGCACCTGCTCCACCAGCACCTGTGCCACCACCGCCACAACAAGTCGCCCCACCGCCGCCGCCACCGGCTCCACCAGTTCAGGCGAAACCGCCAGCACCAGCACCGCCACCTCCACCAGCCGCTGAGAAGAGAGACGGCAGCGCCGCAACCGCGGAAGATCTGCGCCGGACCAAGTCAAGCCCACTCGTACGCAAGATCGCACAGGAGCACAACGTCGATATCTCGCAGCTCGAAGGCACTGGTCTAAGTGGTCGTGTAACCAAGAACGACATTCTCAGCTACATCGAATCGGGCACCGCCGCCGCACCGGCACCCAAAGCCCCGGCCGAACGCGCTGCATCTGCGCCGGCGGTCCAACCGCAGGAGATCGTCGCGCCACCGCCACCGCGCCCACAGATGGGCGACCGCGTGGAGCAGATGAGCGTGATGCGCAAGAAGATCGCGGAGCACATGGTCCTATCGCGACGCACTTCGGCCCACGTCACGACCGTCTATGAGATCGACATGACTCGCATCGCCCGGTTACGCGACCAGCATCGCGATGCCTTCTACGACCGGACTGGGACCAAGCTCACATTCATGCCGTTTATTTTCGAGGCTGTGAACAAAGCTTTGCGAAAGTTTCCGATTTTTAATGCACAGGTTAACGGCGAGCAGATCATTTACAAGCAGGACATCAATCTTGGCATGGCTGTCGCGCTTGATTGGGGTTTGATTGTGCCGGTAATCAAACGTGCCGACGACCTCAGCATCTCCGGTCTCGCCCGCGCTGCAAATGATCTTGCTGATCGGGCCAGGACCAAGCAGTTAAAACCTGATGAGGTAACCGGCGGCACCTTTACGATCACGAACCCCGGCGTCTTTGGTGGTCTATTCGGGACGCCTATCATCAACCAGCCGCAACTCGCTATTTTGGGCGTTGGAAAGATAGAAAAACGCGCCAAAGTGATGACCACGCCTGACGGTGACGACTTCATCGGCATTCGCTGGATGGCCTATTTTGCCCTGAGCTTTGACCATCGCGTAATCGATGGCGCCGATGCCGAACGCTTCCTTGCTTTCGTTAAAGAACAGCTTGAAGCCGGTGACTTCTCCGTTTAATTTAGCCACAGATTTGACGAATCCGTAACACATCCGCGCAGATCTGTGGCCTATCTTATTGCGATAAAGTGGTGATTCGATGAAGAAATCCGAAGGCTATTGACTTAAGTTCCGTGAAGTTCTAAGAACTGTCATCCGCAAAATTTAACGAGCGGGAGGCGAGGAGAAAACTCGCCATTGTTAGCTTGAAGAAGACGCGCGCGAAAGAGCGCGTTCACTAAGTCACCAGTTTAAGGAGATAAATTCGATGGTATTCACTAAACATAAAATGTTTGCCCCGGCAGTGCTTATCACCTGCCTATTAGTCTTCTCAGCCTCCCCAATACTGGCCCAGGACACGACCAATCCGGCCGGCTCGCGCACCGTCGCCAGCGGCCAGAAGATGAAACTTAAAGGTGTTGTCACCCGGCGTGATTCCGATACATTCACCGTTCGTGACATGAATGGCGTGGATACGGTTGTTCGACTGACCGACAGGACGAGTGTGAAGACAAAAGGTGGGTTCCTGCGCGGCGGCTCGAACTACGCACAGACCAGCATCCTGCGCGGCCTGAACGTTGAAGTTGAAGGACGTGGCAATGGATCCGGTCAGTTAGACGCGGAGAAGATCCGGTTCAACGAGTCCGACATGCGTGTTGCCCGCGCGGTCGAATCACGCGCTGCGCCGCTCGAAGAGAGAGCGTCTGACACGGAAAACAAACTGAGCCAGGTTGAAGCGAATGCGCAACGGCTGTCGGGCCAATTGGAAGAGCTCGCGGCTGTTTCGAACGCGGCACGTGGCGGTGCGAAAGCTGCACAGGCAACTGCTGACGCGGCCGTCGCCGGCGTCACTGCTACCAACGAGCGCATTTCAGCTCTCGACGACTACGCACCACAGGAAACTGCTGCCGTGAACTTCAAGTCAGGCAGTGCAGTGCTTTCACCAGAATCAAAGACAACGTTGGACGACATCGCCAGCAAGGCTTTGAACGCCAAGGGCTACGTGCTCGAGGTTTCCGGCTTCGCAGACTCGCGCGGCAGCGTGAACCTGAACCGTCAGCTCAGCCAGCGTCGTGCTGATGCGGTTATTCGTTATCTCGTTGAGAATCACAACATTCCACTGCGCAGAATCGTGACGCCGTATGGCTACGGTGAGATGAATCCGGTTGCGGAGAACGAGACGAAGGAAGGTCGTGCACAGAATCGACGTGTTGAGATCAAGTTGCTCGTCAACAAGGGACTCACGTCGCCGGCGCCGACCATGAATCCGGGTACTTCGGGTTCCGGTAACTAATTGTTGTGGGCTGCGCGGGGTTCACGCTCGCGTGCAACTCCGCGTATGTTGCGTGGCACCAAAGAGTCGTGGATCATGCCGTCAGAAAAGCGGTAGGATAGGAAGCATGCAGGCCAGCAGCCTGGCGGCATGAGACCGACTCGAAGGGTGCGAAGATGATTCTGGGGGTTGAGAAAAAATTTTTGGGGCCGGCGTTCCTGATGGGAGTGCTGGCCCTTTTTCTGTCCACATCAATCGCGCAGGCCCAGGGCGTCAAAGACCTGCCACCGCCACCGGCGCCTTGGAGAGCGAAGCCAACACCAACGCCAAAACCGGCCGAGCCTGAAGTAATCACAGACGTCATTCGCACGACCTCGAACCTCGTGATGGTGCCTGTGTCTGTTACGGATCAAACCGGCAATGCCGTGCAGGGACTACAGGTTGCTGACTTTCGTTTACAGGAAGAAGGAAAGCAACAGGAGATTTCGAGTCTCGGCAACCCGGAACAGGTGCCGTTAGCGATTGCGTTGCTGTTTGATATTTCGAGCAGCGTCGGCACGAAAGGGTTCTTCTCGTCTCAACAGAAAGCAGCGGCTGAGTTTCTCAAGACGGTGATGAAGCCGTCTGACAAGGCTGCGATATTTACGATTACGGGCCAGCCAAATCTGATCCAGCCGCTCTCTTCAGCGGACGCATCAGCCGCAAAGATGCTGAGTATTCCCCCAGCGGCAGCCAGCGTTCCTACGGCGTTCTACGACACTGTTGAAGCAGCGGCAAAGTATCTTACCGAGAATGCGCCGAGTAATTATCGCCGCGTCATCGTGGTACTGTCAGACGGTGATGATAACTTCAGCTCATTGACTCGAGGTTTATCGGTTGCAGATGCCAGCGCTCAGCTGAGCGGGAAAGAGACTCCTGCGGGGACGCGGACTGCTTTACAACAGGCGCACGGGCGAGCAGTTACGGTAGTGCAAAAGACTGTACAGCAGGCTGACGCGATCTTTTACGCGGTGAATCCGGGTGGTCCTTCAATCAAGCTGAATCAGATTGCGATGCGGGCCGAGAGAGGCATGGAGGCAATCGCGGAAACGACCGGAGGTACGGCGTTCGTTCCCGATTCCGATGCTGATCTCGAGCGAGTGTTCCGGCAGGTTGCAGCGGAGTTGCGCGGACAATATCTGCTTCAGTACTACGCGGATTCCGAGAACGTGCCCGCCGGGCAATTCCGGCGGATTCAGGTTGCGGTTCCCGCGCGCAACGATGTGCGCGTCCGCGCTCGCCAGGGCTACTACTCCAAAAAGCAGAAAGACTGAGCCACGGATTTACGCGGATGAAAAATCCGGATTTTTATCCGTGTAATCTGTGGTTGCGGTTTTCGTCTACTGCCTCATTATCACCAGCACATCAGTCAATCGATTGATCACGTTGAGCATCGTGCGGCCGGCGGCGTTGAATTGGTTCGCGTTGGCCTGCTCTTCGGCCGTGGCGGCACCGGCTGCCACACCCGCGAGCTTGATGTAATAGGGCTGAAGCTCCGGCGTGGTGCGGAATTTTATCTCCAACTGATCGAGGCCCTCGCGAAAGCCTCTGAAACCGTTCTTAACCTTGGCTTTACTATCCTGGTTTGCTTGCAGCCCTGCCGGCGACACTTCATTTTTCTTCGCGGCCTCATCAACTGCGGCGATGCTGCTGGAGATACCGCCGAGGAGGTAGGTAAACAGCGCAATATTCTTAACCTGTTCGGCGACGCGCTGGGCGCCTTCCGTGCGCACTTGCGCGGCACGTTGGGTCTGCTGCGCCGGCGTCGGTGGCTTTGGCTTGGACGACCGGCTGCGCGTTTGGCTGAACGCGGAAGAGGCTGTCAGTAAAAGTGTGGCGAGTAAAGTGAATGCGATGCGTTTCAAAGGTGTTCTCCTCTTCGGCTGCTAGTTTGTTCGCGCTTTGGAGGGGATTGTACCAAAGACCAACGCGACTGTTAGAATGACGCCGAAACACCGCGATCTGGTTGCACCGTTTTGTATGACGAAGGAAAGAAAGCTTTTGGTCCAGCGACTGGGTCTGGTTGACTACGAATCCGCCCTCGCAATCCAGAAGCAAACGGAGCTCGCGGTTAAAGCCGGTGACCAGCCTGATACGCTGCTCCTGCTCGAACATCCACACACTTTGACGATCGGCCGGCGCGGCGACAGCTCTTCAGTCCTGCTCAACCAAGAGGAGCTACGCGCGCGCAACGTGACCTTGTTTGAGACGAATCGCGGCGGGAAGGTTACCTATCACGGCCTGGGCCAGATCGTCGGTTATCCGATTATCAACCTCAGTCCGGATCGCGAAGACGTTCATCGTTACGTTCGCGATCTGGAAGAAGTGTTAATCCGGACGATGTCTGACTTCGGCATCGATGCGTTTCGGATCGAGGGGCTGACGGGCGTCCACACGCCGCGCGGAAAAATTGCGGCGATCGGTGTGCACATCTCGCGCTGGGTCACGACGCACGGCTTCGCGCTCAACGTAAATACCGATCTCAGTTTCTTCGATCTGATAATTGCCTGCGAAGGTGAGCCCGTCACGTCGATGGAGATTCTACTCGGTAACGAAACGGACTTAAGCTCCGTCGAACATCGCATCACCGAGAACTTTTCCAATGTCTTTTCTTATCCGTCTTTTCCGCGTTTATCTGTGGCCTAAAATGCTAACTCTCGAACTAATCAACGAAGCACGACACCGAATCGCCTCCCGCATTCATCGCACACCCGTACTGACGTCGCGGCAGTTCAACGAAGCGGCGGGCAAGGAAGTCTTTTTAAAGTGCGAAAACTTCCAGCGCGCCGGCGCCTTTAAGATTCGCGGCGCGACTAACAAGATCCAATCGCTCACGCCTGAAGAGAAGCAGCAGGGCATCGTCGCTTTCTCGTCCGGCAATCACGCGCAGGCTGTGGCGCTGGCGGGCCGTGAAGCGGGAGCTCGCGTGCTTGTCGCGATGCCGGAAGACGCGCCTGCGGCGAAGGTGGCAGCGACGCGTGGTTATGGCGCGGAAGTCGTTTTTTACGATCGTCTGAAACAGGACCGCGAAGCCTTTGCACTCGATCTCGCCGAGCGCGAGCGTCTGATCATGGTCCCACCGTACGACGATTATCTGATTCTCGCCGGCCAGGCGACGTGTGGTCTCGAGTTGATGGAAGAAGTGCCTGAGCTTGATTGCGTGCTCGCGCCATGCAGTGGCGGCGGCTTGTTTGCGGGTGTGGCGAGTGCGGCGAAATCACTCGATCCGAAGATTCGCTGTTTCCCGGTTGAGCCCGATACGGCTGACGACACGCGACAATCATTTCTCAGAGGCGAGCGCGTCTCGATCCCACCACCACCGACGATCGCTGACGGCCTCCGCGTTCAAATCCCCGGCAAGCTGACGTTTCCGATCGTCAAGCAACTCGCCGAAGACGTGCTGACAGTCACAGACGAGGAGATCGTCGCGACTCTTCGCTTCTTCTTGTTCCGCATGAAAATCCTCGTCGAAACCTCTGGCGCCACCGCCGCCGCCGCTGTCTTATTTAAGAAGATTCCGCCTGACGTGAACCGCGTCGGCGTCATCCTGTCCGGCGGCAACATCGATCCGGATCTACTTCAATCCGTAATCAATCCGTAAAATCCGCGGCTAAAAAACGACCTCGCCCACAAGAAACGACGCGACATTCGCAGCGACTATCACGGCGAAGTCGCGCCACTTCGCTTCCTTCCCAAACGCAAGCCAGAACAACAGACATTCCGCCACGGGCGCGAACGTCTCGGCGATCAAAAGATAGAACGCGCGCGAATAATCGATTAATAAGAGTGGCAAGACGAGCGTGACGATCGGATAAGTACATGCCGTCAGCCAAAGCCCTGCGAGTATGCGCCGACGTTTTGAGTGATGTGGTGAGAGACCAAAGAAGAGAATCGGAGTCTCGATCGCGATCGTCAGCAGGTAGCCAACCGGCAGAAACTGCCAGAGCTCGTAGGGCGACACTAAAGCATCCTTAGCAGGAACGGCGCTTCCGCTAGCACGTGCGCGATCGCCACCGTGAAGTAAACATCGCGCGTCGTCGGATAATCAATCGAAAACCCAAACCAAAGCACACCGACAGCAACAACAGCAAGGATCAGCGCTCCGGCAACAATCCGCGGAAATCCATTTGGATGGCGCGCGATGGGTACACTACGCACCTCCCAAAATCGTGCGCTCCCAATCCGTCCAATCAGCGGCAAAGCGACGATCCAAACGCCGTAGTGCAGCATCTCGAGAAACAAGTGCACTGAAACCAGAACGTGACTCGAAACCTGCGGCAGCACCGCCGCGCCTGAGTGTTGCGTGATGCGCCAGAAGAGACCGTTGTCATCAGCGAGCGGCGCCGTCTGCGACAACCGCCAGATCATTAGCGTCAACACGATTGGCAGCATCCACAGGCACCGCCGGTAAGCACGCGACCACGCAGGCCGTGTGCGACGGAGATGCCGATCAAGAAACCACAGCGCGATCAGTGGATGCACGTAGACGATCGTGAGACTGAACAGGTCTGGACCAAGCCAGTTCAGCGAGCACAGTGCGAGTGCGACTGGAATCGTCCATTTCCAATTCGCGTAGCGCTTTTGTCTGCTACGCAACCAGACAAGCAATGCGAGCCAAAACAGCAGCGCCGTATTCCACGAGGCCACGATCACGCTCCACAGTGCCGCATCGTAGACAAATGGAAGCGCGACATACGTGAGCGTCAGCACGCCCAAACCGATGAACGCAGTCAAAAAGAAGTTCCGCGATCTGCCGAAGCGGACGGGCAGCCGCATGAGGAAGTAGCGCAGCTCAAACCAGTTGTGCGGTCCGGCAAAGATGAAGAGCGTGACGATCGATACCTGCAGCGGCAACCAACTCGCAAACGCCGCCGCCGATGCAAGCGTGCAAAGTACAGTGACCACGAAGAACACATTTGTAGGGGTGGCCCTCTGTGGCCACCCGTGCGTGGAATCCAGCCTCGGGTGGCCACGGAGGGCCACCCCTACAGTTGTGTCTTGCATTTACTGTTTCTTCAATGGAATGAGGAGGCGCATCGTGCGGCCGTTCATCTGGTCGTCAGGCACGATCTCGACATCGACACCGCCAATCGTCGGCTTACCCTCGGCGAGCGCCTGCGGGAGATTGCGCCAGCGCCACGATCCCGGCGGTCCGGCGTTACCACGCGTGATGATTGCCGCTACGCCCAGCACGATCGCCACAAGCACCACTGCCCCAATCGTCCTCTGCGCTCGGCCAAACGAAGACGAGCGCGCCAGGAACAAACCCGCAACCGAGATGGCCATAAACATCAACAACCCCGCGATGATCGTTCGCGGTGCGCTGAACGCAATGCCCCCAACAACCGGCGCACTATCCGCGCCACCGTCGAGCGCCGCGCGCAGGCTGTTGAAGTCAGACTGCGAGATCTGCAGTTTCGCTTCGTAAAGCTTCGAATCCGGCACGATCTCGAGCCCCGTGTGCAGCACCTGTCTCGCCGGCGGTTTCGGTTTCGCGACGTCGGCTCTGATGGAAAACGCGGAAAAGAGAATCAGGGAACAAGCGACGAGGAGGAACTTCATAAGGCTCCTTTCAACCCGGCTGAATTCTGAACTGAGGAGCTTATACTGTAAAATCCTTCCAGAGGTAAACAATTGGCCCGCGAACTCCGAGTAATCAGCAACAATCAAAGGGTCCGCCAACCCAAGCCCGAATGGCTGCGCATCCGCCTGGGCGACCCGACTAACCAGAACCAGGTGCTGCAACTGATCGAAGGTCTGAACCTGCACACCGTCTGCCAGGAAGCGCGCTGTCCGAACATCTTCGAGTGCTGGTCAGATCGCACTGCCACGTTCATGCTTGGCGGCGACATCTGCACGCGTCACTGTGGTTTCTGCGCAGTCGGCAAAGGTCAGCCAGGCTCGCTTGACCCGGAAGAGCCGCGTCACGTGGCTGAAGCTGTGGGCCATCTGAATCTCGCACACGCCGTCATCACTTCGGTTAATCGCGACGATCTGCCGGACGGCGGCGCCGCACACTGGGCCGAAACGATTCGACAGGTCCGAGCGGTGAATCCCGACTGCAAAGTCGAAGTCCTGATTCCTGATTTTAACGGCGACGAAGCGGCTTTGAATACTGTTCTCGACGCGGAGCCTGACGTTCTCAACCACAACACCGAAACGATCGCTCGCCTTTATCGACGTGTCCGGCCCGACGCCGTTTATCAGCAATCACTAACACTCTTGCAACGTGCGGCGACACGGCGCGATCGCGAAAACCGTGGCATGCTGACGAAGAGTGGCATCATGGTCGGACTCGGAGAGACGTTCGAAGAAGTCGTCGAGCTCATGCGCGATCTGCGCAGCGTCTCGTGCGACATCATGACGATCGGCCAGTATTTACAGCCACACGCGCGACGTTTGCCGGTTGAGCGTTACGTGACGCCGGAAGAGTTTGCGAAGTGGCGCGAGATCGGCATGTCACTCGGATTTCATCACGTCGAATCAAGCCCACTCACGCGCTCCTCGTATCACGCACGCGAGCAAGCCGCGAAATGAAAGCCTCGATCTTCAGACAGCACGGCCGGCCGGAAGTGTTCGAGTACACAGACGTGCCCGAGCCGCGGATCCGCGCGAACGAAGTGCTCATCGAGGTGAAAGCGTGTGCGCTGAATCATCTCGACATTTTTGTTCGCAATGGTTTGCCGGGAATTGAGATTCCCCTCCCGCACATTCTCGGGTGTGATGTGGCGGGAGTCGTGCGCGAGGTCGGAGAGCTCGTGACGTGGGTCAAGGCGGGCGAAGAAGTGATGGTCCAGCCGGGTGTTTCGTGCGGGCATTGCGAGGCGTGTCTCAGCGGGCAGGACAATCTTTGTCGCGAGTACGACATGATTGGTTATCGGCGCGATGGTGGTTATGCGGAGCTCGTGGCGGTTCCGGGCGTGAACATCATTCCGAAGCCGGCGGAGTTGAGCTGGGCCGAGGCGGCGGCGTTGCCATTGGTGACTGTCACCGCGTGGCACATGCTCGTGACGCGTGCCGATGTGCAGCCGGGTGAAGACGTGCTCGTGCATGCGGCGGGAAGCGGTGTTGGTTCAGTCGCGATTCAGATCGCGAAGCTGCGTGGCGCGCGGGTTATTACGACGGCGAGCACAGACGACAAGCTTGCGAAGGCGCGCGAGCTCGGGGCTGATGAGACGATCAACTACTCGCGTAATGATTGGCCAAAGGAAGTGAAGCGGCTCACGGGGCGCAAAGGCGTTGATGTCGTCGTCGAGCATACTGGCGCCGTGACGTGGCCGGGATCGATTGCGTCACTCAAAAACAATGGGCGTCTAGTGACGTGTGGAGCGACGAGTGGCTTCGACGCGCGGACGGACTTGCGACAGGTGTTCTACAGGCATTTGACACTGCTCGGATCGTTTATGGGATCGAAGGCTGAGTTGATTGAGGCGATGAAGTTCGTCGCACAGGGGAAGATTCGCGCTGTTGTCGATCGCGTCTTACCGCTCAGCGAGGCGCGTCAGGCGCACGAGTTAATCGAGGATCGCGCCCAGTTTGGGAAGGTAATCTTAGTACAAGATTGACAAGATTATTCATGATGAACAAGATCTGAAATCCTGAAGAATCTTGTTAATCCTGTCTAACGGTTTGAATAGTCTTCGGCGACGTAGCGTTTCTTGAGCGCCTCCAAATTCCCCTCTTCGAGATTGAAGTTCGTCCCGGCAATCACTTTCTTCCCCTCATCCGTCGTCACCCAATCGACAACCTGTGGCGCGTTCGCGCGGAGGAAGATGCTGTCCGCAGGCTCGAGCGGCTTGCCGTCTTTGCGTGAGAAAACCCAAACGTACGTGTATTGCCCATTGCGAATGTATTGGAGGTCTGCCTCGAACCCCTTGAGCGGCGACGGTGCCGGGCCCGCCGGCGACGCGGCAGCCGAGTTGTTCGCAGCAGAGTTAGTTGGCGCGCTGCCACCGCAACCACTGAGCAGTAAAACCAAAATCAAAAGCAATATAAGTCTCAAGGCAATTCCATTCCTTCTTCAATCTTCTGGTCCCTAATGTACATGATTGTGCACTGCGTGTCCTCGTAAACGATATCAAACCAGCCGCTCGCCCGCGCGTGCTCGAAAAAGTCGTGATGCGTGTTGTCCGAAAACACGTAGCGCGCGCCGAAGCGATCGCGAATCAACGGCCCCGGATCCTCTTCCTGCCCGAGCGTGATGCGGTCGTAGAGACGCGAGAGCTCCTGGTTCTTGTCATAGAGATAATTCGGATCGAGCCCCGAGACGTAGTAGTGCGTCGGATCAAAATAGAAAAGACGCGGAAAGTCGTCCCAATCCGTGTTGAAGATCAACTGCCCTGGGGGAATATTCTCTCGCATCCACTCAGCGCCCGCCGCGTAGTAGTCGTGCGCCTCGCTCTGCTTGATCTCCTGTAGCTCGGCGGTGAAGTTTAGAATCAGAAACACGCTCAACACAACGACGACGATCGCGACAGCCACCGTCTGCATCACACCGCGAAACGTACTCTCTTTCTTCTCCGGCAACGGCACCGCATCACCTTCACGATCGAGAAACGGCTTGAGCTCCTCCAGCACCTCCGCCGGGAGCCGCGAGAGATACGGGCGATAACCTTCCAGCCACGGCTTGAGCGAAAACCCAGCAAACAGGATCGCAAACGGCGGCCAGTACTCCGCGATTCGCTTCCAACGCGCCGTCATGATCATCAACGCGGTTGAAAGCAGCAGAAAGAAGATCGGATACTGCCCGCGCCTGCGTTCCGAAGGCTCAAACGCGAGATAACCCACGAACATCGCGATACACGCAACTGCCGAATTTCCCAGAAATTCCCACGAATCATACGGGTACCACTCCGACCCGACCTTTGTGTCGAAGTCAGACGCAGTGAGCTTGATCTTCATGTGCTCGACGAGCAGTTGCAGGTTGTGTGGGAAGTAAGGATTGATGACGAGCCCGAGCGCGCATCCCACGATGACGTAAAGCAGCGGTCGCCATTCAAAACGCTTCTCGGTGATCGCGATGGAAACCGACCAGAAAACCGCAGCCATGATCAGGAGGACAAACAGGTCGTACGTCCAGGTGAAGATGAGACCAAGCGGCAACAACGGCCAGTATTTCCGCTTGAAGAACAGGTGAATCGCGATGACCAGGTAAATAATCGCGAATGGCGGCGCCTTCGCCATGTTCATGCGAAACAGAAACGGCGCCGAACATGCCAGTAGCGCGATCAACCACACGAGCGCGTAACGCACGCGATAACGCAGCAGCAACCAGTAACACGACAGCACCGCCATGCCGCCGAAGATCGCCGACGAGATCTTCGCGCCGAGCCGTGGGTCTGCAGACACGGCAAACGGGATCTGAATGAAGTGGAACAGCAGGTGATGGTCCACATAGTCTTTCGAGTTGAGCGTCGTGAGTGGCAGCCAGGGAAACTGCGGCGGGAAATGCCCGTTCCGGATCGACTCCCAGAGCGTTTGCGACCACTTAATGTGGTAATAACCATCGAAATCGCCGCAGCAGATTGCTGACGTGGAGAACTGAAGCTTCCGGAAGACCCAGCCGACGATGACGGCGCCGGCTAAAAACTCGATGCTGCGGATGATTGACTCGGATTTAAACCTTGAGACTGTGCCGGAGGAAGTCGTCATCAATCGCTCAACTGTTGCCTGTTAGTGAACTACAGTTGGTCGATCAGATCGAGAAGTGCTCGCGGATCGATCGGCTTGGTCATGTGTGCATTGAAGCCCGCGTTGGTCGATCGCTCCTTATCGTCAAACATTGAGTAGCCGGTCACGGCCACCATCGGAACGGTCTCGTAACCAGGCATCGTCCTCATTTCCCTGGCCAATTGGTAACCATTCATTTCGGGCATGCCGATATCCGAAATAATGACGTCAAACTGGCGCTCGCGTGCGGCCTTCAGTGCCGCAGGCGCGGAGGCAGCCGTCACGACTGAATAACCAGCGTGCGTCAACACGACTGCCAGCATCTCTGTGACGTCGGCAACGTCGTCGACCACGAGCGCTGTTCTACGCTCGCGTGGCTCAGTTCCAATGACTTCGGAGTCCATCGCAACATCAGTAGAATGATTCGCATGATTCGATAAAAACTGGGTGAGTGCGTAAAGGGAGGGCTGATGATCTGTAGTAACGCACGATGAGTAATAATCTCGCATCGATGCAGCCTTTCCGCAGTTTTTTGTCAGACCGCGTGTTGTGTGTGGAGAGCGGATTTACTGTAGCCGAAACAGCCGATGGTGTCTACACAAGTCCTAAGAAAAACTTCGTGGACAGTCTTTAATTATTTTGCTACGTTGCACGAAACTCAAAATCCACATAAGGAGTGAGGTCAATGGCAGCCAAAAAAGGAACCAGGAAGTCCAGAGGCGCGCGCAAAGGTGCCGGTAAAGGTTCAAAGAAGGGCACAAAGAAGAGCGCGTCAAAATCGAAGTCCCGAGGCGGCGCTAAGAAGTCAACCAGGAAGGCAGCCAAGAAGTCGACGAAGAAGGGTAGACCAGGCAAGGGGACAAAGAAGGCTGCAACAAAATCCACGAAGAAAGCCGGTAAGAAAGGCACAAAGAAGAGCGGCGGCGCCAAGGGTACGAAGAAGAGGGCCAGGAACACCGCGGCTACAGCTTCACCGGCAGCATCAGAAGGCTACGTGACACCGGAAGAAATGGCGTCTGAGACATCCGAATCCGGCGAAGAAGGCGCGGGCGGTGAGTCTGAAGCCTCTGCCAACGAAAACGCCGAAGGCAGCGAAGACGAAGACGTCGAGTAGTTTAGTGCGGCGCTGATGTATCCAGCCGGCAATCTTTTCATTCCTGTAGCGCACGGCCAGTTAGAAGCAATTCTGAAAGAGCCTCGCCAGGGCGCAGCGAAGGGCGTGGCCCTGGTCCTACACCCGCATCCACTCGGCGGCGGCACGATGCACAATAAGGTTGTGTTTCGTGCCGCCGCGGCGTTGAACGACGCGGGCCTCGCCGTTCTCCGTATTAACTTTCGCGGCGTCGGCCAGAGCACCGGCCAGCACGACGAAGGACGTGGCGAGCGTGATGATGTTCGGGCCGGGTTGGATTACCTGTCACAGCAGTATCCCGGCCTCCGAATAACAGTGTGTGGGTTTTCGTTTGGATCGAGAGTTGGACTCGAGGTGGCGATTCACGATCCGCGCGTGTCGTTTCTGATCGGGATTGGGACGCCGCTGGAGAAGTACGACTTCAGTTTTCTCGAGCAATGTCGCAAGCCGCTGTTGCTGGTCCACGGAGAGTACGACGAGTTTGGCGACGTCGAAGAGTTGCGGCGGCTGGTTGCGGAGCTTGAGACAAGCGTGCCGGTCCGGTTAGTCGTAATTCCCGGCGCCGGCCATTTCTTCGACAATCAACTCGACGAGCTCAAACGTGCAATCACAGACTGGGCCACAGAGTTACACGGATGAAGACGGGTCCTTATCTGTGATACTGATGAACTTTGAAGTCTGTGGTTTCTTGTCGCGCATGCGGAACTGGACGAGCACGAAGCCAACGGCTACTACTATCGCCGCTGCTACACCGCCAAATAGCAACTTCCCGAGATCATCAAAGCCACTCGTAACGTTTTCCTGAAGCAGTTCCATTAAGAGCATCGCTCACGGCCTTTCTGGGTGGTGTATGTCAAACGGGGAGTGGCAGCTTAGACACCGTTGTCTGATTGTTTGTTCCGCTTTAGGATAGCCGTCATGCACGAACACAACGACCCCGCGATACGAATCACACTCCTGCCACGCGACACGAATTCACGCGGCACCATCTTCGGTGGCGTCATCCTGAGCTACATCGACACGGCCGGCGCGATCGAAGCGCATCGTCACACGCGTATGGAGCGCTTTGTGACGGTGGCGATGAAGGAAGTGATCTTTCACAAGCCTGTATTCGTGGGCGACCTCGTGAGTTTCTACGCGGAGACCGTGCGTGTTGGGACGACGTCGATAACGGTGCGTGTGATCGTGGAGGTCGAGCGTCTCGGAAAGAGCGAGCGCGTGCGTGTTACTGAAGCTGAAGTGATTTACGTTGCTGTCGATGAGAAAGGGGAAAAGATTCCAATCACGAACTGAATCTTGTCTATCTTGTAAAATCCTGAAATCCTGTCTAACTAACCTCTCAATTCAGGCGCGCTTGCATTCTTCTGAGCGCTACCGCGGCCTCCGTGAAATCAGGCTTCTGCGCGAGCGCCAACCCGTAATGCCGCGCAGCTTCAAGAAACTGTCGCCGCGTCTCATACACTCTGCCAAGATTGAAATGCGGAAACGCGTACGACTCATAACGCGGTGCTAGCAACGCCCGCTTGAACCAACGCACGGACCCGTAGGGATCGCCCTTGGCGAGCAAATAACTGCCGATGTCGTTGTAAGGATTGCCTAACGTCTCATCAACACGGATCGCCTCGAGACATTCATCAATCGCCTCGTCGTAACGCTTCTGAAAACTGTAGACCCAGCCGAGGAAGGTGTGCGCCTCGGCGGTCGGATAAGTCTCGATCGAGCGCTTGTAAAGCTCAATCGCGCGCTCGTAATCCTGAGCCTGCTGCGCCTCGTAAGCCTCATGAAAGAGCTGGTTGGCTTCGTAGCGTTTCGCTGCTGCTTTGTCGTCGTAGGTGTCCATAAAGCTTCACCTCAAACGTGGCTTACGGGCAGTTTGCGCCGGATTTTTGAGCTACGTCCAGACGTTTGATGCGTCCTTCGATCTTGGGAGCCACGGCTCGCGTGCCGAGTGCCTTCCGCACCACATCGACGTCGATCGGCGCGCGCTCGGGAGGAATTATCACTGTCGCGCCCTTGAACATCGCATAACCGTCACCGCCGTCGAGTCCGATGAACGTCGTCGTCGTCAACGTATACTTCTTCGCATCATCGAGCGGCAAGCCGTTCACCTTCACATCAACCAGTCTCGCGCCGGGTTGTCGACTCGCGTCAAAAGAAAACCGCACACCGGAGACCTGCGGGAAACCGCCCGGCTCGGCACCTTCGGCGGTGCGGCTGACGCCATGTTCAAGCGCCGCGCGCAACGTCGCCCCGGTGATTTCGATCTTAACCAGTTTGTTTTTGAAAGGAAGGATCGACAGCAGATCTCGCTCAGTCAGTCTTCCCGGTCCGATGAGCGCGTCGGCGCGAACCGATCCGCCGTTCATAAGTCCAATGTCAGCCGCCGTCGCTTTGCGAAACGCGTCAGCGATGAAGTTGCCGACGTTTGTTTCCTTCGTGCGATTCTCTTTGCTGCGCGCATCGAGCACGACACTCGTGCGCCCGACAGGCCTCGCAAGCGCCGTCAACAGGTTCGCATACTTCTTGTAGATGGCCGCGAATTCCGGCGCCTCTTTGGTCGTGCTGTCAACCGGGATCACTTTCCAATCGATGCTATCGAGCTCGCCGTCTGGCGTGATGTTGAGATCGATCTGTCCAAGCTCGCGGGCGTCGGACGTCATCTTGAAGATTGGCGCGGATCCGGCGTGCGATTCGAGGAGCGTGTGCTCGTGACCGCCGACGATCAGGTTGACGCCCGAGCAACGCGCCACTTCCTTGTCTTCACGCATCGACAGGTGCGTCAAAGCGACGATGACTTTCACGCCCTGGCTATGCAGCTCCGACACGATTTCTTTCGCCGTGTCGCATGAATTGCGAAACTCGACATTGTCACCCGGACGCGACGTGATTTTCGTTTCCGGGAGGACGAGTCCGAAGAGTCCAACCTTCACGCCGCCAAACTCGCGCACCACGAAACGCTTCGCGCCGCCAAACGGCTGGCCCGTTCGCTTGTCGATCACATTCGCCGCGATCCACCCGAACTTCGACTCCGTCACGCGCTGTACCAGCACGTCCGGCCCGAAGTCAAACTCGTGATTGCCATACGTCGCATAGTCGAGGCCGATCGCGTTCCACGCTTCGATCATCTGCGCGCCTTTGTAAGTGATCGACTCGACTGACGGCGAGATCGTGTCGCCGGCCATGAGCAACAACGTATTTGGATTCTGTTGTTGAATCGACTTCCTGAGTGTCAGGACGCGCCCGAGCCCGCCCGCCTTGCTTTGATCGACAGGCGCAAACTGGTAAACGTCGTTAACTTGCAGGAGGGTAACTTTGACGTTGCACTGGCTTTTCTCCTGCGCCGAGATGCTAAAGAAGGCAGCGATGAAAAGGACCAGGGCCAGCGCCGTCCGGCGCGCAAACATCAAATGGGGCATGCAGATTGACCTCGAATCGTGGTGGACTTGAGGTGTGAATTATACTCAGGGTATTCGATGCGGGATAGAGAGACATTTTTTATAACCGGATTCCCGGGTTTCATCGCGAACCGGCTCCTCGAACGACTCGCGCGGAAGGACTGCGATTTCATCCTGCTCGTGCAGCCGTCGCTGCTTGGACGTGCGCTAGACGAGATTGCGCGGGTCGCGCAGCTCAGCGGCAGGGACGCCGGAGATTTCAAATTTGTCGAGGGAGACATCAGCGTGCCTCAATTGGCTTTGAGTGCCGCTGATCTCGATCTGGTCCAACAACAGACGACACGCGTCTTTCATCTCGCAGCGGTTTACGACCTCGCCGTTCCTGAAGAGCTCGCGATGCGTGTGAATGTTGGCGGTACGCGCAATGTTGTCGAGCTGGCCCGCACGATCAAGCAACTGCGGCAGTTTCATCACGTCTCGACCTGCTATGTCGCGGGCAAACGCGAAGGGGTGATACTCGAGACGGAGCTTCGTCACGACGCAGGTTATCGCAACTATTACGAAGAGTCGAAGTATCTCGCGGAGCTCGAAGTCGAAGCAGCGAAGAAAGACTTGCCGGTGACGATTCATCGCCCGGCGGTCGTGTGTGGCGATTCGAAAACTGGGGAGACGGGGAAGTACGACGGCGTTTACTACCTCATTCACTATCTCCTTCGCTGGCCCAGCGTGCTCTCGACGATCAATATCGGAAATCACAAAGTGAGCTTGAATCTCGTACCGGTCGATTTCGTGGTTGACGGAATGGCCGCACTCGCCTTCGACGAACGGGCAATCAATAAGACCTTGCAACTCGCCGACCCCGCACCGCTCACGACGAACCAGTTATTCAACGCGATCGCGAAATCGATCGACGGGCACAAGTCCAAGATAACTGCTCCCGCGAAGTGGGTCCGTTTCTTCCTGATGCTGCCACCGTCACCAAAGATCACAGGCCTCCCACACCACGCCGTCCCTTACTTCTTCGTCAAACAGCTCTACGATTCCACCAACGCGCAGGAACTCCTCGCCCCGCACGGCATCCGCTGCCCACCCTTTGAAACCTACGTCGATAAGATTGTGAACTTCGCCGAACAAAATCCGGTTATCAGCCACGGATGAACACAGATCACACAGATAAGAATTATGCCGTGAAAATCCGTGTAATCCGTGGCTTGACAATTCTTTAATTTAGAATTAGTCTAAATCCATCGTGAAAGAGACGAAGCCAAAACCGAAGCTGACGCCGCAACGAGAAGCGGTCTTTCAGGTGATCCAGGAACGCGACGACCACCCGACCGCCAGCGACATCTTCGAAGCGGCCCGCCGGCGCCTGCCCAGTATCAGCTACGCAACCGTTTACAACTCGTTGCGCTACCTGAAGGAAGCCGGACTCGTTCTCGAGATAAATTTTGGCGACAGCGCCAGCCGTTACGATCGCGAGCTCGATCGTCACGATCACGCGATCTGCAACGATTGTGGGAAGCTGGTGGATTTTGATTTACCCGACGCCGCAAAGCTGATGAACGCCGCCGCTCGGAAATCGCGTTTCGAACCGCAGTCGGTTCACCTGACGTTGAGAGGACGTTGCCCCGACTGCTGCGCAAGTTCAAAAGATTAAAGGCAATTTCAAATTACTTGGGAGGATACATGACAGCAGCAACAGCAGTAGCAGCAGAGAAGGCGATGGTGGGCCAGCCGGCGCCGGATTTCGAAATGGCCTCGACGAAGAACATTGAGAAACTGAACGAGCCGGTGAAGCTTTCCGACTATCGCGGCAAGTGGCTCGTGATGGTTTTCTATCCATTAGACTTCACGTTTGTTTGCCCGACGGAGTTGACGACCTTCAGCGATCGTTACCAGGACTTCGAAGATATCGGCGCCGACATCATCGGCATTTCTACTGACTCGGTTTTCTCGCACCGTGCGTGGCTGAACACAGCGCGCGACAAGGGCGGAGTCGAGGGTCTGAAATACCCATTGGCGGCTGATGCGACGAAGAAAGTGTCGGCTGATTATGGTGTGCTGATCGAAGACCGCGGTATCGCGCTGCGTGGTTTGTTCGTGATCGATCCGGAAGGCATTCTTCGTTACAAAGTCGTGCACGATCTGAACGTTGGTCGTTCGGCTGAAGAAACGCTGCGCGTGATTCAGGCGTTGCAGACCGGTGGTCTTTGCCAGGCTGAATGGAAGCCCGGGCAGAAGACGTTGAACTAATTAAACCATCCACAGATTACACAGATCTTTATCTGTGTAATCTGTGGATTAGAGAGAACACAAGAATGGCGATGAAGATTGGAACACAGTTGCCCAAGCTGGAAGGCGCAACGGAGTGGTTTGGCGGTACGCAGGCTCATGCTGAGTCGGAAGCGACGGGCCATCCGACACTCGTTCACTTCTGGTCGGCAAGCTGCGGTATTTGCAAAGACAACCTGCCGCGCGTCGCGCAATGGCGGGATGAAAAGAGAGAACAAGGTTTACGTGTGATTGGTATTCACATGCCGCGCTACGAGGCTGATACTGATATTGAAGCCGTGCGCGAGCTGATCGCGAAGTATGGCATCAGCGAGCCCGTCGCGGTTGATAACGAGCACAAGTTAAAAGACGCGTTTGGAAATGACCAGGGGTTCGTGCCGGCGTATTACCTGTTTGATGCGGAAGGGAAGTTGAAAAGCTTCGCCGCAGGTGAGCGTGGACTCGATATGCTCAAGACCGCCTTGGAGCGGATGACCAGTTAGACAGGATTGACAAGATTTTCAGACAGGATTTACATGTTAATCTTGAAAAAAATCATGTAAATCCTGTCCACAACTTACTCAACAAATAAACACTCACAGCAATACTTGTAATCAACAGCGCAATCAACACAGCAATAATTCCACCAACAAAGATCCAATCACTCAACTTCCCGGCACGCGCATCTTCCGCCGAGACGGTCGCACGCTTCCGCAGCAACGCGATGTTCTTCTGATTCGACTTCCAAAATACATCCGCCACGTCACCAACAACCGGCAGCGAACCAAGCAGATAATCAAACCCGATATTCATTCCCATCCGCAGCAACGTGATCTTCGGAACACCATGACGCACGGCGGAAGCGAGGATGTAGAACGAAGCGAGTGCGGTGCCTGTGTCGCCAATCCCGGGAATCAGACCAATCAACGCATCGAGCCCGAAGCGCCAGCCGAGGACCGGCACTCTGAACACATCGTCCAGGAGCCATCCGAGGCGCTCAGTCTTCTTGTCGATCGTTATCGAATGCGTGTTACTTGTTGCCAAAAGAATTTCCCCACTTTCGCAAGCGCGCCAAACGCGTTCTTATCACCCGATTTGGGAGGTGTTTGTTTCGTGGGGAGTCCGAGCGTCGTGGCCAACTCCTGATCCGGCGGCGCGATGTCTTCATCGCCGCGCTTCGCGGTCAGCCAGCGGGTAAATGTACGACCAATCATTCGCCTTTGTTCAACCGGAGCTTCGGCGACGAGGGCGATGCGCAGGTCTTCGAGTTGGGCAATCTCGTAGAGGTTTGCCTGGTAGTAGTTGCGGAGGGCCGCGAAGATCTTCTCTTCACCAAGTGTTTTTTGGAGGTCAACAAACATCAGCGCGCCTTTGGCACTGATGATGGCCGCGTACTGGAAGGTGTTGCGGTAGTCGCGCGAGGGACGATTCGCGTCCATGTCGTCGCCGCCGAAAGTGCGATAGAGACGATAGACGCCTTTAACTTGGTCGTTGAGAACAGCGGTCGCTTTCTCTTCGCCGTAAATGTTTTTGTAGTAGAGCAGCGCCGACCAGCCCGAGAGCGCTTCGTCGAGCAGCGGCTCGCGCGCGGGATCGTTGCCGACAGCCGCGCCCCACCATTGGTGCGCGACGAGATGCGCCACCGCCCATTCGACACTTTCCTCGACGGACGGTCGTTGCTCGCGAATGATCTCCGGCAGATTGCGGACGGCTGGAGAATCGAAGTCGACGTAGAAGGCGCTGGCGATGATGTTGAAGCCCGAGAACTCACAGCTTCCGAGTCCCGCGACGAGTGGAGCTTCGGCGATGCTGATCTGCTTGAACGGCAGTGGTCCAAACAGTGACGTAAACACTCGCAGCGAATTCGCAGCGACAGTCAACGCGCGTTTGCCGACGCGCTCATGATCGGCGAGATAGATCGAGCGAATGTTGACGCCTTCGATTTCCGTGTGTTCGCTCTTCAGACCCTTTCCCGCGAGGATCGCGAAGTCGCGCAACGAAGTTGCGCTGAATGTTTGTCCGGTCTTCTCATTCCGCGGACCGCTTTCGATGCCGGAAGTGAACACATCAACGTTAGAGCTGGTCGAGACAGTAACTTCATAATCCGCGACTTCGTTGAAAACAAAATCGCCGACTGACGGCTCGAGCTTGCGTCGCCACTCGTCGCCATCGTGCACGGCGAGCACCGGGTAAGCAGAGCCGAGCAGCATCACGCTACGAGAGCTGAAGTTGATATCGCGGGCGCGACGCATTTCGCGATCGCTGCGCAACGCGGCGCTGACTTGCTTCACAACGTGCGTCGTCAGGCTAGTCTCATCGCGATCGATCTCCGGCACTGAGCCTTTGAATTTGATGACGACTTCGGCTGAGCTTTCGGGAGCGACTTGCTCACGCAGGTTGATGCGAAGCGTGGTGCCCTGATCGTCGAGCTGCGAAAAGAGCAACGTGTCGTCAGTGCCGGCGCGCACTTCGACGATGTCGATGCGCGGCTCATCTGCGTCGGTTGTCGGTTGTTCACCGGTGCGCAGGTTGGGATAAAGATGAAAGTAGATGATCGAGGTCGGCTTTTCGCCGCGATTGATCCAGCGAACTCGTTCCGTGCCTGTGTAAGTGAGACGATCGAAATCGATCTTCAGATCGATTTTGTAAGAATGCCTTTCCGCCGGTTGCTGAGGCGGTTGCGCATTCAGCTCCGAGGCTGCGCAAACAATGCAAACAACAACACATAAAAGGATCAGATCGCGCTGATCCAGGTGCCTCCTTGGAGTGCGGCGGCCTGGCGCCGCTTTGGTCAGTGACTTGAATACTGTAATCATCGCTAATTTGGAAAATAGACCAAAGCGGCGCCACGCCGCCGCACTCCAAGGGGACGCCCAGTTCAAAAGACTTAAATCTATCGACGTCTGCTCGTTTTGATCACGATCGACTGAATCACGTCGTTCCGCACGATCCTGTCAACTACGTCCATTCCCGATATCACTCGTCCAAATACCGTGTAGCCTCCATCGAGATGCGGCTGCGGTGAGTGTGTCACAAACCACTGCGAGCCGCCCGTGTCCTTGCCTGACAGCGCCATCCCGACTGCCGCGCGGTCGTAGAGCACCTGATTGATCTCGCAGCGGATCTGGTAGCCCGGCCCGCCGTTGCCATCGCCTCTCGGATCACCGTCCTGAATCACAAAATTCGGCACGACGCGGTGAATGTGGACGTTGCGATAATAATCTCGCTGGGCAAGTTGAACGAAGTTATCTACGGTAAGGGGGGCTGCTTCGGGGAGCAGGTCAATAGTAAACGAACCCTTGCTGGTAGTCACGACGGCACGCGTCGTTTTGCCGATGCGAGCGAGGGCGCGCTTGTATTCGGCATCGGTGTTTCGCGTCTGCACCGTGCCGATTTGCGACGAGAAGTCGCCTGCGCCATTAGCCTTCAACAAAGCAGCAGCCCTGCGACGGATCAGATGATCGCCCGATTTCAACGCCTCTTTCAGAAGATCGTTGGCGGCTGATGACTTCTGTTTGCCGAGCGAATCGAGGATTGAGAGCGCGGCGTCGTTCAAGGTGTCGTTGGCGGCCTGCGGCCAGGCGGCGGCGAGTGTGCGTGTGATCTCTTCGGAAGGCGGCAGGTCGCCGAGCACGTCGGCGGCAGTGCTGCGGATGATGATGTCGCTCTCTTTGAGTTGTGTGGTCGCGACCGCTGCAAGATCCTGCGGCTTGAAAGCCGCAAGCGCGCGCAACACGTCGGGAATCGCGTACTCAGAATGGACGGTGACGAGTGTGTTGATAGTTAAGCCGGAGTTTCGATAGTCGAGGAGCGCCCGCAAGAGCGACTGTGCTGTAGCGGCGAGCTCGGCTTTGTTTGGGACTGTTTCGGGCAGCACGGCAATCTCACCGAGACCGGCGGCAATTCCCGCAGCAGCGCGCCAGTTGAGCAGGATCGTTTCCTGCACCTTCTTCCGTGCCTGATCGCCCGTGCCGAATTCGGCGAGGTAAGTCGCGGGCGCGATGCGTACAAACGCGAGCTCGACCTCGGGTGCGGTGTGGACGAGTGATTTGTTCAGCTCGCGCAGCCACGTGATGGTGGTCTGATCTTCTTTTTGGGCCAGCAGGCGGCCGAGTGTGGTGGCGATTTCGAGTATCTCGTTGAGCTCGACGGGTCGAGAGGCGAATGCTCGCTGCGTCAGTTGATGGCCGCGGGCGGAGAGCGGCTCGACGGCGCGCGGATCTTTCAACGACGCGAGGGCGCGGATCGCGCTGACTCTGACTCGCGCGTCGTTGTCCTTAGTAGCGAGCGTTACGAGCGCGTCGAACGATTGCTTGTCTTCAGTGACGCCGAGCACACGAGCGGCGTTGGCGCGCACGATTGGATCGAGATCGGAGGCGACTAATTTTCTTAACTGATCGTTACCACTGTTCAGTCGCAAACGAGCGAGCGTGTTTGCGGCGTCGGCACGCACGCGTGGATTCGAGTGCGTCAAAAACTTTGCGATTGCTGGTCCGGCGTTGGCAGGTCGTGATCGCAAGGCCGCAGTTATGCCAAACAGGATCGTCGATTGGTCTGTTGAATTGAGTGCTTCGAGAATTACAGCGCCGAGCTCGCGTTGTCGCGCTTCCTGTTCACGTGGCAGTGCTGCGGCGATCTTGCCCAATGCTTCGACCACGCGGGCGCGGACTTCAGCGGGAGTGCTCGTGTTCTTGAGAACTGCGATGAGCGCGTTTGCGGCAGTTTCCGACTCGATCTCACCAAGCGCGAACGCGGCCATGGCGCGCACGCTAACGTCAGCATCCTTCTCGAGCAACGGCGTGAGCGCGCTGACCGAATCTTCGTTACCGATACGTCCGACCGCGAGTGCTGTACGGCTCCGGATTGCGGGATTGCGGCTCGAGAGCAAAGTGCGCAGATCGTTGTCCCAGCGTCGCTCGTCCTCCGCTTTGACGATTTGCAGCAGAGTTGGCGGAGGAATGGGGCGCTTTTGTGCTGTGATTGAAGCAGTGATAACCAAACAAAGCAGAAGCGCACTAATTATCTTTTGGGGCATGATTAGCGAATCATACATTAGACAGGATTACCGGATTGACAGGATTTACAAGAAAAAGGGGTGGCCCGATGAGGACCACCCCGGAAATTTTCACTTACAAATCGCTGGCTAGCTTACGGCGCTGGTCGCTGCCGGAATGTCAGCCGGCTTTGCGGTCGCGTCCGCAGGAATCGGCTTCATCCGCGACGTGTCGAGCGGCTCTTCCTTCTTCGCGCTCTTCGCCTTGTCTGCCGCCTGGCTCATCTGCAACATCTTGCAGCTACCTTCGAAGATCGCGCCCTGCTCGATGATCAGCGACGGCGTCTGGATGTTGCCGTTGACTTTCGCCGCACGGCCCAGTTCCAGGCGCTGCGTGGCGATGATGTCGCCGTTGATGGTTCCATGAATCACGGCCACGGCCACTTCGATATTCGCGTCAACTTTACCATTTGCCCCCACGATGAGGGTTCCGCTTGACGAGCTGACACGGCCCGAAAGGTGACCGTCGACTCTCATCATGGCCTTGAAATTAGCTTCGCCGGTGACGACCGTTCCACCGCCTACGAAACCACTTAGCGTCCCCTCCTTGATGTCTCGGGCCAGCGTCTCGCTCTCCGTCATTGCACGAGAGCCGCTGGCATTGGCTGCCGACTCAACTGCCGGTTTCGACTCCACGCTCGTCGTCTGCTGGTACGAGGGGTAAGTCTTGGCAGTGTAATCAGGAACCTCCGGTCTGGAATTGGAGTTGTCGTTCTTTTCCTGATCTTGGGCATTCTTTCCTATCCTGAGCATTTTTACCTCCGTAAATATGGGGGCGCGGAAGTTTGGTCACCGGCCGTCGGAACCTTGAAGCAACGAAACAGACGCGCTTGCCTTTTGTTAGTGGATTCCTAGCTTGAATGCTAGACAACGATGAACGCCTCGCAAAAGCGGGCTCCACATCATAGACAAACTATGCGGTCTGTGTCTAGCTTTGTAATAAAATTACAATTCCGGGGTTTGAAAACAGCCAGACCACATGGCATTCTGAGTCGCGGAATGAATACGGGAAGTAAAGCTCAACTGAAATTGTTACGCTGCATGGGCGAAGCGATCGCCGATTTCGGCATGATCGAGGACGGCGACCGCGTGATGGTCTGCGTTTCCGGTGGTAAAGACAGTCACACGCTGCTGGACCTTTTAATCGACATCCGTCGTCGTGCGCCTGTGAATTTCGACCTGCTCGCCGTCAATTTAGACCAGAAACAGCCCGGATTCCCGGCTGAAGTGCTGCCGCAGTATCTCAGCCAGCTCGATGTTCCGTTTCGCATCGTAGAGCAAGACACCTATTCAATCGTCAAACGGCTCGTTCCGGAAGGTAAGACGTATTGCTCCGTGTGTTCGCGGTTGCGGCGCGGCATTCTTTACAACATCGCCGTCGAGGAAGGCTGTAACAAGATCGCGCTCGGCCATCATGCTGACGACATTATCACGACGCTCTTGTTGAACTTGTTCTACGTCGGGTCGTTGAAAGCGATGCCGCCGAAGTTGCGTTCAAACGACGGGCGCAACACGGTGATTCGTCCCCTCGCTTACTGTTCTGAAAAGGACATCAGTGAGTACGCCGCGGAGCGCCAGTTTCCGATCATCCCATGTGACCTTTGCGGATCGCAGAGCAATCTGAAGCGCGTGCGGATCAAAAATCTGATCGCGGAGCTTGAGAACGAGATACCACACATCCGCGCGTCGATGCTGAACGCGCTCGGCAACGCGATCCCCTCACATCTCCTGGACCACGAGCTCTTCGATTTCAAATCACTGAGCTCGGCCACCGGCGACGTCGAAGCCGAGCTCGATCTCGCCCTCGGCCACACCGATACTGATCTGCGTCCAGCCTTAGTGACGCTGCAATGAAGGAATTAGATTTTACTGACTTCCCTCCCGGCACAGTCACTGAATACACGACGCTCGTCTGTCTCGCCTGCATCTTCGACATCTTCACCAAACAGATCGGCCTCGCACCACGATCCGCTTACACCGAGATCAAACGCTACAGTCCGACTGTCGAAGAACTGACGTCGCGAAAAGCCGTGCGCCCATTCTTTGACAGCGAAGAGAAACACCCGCGCTGTCCATACTGCAACGCCGCGAAGCGTTGGCACGCACGACTCGACACGCACTGCATCGAAGGCGGCAAGACGACCGATGCGCCACGACGCAAGCTCGTCAAGACAATCGAAAAGAAGAAAGACCAGTTTGCTGTGATTGAGATCAAATCAGATCGGCGCCGTGCATTCTTCGACTGGCTCGACACGTTGCGCATCACGCTCGATCTGAACGAGCCTGCATGGTTGCTGGAAGCGACGAAGGCTTACCTCGAGCGCAAAGCACCGAAAGAGAAGTGGACGGAGGTATTCGAAGATTTACGTGCGGTGCGGCCGTCATCGCGTTTGGAAGATGGGTGGGAGCGCGATGGATCGCGATTGTTTCTGGCGCCGCCGCTTTATAACGAGAGTTTACTGGTCCAGTATCTCGTGAGCCGATCGCATGAGCATGGCGGGCGCACGCTCGAGGGGCGGCTCACGTTAATGGAGCTGATTCGACGTATGCGCAAAGGCGGTTATCTCGCCGCGCATAATATTGAGGTGACGGACCAGTTTGAGATATTCGAGAAGCTGATCGATGAGGTTGCCGGATCCGGTCAATTGAAACTCTACTACCTCGTGGACCGTCGAGAGTTTCTGGAGAAGGTCAGGAGCGTATATGCGAGTTATGCGTAGACAGGATTCCACGCACGGGTGGCCACGGAGGGCCACCCCTACAGTTGTAGCCAACCACGCTCCTTCGACGATGTTATGTGGTGGGCTACAACTGTAGGGGTGGCCCTCCGTGGCCACCCGTGCGTGGAACTTCACTTAGTATTCTCAATACTCGTCGCGAGCACGTCGTTCATCGCGCAAATTGCCACGCGCTTCGGGACCATCGGCAACTTGATGTCCTTGATCTCGATTGACGTGTTCCCCACCATCCGCGCGGAGCCAAGCTTGGCCCAACCCTTACCGGTGTCGATGTAAATCGGCACGAGCATGACGAAATCGTCCGACACGCCTGACTGCGTGACTTTTCCATTCAGCACACCCTCGCCACTCAGGCTGTACTCGAGTTTGTAAGCCGGAACCTGCGTGCCGTACACCCACTCGTTGAAGAACCAGTCCATCTTTCCGGTATTGTCGACATTCATCTCGGGCGTCATGTGCTTTTCAACGATCGCCTTGAAGTCTTCAGTCGACACCGGCTGGTTGAAATGCGTCTTGACGAAGTCTTTCATCATCTCCTGGAAGCGCACATCGCCGCCCTTGTTCTGCTGGTACATCATCATCCGCAGCATGTGCAGGATGTAAGCGCCTTTCGGATAAATCAGGAAACGTGCGACGCCACCCGTCTTGCCGTTGTTGAGACGATAACCCTGCGTGACTGGTCCAACCGTGTACGGCTTACGATCTTTTGTTGCCGGCGACGCCTCGACTACCTGCTTGCGCAGGTCTTCCCAGAACTCGACAAACTTGTCGTTGCCGCGCGTGAACTGAACGTAAAGCGAAGCCGAAAACTCGGCGAAGCCCTCGCTCATCCACTGGTCGTGATAACTATCCCAACCGATGATGTGTCCCCACCACTGGTGCGCGATCTCGTGCGGCGCGACGTAGCGCCAGAACGTGTCTGTGCCGCCACGAGTGCCGATGAGCTGGTTGCGCTGAGTGGTATCGACGTAAGCGAGATAAGGCATGTAGACGAGCGTGGGCCATGCTTGTCCGAAGTTGGCAGCCGGCTGTTGCGTCATCGCGATACGGCTGTAAGGAAGCTTGCCGAAGTAGGCGTTGTAAATCCGCGAGGCGTTTTGCGCATCAGCGAGCGCGGGATCGGCCATCGCTGTGGTTGAGATCGAGCCGAGCGTGGTCATGGTCTTTCCACCCTGCGCCTCAAATCGATCGATCGCATTCTGGACCGCTTTCAACTCATCAGGCACTTCCGTGTTCGCATAAAACTCGACGTCGTACCCGCTCTCCTTATCGCTGATCATTTTCTTTTTGAACCTGCCGTAGTTGAAGCCCGCCACGGCGAGTTCTGTTTGACCACTGGACCACTTCGCGACTGTCAGATCTCCTTCCTTGGCTTCAGGTGCGGTAGGCGCACCGGTTCCGACGAACGTGACGCTCTTCGGAAAACGGAAAGTCATATCGAAGGTCGCGCGGTCTTCAGCAAAGAGCGTGTTTGCGTTGCCGGGATACCACGTCGAGCGTGGAATCAGGATGTAGTTGCCGCCACCTGAGTCTCGCAGCGCGCCATCGCCGTCGTATTGAATTGTGAATGTATAACTCTGCCCGGCTTCGAGCGGCTTCGGCATGATAACGCCGAAATCCGCATCCTCGTCCTTGCCTTCCTGGACAAAGCTCAGATCGTTGCCGTCTCCATCCTGAACTCGCGATACTCTAAGCGTACGGAAAAGCTCAAAGGGCACAACGCGCGTACCCGCGCGCAGGTTACGGAACGTCAATTTATCTGTGACGGCGAGGTGCGTTCCTTTGATCGCTGCATCCATCTCGTGACGCGTGATATCGATCAGTCGATTGTCTTCAGAGCTCGAAGCTGTGCCTTTCTTGTATTCCTCTTCACGGTGAAAAGCCGCCCAAACACCGCCGTCAGTCTCACCGTAGCTTAACAACGCGACTTCTTCGGGAGTAGCATTCGCCACACCGAGCGGCTCGAGCAGGAATACCAGCTTATTGAAACGCTTGCCGTCGATGAACGCGCTGAAGAATCCTTCGCGCGCAGGGTTGTAAATATCGTACAAGGTGCGCAGCTCGCGATTATCGCGGAATCGTTTGCGCAGCAGCTCCTGGTTGTCGCGATACGTGCCGCGCGCCTGGGTCGCGGCTGGGCCACCCGTTTTCATCGTCGCGTTGGGCGATGATTTGATCTCATCAAATGTCTTATCAGTGAAGCGCAGCACGAGCTTCGTGAACTGTTCAGTAATGCTGCCTTCGCCCGTAAAAATGCTGAGACTGTGTTTCTCGACGTCTGTTGGTGGAGTCATCGACATCTCACCGTCACCCATGAACACGGCCGCCGTCACTTTACCTTCGACGGGCGTGATGAAATACAACTCTCCCGATTTGAGCGTGAAGGTGGCAGCGTCACGCTTGAGCTTGAGATTGTTCACAGTCGCGTAGCTACCCGCAAAATCCTCGCCCTTGCCGAGCTGCCTGAGCGATGTGTAAACCGGATCGAGGTTTCCCTTCTGTCCTGCGGCGACTTTTACTTCCGCTTCAACAGGCGCGATCTCGAGGCGTACATCGACCGTGGCGGCGGAGTCGTCTGTAACTTTCACTTCGTCGTTCCGGCCTTCGTTGAAGCCTTTGACAACGACTCTCACGGTGTAAATTCCGGCCGGCAGACCTTCGACTTTGTACCGGCCCTGCCCGTCGGTCGTGGCGGTGAATTCCTGTTTGGAAGCCTGGTTGGTGATCGTCACTGTGGCGTTGGGAATCGCAGCGCCTCTCGGGTCAGTGACTTTTCCCTCGATGCGCCCGCCGGCTGCATACGCGACGAGAAAGGGAATTGAGAGAACGGTCAGCACTAAAAGAAGGGAGAGTCTTTTTGTGTATTTCATAGGGGTACCTCGTAGGGGTTGGCGTTAATCTTGGAAAATCTTGTAAATCCTGTAAGAGCTTATCTCTGGAGTGCAGGTCGATAACGGTTAATTAGCTGCTGCAACCCTTTGATGGAATCGTTATTCCGTCGCTTGTAGTAAATCGTGAGATCGGGAATCACTTGCTGCAGCAGAGTTTGATACTCCACGCGTCCAGTTGCAAGTCCAGCGGCGCGTGCATACGTCTCGATCATCGAATCCAGCAGCACGTCGAGTTTCTTCTGCTCGTCCTGCTTGGGCTTACCATCCGGCATCACCTCGTAAGCATCCATCTGCATGAGGTAATCCGCATTCATCACTCTCGCCAGCAGCGCGAAGTTTGAAGGATCGAGGGGCGAGAGTGTTGCTGCTTTCGTCAGTCGCGACTTTGCTTCCAGCGTGTTTCCGGACGCGAGATAGAGTATCGCGGTTTGCTGGTAGAGCTCAGCGATATTGCCTCTTTGCAGGGCCCACTTTTCATCGTCTATGCCTGTTGGCTTCTTACCCGCCTCGATCAGTGCAATCGCTTTGAGTCCATATTGCAATGAAAGTTCCGCATACTTGCGATTTTTCTTGCGCGTCTCTTCAGTGCCTGCGAGTGTCATGCGTGTGAGCACGTTGATGTCGTCAGGGTTCTTCGCGAGCATCTCGCTCGCTAACGCAAACGCATCGTCGATACGATTACCGAGCGTGTACGCTTCGAGTGCGACGGGTTTGAGGATCTCCTGTTCCTGCTCGGAAGTGAAAACAGCTCGTGCGCGATCGAGTAACGCGAGTGCGACTGCGCCGTTTTTGATCTTCAGAATCTCGCCCGCGACTGTTTCAGCAACGCTGAGCCGCGCGTTGCTGTTGGGAAACTTCGCGATGAAGTCTTCCGCGGCGCTTAGCCTCGTGGTCGGGTTTGTAGCGCGCTTGATTGCCGCGAGTGCGTCGTCTTCAGTTGTTTGGGCGAAGACTTCAGAAACCGCAAACACACAAAGAGCAGTGACGAGCACTCTTGTGAGTTTGTGGCCCGTTGGTCTCATGTTCTAACAGTTCAAACGTTCGCGACGATAATGATGAGTTACCGGGCGACGGCGTCCGATTCCGATCGCATTTCGCGAGATGATCAGCGTTGGCGGCAATTGCCGGCGCTTGAATTCGTTGGCCGGCGACTCGACGCGGTTGAGAATATCGCGTACGAACCCAGGTTCAAAGCCCGTCTCGACGATCTCGTTGGGCGTCGCTTTCTGCTCGAAGTATAACCGCAGCACGCGATCGAGCTGGTCGTATGGCGGCAGCGATTGATCGTCAAACTGTCCCGGCGCGAGCTCGGCCGAAGGACGTTTGTCGATGATCGCTTGCGGAAGCACTTCGCTGTCTTTGTTGAGATAGTTTGCGAGTGCGTAGACCTCGGTTTTCAGAACGTCGCCGATGACTGCGAGTCCGCCGTTTGTGTCGCCGTAGAGTGTACAGTAGCCGAGTGCGAGTTCCGATTTGTTACCGGTGGACAGCAGCAAGCGACCTTCGGAATTCGAGATAGTCATCAGGATGTTGCCCCTGAGACGCGACTGCAGGTTCTCTGCGGCTGTCGATCTGTTTTCGACTGACGGCGCCGGCAGGTTCATCTGCTCGAGTAATACTTCGTAGGCGTTAGTGATTGGATGTTCGATCACGGGCATGCCGAGACGGCGGCCGAGCTCGATCGAGTCGTCAACACTCGACCGCGACGAGTAAGGCGAAGGCATCGTCACGCTCAACACATTCTCCGCGCCGATCGCTTTGCACGCGAGCGTCGCCACCACGGCTGAATCGATGCCGCCTGACAATCCGATCACGGCGCGGTTGAAACCATTCTTGCGCGCGTAGTCGCGAATGCCGAGCACGAGTGCGTCGTGAATTGTCTCGACGTCGTCACCGGGCAGACAACGCTTGTCGGCAACGTCGCAATTGAGATCGACCGTTCCGATGAACTCTTCAAACGGCGGCGCCTGCAGGATGATCTTGCCCTGTGCGTCTGCGACGATACTCGCGCCGTCGAAGATCACGCCGTCGTTGCCGCCGACGAGGTTAACGAACACGATCGGAATCTTCGCCGTCATCGCGCGGTGCGACACCATCGCGCAGCGCTGGCCCATCTTGCCTTTGTTGAATGGAGAAGCGTTTATCGACACGAGAACTTGGGCGCCCAGCTCGATCAGCTCGTCAGCCGGATCGTTTGTATATAGTCTTTCGCGCCAGAAGGTCTTATCGTTCCAAAAATCTTCACAGACCGCGACGCCGAGTTTCGTTTCCGGGAGTGGGAAGAGATGTCGATCGGTGCTCGGCTGGAAGTAGCGCGGATCGTCGAAGACGTCGTACTCGGGCAGGAGAGTCTTGTCGGCAAAGCCGAGCAGCTCCTGATTGCGAATGATGGCGGCGGAGTTGAAGAGTCGACGGCCTGTCGGCTGGTTTGAAGGCCGCACCGTTCCGACTACAGCCGTGATCCCCTTCGTCGCTTCTCTGATTTTATCCAGCGGCGCTAGCGCGCAGCGTTGCACCTCACGGTCGAGGAACCAGTCGAGCGACGTGTAACCCTGGATACACGTCTCGGGCAGCACTACCAGATCTGAATTCTCCCGCTTCGCCTGCTCAATCGCGCGGATGATGCTGGCAGTATTGTTTTCGAAGTCGCCGTTAGTGGTATTGATCTGTCCGATGGTAACGCGCATGGTGCTTGTGGTGATCCTGCACGATCCGCGTCAAGAACACAATTCCGCGGGTTTGAACAGAATTCTGCGCTGCGCTATATTCAACGAGCCAACCTGTGGAGGGGTCGCATAATGGTAGTGCAGCGGTCTTGAAAACCGCCGGCCGAAAGGCTATGCAGGTTCGAGTCCTGTCCCCTCCGCCACTCAGGACAAGGGTCGCTGGAAGAGGTTCGTGTAACTTGAACCATTAGTTTGCCGCTCCGGCAACTTATTGGTTCCAATAGCCTCCGGCAATTAATTGGTTCCAATTTTTTCCAATCCTTCAAAAAAGTACAAACTACCCTAATTCCTTCGTAAATCTTTACCCGCTGTTCTTTAGTCGCACTCTCGGCAACCTAATGGTTCCAAAAACGCCTGGCAATTTAATGGTTCCAACGTCATTCGCGCTGAATTGAATTGAGGGAGTGTGAGTTCGAGTCGGAAAATTCCTTGCCTATCGCGAACACCCTGAAACGATTCCACTCAGTACGGAATGGAACTAGTCACAAAGAAGGCACGAAATGGTTTTTCGCCAGTTTTAGACTTGGATATCGTCAGCACTAAACCACATCATCGGTATTGACGAAATTCATACACTGAATTAATCTGCGCCTACTACTTCGCTTGGCTGGACCTCAGGCCTGCAACCTCGCATCCCTTCGACGCCCAGCCTTGTTTCCCATACGTCGGTATCTTTAAGGTGAGTGATTATGGAAGCCTTGATACAGATCAAACTTGAGTGCACCAATACCTTTTTCAGCAATTTGTGCGAACCTGCGTCGCTGCCACAATTGCGACGCTTCATAAGATCTGCCGTCTTACCATCACCGATAACATGGCATTATTCGCCCCTTACGTCGTCGAGGGCCTAGGTGTGACCGAATGGCTTGGAGATAAGATTGATGCAACCAAACGCTGGTTTCTCGGACACCCGAATACCCGATACGGTTCGTGAATCTTTTTGAATCAATAAAAGGAGCACATCATGTCTGACATTCTTGTGTGGGGGATTACCCGTGTATTAGCTAAAAGGCTTATTGACGCGGCATTCGATTATCTCCAACACATACCCTCCGAAGAACGAGACGAATCAATAGTTGAGCAAGGTACACCTCCAAACGATACAACACACGAAATTACTCCTGTCTTTGGGAAATACATTACACGGAATGCTGGATTCGCCAGAGAACTTAGTCGAATCCGTGTCATTGTCAAGGATTATGCGATCAGTATGGATCTCCCCAAAAACTGGACAGGTGAATAAGGTGTAAAATCGGCACCCTGAGCGGAGGGCCGATGAGCAAACAGCGGAAGCAGTATAGCGCGGCTTTGAAGAGCAAAGTGGCGCTGGAA
>Ga0081539_10001546_pt1 | contig 38451 bp, 32 predicted proteins | sample TabmetS4T2R2_FD_71023 | JGI IMG/M metagenome (GOLD analysis project Ga0081539, IMG submission 71023) | Tabebuia heterophylla rhizosphere microbial communities from the University of Puerto Rico - S4T2R2 | ecosystem: Host-associated > Plants > Roots > Rhizosphere ... | reverse complement strand
GGGAGGGGAGGAGAAAAAGGGTTTTGGGTGGTTGGTAAGTTTATTTTTTTTAAAAAAGAGTGTGAGGGGGGGGGCTGTCCCTCCCCCCCCCCCGCCGTTAGTTTACATGCGACTTAATTTTTAGTGAGACCGACGGGCAGGGACAAGCCCTGCCCCTACAGCGTCAGCCGGCGCGATGAGTTTCATAAGGGTTTCGTGATGGGTAGAAAGATGATTCAGTTGAGTTGCAAACACGCGAAGGCGCGCGTGTTTTTCGCGTGCGCGCTCGCGCTCGTGCTCGTCTCGGTCGCGGCGAGCGCGGAGCCGCGCTGGTCTGCGCGGCTCGACGGCGACGTGCGCTTCTACCAGACGACCGAACTCGGCGTCCTCGTCGCGGGAACGGAGCGCTCGCTCTACGCGCTCGACGCGGAGACGGGCGAAACGCTCTGGCGTCTGAAGAACGCGCGCTTGGACGAGACCGACATCGCGCCCGTGCCCGGCAGCGACGTTCTTCTCGTGAGCGTCGAACGCGGCGATAAGACGCGACTCTCCGCGCTCGACCTTTTGACGGGCGGCGAGCTTTGGCGAAGCGACAAAGTGCGCGGCGCGGTCGCGCAGATGGCCTTCGATCAAGACTCGAACCTTCTGGCCGTCGTCATGCTGCGCGACGCGCGCGGCCATGCCGGCGAACGCTTGAAGAAGAAGCCGGTCATACACGTCCTCGACTTGCGCGACGGGCGCGAGCTTTGGAAGCGCGAGCAGGAGAGCGAAGTCGAGTTGATGCCTTCGCGCTGGACAGACGGCGGCGAAGTCGCTTTCACGCTCGCCAACTACCGCCCGCCCGCGTTCCTCGACGGCAGGCTCTACCTTTTCTACGAAGGCTTGACCTCGCTCGACGCGCGCGACGGGCGCGAGCGAAGGCGCGAGAAGTTTCGCGTGAACGAAGACGGACTCGCGCTCACCGACGCCGACCCGCTCGCCGACGAGCGCTTCATCTATGCCTCTGGCCGCGGGCGCGTGCGCGCCGTCTCGCGCGCCGACGGCGAGACCGTCTGGGAGTCGAAAGACTTGGGGCTGACGCCGGAGTTGATTCTTGCGGGCGAACGAATCTACGCGCGCACGGGCGGGCGCTTCACGCGTCTGAAAGACGGCGAAGTGGATGAGCGCGGCCCTTACGGAGTGAGCGCGATTGACGCGGCGACGGGGAAAACTCTCTGGCGTTACAAGGGGGCTGACAAAGGCATCACGAACATCGCGCTGCCCGACGCCGCGACAATCGTCACGGCAGACCGCGACGACCTCATCATCCTCGACGCCGGCACGGGCAAGCGCCGCGCGAAAGTCGCTCACCGTGTTGAGGACGCGGCGTTCGTACTCTTGAACGAAGGCGGGCGCGCGGTCGTCGGAGGCCGCAACGAGGTCGCGTGCTTCGACGTTGCGAGCGCGCGCGAACTCTGGCGCGAGCGCCACACGCCGCCCGGTCGCGGCATCCTCCGAACGGTCGCCGCTGTCGCCGCGCGCGCCGCCGCGCTCTACTTCCGCTACGGCGGGACGGTGACGACCGCCTACGGCGCGGGCGCGGGCGTGCTCAGAGGCGCGGGCGCGCTTCGCTGGACGGGCCTCGCGTCGCAGGCGAGCCTGCCTAACCTGACGAGCCTAGCGTCCGTCGCCGTGAGCGACTACGCGGCCTCGCGCATCTCGACCTACGGCCTTCTCTCACGCGCGCGCGAGTCTGCTTCGGCGCGCAACGTCGGCACGGCGCGCGGGCCTTCAAACTCCGACGTTGAAGGACGACTTCTCGAACGGCTCGACCCCGCGCACCAGTTGGAACGGCTGTCGCGCTTTCTTTGGAGGCAGCGTCGGCTCGCGGCCCTGCGCGGGCAGTGGATGTACTTTTACACGGAGCTTGATGCGGGCGGGCGTGGCTTAGCGGGCGTCAACGTCAACACGGGCGAGACCGCGCGCGAGATTAACTTGAACGACCCGGACGAGCGCTTCATCAGCGACGAGGCCGCCGGCCTGCTCTACACCTCACGCGGCGACCGCGTGCTCGCGCACTCTTTGAACGAGCGTGAGTGAACGTCGCACAACGCCGCAAGTCAAAAAAACAATTTGCGCAGCGTCGCTGCCGTGATATAAGACGCACCTGCTTCAGTTCGGGCGCGTCCGTCTCGTCAGACACCCGCCACGCGACCCCCGTGAAAGGCCGCCGACACCCGGCGTCGAGTGACGACGGCTTCATTCGTCAACCGCTAGACTTCAAAAGGAGCCCCCCAATGAAAAGCCTTCGTTCCCCGCAGACCGTCGCATGCTTTCTGATGTGCGTTTGCACGTTGGTTCTGACGACGCTCATCAGCGGCCACGCGCAGAGCGGCAGCACGATTTACGCCTGCGCGAAACGAAACAACGGGCAGTTGCGCGTTGTTTCGAGCGCGGGTCAATGCAATTCGAGCGAGTATGAGATTTCGTGGAGCAGCGCAAGCGGCGGCTCATCGTTCACAGGCCATCTACAGAAGACAACCGTAATTATGAACTACGGCGAGTCGCACATCATAACTCTGCCGGAAGACAACAGGCCGACGATGGTAAACATCTGCTCCACGCCCGTCGGCGGCAACGATGGAATTACTATCTCGCCACCCCGCGCCGCCTGCGTCAACGGCTTGTATTACAGAGACTCCGCGGATGGACGCACGGTTTCAACCACCGTGCACTTCGAGAACACCGGCAACTTCGGCGCGGGAGGAATGCAACTCGAACTGAATGACGGCGGGCAGTTGATGCTCTCCAATTTGGATTGTAACGACTGCGGAATCACCCCCGCGACCATCACGTACCACGTTGACATGTGGTATTAAAGCCAAAATAGTTTCAAGTTCAAAGTTCAAACTTTAAAGTTCAAGACAGCGAATCTGTCCGCAACTTTGAAATTTGAACTTGTAACTTTGAACTACTTCTTAAACTTCTCCTCGCAAATCATCTCGACGGCGCGTTCGATGTTTTCGTCAACGCTGGTGAGGCATTTGACGATGCGCGTCGGCAGCCGCAGCGTGACGACTTCGTACTCCTCGGTCGTGGTCTTCGGGTCTTCGAGCGCGCGGCGGATGGCGTTTGTGATGTCACGGTGGTCGGCGGGCTTTGAGAGGTAGCCTTGAACGCCGAGCCGTTCAGACTGTTGGCGCGTCTCGTCGCTCGTCTCGCCCGTGACGACGACGACGGGCGTGTTGGCGTTTCGCGCGCGTATCTCTTGAAGAGTTTGAAGTCCGTGCATCTCAGGCAGCGTCATGTCTAAGACGACGGCGTCCGCGCCCTCGTCCTCGAAGAGCACGACGCCCTCCTCGCCCGTGTAGGCTTTCCGAACCTCGAAGCCTTCCTTCCGTAGCGCGCTCTCGTAGAGCGCGGCCAAGTCTTCCTGATCCTCTATGACGAGGACGCGAACGCCTTTCATGCCCATCTCCCCTTGCAAAGTTTTCCGCCACGGCTTTTAATGCGCACACGCGCGAACTAAAAATTCATACTTTCGACACGATGTACGGCTGCGGCTCGATTATAGCAGAAGACGTTTATGACACAGCCCGTCGCAACAGTTCTCATCCTTCTTCTCGTCGCCGTCATACTATTCGCGACCGAGAAGATTCCGATTGACATCGTAACCATCCTGCTCGTCATCGGCCTCGTCTTGACGGGAACGCTCGGCGTCTCAGACGCCTTCGCCGGATTCGGAAACGACATCGTCATCACCATCGCCGGACTTTTCATACTGACTGGCGGACTCGTAAAGACCGGCGTGGTTGACCTCGTGGGCCGCCGCCTTCATCGAATCGCGGGCGGAAACGAGTTTAAGTTGACGGCGCTCATAATGTTCACAGCCGCCGCGTGCGCCTCCGTGATGAAGAACACGACGACGACCGCGATGTTCGTCCCCGTCGTACTCGGCCTCGCCGACCGCGCCAAAGTTCAACCGTCGAAACTTTTGATGCCGCTCGCCTTCGGCGCAATCCTCGGCGGCACTTGCACGCTCATCGGCACTTCCACAAACCTCGCCGTCTCGGGCGCTCTCGCCAAACTCGGCGAGAGCGCGGAACTCGCCACTCGCTACAACGTCAACCCGCAAGCGCTCGCGCCCTACACGATGTTTGAACTGACGCCCGTCGGAATCGCAATCGTCGCCGTCGGGATGCTCTACATGCTTCTTCTCGGCCTGCGGCTTCTGCCCGCGCGCGGCGGCGGCGAGGAGTCTCTGATAAATCAGTATCAGATGCGCGAGTACATCTCGGAAGTAATCGTTCTGAAAGACTCTCCGCTCGTCGGGCGGACGCTCGAAGAAGCCAACTTCGGCCAGACGCTCGACCTCACGGTCATCGGAATCATACGCGGCACGCAAGGGCGAATACCTCCGCGCGCCCGCGAGCGCATACAGACGGGCGACCTTCTGCTCGTGCAGGGACGCATGGAAGACATTCTGCGCGTGAAGACGGAGGCCGGGATAGAAATCCGCCCCGACTTCGAGTTGAGCGCGCAAGACCTTGAAGCGGGCGACGTGGAGTTGTTCGAGGTGATGGTCTTGCGCGGCTCGGATTTGAACGGGCGGACGCTCCGAAGTCTCGATTTCCGCGAACGCTTCGGCCTGACCGCGCTCGCAATCAACCGTCACGGCATGGCGCTTCTGACGAAACTCTCGACCGTCATCCTCAGATTCGGCGACGTTCTGCTCGTGCAAGGGAAGAAGGAGCACGTCGAGCGTCTAACGTCGGAAGGCAACCTTCTACTTCTCGAAGGCGAGTTGGCCGGGCGCGAGCGCGCAAACAAACGCTTGTGGGCCGTCGGCGCGTTCCTAGTCTTTCTCTTCTTCTCCGTGACGCACTTGGGCGGCGTGCCTCTGTCGGTCGCGGTGCTCTTCGGCGTTCTGATTCTTCTCGCTTCGCGCGCCGTGCTCCTACAAGAGATGTACGAACTCATAGACTGGCGTCTCATCGTACTCATCGCCGGGATGATTAGCTTCGGGACGGCGATGGAGAAATCGCACGCGGATCAGTATCTGGCGGATTTAATCGTCACGAACTTCGCCGCCTACGGCGGGCTGGCCGTGCTCGCGGGCTTCTTCGCTATGGCGCTGCTACTCACACAGCCGATGTCGAATCAGGCCGCCGCGCTCGTAGTCCTCCCCATCGCCGTCAAAACCGCTCTCTCGCTCGGACTCAACCCGCGCACCTTCGCCGTTGCCATCACATACGCCGCATCGTGTTCCTTCCTCACGCCCCTTGAACCAGCCTGCGTCCTCATCTACACGCCGGGACGCTATCGCTTCTTCGACTTCGTTAAAGTAGGCTCGATTCTCACGGTGGCCGTCTTCGCCATCGTAATGCTCCTCGTGCCCATCTTCTGGCCCCTGTGAAGGCAAAAGGCAAAGGGCAAAGGGCAAAAGTTAAAGAGTCGGGGGCCGGTTCGGTAAGATTGGGGCAGGTTATATTTCGTTTGCGAGAGCGAATTTTCCTGTAAATTTTGCCTCTTGCCTCTTGCCTCTTGTCTTTTGCCTTGCGCCGAAAGGCGCAGGCCAATATAATGCGCGGGCTTTGAAAACGGCCAAAGTTGAAGGGTTAAACGGCCTCGCAAAAAGTTTTCGGGCGCTCCTCAAAAGCAAACGAGCAAAATGGCAACAATCACCAGTTGGAAAGAACGGCGACGTGTCGCGCCCCGGCGCGCAACTCCCCTTCGCACGATAGCTTCCGGGCTGGCTCAGATTGCGCGCGCGGCCTTCGCAGAGCCTTACAAGCTCTCGGTTGAACGCCACGCCGTGGCCCTCAAGCGTCTCCCGCGCGAGTTGGACGGACTGAAAATCGTCCACCTTTCAGACATACACCACGGCCCCTTCACGAGCCGCGAACAAGTGGAGCGCGCCGTAGAAGTCGCAAACAGCCTTCAGCCCGACATAGTTGCGCTGACGGGCGACTACATCTCGCACGAGCGCGAGTATGTGCAGCCATGCGCCGAGATGCTCGGACGACTCCGTGCGCGTCGAGGCGTCTTCGCAGTCTTAGGCAACCACGACAACTGGGTTGACGCCGCGCTCATAACAGACCTCTTCAGCGCCGAAGGCATACGCGTACTTAAAAACGAGGGGCTTCGCTTTGAAGACCGCGGCGCTTCCCTTTGGCTCGCTGGCGTTGACGACACGATGGTCGGTCTCGAAGACCTCCCGCTCGCGCTCGCAGGCTCAACAGCAGACGAGTTCAAACTGCTCCTCGCGCACAACCCCGTCATCCTCCGGCGCGCCGCGCGCGCGGGCGTTGACCTAGTGCTTTCGGGCCACACGCACGGCGGGCAGATTACTTGGCGCAACGAACGCTCCGCTTCTGGCCGCGTCCGCCGCCGCATACTTCGCGGCCTCGGTCGGCGCGGCGAGACGCAAATCTACGTCACGCGCGGCCTCGGCACGGTCGTTTTGCCCGTCCGCTACGGCTGCCTGCCCGAAGTCTCACTGCTAACGCTGCGCCGCGCGGAATAATGAAGTGATGAGTGATGAGTGATGAGTGATGAGTAGCAGGCTCTTACTCATCACTCATCACTCATCACTCATCACTTTTATGGCATCGAAAGTCGTCACCGTCCCGAACATTCTGACCGTCGTCCGAATGGCGCTCATCCCCGTCTTCGTCGGCGCGCTCTATTATCAGAGGTTCGGCTGGGCCTTGGTCGTCTTCGTCGCGGCTGGCATAACCGACGGCCTCGACGGACTCTTCGCCCGACGCTTCAACCAGTTTTCCCAACTCGGCCAAATCCTCGACCCCATAGCGGACAAACTCCTCCTCGTAACCTCCTTCATAACCCTCTCGATGCCCTCGATTATGGCCGCCTCCGCACTCGTCCAGCCGCACCCGCGCCACCTCCCCGTGCCCTTCTGGGTGACGGCGGCTGTAATCAGCCGCGACGTCTTCATAGTCGTCGGCGCGGCCACAATCAACATCGTCACGGGCTTCCGCGGCTTTCGCCCCTCTTGGCTCGGCAAGGCAAACACCGTCATACAGATTCTCGCAATCGTCCTCATACTCGTCGCCGCAAGCTTTCCCCCTTTGCGCGGCTACCTCCCGACCGTCTATACGACGGTTTTCGCCTGCGCAGTAATCTCCGGCGCGCACTACGTTTTCTGGGTCTCGAAGCTCCTGAACGAAGACCGAAAACCCCGCGAGGCCGCGCGCTGATTCGCCTAAGTTATTCAGTTGGAAGGTTTTGAGGTCGGGCAACTGGCCGCGAAGCGGTCGCTTCTAAAAGTTGACAAGGATGGACTCAGGTATTATATTAGCCGCACGTTCAAGTTGTCGGCGCGTCCGCGTATCCAGTTGGTGTCGGGCCGCGTTTGAACGTCGGGAAGGCAACGAACTGCGGCAAGCGAGAAGCCCGCGCGCGGTTTTTGAAGGCGCGGCGGCAAAAAAAATCCGGGAGAGACGAAAAAGCAATGAGCAAGATTATCGGTATTGACTTGGGCACGACCAACTCGGTCGTGGCCGTGATGGAAGGCGGCGAGCCGACGGTCATCACGAATGAGGAAGGCGGGCGTACGACGCCTTCGGTCGTTGCCTTCACGAAGGACGGCAACCGCCTCGTCGGACAGGTTGCGAAGCGTCAGGCCGTCACGAACCCCGAAAACACTGTCTATTCCATCAAGCGTTTCATGGGGCGTCGCTTCGACGAGATTTCGGAAGAGAAGAAGCAAGTGCCTTATCAGGTGAAGGCCGCCGGAAACGACGTACGTGTCGTCGCGGGCGGAAAAGAATGGTCGCCGCCTGAGATTTCGGCGATGATTCTGCAAAAACTGAAGAAGGCGGCGGAAGACTACCTCAGCCAGAAGGTCGAAAAGGCCGTTATAACAGTCCCCGCATACTTCAACGACGCGCAGCGTCAGGCCACGAAGGACGCCGGAAAAATCGCGGGCCTCGAAGTTATGCGAATCGTCAACGAACCGACCGCCGCCGCCTTAGCCTACGGACTCGACAAGAAGAAGGACGAGACAATCGCCGTCTTCGACTTCGGCGGCGGCACGTTCGACATCTCCATACTCGAAGTCGGCGAAGGCGTCGTCGAAGTCAAGTCAACGAACGGCGACACGCACCTCGGCGGCGACGACATAGACGAGGCGCTCATCAAGTGGATCATCGAGGAGTTCAAACGCGATCAGGGCATTGACCTCTCGCAAGACAAGATGGCCCTCCAGCGTCTCAAAGAAGCTGCGGAGAAGGCGAAGATTGAGTTGTCTTCGACGATGGAGACGGAAATCAACTTGCCCTTCATCACGGCAGACCAGTCAGGCCCGAAGCATTTGGTGATGAAGCTGACGCGCGCTCGCTTCGAGCAGTTGATTGAGCCGATCCTCAAGCGCCTGATGCCGCCCGTCGAGCAGGCGATTAAGGACGCAGGCATCGAGTCGAAGAAGATTGACGAGGTCGTGCTCGTCGGCGGCTCTACGCGCATCCCGAAGGTTCAGGAGATGGTGAAGAACTTCTTCGGGAAAGAGCCGAACAAGTCTGTCAACCCGGACGAGGTGGTCGCGGTCGGCGCGGCTGTTCAAGCGGGCGTACTTTCGGGCGAGAAGACCGACATTCTGCTTCTTGACGTGACGCCGCTCTCTCTGGGCATCGAAACCTTGGGCGGCGTGAACACGATACTCATCCCGCGCAACACGACGATCCCGACGCGCAAGTCGGAGATTTTCTCGACCGCTTCGGACAATCAGACGAGCGTGGAGGTTCACGTCCTACAGGGTGAGCGACCGCTTGCGGGCGACAACCGAACGCTCGGCAAGTTTCATCTTGTAGGTATTCCGCCCGCGCCGCGCGGCATCCCGCAGATCGAGGTGACGTTCGACATAGACGCCAACGGCATCGTCAACGTCTCGGCGAAAGACATGGGGACGGGGCGCGAGCAGAAGATTACGATCACTTCGTCTTCGGGATTGTCGAAGGACGAGATTGACAGGATGATGCGCGAGGCCGAGTCGCACGCGGGCGAAGACGTGAAGAAGCGCGAGGAGATCGAGTCGCGCAATCGTTTGGACGGACTCGTCTATCAGATAGAAAAGACGTTTTCGGAGAACAAGGAGAAGCTCGACGGCGCGACCGCGTCGCAGGTTGAGACGGCGATTGCCGACGCGAAGAAGGCTTTGGAAGAGGGCGGCGCCGAACGCATGAACAACGCCTTCAACAATCTCCAGACCGCTTCGCACAAGCTCGCCGAGTCGCTCTATCAGGGCGCGGGTTCGACGGGCGGCGAGACAAGCGGCGGCGGCGAACAGGCCAACGCCGCGGGCGCGTCAACAGGCTCGACCGGGGGCACGGCGTCGGGCGGCGACGACAACGTGATAGACGCGGAATACGTTGACGTTGACGAGAACAAGTAAGCCGTTAGCCGTTAGCTGTTAGCTTTTAGCGGGCAGGCGTGTTTCCGAACTCGAAGGATTCCACGCCTGCCTGCTTTAGCGGAACGGCTAACAGCTAACGGCTAATCGCTAACAGCTTTCTAATGGCTAAAGAAGACTTCTACCAAGTTCTGGGCATCAAGCGCGACGCGAAGCCGGAGGAGATTAAGAAGGCTTATCGTCGGTTGGCGCGCAAGTATCACCCGGACGTGAATCCGGGCGACAAGGCCGCCGAGGAGCGTTTCAAGCGCATCACGGAGGCGCACGAGATTCTCTCCGACGAGAAAAAGCGCAAGGTCTATGACCGCTTCGGCCAATACTCCGACCAACTCGCCGACGCAGCCGCGCGCGGCGCTGCCGGGCCGGGCGGGGCCGGCGCGGGACGCGGCGTGCCCTTCGACTTCGAGGGCTTCGACTGGGGCGGCGCCGCCTCGTCGTCTTCGACGACGGGCGGCGGCTCAAGTTTCCGCGACATCTTCTCGGAGTTGTTCGGCGGAGGCCGTCAGGAGAAAGAGCCGCCGCGACCCGTCCCGCAGAAGGGCAAAGACATAGAGATGCCGCTCGCGCTCTCCTTCGAGGAGGGCGTGACGGGCTTGACGACGAACATCACGGTCAACCGCTCCGACCAGTGCCCGCGCTGCAACGGCGCGGGCGACACGGGCGGCAACCCCGTCACTTGCCCGACGTGTCAAGGTTCAGGTCAGGTGCAGCGCGCGGGCGGGCGTCTCCGTTTCGCGCAGGAGTGTCCGGACTGCGGAGGCGCGGGCAAGCGTCGTCCGCCGTGCGCGCTTTGCAACGGCAAGGGCGTCGTGCCGAAGGCCGAGCAGGTGAAGGTTCGCATTCCGGCGGGCGTTGACACAGGCTCGCGCGTACGCGTCCCCGGCAAAGGCGAGGGCGGAAGGCTTGGTGCGCCGCCGGGCGACCTCTTCATCATCACGAACGTCGGCAAGCACAAGTATTTCACGCGCAAGGGCGACAACATCTACGTCAAAGTGCCGGTGACGATTGCCGAGGCTGCTCTGGGCGCGAAGATTGAAGTGCCGACTATAGAAGGGAAGGCGCAGTTGAAGATTCCGCCCGGCACGCAGTCGGGCGCGCAGTTCCGCATGCGCGAGCGCGGGATTCCCTCTTTGCGAAACCCGCAGGCGCGCGGCGACCAGTTCGTCGAGGTGCAGGTAACGCTTCCCAAAGTGATTTCCGAGGAGACGAAGGAACTCTTGAGACGCTACGCGCAACTCAACCCCGAGAACCCGCGCGTGGCGATGGGACTCGAATAATTTTAGATTTTGGATTTTGGATTTTGGATTAACGGCGGACTTCGGGCCGCGCGGTCTTCAATCCAAAATCCAAAATCCAAAATCCAAAATCTTATGAAGAGACGTAAGGGCGGAACGTACACGATAAGCGCGGTTGCGGCGCAGTATGAGATTCACCCGCAGACCTTGAGGCTCTACGAGCGCGAGGGGCTTTTGAAACCTTCGCGCTCCGAGGGGAACACGCGGCTCTACACGGACGCCGACCTCGAACGGCTCGAAGTTATCCTGTCGCTCACGCGCGACCTCGGAGTGAATCTCGCGGGCGTCGAAATCATACTCAACATGCGTGAGAAGATGGACGCGATGCAGCGCGAGTTTGGCGAGAAGATGGACACGATGCAGCGCGAGTTCAAGCGCTTCTTCTCTTACCTGCAATCGCACGCCGAGGAGTTTTCGCACCTGACGGACGCGCCGCCGCCCGAAGCCGGAGCGCTCGTCCCGGCTTCGAGCGCGTCGCTCCTGCGCCGTCGCACGAGCCGCCAACACTAAACACCGTCGGAAGTTTCCGCGCTTCGCTGTACGAACGAGAAGGCGCGACTCTTTGAAGGAGTCGCGCCTTCTCGTTTAGTCGTTCCCGTCGCCTTCAGTCGCAACTGAGGCAGACGGGCGTGTCGCCGCCGTCGTAGGTCGGGGGCGGGCCGCCGGGTTCGATTGTGTCGCCTGAGTAGGTTTCGGGCGGGCCGATGGGACTCACCGAGTCGTTGCTCGTGGATGCCGCGTTGTAGGAGATGGCCGTCGCCAGAAGGATTGACGCGACGATTGCTGTCAGAGTGTTCATGAGTTAACCCCTTGTCATAAAAATTCGATGTTCGCATCAACAGTGGCGAGACCTTTTCGATAAATACCTCGCGCCGAAAAATTTTTGATTGCGACTCCGACGCTCGTTCAGCGCGTCCGGCTCAAGACCTTTGGGTTGACGCGACTCCAGACGAAACGTAAAGGGGCGACTCAGTAACGAGTCGCCCCTTACGTTTTTAAGCGTCGCCGCTCGATTTCGCGTCGCCGTTTGCTCGCGTCTCGCTTTTGCGCGTGGCCGCTTTAGCGGAGGGAGCGTGAGCAGGCGTTGCAGGAAGTGTCGCGCACCGCCGCTTCGCCGCCGCCGTCGCCGGTCGGGGGCGGGCCGATGAGTTCTATCGTGTCTTCGTTAGTCGCGGGCGGGCCGATGAGGTTGATCTGATCGTCGCCGCTGCTCAACGAGGTGGTTGACATCGAAACCGCGAGCACGACCGCGGCCAAATAAACTGTCAAGCTGTTCATTGTGAGTCTCCTTTCTCTCGTCCGTTTGTGTGAGCGGCGGTGAAGCTTGCCGTCGCGTTTCGTTTCGTTCCCGCCTCGTTTATCGCTTCAACTCTTTACGCGTCGCCGCGCGTCGAAAACCACCACGCGCGGGAAAATTTTTTTCGGCGGCAAACGCGCCCTAGTGTTACAATCACGCGCACCTTCGTCCCGGCCAGCCGCCAGAAACCGCTAGCCCGCTGTTTGCAGAGGTAGCAAATGTCCCCGCCCTCGCCCCTACAACTGACGCAACTGCTCATCGCTTGGAGCGACGGAAGCCGCGAAGCATTGGACGAGCTTTTCCCGCTCGTTTATGACGAACTGCGGCGCATCGCGCGCCGGCACATGCGACGCGAACGCGCGGGACACACGCTCCAAACGACGGCCCTCGTCAACGACGCCTACCTGCGGCTGATAGACCAGACGCAGGTGCGCTGGCAAAACCGTGCGCATTTTTTTGCAATCGCCGCGCAGATGATGCGGCGCATACTCGTTGACCACGCGCGCGAGCGCGCCGTCGAGAAGCGAGGCGGCGGCGCGCGGCACGTACCCTTAGACGACGCGCTCGTAGTCTCCGACGCGAAGGCCGCCGAGTTGGTCGCTTTGGACGACGCGCTCAAGTCGCTCGCCGAGATTGACCCGCGCCGCGCCGAAGTGGTCGAGCTACGCTACTTCGGCGGGTTGTCAAACGATGAGATAGCCGAAGTCTTAAACGTCCACGCAAACACCGTTACGCGCGACTGGAACATGGCGCGCGCGTGGCTCTACAAGGAACTGAACAAGGAAGGGACTAAGGGAACGCCGGATGACGCCTGAACGCTGGAAGAAGGTGAGTCTTCTTTTCAAGGTCGCGCTCGAGCAAGAGCCTTCGGCGCGCGCGGAGTTTCTCGAAAAAGTCTGCCCCGACGCGGAACTTCGCGCCGAGGTCGAGTCGCTTCTGGTCTCGCATGAGAACGCCGAAGGAGATCACTTCATAGAGGCTCTCGAAACGGAAGACACCGCGCCCGAACCCGCGCTCGCGGAGGCGCAAGCCGATGTTGTGCCCGGACAGACGACCTTCGGCGCTTATCGCATACTCGAAAAAATCGGTTCGGGCGGCATGGGCACGGTCTATCTAGCGAAAGACTCGCGCTTGGGCCGCCGCGTCGCTCTGAAACTTCTGCCCGCGCGGTTCGCGCGCGACGAAGAACTCGTCCGCCGCTTCGAGCTTGAGGCGCGTGCCGCCTCCGTCCTCAATCACCCGAACATCATCACCGTCCACGAAATCGGCGAAGCAGAGGGCCGGCGCTTCATCGTCACGGAGTACGTCGAGGGCGCGACGCTGCGCGACCGTCTGGGCGACGGGCGTTTCGAGGTCGGCGCGGCTTTGGAGATTTGCATACAGGTCGCGGGCGCGCTCGCCAAAGCGCACGCCGCCGGAGTCCTTCACCGCGACATCAAACCTGAGAACGTGATGGTTGACGAAGACTCTCACGTCAAGGTCTTAGACTTCGGAATCGCCAAGCAGGTAGCGAACGCGCCGCAGGTTGACACCGAAGCCCCGACGCACGGGCGCGTAAACACCGCCGCCGGCGTCATACTCGGCACGGCCACCTACATGTCGCCCGAACAGGTGCGCGGCCAAGAACTCGACGCGCGGACTGACGTCTGGAGTCTCGGCGTCGTCCTCTTCGAGATGGTCGCGGGGCGCGCGCCCTTCGAGGCGAAGACCTACGGCGACCTCGTCGTCGCAATTCTGCACGACGAGCCGCCGCCGCTCTCCGACTTCGCCGTCGAACACGCCGAATGGCTTGAGCCTATCTTGCGACGCGCGCTTGCGAAGGAGCGCGACGCGCGCTACGCGTCGGCCAGAGAGTTTCAGGACGAACTCCGCCGCCTCAAGCGCCAAATCGAATCCGGCGCGGACGCGCCGCGCGACGCGACCGGCGATTCGTCGTCGTCGCGCGCGGCAGCCGCGCGACCGACCGTGGGCGGGCGGCAGAAGGCCGCGACGCGCGTCCAGACGACCGAGCAACGGAAGCAGTTGACCGTCCTGTTCGGCGACTTCGCCGGACTCGCCGCGCTCACCGAAGGCATGGACGCGGAAGACGTCGGCGAGTTGATGAACGCGCTCTGGCCGCTCGTTGACAGCGTAATCGCCGAGCACGGCGGGACTGTTGACCGCCACGTCGGCGACCAGTTCGTCGCGCTCTGGGGCGCGCGCGAGGTGCGCGAAGACGACCCCGAACGCGCCGTTCGCGCCGCGCTCGCCGTGCAAGAGGCCGCCGCCGCTTTCTTCAACGAGCAGGTGCGACGAACCGGCGGCGCGCAAGTCGCGGACGGCGCGGACGCTTCGCAAGGCGCGAGCGAACAAGCGCCTCTGATGCGGCTCGGCGTGAGCACGGGCCTCGTCCTCCTCGGCGAGATGGGCGCGACCGGCGGCTTCAACGTGACGGGCGACCCCGTCCGTCTCGCAAGCCGCTTGCAGCAGGCCGCGCCCGCGGGCGGCGTGCTCGTCTCGCACGACACTTACCGGCACGTGCGCGGCGTCTTCCACGTCCACGCGCCCGAAACGCTCAAAGGGCAAGGGCGCTCCGAACCCGTCCAGTTCTACCGCATCAAGGGCGTGAAGCAGCGCGCCTTCCGGGTGATGACGCGCGGCGTCGAGGGCGTCGAGACGCACATGGTCGGGCGCAAGGGCGAACTGCGGCGTTTGACCGACACGCTCGAATCGGTCTTCGACGAACGCGAGCTTCAAGTCGTCACCGTCATAGCCGACGCCGGACTCGGCAAGTCGCGCCTGCTCTACGAGTTTTACAACTGGGTCGAAGTTCTTCCAGACCTCTGGTACGTCTTCAACGGTCGCGCCGGCGAAGCGACCCAAGGGCTTCCCTACGCGCTCATGCGCGACGTGTTCGCGTTCCGCTTCGAGATTCAAGACAGCGACCCTCCGCCGCTCGCGCGCGAAAAACTCGAAAGCGGCATGGCTTCGATGTGTGAGGGCGTCGCGGCGGAAGAGGTTCAAATGCGCGCCCACTTCATCGGCCAACTCATAGGCTTCGACTACTCCGCGAGCCGGTACCTCTCCGGCATACTCGACGACGCGCGCCAGATACGCGACCGCGCCTTCCGCTACGCCGGACAGTTCTTCGCCGACATCTCGCGCAAGTACCCGGTCATACTCTTCCTCGACGACATACACTGGGCCGACGACGGCTCGCTCGACTTCGTTGACCATCTCGCGCGCAACTGCGCCACAGTCCCGATGATGGTTCTGTGTCTTGCGCGCCCGACGCTTCTCGAACGCCGCCCGGCTTGGGGAGAGGGCGAGGAGCGACACGCGCGTCTCGCCTTGCAGCCTCTATCGAAGAAGGAGAGCCGCCAACTCGTCGAAGAAATTCTTCGACGCGCGCGCGGCGTCCCCGCGGAGTTGCGCGAGTTGGTGGTCGGCGGGTCGGAGGGCAACCCGTTCTACGTCGAAGAGTTGATAAAGATGTTGATTGACCAGAAGGTAATCGTGCCGGGCGCGGACGAGTGGAGGGTTGACGCGAGCCGTCTGGTGGAAGTCCAAGTGCCGCCGACGCTGACGGGCGTGCTTCAGGCACGTCTCGACAAGCTGACGCCCGAAGAGAAGTCAGTCCTCCAGCGCGCCTCAATCATCGGGCGCGTCTTCTGGGACGGCGCGGTCGAACGACTCGGCTCTGAGCAGACGACGGGCGCGGGCGTGCGGCAGCCGGCGGGCGACGGCTCGCCCGCCGGCGCTTCGACCGTGGGCGACCTTCTCGAATCGCTGCGGCGCAAGGAGTTGATTTACCGCCGCGAGGCTTCGAGCTTCGCGGGCGCGCGAGAATACACCTTCAAGCACGCGCTCCTGCGCGACGTGACCTACGAGAGCGTTCTCAAGCGCGACCGGCGCGACTACCACAGCCGCGCCGCCGAATGGATTGCGCGGCAGAGCGGCGGTCGCGTTGGCGAGTCAGCCGGACTCATCGCCGAACACTACGAGCGCGCGCAAGTGCCGGAATCGTGCGCCGAGTGGTACGGTCGCGCGGGGCGTCAGGCGCGCGAGACTTACGCGCCTGAGAACGCAATCAACTTCTACCGAAAGTCGCTCAACTTCCTCGCCGCCGCCGAAGCCGCGAGCGGCGCGCGACCTGACGAGTCGGACGCGCTGGCGCGTCGCGCGCTTCGAGTCGAGTGGTCGGAAGGATTGGGCGAAGTCCTTCGCGTGCAGGCGCGCTACGCCGAGGCCATAGAGGCTTACACGTTGATGCGCGAGTCAGCCGAAGAGTTGGGACACGCGGCTTCGCAGGCGCGCGCTTGGAACGAGATTGCGCTCGTGCAGAGCAGCCAGATGGACACGCGCACGGCCTTTGAGAGCGCGCGTCGTGCCGAAGCGCTCGCGCGCTCCGCGGGCCGAGGCGTCGCCGCGCGCGGCGAACTCGCGCGCGCCTTAAATATTCAGAGTCAGGCCAGCACGCGCCTCGGCGACACGCCCGCCGCGCTTCGCCTCGCAGACCGCGCGCTCTCGCTCACCTCCGACCTCGACGAGACGGGCCGGCGCGTGCGAGCCGAAAGTCTCAAGTCGCTCGGCATGGCCTACCACACGCTCGGACGCTTCTCGAACGCCGAAGACTTCAAGGCGCAGTCGCTCGACATATACCGCGAACTAGGCGACCGTCGCATGGTCGGAAACTTACTGAACTCGCTCGGCGAGACCGCGCGGCTTCGCGGCGACTACTCGGCGGCCTTCGAGCGCTATCAAGAGGCGCTCGCAATCGCGCGTGAGATAGGAAACCGTAACGGAGAGATTCTCTACTTCAGCAACCTCGGCGGCACGCGTGTGGGCTTGGGCGAGTACGTGGAAGCCGAAGCAGACCTTCGCCAGACCATCGAGATGGCGCAGGCCGCGGGCTACGTCGGCATTTCGGAGAACTACCGCTTCCTCGCCGAAGCTTTGCTGTGGCAGGGCAAGACCGCCGAAGCTTACGAAGTCACGTTGCGCGCGCTCGAACTCGGACGCAAGTTTGAGAATCAAGAGCACATCGCCGAGGCTTGGCGCGTGCTCGGCCTCGTCGCCTCGCGCCAGTCAGCGCCCGTCGAGGTCGAAGGCCGTGGGCGCGACGCCGCCTCCTGTTTCGACGAAAGTCTCGACATCTTCACGCGCATCCAGATGGACTCCGAACGCGCGCGCACCTTGCGCGACTGGGCGCGACACGAACTCGCCAACGGCGAACGCGAACGCGGCACGCGCCTCTGGCGCGAAGCACTCGAAGCCTTCCAACGCCTCGGCATGACCATCGAACTCGAACGCATGAATGAGGCGAGCGGCTGAGGAATTATATTTCCAAGCCTGATACAAGCAGTGATCTCTCGCGAGTTACGGCTCACAAGAGACCACTGATTTAGCGGAGCGGTTAGCCTATCTGGTGTTCATCATCTGTTGGAGTGACTACTTCAAGGGATTCACTGTTCTAACACCCGTTCCCCATCCCCTCGTAGCCCCAGCACGGGTCTGGGCTGGGTGGCGGCTCGTTGCCGTAAATCGTAAAATCTACGAAGCCGACATAAGCTCCTGTACCGTCCGGCGTCTGATTCCAGATGTCCGCCGTGTAAGAACCGGAGGCAAGCCCTGCCAGTGCCGAAGAATTACCCGACATCCATGTTATCTCAGGAGTCGTGTCTGTTTCAGGCGTGTAGCCGCAATCTGTTGCCTGTACATAAGCGACCACGTTGCCGAACACGTCATAAACTTGAAGCATCGGCATGCCATAGTTCGTATTCATGCCCGTGCCGGTTACTGTCCAGACAAGCGTAGGATCACCCGACATAAGACCTGAGGATGGCAAGAAGGCTAACGGGAACTCTAACCTGAATTCTGCGCATGTTAGATAGTTGAAATCAGCACGCTTCATTTCGCCAAAAGTAACTTGCCCGAGGCAAGGGCCGCTTTCTTCTCCCAATTCCCAAAAAGCCGGGGCTACTCCGTCGGGAACCGGAAGAAGTCCTACGGTAGGACTTGTAATGCCGCGAAAAGTACGCACATTGCCTCTTGCATCGGAGAATGTTGGTCTGGTTTGGTTTCCAAAAACGGCGGTGTTCGGCTGTCGCGATTCAATCCCCAAAGAGTTTCTTCTTTGGGTGACGATAGTGAAGCCCGGATCGGGGAGATTCGGATTAGGTCCCGAACTGCAACCGCCGAGAAGAAGAACGAAGAGTAAAGAGAAGATCGTCAATGTGTAGGTGGATTTTTTCATCATCGTTCTCCTTAGCGTTTAATTCCAAGAGTGTCCAGCACTTCATCGGGCAGCATAAGCAGGTCTGAAAGGCTCATCACTGCGGCTTTTCGTGCGATGGCCTCTCGCATCTCTCGCTGTTTTCTCTTTTCCGCTAAAGTGAGTCGGTGCTTATATCTCTCATCGCTTTCACGTCCTTCACGGGCAGCTTGCCATTTCTCCAACTCTTTCTTATGTATATTGTCGGAGTAGTCTCCCGGAGCGAGTTGGAAATCCTCGTTAAGCAGCTTCTGTTGCAGAAGCACAGCAGTTGTGAAAACGGCTTCGAGCGGAGACATTTCAACCTTGAGGTGCGTGCCAACTTTCTTCTTCAAGCCTTTGTTTTGCGGGCTTGTGTCTTGAGCGATAAAGTCGGGATAGCCTGCCCGTAATCTTGCCCGCAACACTCTTACTTGGAGCGGACTGGTCTTAGCGTAAGCGGGAAGCTCGAATTTGTCGGCAAGACCGTTAACCGTAAGGACAATCTGTTCCTCTTTAATTCCTTTCTTACCTTTACGGTAGTCCGATTCGTGCTGCAACACACGCACTTTCACCGCTTCGCGGACATCGTCCGGCATTTCTGCGAAGTAAGGAGTGTTGAAGATTTCATCAGCCAGTTCATGCACAGCCTTCTCATCACCACTTCGCGCCTTTTTTGCTTTTTCATTGATTAGATCGTCGGTCACTTTATTTGCGCTCCCATTCGCCGCTGACTTAGGCGGTTGACCCTGCGCGTGTGTTTTCGAGTTATACCGCACGACCCCGGCAACGAGGATTCCTACGAGCAGCACCGTGAGAGTCAAGACAACCCTCTTAGTCATTGCATTTTACTCCTTTGGCTAGTGAGAAATTGTAGTGATAGACCCCAAAAGACTGTTTACGCTCGAATCAAGCGAATCTTTGGACAGCCAAAGGGGATGGTCTAATTGTTTTCGAAGGATTAAGTAGGAGCTGAACACTGTTGAAGAGTGAGGCACTTACTTAATTAAAACCTGACGCGTGGGCAATCTACCATCGCATCAATTGTGAGAAATTCCCAGATAACCCTGACGGAAAATTTGTCTTGCATGTGCGCCTTGTCGGTGATTCAGTACGCGCCCGACAAAGTGAAGGATGAGCCGCGCGACGCGGAGTCTTGTTTCGACGAAAGCCTCGATATCTTCACGCGCATCCAGATGGACTCCGAGCGCGCGCGCACCTTGCGCGACTGGGCGCGACACGAACTCGCCAACGGCGAACGCGAACGCGGCATGCGCCTCTGGCGCGAAGCACGCGAAGCCTTCCACCGCCTCGGCATGACCCTCGAACTCGAACGCATGTCGGAAGAGAACAAGTAAAACAAACGGGGTGTTGGGTTTTAGGTGTTGGGTTTTGGAGTTCTAAGCGGCTTTCAATTTGAGTTAACCGAAAATTTCAACACAGAGAACACGGAGGCACAGAGTTAATCTTATTGAACTCTGTGCCTCCGTGTTCTCTGTGTTACTTCTTTCTTCCTACATTCACCCGCAAAACTGAATATTGGCGATTTCAGCCAGAACCCAACACCCCTTTCCCATGACGGATATCTTGCATTGTAAGGATTCCGTGGCGGTGCTACATTCCGCGCCCTCTAAACGCGCCGGAGGCCCAAGCCATGAATCCGCAAGCCTTACGCCCGAAAATTTTCGCCGCACGCGAGCAAGTTTTCGTCGCACGCACGCTCAAATGTCTTTTCGCGTGCGCGCTCGCCTGTCTCTTCGCGTCCGCGTCGCGCGCGCAAGACCTCGATGATGTAACAATCAGCGGAACGGTCGCGGACGAGAACGGCGCGGTCATCCCCGGCGCGTCCGTCACGGCGACGCTCGCGGCGACCGCGACGGCGCGCAACGTCGTCACCGACGCCTTCGGACGCTTCCGCCTCGTAGAGTTGCAGCCCGGAGCTTACGTCGTGCGCGTCTCGCGCGCGGGCTTCGCTGATGAAGAAAGAGCTGGACTCGAAACAATCGCGGGTCAAAACCTTCGACTCGACTTCACGCTCCGGCCCGCGCGCATAGTCGCCGAGCAGACGGTCTTGAGCGACGCCGCGCCCGCGCGCATTGACACGACGCGAACGGTCACAGGCGGCACTTTAACGCGCGCCGAGTTGGAGCGTCTGCCTTCGTTTACACGCTCGCCGCTCGACTTCGTATTCACGCTCGGCGGCGTTACTGAAGAACCTCTCGCCGTGCGCGACGCGGCGGAAGACCGCGACCCGAACGCGAGGGCTTCCGCGCGGCGCGCCGCGACCACGCCCGAAGAGGCCGGCACGTTTGCGCTCGCGGGCGGCGCGGCCTACTCGAACAACATAACGATTGACGGCCTCGACAACAACGACGACCGCGCCGCGCGCGAACGCTTCCAGCCTTCGTTGGAAGCAATCGCCGAAGTTCAAGTCATCACGAACCAATTCTCCGCCGAGTACGGGCGCGCATCCGGCGGTCGCGTCAACCTCCGCACGCGCGGCGGCTCAAACTCGCTTCGCGGACGACTCTTCTACTTCTTCAAGGACGAAAGTCTCAACGCCAATTCGTGGAACAACAACCGTCGCGGCCTTCGTCGTCTTCCGCTTCAAGAGCACAACCCCGGCTTCACGCTCGGCGGCCCTTTCGTCCTTCCGAAACTCTTCGCGCCCTTCGCCTACGACGGGCGAAACAGAACCTTCTTCTTCGTCTCCTACGAGGGAGACTTCGTGCTCGACTCCGCTCTGATTGACACGCTCGTCCCCGTCGAACAGAACCCCGCGTTTCCTCTTCCACATCCGACGACGCTCGCCGCCCGCCGCCGTGAGCCTTCGGCCACGCCGCCCGCCGCGCCCGCCGAACTCGCGCCCTTCGTCGAACAAGTCTCCACGCCGCAGCGCGCGCACAACTTCACCGCGCGCCTCGACCACAACTTCACTGAGACGCACAACGCCACGTTTCTTTTCCAACTCGGACGCTCCAAAAATCTACGCCAATTCGGCGGCGGCCTGCGCCTCGCCGAAAGCCTCCAAGGCCGCGTGCGCGACACCGACGCCATTGCCTACACCGACAACTTCGTCTTCACGCCCACGCTCGTCAACCAACTCCGCGCGCAACTCTCGCGCCTCCGGCCCGCGCTTCAAGCACGGGGCGACCGTCCCGTCGTCCTCATCACGATAAACGACCCGCTCTCATCGGACGACCCCGCCGACCGTTCCGGCACGCTCGTCGCGGGTTCTTCAACAAGCGGCGCGACCGACCGGCGCGAGACGCGCTTTCAACTTCAAGAGACTCTAACGGTCGTCCGCAGCGCACACTCCCTCAAACTCGGCGCGGACACGCAACGCGTCCGCTCAGTCTTCATAGACCTCACGGACGCCACCGGCACTTACACCTTCACGAGCGCGGGCGACTTCCTCGCCAACACGCCCTCGCGCTTCCGCCAACGCTTCAACACCGAATCGGCGCAGGCGAATCTCTACGCCGGACTCTTCCTTCAAGACGAATGGCACGCGCGCTCGAATCTCACGCTCAGCGCGGGCCTTCGTTACGAACTCGAAAGCGTCCTCGGCGACCGCAACAACTTCGGCCCGCGCCTCGCCGTCGCTTTCGACCCCACGGGGAAGGGAAAGACGGCCTTACGCGCGGGCGCGGGTCTGTTCTTCAACCGCGTCCTTCTTCGGACTGTTGACGACTTCACGCTCGGCAAAAACCTCATCGAGTTTGACACGAACGACCTGCCCACGGCCTCGCGCCGGGCCTTCATCGCCGCGAACCTTCGCTTCCCCCAAACGCTCCGCGCCGACTCCGCGCTCGTACGCGACTTCGGCGCGCCGATTACAAACTTCTCGCGCCGCCTCGACCCGAATTTGCGAATCCCCGAAAGCTATCAGTTCAACGCAGGGCTAGAGCGCGAACTCGGACGCGGCTTCGTCGTCGAAGCAAACTACACTTTCAATCGCGGCATTCACCTCTGGCGCGAGTTCAACTCGAACGCTCCACGCCTTCCCGCCGGTTTCAAAGACTTCACAGAGTATCTACTCTCGCGCGACTTCGCCAACTTCCGCGACACGGGCGGAGCGCGTCCGATTTATAACGCCGCGACGGCGGGCGAACTCGTGCGCTTCACCGTCGCGCCGCCCGGCTCCGAAGCGGTCGGGCGCGTAACCGAGTTCGGCGTCCCAGTCTCCGTCTTCAACCTCGCAAGCATCGGCTCGACCACCGCGCTCGAAGCCGCGCTCGCCGCCCTACAGTCTTTGCGACCCGACCCGACGCGCGTACAGGTCGAACAACTCGCCTCCGTCGGCAACAGTTTCTACCACGGCCTCACGATTGAACTGCGCCGACGCTTCGCGCGACACTCGAACGGCGCGGGCGGCTCTCTGCGCGCGGCCTACACGCTCTCGCGCCTCATTGACGACGGCGTCGTCAACACTTCGAGCGCGCTTCGCGTCGGCGACTTCCGAAGCGAGCGAGCACGCAGTCTCCTCGACCGTCGTCACCGCTTCGTACTCACGGGCACGATTGATGCGCCGCGCCGTCTCGCGCGCCTCCAACTCGCCGCAATCCTTCGCGTCGCATCCGGCGCGCCATTCAACATCTCCATCGGCGGCGTTGACCGAAACCTCGACGATGTGAGCAACGACCGCCCCTCCTTCGCGGGCGACACGTCGCTTTTGCGCTGGCGTCGGCCCGGCGCGGGGCTGGACGCGCGCGTCCTCGAAGCCTTTCGTCTCCCGCTCATCGGTCAGACGGGCGACCTGCCGCGAAACGCCGCGCGCGGGCCGGGCCTCTTCACCTTCGACGTAAACCTCGCGCGCCAGTTCCGTCTCGGCCAACACACGCGCCTTCGCCCCGTCGTCGAAATAGACAACGTCCTCAACAAGACGGTCTTCACCTTCGGCGCGGAGTTCATCAGCTTCAACGCGCTTCGGCCCGGCGCGACCGCCGAACAGCGACAGGCGTTTGCCGACACCTTCCTCGTGCCCACGCGCACGCTCCGCCCGCGCCAGATGAGAGTCGGCGTGCGTTTGGATTTCTGAAGCGAGGCGTGTCGTTTATTCAATTCCCGGCGGAAAGTATGCCGACACAGAAATAACCACAGAGGCACAGAGAGCACGGAGGGGTCACAGAGGAATGGATGCTCTCAATAAGATAACTGAGGCGATTATTGGGGCAGCAATTGAGGTGCACAAAGCGCTTGGGCCGGGATTGTTGGAGTCGGCTTACTGTGAATGCCTGCGCCGCGAGTTGAGCTTGCGCGGAGTACCGTTTGAGTGCGAGCGTGCGTTGCCCGTGGAGTATAAAGGAATTCGATTGGAGTGCGGCTACCGGCTCGACTTTCTGGTGTCAAAGAGTGTGGTAGTCGAAGTCAAAGCAGTCGAAGCGCTCGCGCCTGTTCACGAAGCGCAGTTACTAACTTACATGCGGCTCGGCGGCTGGCGCGTTGGCCTGCTTGTAAACTTCAATGTCGCCGTTTTGAAACAGGGTATTCGCCGCAGAGTTCTTTAACTCTGTGCTCCCTCGGCGCTCTCTGTGTCTCTGTGGTTAACTATCGCGCTCACCGCACGACAGCCAACTAAGAAGAAGGAGCGTGAGCAGCCTACTTGCTCGGTCGGCCTTTCGCTTCCTGCGATTGTGCCTTATCGGATTTATGATGCGTCGCGGCCTTTTGGCAGCGCGCGCGGGAGCGCAAGATGCGACGCTTGATTCGGGCGTTCATGGGGTTGGCTGTCCTTCCGGGAAAGTGTCGAGGAAGGCTTCGACGACGAGCGGGTCAAACTGCCGTTTCGCCTCGCGTCTAAGCTCCGCCGCGGCGTCCTCGTGCGTGCGCGGCGAGTTGTAGGCGCGGCGCGCGCACATTGCGTCGTAGGAGTCGGCGACCTGTACGATGCGCGCCATGAGGGGAATGTCGGAGCCGCCGAGGCGGTGCGGGTAGCCCCGACCGTCCCAGCGCTCGTGGTGGTGCTGCGTGCGTATGCGCAGTTCGGCGGGGAGTTGGAAGTAGGAGGCTAGGAGCGCGCCGAAGCTCGGATGAAGGTTTAGGACGAAGCGCTCGAAGCGCGTCGGGCGGCGCGGGCGGCTCAAGATGAATTCGGGGACGAGAATCTTCCCGATGTCGTGGAGCATCGCCGTGGACGAGAGTTGACGCAGTCGCGCTTGGTCGAAGCCGAGCGCGCTGCCTATGCGGCGCGAGTGGCGCGCGGCGCGCAGGCAGTGTTGGTAGGTCGAAGGCCGCGTCTGGCGAAGGCGTCCGACGAGCGCGCGCACGCCGTCCGACTTGTGGCGTTCGCCCGCCCGTTTCCAAGCCGCGCAGGCGCGCTGTAGATAGCCCGCCCAACTGGAGTTAACGAGCCGAACGGTCGGCGTCAAAACCTCAAGCGTGAACTCCTCTTGCATCGGCAAAGTTCCTCAAGGGCTTCGGACTGTCAACACAACCGGTCGCTTCCTTGCGTCTCGCGCGCTTGCGCGCTGCTTTCAAAGGTTGCGCCGGACTCGGCGAGGGGACTGCTGACGCGTCTCCGAATGGCATTTGCCGTGCCATGTTTCCCGCGTGAAACGCGCGCCGCGCTTCGGGACGCGTCGCGCGTCGAGCGCGGTCGGCGGAGACGAAAAAAAGGAGTTTAGGCGGCGGCGGTTAAGACACAGGTTGAGGTCGTGCGCCGGCGCGTGTGCGGAAGCGTTCACAAACGTGTTGTGTTTTGCTGATGCGCGGCGCGCGTGCGACACGAAATCGTGTGCGCTTTGCGCCGGAACGTTGTGGAATTTCGGATTTTAGATTGCGGATTTCGGATTCTCGGAACGTTTGTTGATGAAGGAGACGGTGTCTTCACGTCACGGAGTCCGCGCGGCGCGCGAAGTCGGGCGGCAAGCGCGCGCCGCCGTCTGTGATAAACTCGCGCTTTGGGACGCCGACCGAGCGTCGGGCCGTGAAGAATGAGCGAGAAAGAGAAGCCGAAGAAGAGTCTGGAAGAGAGCGTGGAGGCGGCGATACTCGACGCCGATCTTTTCGTCAAGTACAAAGCGCCGCAGCGCGCAATCGAGCGTCTGCAAGAGGCGGTGGCGCATTACCCGCGCTCGATTGTGCTGCGCGAGAAGCTGCGCGAGGTCGCCATCTCGCACGAGCGCGAAGACGAAGCCGCGCGCCAGTGTCTAGTCCTCGTCAACCTGTACATCTCGCGCGAGAACTTCGAGTCGGCGCACGAACGACTCCTCGAAGCCAAGCACATAGACCCGCGCATAAACATCGCGCCGGGCCTCGAAGCCATACGCCGCGCGCGACGTCCCGAACTACACCAGCACGCGACGCCTCCGCCGCCCGCGCAAGTCCGACGCCCGGCGGTCTTCGCGGGCGACCTTTCGACCGTGAGCATCTTCGACGCCGTTCAGGTGATAGAGAACTCGCGCCTGACGGGCGTGCTCTCAATCGAGAGCACGGGGCGCGAGGGGCGCGTGCAATTTAACGAGGGTCGTATAGTCGGCGCGGAGTGCGGCGCGCTGACGGGAATCGAAGCCTTCCGCCTCGTCGTCGAAGCGACCGCGGGCGCGTTCGACTTCGAGAAGAGCGACGCGGAGTTTCCCATCACGATTCAAGCACGCAGCAACACGAACCTCATACTCGACACATTGCGACAGTCGGACGAAGAAAAACAATGATGAATGCGGAATGATGAGTGATGAATGAAAGGCAGTGCCCTTGTCTTCATTCATCACTCATCATTCCGCATTCATCATTTTCTTTTCAGTCGAGCAGGACGCGCGCGCTCAGCGCTTCGGCGACTTCGAGGGCAGCGAGGAGGCGTAGGAACTGTTGATAGTTGCGGCTGCGTCGGCGTATGCGTTCGCGCTCGTCCTCCGTGAGGTCGTTGCGTAAGATTAGGTCGAGGAAGTCGTAGTAGTCGGTCGTGGCCGAGAGCGGGAGTTCGCGCGTGTAGGTTGTGCGCTCGGCGTCTTCGGAGGTGAATCCGGCGAGCGCGTCGAAGAGGTTGTCGGTCGTGAGGTGCGAGCCGCGGCGCGCGAGCTTGATGGGGAGGCGTAGCTCGAAGAAGCGGAGGCCGTTCGTAGTCGTCACGGCGCGTAGAGACTTCGTGCCCTCGCCGTCGAAGGGCGAGTCGGAGTCGAGGAGCACTTTAAGGAGGCGCGGCCAGTCTTGCTCGTCGGTTGTGTCGAGCGTGAGTTGGGCGCGGTCTGCGAGAAACTTCTCAAACTGCGCTTCGACCGGATAGGTGACGCGGCCCAAGCACCCGACGGGTTCGCCCTCGCCCGCCGTCTCGTGCGGGAGGTGCGCCGGGCAGCGCGCACAGACGACCGTTTCGGCCTTCATCCGCTCTATCTCGTCCGCCGCGCGCTCGACGAATCGAACCTTCTCTTCGGATGGCGCGAAGTGCTCGCCCGTCGTCAGGCGCGTGTGCAGACTCCCCAGCCGACCCCACGCGCGCAAGTGCTCCTCGTCGTAGCGCGCGCGCAACTCGCATGGATACTCGATGGCGAACTCTAAAGACAAAACCTTTTTACTCCTGCTTGCGAGGCGAAACCGGCGACGAACGTTTCGGCGTGCTCCGTCGCGGTTCGCGTCTATAATAACAGAGTCGGAAACGAAGAGATAAGCGCGCCTCGTCCGGCGCGGAAATTCAGAGTTGTGGAGCGGCGCCGAGGCGTCGAAGATGAAGGCGACGCGAAGATTCATTGACGAGGCGAGGTCGTTAAAATGTCTGTTGCGAGCGATTCTCCGAAGGCGTCGAAGAAGCCGGCAAACGCGCGCGAAGCCCCCGGCCCGCGCACGCGCTGGCCGGGCCGCAACATGTACTTCCTCAGCCGCGACCCGCTCAATTTCCTCACGCGCATGGCGCGCGAGTACGGCGACATAGTTGGTTTCAGGTCTGCGACGCAGCGCGTCTTTCTTCTAAATCACCCCGACTACGTGCGCGACCTGCTCGTCACGCACCACGAACGTTTCATCAAGGGCCGCGCCTTGCAGCGCGCGAAGCGACTTCTGGGAAACGGTTTGCTTACGAGCGAAAGCGAGTTTCACCGTCGGCAGCGCCGCCTCGCGCAGCCCGCCTTCCACCGCCAGCGCATCAACGCGTACGGGCGCGTGATGGTCGAACTCGCGTCGAAGACATCAGAGCGTTGGCGCGACGGCCAGATGCTCGACATCTCCGGCGAGATGATGCGCCTGACGCTTGCCGTCGTCGGAAAGACTCTGTTCGACGCCGACGTTGAGTCGGACGCCGACGAAGTGGGCGCGGCTCTGACCGACGTGATGGAGCTTTTCGGCTACCTCATGCTTCCGTTCTCCGAGTTTCTCGAACGCCTCCCGCTCCCGCCGCAACGACGCTTCGCGCGCGCCCGCGCCCGCCTCGACGCAATCATCTACCGAATCATAGAGGAGCGAAGGCTTTCGGGGCGCGACCGCGGCGACCTTCTCTCGATGCTTCTCTTCGCCGTTGACGAGGAGGGCGACCGCACGGGCATGACGAACGAACAACTCCGCGACGAAGTGATGACACTTTTCCTCGCCGGACACGAGACGACCGCGAACCTTCTCACTTGGACTTTCCACTTGCTCGCCGAGAACCCGGAGGCCGAAGACGCTTTGCACGCCGAACTCGACGCGGTTCTCGAAGGCGGACGCACGCCCACGGTCGAAGACCTGCAAGCGCTGCGCTACACGGAGATGGTCGTCGCCGAGACGATGCGTCTCTACCCGCCCGCTTGGGCAATCGGTCGTCTCGCAATCGCCGACCACGAAGTCGGCGGCTATCGGATACCGAAGGGCGCGCTTGTCCTCGTCAGCCCGTACGTCATGCACCGCGACCCGCGTTTCTTCCCCGAACCCCAACGCTTCCGTCCCGAACGCTTCACGCAGGAAGCGAAAGAGGCTCGACCGCAGTTCGCCTACTTCCCCTTCGGCGGCGGCGTGCGTCGCTGCATCGGCGAGGGCTTCGCTTGGACCGAAGGAGCGCTCCTTCTCGCAACGCTCGCCCGCCGCTGGCGTCTGCGGCCCGCGCCCGGCCACGCCGTCCGCGCGCAGCCGCGCATCACGCTCCGCCCCGGCAAAGGCGGCGTCCCGATGACACTCGAAAGACGTGAATCGTAAATCGTAAATCGTGAATAGATGAAAGTGGCTTTTCTCTATTCACGATTTACGATTTACGATTTACGTCTTTTTCCGATTCACGATTTATGGCTTTTTCCTGTTAAGCTTGAACGCTCGTTGACGAAAGCGCGCCGCGCAATGAGGGCGCGCGTGAGAGGAGTCTTAAAAGAGTTGGCAATCACGCCTGACTTCATCGAGACCTTCAAGGTCGTCTGCCCGGCCTGCCGGGGCAAAGTCGTTTTGAAGGAGGACGCGAGCGGCATCAAGTGCCTCGAATGTCGCCGCGTCTATCCCGTGCGCAACGACATCCCCGCGATGATCGTCGAAGAGGCCACCATCGAGGATGAAGAGCCTCAAAAGAAAGACTAACGCGCGCGCCGTCGCCGACGCGTCGAACGTCGCCGCGACCGACGCGTTGAACGAGCCGAACGTCGCCGCGACGAACACGTCGAACGTCGTCGCTGCCGGCGCGTCGAACGCCGACACGTCTGACGCGTCGAACGTCAACGCCGTCGAGCCGCGCCCGCTCGCGCAAGCGCGCTGGGACTGGGCGACCGTTCGCCGCGTGCTCGTCGTCCGCCTTCGCTCAATCGGCGACACGGTTCTCGCAACGCCCTCGCTCCACGCGCTCCGGCGCTTTCTCCCCCGCGCGCGCATTGACCTGCTTCTCGAAGACTGGGTCGCGCCGCTCCTCGAAGGCTTCCCGGAGGTTGACCGCGTCGTCACGGTCGAACGCAAGAGCACGGCCTCGCGCCTGAGAGTCGCGCGCGAGCTTCGCGCCGTGGGCTACGATGTTGTTTACAATCTGCACGGCGGCTCGACAGCCGCGCTCCTCACCCGCGCGACCGGCGCGCCGAACCGCGTCGGCTACGCCGACTACGCCTACGCCTCGCTCCACAACCACCTCGCGCCGCCGTCTTCCGTGCTCTGGGGCCGCGACAAGACGCATTCCGCGGAACAACAACTCGCTCTCTTGGGCTGGACGGGCGTTCCCGTCACAGACCGCCCCGCGACGCGCCTCGCCGTCACGCCCGATGCCTCCGCGCGCGTCGCACACAGACTCGGCGCGGCTGGACTGGAAGACAGCGTCGCATTCGTCCTCATCCATCCGGCGGCTGCCTTCGACACGAAGACTTGGGCCGCCGCGAACTTCGCGCGCGTCGTCGAACACCTCGCCGCGCGCGGCCTCGCATCCGTTTTAGTCGCCGCGCCGAACGAGCACGAGACAATCGAGGCCGTGCGCCAGAACACGCGCGCGCCCTTCGCGTCGTTCACAGACCTCGCGCTCCCCGAAGTCACCGCGCTCGCCTCGCGCGCCGCGCTCTTCGTCGGAAACGACAGCGGCGTCGCGCACGTCGCGTCGGCTGTGGGCGTTCCTTCGGTCGTCGTCTTCGGCTCGTCGAACGTCGCGCACTGGCGTCCTTGGTCGCGCGCCGCCTCGGAAGTCGTCCGCGAGGAGATGCCGTGCGCGCCCTGCCCCGGCTATACTTGCGCCGAGTTCGACGCGCCCGAATGCATACGACGCGTCACGGTCGAACGCGTCACGGCGGCAATCGAGCGCGTGCTGGAAAAGGCCGGAGGAAGTTTCAGTCGTTCGACTGACAAAGACATTCCCGTCGTTGAGTGACAGAAGCAATTCTGTCGTTGAATAAGGAGGCGCGCAATGGCTGATGGGGCGGCTGCCGGGGCCGCGGCTGCGGCGGCAATCGCGATGGCGATAAAGGCGAGCGGCACACTCGTTCGCGTCCGTCCGCACGACTTCGACGCGATTGTGAAGCGCGCGCAGAAGCCTCTCGTGATTCACACGCAGGGCGGCTTCTTCTCGAAGAGCCACCAATACTTGGTCAGCTACAAGGGCTTCGCCTTCTTCACGAAGACCGCCGCCGCGCTGATTCTCCCGCCTGACGCGGAAGTCGTCGAGGCCGAGAGGATTTGGATTCCTTGAGCGACGGAAAAAGCGAAGCGCCTTAAAGTTTCTCGCTCGAACTGGAAAAAAGTTTCTCGCTCGAACTGGAAAACTCCCGCTTGGATTCACTGACGACACAACGCGCTAAGGAGATCGTCGCCGCGATGAGCGACCGCGTGATCGTCGTCTTCGGCGACGTGATGCTCGACGAGTTCGTCTGGGGCGACGTGACGCGCATCTCGCCCGAAGCGCCCGTGCCCGTCGTTGACATACGGCGCGAGTCAGTCCACTTGGGCGGCGCGGCGAACGTCTTGGCGAACCTTCGCGCTTTAGGCGCGCGCGCGTCCGTCGTCGGCGTCGTCGGACAAGACCGCGCGGGCGAGCGCGTGCGCTCGGAGTTGCGCGAGGCGGGAGCGATCGAGGCGGACGAAAACTTGATCGTTGACGTGAGCCGCCCGACGACCGTCAAGACGCGCATCATCGCGCACAGCCAGTTGGTCGTGCGCGCAGACCGCGAGCGACGCGCGCCGCTCGACGGGCCTGTGGAGGAACGCGCCGTCGCCGCGCTCCGCAAACTCTTGCGCACGGCTCACGCGCTCGTCGTCTCCGATTACGACAAGGGCGCGGTCACGCCCGGCGTGCTCGCCGAGATACTTCCGGCGGCGGAGGTTGCGCGCGTGCCCGTTTTGATTGACCCGAAGATTCGCAACTTCAACTCATACCGCCCGGCCACGCTCGTCACGCCCAATCATCACGAGGCGTTGCGTCTGACGAACTCGGAAGACGACACGGACGAAGGCGTCGCACGCGCGGCGCGCGCGATACGCGAGCGACTCGATTGTCGCTCCGTGCTCATCACGCGCGGCGAGCGCGGCATGATGCTTCTGGAGGGCGACGGCGAACCAGTCTTCGTCCCGACAGCCGCGCGCGAGGTCTATGACGTGACGGGCGCGGGCGACACCGTAATCGCCACGCTCGCGGCATCGCTCGCGTCGGGCGCGTCGCTCGTAGAGGCCGCGATGCTCGCCAACCACGCCGCCGGAATCGTCGTCGGCAAAATCGGCACGGCCACGGCGAGCGCGGAAGAACTCGTCGCGTCGTTCGGAGACGCGAGGGCCTAACTTGCTTTCCGCTTGGGCGGGGTGCGGGAAGCAGTTAACCACAGAGGCACAGAGAGCACGGAGATTGCACAGAGAATGAATCCCTCTGTGCATCCTCTGTGTCCTCTGTGCCTCTGTGGTTAACTGCTTCCCGGAACTCTTCACGAAAAGAAACGTCTAAGAGGGAATGAGGAAAATGTACGGACTACTCACGCTCGCCGCAGCCCTCGCGTCGCTCGCGTGCGCGACGCTCGCGGGGCGCGAACTTGAACGCGCGGAGTCGCCCGCCGTCTCTTCCGTCACGCCCGACGCGCCGAGTCCGTTCGAGTTGACGAAGGAGGAAGAGGCGATAAACGCGCGCCCGCTCAAACTTCCTCTGGCCGACGCGCGCATAGTCGTACAAAAATCCGCGCGTCGTCTGACGCTCTACGCGGGCGGCGAGCGCGTGAGAGTCTTCGCCGCCGCGCTCGGCTTTGAACCCGCCGGCGACAAGGAGCGTCAGGGCGACGGGCGCACGCCCGAAGGCGCTTTCTACGTCTGCGTGAAGAACGAGCGCAGCCGCTTCCATCTCTCTTTGGGCCTCAGCTACCCGAACGCGGAGGACGCCGAACGCGGCTTGCGCGACAAACTCATCACGCGCGCGCAGCACGACGAAATCCTCCGCTCGTTTGAACTCAAAACGAGACCGCCTTGGAACACCGCGCTCGGCGGCGAGATTTTCATACACGGCGGCGGAACTGCCGGCGACTGGACTTCGGGCTGCGTCGCGCTCGACGACGCGAACATCAAAGAGCTTTTCGACGCCGTGCCGTTCGGGACTGAAGTCGTCATCGAACAGTAATGGGTCAGTTTGAAAAATACTCACCGCCGAGGCGCAGAGAACGCAGAGACTACGCAGAGAAGTTTATACTCTCTGCGCTTCCTCCGCGTCCTCTGCGCCTGCGGCGGTGAATAAATTCTCTGAACAACTGCTCCCATATCTCTAACTGACCCACTACCCATCGAACATTGAAGTTGCCGATTCGCCGCGCTTCGTTCAAACTGCTCCTCACGACCATGCTGACGAGACAAAGAACGCCTTCGACATTCGCCGCCACCTTCCTACTCTTCGCGCTTCTCCTCGGCCCGCTCCACGCGCACGCCGCGCCGCAGTCGCAGTCGCGCGCGCGTCGCGCCGGCACGCAGACGCAATCATCGAAACCGACGCCCACGCCGTCTAAAACTCAGTCGCGCCCGACGCCTTCGCCCGCGCGTGCGACGCCTACGCCTACGCCCGCCGCGAGGCAAACTCCGTCGCCGACTCCTACGCCGCAGCCGACGCCCGCGCCGCCCCAGACGCTCGAAGAGTTGCGCGCGCGCATTGACGCAATCGTCGAGAGGCCGGAGTTTGAGTCGTCGCACCTCTCCGTTAAGGTCGCCTCGCTCGACACCGGGCGCACGCTCTACGAGCACGACGCGCGGAAGTGGATGCAGCCCGCCTCCAACATGAAGCTCTACACCGTGGCCGCCGCGCTCGACCGTCTCACGCCCGACTATCGCTTTATCACGTCGGTCTATGCGCCCGCGAACCCCGACGCCTCAGGCACGATTCGCGGCGACCTCATCATCTACGGGCGCGGCGACCCCTCTTACGCCACGCGCTTCAACCCCGAAGGGAACTCCGACTACTACCGCGCCATCAACGAGCTTGCGTCGAACATCATCAACGCGGGCGTGCGCCGCGTAGAGGGCGACATCGTCGGCGACGAGAGTTACTTCAGCGGCTCGACTCTCCCGGCGGGCTGGGAGTGGGACGATTTGCAGTGGTGGTATGGCGCGGAGGTGAGCGCGCTCACGGTGAACGACAACTCGGTTGACCTTTCGGTCAAACCCGGCGCACGCGCCGGCGACCCTTGCGTCATCACCGTCGGCCCGCCGACAACGGTCGTCACGGTCGTTGACCGCACGACGACATCGGCGCGCGGCACGACGCGCGAACTCGCAGTCCACCGCCCGCTCGGACAGAACACGATTGAGATACGCGGCACGATGCCCGTTGACGACCGCGGCTTTTCGGCAAGCGTCGCCGTCTCGCGCCCCGCGCTCGTCTTCGTCTCGATGCTGCGGGCCGCGCTCGAACGTCAGGGCGTCAGTTTCACCGGACAGACGCGCACGATTGACGCGCAACAGCGCGCCGACACAGGTCAGCCGCTTCCCATCTCCTCTCTTGTCGAAGTGGCGATGCGGCGTTCGCCGCCGCTATCGGTCATCGCCGCGCAGACCCTCAAGCCGAGCCAGAACCTCTACGCCGAGTTAATACTTCGCGCGCTCGGAAAGGCCGCCGCGACAGACCCGAAGCAGACGAGCGAGGACGCAGGCATCGAGGCCGTCAGAAGGTTTTTGACGAAGGCGGGGATTGACCCCGGCAAGGTCTTCATGCTCGACGGTTCGGGCCTCTCGCGCGCAAACCTCATCACGGCGGAGACGACCGTGCAGCTTCTGACCTACATGAATCGCCACCCTTCGAGCACGCTCTTCCGCGACTCGCTCCCGGTCGCGGGCGTTGACGGGACGCTCCGCAACCGCATGAAGAATACCCCGGCGCAAGGAAACGTCCGCGCCAAAACAGGCACGCTCGGCACGGCCACGTCGCTTTCGGGCTACGTGCTCACGGCTGCGGGCGAGCGCCTAGTCTTCTCGCTGATGATTAACAACCCGCCGCGCGACGCCCCAGACCCGCGCGGCGGCTTCACCGACGCAATCGCCGTCCTTTTGGCCTCTTTCACGGGACGTTCTTAGAAACAGTGGTCAGTGGTCGGTGGTCAGTGGTCAGTTAAAAACTGGTTTCTACTGACCACCGACCACTGATCACCGACCACTGATGTTCATGCGCTTCGTCAAATTTCACGGCTACGGCAACGACTATCTAGTCTTCGACGCGGGGCAGCTCCAAAGGCTCGGCTGGCGCGCGGGCTTCGCGCCGTTCGGCGCGGACGACGAGTTCACCGAGTTTGTGCGCCGCGTCTGCGACAGGCATTTCGGCGCGGGCGCGGACGGCTTGGCCGTCGTCGAGCGTCTGGACGGCGAAGCCGACTTCGCCCTGCGTATCTTCAACCCCGACGGCGGCGAGGCCGCGATGTCCGGCAACGGCTCGCGCTGCGCCGCCGCCGCGCTTCACTTCGACGGTCTCTGGTCGGACGACGAACTGCGCTTCCTCACGCGCGCGGGCGTCAAGCGCTACACCCTCCGCGAACGACTCTCCACGGGCGCTTTCCGCTTCGAGGCCGAAATCGGTCGCCCGCTTTTCGACACCGCCTCGATTCCAATGCTCACGCCCACGCCGCTCGCCGAAGTGCGCGACTACCCGCTCGCCTTGACGGAAGACGAGACGGTCGCGGTCACGGCCTTGCAGATGTGCAACCCGAATTGCTGCGTTTTTGTTGAGGATTTCGAGCGCGTTGACTGGCGCCGGCTCGGACGGACGATTGAGCGTCACGCGGCGTTTCCAGAGCGGACGAACGTCGAGTTCGTCCGCACGCTCGACCGCGAGAACATAGAGGCGCGCGTCTGGGAGCGCGGGGCGGGCGAGACGCTCTCTTCGGGGACGGGCGCGTGCGCGGCGGCTGTCGCCTCGATGATAGGCGGGCTAACGGACAGAAGCGTCGGCGTCCGGATGCCCGGCGGCCTCCTACGGGTCGTCTGGCGCGACGACGGCGAAGTGCTCCTCACGGGCACGGCTGAAGTCGTCTATCGCGGCGAATGGCTGAAAGGGAAGTGATCAATGCGGAGTGATGAATGATGACAAGGGCGCTGCTCTTAATTCATCACTCATCACTCCGCATTCATCACTTCTTTTCGCGGCTGGACAACCGTAAAGCCCTGTGTTAGCCTCTGTTGCGTGACAAGCGGGCTATGTTCGCTTGTCATTATTTTTTTTGTCCGTCAGTTCTTTCGGCACCGCATCAAGGACTTGATTCCCCACTCCGGCTGACCGTAGTCCACTCCTAGAGCCGGAGGTCGAGGATGGGATGCAAACTTTCCTACTCGCGCGCCGCCGAAAGACCCAAACATATCGGGAAGGAGAACCGAATGAGTAAACCCCTTTGGGGGGGAGGTGCGGCTTGTGTCGCGCTTCTCTCCGCTTCGTTGCTCTTTTACGCGCAACCTTCAGTAGTGACCCTCGCGGCAGTCGCCTCGCACGCGTTAGAACAGAAAGGCGACGCCGAAACAGACGAAAACCCCGCCGCGGATGCGTCCGCGGCCTTTGACAGAGCAGAGACGAGCGACAAGGAGACTCCGAACGTCGCCGCCGCCACTCCCGACAAGCCGAAGGCGGAAAGCACGGCGTCGGAGGCCGAAAAGGAAGACGAAAGCAGTTCACAGACGCTTTCATTCACGGCCACGGCCTACAGTCTGCGTGGCCGAACGGCAAGCGGACTCCCAGTAGCGCGCGGCTTCATCGCGGCAGACCGAAGGCTTCTCCCCATCGGGACGCGCGTCCGCCTCGAAGCAGGCTCGTACAGCGGCGAATATACGGTCGCCGACACGGGCGGCGCGGTTCGCGGGCGCAAGATTGACATCTGGGTGCCGAGCACGGGCGAGGCCATGCGCTTCGGACGACGCCCGGTCAAACTTACAGTCCTCTCGCGCACGCGTTCAGCGCGCAGGTAGAACAACCGAATAGAGACTTCAGCCTCCCAAGCTGAATCGAAGAGGCCGCCGTCACTAAAAACGGCGGCCTCTTCGTTTAACTACAGTATCGCGAGCGGTAGCGAGCGGGTCTTCTTACACTAGGCTAGCCTCTACAGTAGAGCCACCCGCTCGCTACCGCTCGCGGTACTGTACCTGTGCGGGTTGCGGCCTCTGCTGTCCATGTTTAAGATTCAGAGGCTTTCAACAATCAAAAGGGAGTGTGTAAGTCGCTTTGGAAATAGTAAATCCGGGGCAAGCGCCGCTGTCCGCGCCGCTCGTGGAAGTCAGGCGCGGGGCGATTGTCGAGTCGCGCCACCGCGGGCACATCGCGGCGGTTGACGGCGACGGTCGTCTCTTAGCGAGCCTCGGCGAGCCGGAGACGGTCACGTACCTGCGCTCGTCCGCAAAGCCTTTTCAGGCCATGCCGCTTCTGACGAGCGGCGCGGCAGACCGCTTCGGCTTCACGGAGGCCGAAATCGCCGTCGCCTGCGGCTCGCACAGCGGCGAAGACCTCCACGCCAACACAGTCGCCGCGATGCTCGAAAAAATCGGACTCGACGAGACTTCCCTCAAGTGCGGCGTCCACGAACCCTTCGACCGCGCCACCGCCGACCGCCTTCGCGCCGCCGCAGAGCGTCCGAGCATCCTTCGCAACAACTGTTCGGGCAAACACACTGGCATGCTCGCGCTCGCGCTCCACCTCGGCGCTCCGCCCGACGCTTACGACCACACGGAAAGCCCCGTCCAGCAAGCCATTTTGCGCGCCGTCGAGCAGTTTTCGGGCGTCAACGCGGGAGAGTTGGCCGTCGGGACGGACGGCTGCGGCGTCCCGGTCTTCGGGATGCCCGTCACGGCGATGGCGCTCATGTACGCGCGTCTGGTCAGTCCGCCCGCCGAGTTTGACGAAGCGACGCGCGCGGCGTGCGAGCGAATCGTCGCCGCGATGACCGCGCGCCCGGAGTTGATTGGCGGGACGAGGGAGCGTTTCGACACGGAGGTGATGCGCGCTGCCGCCGGGCGCGCCGTCTCGAAGGTGGGCGCTGAAGGGGTCTATACGGCGGGGCTTCTGCCTTGCGAGGAGTGGCCGCGCGGCGTCGGGCTGGCCTTCAAGATTGAGGACGGCGAAGACAGGCGCGCGCGCCCCGTCGTTGCGATTGAATCGCTCAGGCAGCTAGGCGTATTGGATGAGGACGCGCACGCCGCGCTCTCGCCTTACGCGAGTTTCCCCGTTCGGAATCACCGTGGCGATTTTGTGGGAGAAATCATACCGTCTTTTGAACTTAGGCGACGTTGAGCGTGTGCGCTGGCGTTCATATTGCAATTTCAATGCAATGTAAGCGTACAAGGGAGATGTGAAGAGTATCGAATTTGTACGTTAAATCGAATGAACGCGGGGGTTTAGAGACCTTAAGGAGAGTCTTAGGGAAAATTTTATTTGGCGGTTTTTGTGGGGAAAAGCGGTTTTGGGGAAATTAATTGGTACTATCTTCAATGCTTAGTGGCATAGTCGTTGCTCAGACAGGGAACAGATAAAATGTGGGGGTAAATAGAGTTATCGGGTCAGGCTCGGAGACGGCTAGTGAGTGAAAGCTTTGGGGGAGGTTTTCTCTCACTTCTTGCGGGCGACAACTCTTTGGGGGAACAGAGTCGTTGTCAGCAGAGTCGTCGAAGGCCATCAATTAGCGGGTTACTGATTCCGTTTCTGTAGGGGTTTGGGGGAGCCCCGCAGATTAGATCAGTAACCCGCATATTTGTGACCGGTCACTCTATCAACAAGAAAGCGCCGTGAGTTTCGACTCACGGCGCTTTCTTGCTTCATGTCTTAAAACTCAATCCTGCCCGCGCCCGAGCAGGTTTGAAGTGGCGGGCGGGGTGTTCAAGTCTTCGATGTTGAGCCGCACCATGCCGCCCGCGTCCGTGTAGACCTGCTGCGCGGCCTGCTGGCCGAGGCGCACGTCGTCGCTGACCGAATACTTGTTCTTCGGCATCTCGATGCGCGTCTGCCCGAGAGTTGCCAGCGGCGCGAGGAGCATCACGGCGGCGAGCGCCAGCGCCGACGCCGCGTACGAATTTCTTCTTCCGATAGTCTTCATCTTAACTCCCTCCGCGGTGCGCGCTTCCTCAACGGGCGCGCCCGAGAAATCATTAAGCAAAAACGACGAGCGGCGCTTCCCTCCCTAACATCGCCAGAGGGCGCGCCGCTCGTCGGCTTAACCTTTCAGTCCCTCTGAACGCTCGTTGTCAAAGGCCGCCCGCGCGGCGATTCGAGGAGCGGGAGAGAACTTAAACTTTTCAGTCGGCTCGGGCCGCAGCTCGTGTGCGTACGGCCGTCCGACACTTTTTAGATGAAACGCGCGGGGCCGTCAGTGGCCTCCGACGTTTAACGCCGGCCTCTGCGCCTGCGCACACTGCGCGGCCGAGGTCTAACGTTTGTGTTGCGTTCCTGTTGCGGCTCGCCCACGGT
>Ga0081539_10001545_pt1 | contig 38464 bp, 32 predicted proteins | sample TabmetS4T2R2_FD_71023 | JGI IMG/M metagenome (GOLD analysis project Ga0081539, IMG submission 71023) | Tabebuia heterophylla rhizosphere microbial communities from the University of Puerto Rico - S4T2R2 | ecosystem: Host-associated > Plants > Roots > Rhizosphere ... | reverse complement strand
CGTTGTCGATGGCGGCGCCGATGGCCGGAACGTGCGACGAGGCTAGTCCTGCGATGATTTTCGCCACGATGCTACTTCCGCTTTTTTGCTGAGGATTTGGATTTCGCCGCCTTCTTGGCGGGCTTGTCATGCTTGCCGGACTTCGAGCGATTGCCTTCGACCGAGCGGCCGCCCGCGAGCATCATGTTGGCGTAGTCTTCCTGCGTCGAACCGGTCATGACGGCGGCAAGGTGGCGGAACGAATGCCCGTCGGTCGCGCCGAGCTTGGCGGTGAAGTAGATGTTGCCGCCGAGCTCGAGCATCCGGTTGTAGTCGCGCTTGAGGATAGCGTCGGTCTGCTCCGGCGTAAGCGGGTACTGCTTGAGGTACTCGGCTTCGTTTTCCTTGAACGCCTTGCGGTTCTCCGCCTTCATCAACGACATGCAGAACATGTTGATGCCGTAGCCCTCGCGCGAGCGCTCGGCGTTGAAGACGAAAGTGCCGGGAATATCCTCGTATTCGTTTTCGTGCGGTTTGGCCTTGGCCATCGGCGCCAGCTCCCTCAAGCGTTTCGCGGCTGTATACAGCCGCGCGTGTTCTGGCTTCACATACTCGGCGATGCTTGGCTTGGCAACGCTTCACGCCGTCAACGTATTGGCGTGCTTCCGTTTTCCGAAAAATGGGCCAGCGAATCCCGCGTAAATGCTATCTCCGTCCTCATCCTGAGGAGCTCGTAGCCCGGGTGAGCGAAGCGACACCCGGGACCGGCCGTGCAAGTTGACCCGCCGGCCCCGGATGTCGCGCTGACGCGCTCATCCGGGCTACAGGCAAAAGGCTCACATCCTCTCAGGACGAGGTCAGCTCCAATAGAGCCGCATCGGATTGTCGACCAGCAGCGCCTGCTGCTGCGCGCTGGTGGGCGCGATCTTCGGGATCATGTCGGTGAGCACGCCGTCGTCCGGCGCCTCGCTCTTCATGTTGGGGTGCGGCCAGTCCGTGCCCCACAGCACGCGATCGCCAAAGCGCTCGACGATCGCGCGCGCAAACGGAACCACGTCATCGTAGGGCGCGCCCGCGACGGTAAAGCGCTCCGGGCAGGTGACCTTGTTGATCCAGCTCTTGTTCGCGTCGATCGCCTTGAGCCAGTTCTGGAAGTGCTTGCCCTCGACGCCTTCTTTGACGTTCGGGCAAGCCATATGGTCGAACACCAGGGTAGTGGGCAGCGACGTCAGGAATGGGCCCATCTCGTCGAGATCGGCGTGCTCGAAATAGATCACGATGTGCCAGCCGAGCGCCGCGATGCGCTTCGCAATGCGCTGCATCACGTCGCGCGGCGTCGAGTCGACCAGCCGCTTGATGAAGTTGAAGCGCACGCCGCGCACGCCGGCGGCGTGCAGCTCCTTCAGCTCCGCGTCGGTGACCTCCTCGCCCACGAAGGCGACGCCTTTGGCTCTGCCGTTCGCGGCCTGCAGCGCATCGACCAGCGCGCGATTGTCGGTGTCGTGGCAGGTCGCCTGCACGATCACGTTCTTGTCGAAGCCAAGAAAGTCACGCAGCGCGAACAGCTTCTCTTTCGGGGCGTCGCAGGGCGTGTATTTGCGTTTCGGCGCGAACGGGAACACCGCTTCCGGCCCGAACACATGGCAATGCGCATCGACCGCACCCGCCGGCGGCCGGTAGGACGGCTTCGAGGGATTGGGATGAAACGGGATGTAGCCGGGTGACATGGGCATTGAGCAAAGGATCCGTCAGCTGATGTCGTCATGCCCCGCGAAAGCGGGGCACCCAGTAAACACAATCCGCGGTTCAATGCACGGCCGTGCCTAGTCGGCAATTTCGGTGGGTACTGGGTCGCCCGCCTGCGCGGGCGATGACGACGAGAGGTTCGTTCTCGCTTCACACCCGCTCGATCGCCAGCGACACGCCCTGTCCGACACCGACGCACATGGTGGCGAGCGCGCGTTTGCCGCCGATCTTGCCGAGCTGATGCGCGGCGGTCATCGCGATGCGCGCGCCCGACATGCCGAGCGGATGACCAAGCGCGATGGCGCCGCCGTTCGGGTTGACGTGCGCGGCGTCATCGGGAAGCCCGAGCTGACGCAGGCAGGCAAGACCTTGCGACGCGAATGCTTCGTTCAGCTCGATCACATCGAAATCGCCGATCTTGAGGCCGAGCCGCTCCATCAGCTTGCGCGTCGAGGGCACCGGGCCGATTCCCATGATGCGCGGCGGCACGCCGGCCGACGCCATGCCGGTGATGCGCGCGCGCGGCGTCAGGCCATGGGCTTTCACCGCTGCTTCCGACGCGATGATCATCGCGGCGGCGCCGTCATTGACGCCGGAAGCATTGCCGGCCGTCACCGTGCCGGGATCGCGAAACGGCGTCTTCAGCTTGGCGAGACCGTCCAGCGTCGTTTCGGGGCGCGGATGCTCGTCGGCCTCGACCTTGATTGGTGTCTTGCCGGGGATTTCCACCGCCACGATTTCCTCGGCGAAATAGCCGGCCGCGATCGCCTTGCCGGCGCGCTGCTGCGAGCGCCACGCGAAGGCGTCCTGGTCGGCGCGCTTTACCTGAAATTCCTCCGCGACATTCTCGCCGGTCTCCGGCATGGCATCGACGCCGTATTGCTTCTTCATCAGCGGATTGATGAAGCGCCACCCAATCGTGGTGTCGTAGATTTCGGCCGCGCGCGAGAAGGCTTCGGTGGCCTTGCCTTGCACGAATGGCGCGCGCGTCATCGACTCGACCCCGCCCGCAATCGCGAAATCGATGTCGCCGGAGCGGATCGCCTGCGCAGCCGCGCCGACCGCGTTCAGCCCGGAGGCACACAGCCGGTTGAGCGTCACGCCGGGCACGCTGTCGGGCAATCCGGCCAGCAAGAGCGCCATGCGGGCGACATTGCGATTGTCCTCGCCGGCCTGGTTGGCGCAGCCGAAGTACACCTCGTCGAGCTTGGACCAGTCGACGTTTGGGTTGCGCGCGACGAGCGCCTTCAGCGGCACCGCCGCGAGGTCGTCGGTGCGCACCTTGGCGAGCGCGCCGGCGTAGCGGCCGATCGGCGTGCGGATCGCGTCGCAAATGAAGGCTTCGGCCATGGCACCTTTCCTCTTCTGAAATTCTCGGCGCTTTATCGCACAATCCACGGCCAATCCAATGGCGCGATCCGATCCAACCCGACTCACATGGTCGCGAGGCGATTGCACTCCGCTACCGAAAGGCAGACACTCGCCCACGATGGGGAGCACTCGCCGGAAAGCTCAAGCCGCGAGCCCAGCACCCCACGTCAGGGAGGACTACAGATGACATTCCGGTTTTCAAACCGGCGCGCCCTGCTGCTTGCCGGCGCGCTTGGCACTCTGGTGATGGCGCTGCCTGCCGTCGCCCAACAGGCGCCGGCTCCCGGTGCGGCGCCCGCCGCTCCGCTTCCGCCCGGCTCGCCGCTGCTCGGGCGCCCGGACAACGAAGCCGCGATGAAGCTGGCGCCGGTCGCGCCGCCGCCGATCCCGGCGAGCGCCGAAAAGCTTGCGACCGTGCCCGGCAAATTGAAGCTGCAGAAGGGCTTCAATATCGAGCTCTTTGCCGGCAGCGTCCCGAACGCGCGCTCGATGCGCCAGGGCGAGAAGGGCACGATCTTCGTCGGCAGCCGCCTCCAGGACAAGGTGCACGCGATCGTTGAGAAGGACGGCAAGCGCGAGGTGAAAGTGCTCGTCTCCGGGCTCTATCGCCCGAACGGCCTCGCCATCAAGGACGGCACGCTCTACATCGCCGAGCTCTCGAAGATCTCCAAGATCGAGAAGGTCGAGGACAATCTCGACAACGCGCCGAAGCCGACCGTGATCTACGACAACCTGCCGAAGGACGAGGCCCACGGCTGGAAATTCATCGCCATCGGCCCCGACAACAAGCTCTATGTGCCGGTCGGCCAGCCCTGCAACAACTGCATTCCGTCTGATGCCCATGGGCAGATCCGCCGCATCAATCTCGACGGCTCGGGCATGGAAGTCATCGCGCGGGGCGTGCGAATGACGGTCGGCTTCGACTGGCATCCGGTGTCGAAGGAGCTCTACTTCACTGACAACGGCCGCGACTGGGCGTCTGAGGACGTGCCGGAGGACGAGCTCAATCGCCTGACCAAGGTCGGCGAGCATTTCGGCTCGCCTTACTGCTACCAGGGCGATTTCCCCGATCCGGAGTTTGGCTGGGGCCGCAGCTGCAGCGAGTTCACGCCGCCGGTGCTGAAGACCGGCCCGCATTCCGCCTCGCTCGGCATGCGCTTCTACACCGGCAGCACGTTCCCGGCGAAATACAAGAACGCGATCTTCATGGCGCGCCACGGCTCGTGGAATCGCAGCAAGAAGTTCGGCGGCGATATTCTGGCTGTGTTCCTGAACAAGGACGGCACGGTGAAGAACACGGAAGTTTTCATCACCGGCTTCCTGGAAAACAACAGCTATATCGGTCGCCCGGTCGACGTCCTGTTCACCAAGGACGGCTCGATGCTGATCTCCGACGACTACAACGGTGCGATCTGGCGCGTGACCTACGGCAACCAGAAGAGCGCCTCCGCCAAGTAGCGGCGGCCGCGAACCAAGGGGCGGCGGCAAGCCGCCCCTTTCTCGTTGGGCTCCCCTTTTGAAGAGGCAGGTATCAATGCGAGCCATCCTCGCTGCACTGTTTGTTTGCGTCTGTGCGACGAGCGCCTCCGCGCTGACCTATGACGAGAAGCTCGCCACCTGCCTCGCGTGCCACGGTGAGAAGGGCGTCTCGGAAACGAGCGAAGTGCCCTCGCTCGCCGGCATGCCGGCGGACTTCACGCTGATCCAGCTGTTTCTGTTCCGCCAGGGCACGCGCAAGATCGAGATCATGAATGATCTTGCGAAGGACATGAGCGACGATGACCTGCGCAAGTTTTCCGAGTATTTCGCCAAGCTCGCGCCGCCGCAGCCGTCAGGCGATGCGCCGGATCCTGCAATCGCAGCGCGGGCGCAGGCCGCGATCGCCAAGAACCACTGCAATTCGTGTCACCTTCCGAATTTCGCCGGCCAGGCACAGATGCCGCGCCTCGCGGCGCAGCGCGAGGACTATCTGTTGAAGGCGCTGCGCGACTACAAGGCCGGGCAGCGGCCGGGCTACGACGCCACGATGGACGAGGCGATCCGCCCGGTCAGCGAGGCCGATATTGTCGACCTCGCGCATTATCTGGCGCGCCTGAAGTGAGCAAGGCCGCGCATGTAGCCCGGATGAGCGCGTAAGCGCGATATCCCGGGTGACTGCGCGTCGCGCGCTCTCAGGAACCGGGCAGCGGTCGGCGAACATTGACGGGCCGCGATAGTGGCGGACAATGGCCGGGCAAGCTGGCGAAATCGGAGATCGCCCCCATGCTCAAATCCGCAGCGATTCTCGGCCTCGCTCTCGGTCTCGTGGCGTGCGGTGTGATGGACACCATGGTCGACGGCTTCAAGCACGTGCGCGCGCTCGAAAGCGAATTCGAGCGCACGGTCGGCTCCAAGCCACAGGTCGGGTTCAACTGGAACAACGGCCGGCTGCTGCAGGTCACCGTGACCTTTCCGCAGCTGATCGAGACCAAGCCGATGCGCGAGCTCGCCGAAACCGTGCGCGCCGCGGTGACGAAGGAATTTAAGCAGGCGCCGGAGAATATCGTGCTCGGCTTCTCGTTGGGCAAATCGACCCCGACCAAGAACGCGCAGGCGCAATGAGCGCGTCGAAACCGCGCCGGCGGCCTGCGGTAGCTGTCGCTACCATTTGATCTTGAAGCCGGCAGTTCCGGGTTCGCCCTTCGCGAGCGACGAACAGATGCTCTTGAGCGCTTTCCACTCGGCGGCGGACAGGAGCTCCGGTCCCTCGCGCGCGGAGGTGTCCTTGCTCATCAAGGCGAGCCGATCCTCGCTCATCGGATGAGACGACAGGAGCGTGAGACTCTTGTCCGCGTCGGAGCCGGTGACGCGGACCAGCAGATCGCCGAATGGCTTCGGCGACCGGCCGAGCTTGCGCATGACATCGACCGCGAAGGCGTCGGCCGCGCGTTCCTGGTCGCGCGAGTAGGAAGCATCGAACAGCGAGCGGCCGACAAAGAGCACCGCGCTGCCGCCGGTGACATCGCCGAACAACAGACCGATCAGGAAGGACGTGCCGCCGGTCTGGATGATCTTGCGCAGGCTGTCGCGATGCTGCACGTGCCCGAGCTCGTGCGCGAGCACGCCGGCGATCTCGTCCGGCTTATCGGCTTTCTTCAGGAGTCCGTCGAGCAGGTAGACTTTTCCACCCGGCAGCGCGTACGCGTTGGGAACGCGCGACGAGACGACATGCGCCTCAAGCGGCAGATCGATGCCGCCGGCGGTTTTGAGCTTGTCCACCAGCTTGGTGAAGGCCGCCTGACCTTCGGCGCCGTTACAAGTCTTTCCGCCGAACATGAATGCAGCCTGCTTTTCGACGGCGCCGCCGATCCGTTGCTCGATGGAGAGCGGGAGCATTGGCGCGAGCCGGTCTGCCGCGAACGGAATGCCGAAGAACGCCAGCAGGAGGATCGAGGCGGCCGCTGCCAGCGACCAGAACACGATCCGCCAGGTCTGACCCGCGGAGGCTCCGCCCACATCGAGCGACCGGCAATAGGCGGTTATCGCGCCTTGCGTTGCCGCGTCGCTGACTTCGAGGCGCGCGAGCGGCAGCGCCGTTGCGCAACGCAGCCGCAACGTCTGCGGCGGGCTGTCGGCGCGGCGAACCTGGTCATACGGCCAGGAGTCGACGACCGTGCCCTCCTCGGCGATGTCCAGGCCACCCGCGAAACGCAGCGTGACGTTGCGCTTGCGGTTGGAGCGGCCGTCGAGGAAGACGGCGGTGTGTTCTGCGCCGAGCACCATGGCGCGCCTCTAAAATCCCGCGATGTCGAGGCTGTCGGCAAAGCCTTCGCCGAGCGCGCTGACGAGATGGCCTTGGGCCTTGACGTTGTCTGCCGCCGCCAGATTTTGAACCGTGATTGACTCCACGACCCGCTGCCAGACATCGCGCGTCAGGTAGATGCGGATCACAACGCCGACCGCCAGCGCGACAAGGATGTACCCGAAGCCGAGCGCGAACAAGACCGGAAGCTTCTGCGTCGCCATGATGAACTTCTGCTCCTCGGAAACGGAGGCGCTGACGCTCTGGTATCCGATCGCGAACACCACGCCGAACCAGGCGCCCAAACCGGTGAAGAGCAGGACAGACCAGCCGATCACCTTCCAGTAAAGGCCGATCAGCGCGCTGTCGTTCAGCTTGCACGTGAAGCCCACGTCGCCAATACGAATGCCTGACGTCCACCAGCGCCATTCGGTCGCTCTGATCGCCGCCAAGATGAACGGCACCGGAATCAGGATCAGGAAAGACGGCCAGAGCAGAAGCCACATCCACCAGGTCTGCTTGAACAGGGACCAGCCGGTTCCCTCAAACCGGCCCTGCAGATCGCCGTAGGCGGTGTGGCGCATCTTGTAGCGCTCGAGCGCAGCCTTGGCCCAGGGAGCCGCGAAACCGATCGTGACAATCGCAAAAAGCACCCACAGGCCGGCGCGCCAGGCGTAGCTGATGCCCGAGCCGGTCATCCAGAAGCGGACGCCGCGCCAGACCGTCCGCGTCAGCCGATAGCGGCGCGCGCGATAGATGGCGAACTGGGCGAACAGAAAGAAGAACACGCCAAGCGGAAGGCTGGCGAACGCCTTGATGCGCTCGGCCTCGAGGCCGACCAGAAAATAGGCAAGGTAGATCGGCGCGAGAATTGCGAGTGCAAACAGGAACCCGATGAGCAATTCTTTCCCGGTTCCCGTGTATTCCGCGGCGTCGCCATCAACGGCGGTGTTGGACCACAGATGCCGCCGCATGTCGGTTGCGAGCCAGAACCGATAGAAGCCGACCGTTACAAGCTCGAGAGCTGTCCCGCGTATCACCAGGCGGCGAAAATCCGCGCGGCGCCCGGAGAACGCGATGCGATTGACCCCTGGGATCGGCGGAGGAACCGGTGACACATCGAAAGGAAGAGAAACCGTCTCGTTCATACCAGCCGCCCCTGCCGCCCGAGATGCGCGAACCCTACGGTGCAGCCGCTAAGAGAGCAAACAAAGCCGCGCACCGAGGCGCGCGGCTCGTCGATACCTCTTTGTCTAGCTTGAGATAACTCAGGTTCAATTAAGCGTGAGCGAAGGCATCGTTCGGCTGGCCGGATCTGCAATTCATGCCGAACGGGTGTGGAACAACTGGTTCCGGCAAATCGTGGCCGTTCTGCAACGAACGGTGAGGGCTACTCCGCCGCCTCGCGCACCGGTTCGATGCGCTCGACCTTGGCGGCGCAGTACTTGAACTCCGGAATCTTGCCGAACGGATCGAGCTTCGGATTGGTCAAGAGGTTCGCCGCCGCCTCCACATAGGCGAACGGGATGAACACCACGCCGTCCGGGACGCTGTCGTCCTGACGTGACGCGAGCTCGACCACGCCGCGCCGCGTCGCGACACGTACCATGTCACCCGGCTCGATACCAAGTTGCGAAATCGTGCCGCGCGAGAGCGCCGCGATCGCCGAGGGCTCGAGCGCATCCAGCACGGTCGCACGCCGCGTCATCGCGCCGGTGTGCCAATGCTCGAGCTGACGTCCGGTGGTGAGAATGAACGGATACTCGGCGTCGGGCATCTCGTCGGGCGCGGTGTATTTGGTCGCGACCAGCTTGCCGAGCCCGCCGGGGCGTGGGAAGCCCTTGTCGAATACCACGTCGTTGCCTGGCACATCCGGACCGTCGACCGGATAGGTGACGGAATCCTCGCGCGCGACGCGCTCCCAGGTGATGTTTTCGAGCGCCGGCATCAGGTTCGCCATCTCGGTGAACACGTCCGAGACGTGCCGGTAGTTCCAATTCAGCCCGATGCGCTGTGCCAGATCCTGGATGATCCAGAGATCCTGCCGCGCGTCGCCCGGCAGCGGCAGCGCCGCGCGGCCCATCTGCACCTGGCGATTGGTGTTGGTGACGGTGCCGTCCTTCTCGGGCCAGGCCGAGGCCGGCAGCACGACGTCCGCATACGAGCAGGTCTCGGTCAGGAAGATGTCCTGCACGACGAGGTGCTCGAGATGCGCGAGCGCGCCGCGCGCGTGATTGAGATCGGGGTCGGACATCGCGGGATTCTCGCCCATGATGTACATGCCCTTGATCTCGTCGTGGTGGACCGCATCCATGATCTCGACCACGGTCTTGCCGCGCTTCGGATCGAGCGTGACGCCCCAGGCGGCCTCGTACTTGGCGCGAATCGCCACATCCTCGACCGACTTGTAGTCGGGGAAGAACATCGGGATCAGGCCGGCATCCGAGGCGCCCTGCACGTTATTCTGCCCGCGCAGCGGATGCAGCCCCGTGCCCGGCCGGCCGACCTGGCCGCAGATCAGAGACAGCGCAATGAGACAGCGCGCATTGTCGGTGCCGTGGGTGTGCTGCGACACGCCCATGCCCCAGAAGATGATCGCGCTCTCGGCACGTGCGAAGGTACGTGCGACCTTGCGCAGCACATCCGGCTCGATGCCGCAGATCGGCGACATCTCTTCCGGCGTGAACGGCTTCACGCTCTCGGCGAGCTTGTCGAAATCTTCCGTGTAGGTCTGGACGTATTGCTGATCGTAGAGCTTCTCGGTGATGATGACGTTGAGGATGCCGTTGAGCATCGCCACGTCAGTCCCGTTCTTGAACTGCATCATCTGCCAGGCATGGCGTTTCAGCGCATGGCCGCGCGGATCCATCACGATCAGCTTGGCGCCGCGCTTCGCCGCCTGCTTGAAGAAGGTCGCGGCGACCGGATGGTTCTCGGTCGGGTTGGCGCCGATCACAATGATGACGTCGGAATTCTTGCATTCGTTGAAGGTCGCGGTGACGGCCGCCGAGCCGACGCCTTCCAGCAGGGCCGCCACGGAGGACGCGTGGCAGAGCCGCGTGCAGTGGTCGACATTGTTCGAGCCAAAGCCGGTGCGCACCAGCTTCTGGAACAAATAGGCCTCTTCGTTCGAGCCTTTGGCCGATCCGAAGCCGGCGAGCGCGCGCGGCCCATCGCGGTCACGGATCTTCACCAGCCCCTTGGCGGCGCGTTCCATCGCCTCTTCCCAGGTGGCGGGGCGGAAATGCGTCCACGGGTTCGCCGGATCGACCAGATCATTGGCGCGCTTCGCGACACCCTCCTTGCGGACCATCGGCTGCGTCAGCCGCTGCGGATTGGTCACATAGTCGAAGCCGAACCGTCCCTTCACGCAGAGGCGGTTTTCGTTCGCCGGCCCGCCCTTGCCGGTGACGTAGAGCAGCTTGTCGTCCTTGATGTTGTAGGTGAGCTGGCAGCCGACGCCGCAATAGGGGCACACGCTGTCGACCTTGCGGTCGGGGAAATGCGCGGCAGTGCGCACGTTGTTGTCGTTTACCAGCGTCGCCGGCATCAGCGCGCCGGTCGGACAGGCCTGCACGCACTCGCCGCAGGCAACACAAGTCGAGCCGCCCATCGGATCGTCGAAGTCGAACACGATCTTTTCGTTGTGACCACGTCCCGCCATGCCGATCACGTCATTGACCTGCACCTCGCGGCAGGCGCGGACGCACAGATTGCACTGGATGCAGGCGTCGAGATTGACCGCCATCGCGGGATGGCTGCGATCGGGCGCGGGCGTCTTCGCGCGCGCGGGCAGTCGGCTCACCGCCACGTCCATGCGATCCGCCCAGGCCCAGAACTTCGAGGCCGGATCGTGCGAGATCTCGCGCTCGGGCTGGTCGGCAACCAGGAGCTCGAACACCATCTTGCGCGCCGTCTTGGCGCGATCGGACGCCGACTTCACCTTCATGCCTTGTGTCGGCGTGCGGATGCAGCTCGCCGCAAGCACGCGCTCGCCCTCGATCTCGACCATACAGGCGCGGCAATTGCCGTCCGGCCGATAGCCGGGCTCGGGCGCGTAGCACAGGTGCGGAATGTCGGTGCCGTTGCGCTGCGCGACCTGCCAGATCGTCTCGCCTTCGCGCGCGTGCACGTCCTGACCGTCGAGCGTGAACGTGATGGTCTTTGCGCCGGCGCCTTCCCCGATCACCGTGTCGGCTGCGACGGTATGCGCCACGCCGGGCTTGCCTCGGCCCGCGGTCGCGCCGCCGGCGGCGCCCTTGGCGTCGTGGCCGTAGCCCACAGGTTTGGTCGTGTCGTTCATGGCGTCACCACTTGCCGAGAGGCTTCGCGAGATCATCGCGGAAATAACGGAACACGCTGGTCAGCGGGTTCGGCGCGGCCTGACCGAGGCCGCAGATCGACGCGTCGCGCATCGCGGCGGACAGCTCGTTCAACAACGCTTCGTTCCACGGCCCGGTTGCCATCAGCTTGACGGCCTTCTCGGTTCCGACGCGGCACGGCGTGCACTGGCCACAGCTCTCGTCCTCGAAGAAGCGCATCAGGTTGAGCGCCACGGCCTTCATGTCGTCCTGCTCGGACAGGATCACAACCGCATGGGAACCGACGAAGCAGCCGTATTTTTCCAGCGTGCCGAAGTCGAGCGGCTCATCCGCCATCGAGGCCGGCAGGATGCCGCCCGAGGCGCCGCCTGGCAGATAGGCCTTGAATGTGTGCCCGTTGGCCATCCCGCCGCAATATTCCTCGACCAGCTCGCGCGCCGATACGCCGGCGGGCGCGAGCACGACGCCCGGCTTCTTCACGCGGCCCGAGACCGAGAATGAGCGCAGGCCTTTGCGTTCGCGCCGACCGTGCGAGGTGAACCAGGCCGCGCCCTTCTCGAGGATGTCGCGCACCCAGTAGAGCGTCTCGACATTCTGCTCCAGCGTCGGCCGCCCGAACAGGCCGACCTGCGCCACATAGGGCGGGCGATGACGCGGCAGCCCGCGCTTGCCCTCGATCGATTCGATCATCGCGGACTCTTCACCGCAAATGTAGGCGCCGGCCCCGCGGCGCAGGTGCAGCGTCGCGTGCTTGGCCAGGCCCGCATCGGTCACGCGCGCGAATTCCTCGCGCAGCATCGCGATCAATTCCGGATACTCATCGCGGATGTAGACGTAGACGTCGGCGGCCTCGACCACCCAGGCGGCGATCAGCATGCCTTCAATGAAGCGGTGCGGATCGAGGCCGAGATAGTAGCGATCCTTGAACGTGCCGGGCTCGCCTTCATCGCCGTTCACCGCCATCAGTCGCGGTGCGGGCGCCTGGCGTACCAAGGTCCATTTGCGTCCCGTCGGAAAACCCGCGCCGCCCAAGCCGCGCAGCCCGGCATCGTCGACGCCCTTGATGATGGCTTCGCGCGTGTGCTTGCCGGAAAGACACTCGGCGAGCAGCCTGTAGCCGCCCTGCTGTTGATAGGCCGCGAAGTCCACCTGCGGCTGGTGTGGATGCGCATGCGCGCTCTTGCGTGAGGCTTCGCTGACGCGCGTCTCGTCGGCGTGCATCACTTGCACATGACCGACCGCGCAGACCGGCGCCTTGTCGCACGCGCCCATGCACGGTGCACGCACGACGCGGACACCGGGCCCGAGCTTTTCCGGCAATGCGGCGAGCAGCTTCTCGGCGCCCGCCATCGCACAGGAGAGCGAGTCGCATACGCGCACCGTCACCGGCGGCGGCGGCACTTCGCCTTCCTTCACGACATCGAAATGCGCATAGAAAGTCGCAACCTCGTACACTTCGGTCTGGGCGAGCTTCATTTCCTGCGCCAGCGCCGCAAGATGCGCGGCCGAGAGATGGCCGTAGCGATCCTGAATCAAATGGAGATGCTCGATCAGCAGATCGCGCCGGCGCGGCCGCTCGGCGAGCAGCGCGCAGACTTCATCGAGCGCGGTCGGGTCGATCTGGCGCCCTTTCGGGGTGCGGCGAGGGCGGTTCTTCTTTCTCCCGGAGCCGCCATGTTCAATCGGCGTGCGCGCGTCCATTCCCGGTCCTTGTTTCTTTTTCGTTGGTATACCACCGAACTAGTTGATAAATAACAAGCGTGCAATTGCGATCGAATGATCGGATTTTTCTATCGTGCGACGGTAAAATTAACGCGACGTCCGACGCCGCAGGGAGGAGCCAACGCTTTGATCGATAAGCTTGAATTCCTCCTGGCGCTGGCCCGCGAACGGCATTTCGGCCGCGCCGCCGATGCGACCGGTGTCACACAGCCAACGCTCTCGGCCGGCATCAAGCACCTCGAGGAACAAATGGGGGTGCTGCTGGTCAATCGCGGCTCGCGTTTTCGCGGCTTCACGCCGGAAGGCGAGCGCGTGCTCGATTGGGCGCGCCGCATTGTCGGCGACGAGCGCGCGATGCGCCAGGAGATCGCATCGCTGCGCCACGGCCTGACCGGCCGCCTGCGCATGGCGGCGATCCCGACCGCGCTCGCGATGATCGCGAGCCTCACCACGCCGTTCCGCCAGCGCCATCCGAATGTGCAGTTCACCGTCATGTCGCGCACCTCGATCGAGGTGCTGGAGCAACTCGACAATCTCGAAATCGATGCCGGCGTGACCTACCTCGATAACGAGCCGCTCGGGCGCGTCAGCACGGTGCCGCTCTATCGCGAGCGTTATTGTCTGCTCACTTCGGCGGACGCGCCGCTCGGCGACCGCAACAGCGTGACCTGGGCCGAGGTCGCGCAGGTGCCGCTCTGTCTGCTGACGCCGAACATGCAGAACCGCCGCATCATCGACGGCCTGCTGCGCGGCGCCGGCGGAAACCCGCAGCCGACGCTCGAATCCAATTCGATGATCGTGCTGTTCGCGCATGTGCGCACCGGGCGCTGGGCCAGCGTCATGCCGGCGAAGCTCGCCGCCACGCTCGGCCTGACCGACACGATCCGCGCTATCCCGATCGTGGACCCCGAGGCGGTGCACACGATCGGCCTGGTCGTGCCGGCACGCGAGCCGATGACGCCGCTCAACGCGGCGCTGGTCGCGGAGGCGAAGCGCCTCGCACGCACGCTCGATGCGTGATGTTCTTCGAGTTGCAGTTCGATCAGCATCGTCGGCGATCAAATTGAAACGGCGCTTCGGTTTCGCGCGTGCTTTTGCCTATAAGGCTTCATCCGATCGCCGAGGTGAAGCCTATGCTCCTGGTTCCGACGCGTCTTGCGCCAAGCCCGATTCACGGCTTTGGGGTCTTTGCGGCCGAGCCGATCGCTCAAGGAACGCTGGTCTGGCGCTTCGCTACTGGCCTCGACATGGAGTTCGAGGCCGCGATCGTCGACACGCTGCCCGCGCACGTGCAGACGTTTTTTTCCCACTACGGCTATCTCGACCGCAATGTGAAGCGCATCATCTTGTGCTTCGACGACGCGCGCTTCGTCAATCACAGCGATCGGCCGAACGTCGCGACCGATTATGCGCAGGACGTTTATGGCGTCGACGTTGCGCTACGCGACATCGCGGCGGGCGAAGAGCTCACGATGGATTACGCGAATTTCGAGCAGGCCGAGACGGCTGCGCGCGGATTTTGAATGCGCGATCCGTAATGTCGCGCTGAAAGCGCTGCGCCAGAAGTGTTTGCTCTCTCCCCTTGTTGTGGGAGAGGGCATCGCAGGCGCGTCCAGATAGACGGTTGGGTGAGGGGTAACGTCCCTACCCCTCACCCAACAGAGTTTGTCGAACCTCGAGCAGCCCTCTCCCACAAGGGGAGAGGGCGCATTAACCGACGCCGAGATGATAGCGCCTACGCGACCTTCTGCGACATGTGCGGGAACATCGCCTTGAAGGCTTCCTCGTCCATCTCGGTCTTGAACTTGTGCTTCTCTCTCAGCGCGGCCGCCTTGACGGCGGCCGGACGCGCGCTGATCTCGTCGGTGAGGCGCTTGAGGTTCGGGAATTTCGCCCAGGCGTCTTCGCCGATCACGTTCGGGATGAGCCGCGCCCAGCCCCAGACATTCATGTCGACGATCGTGTAGCTGTCGCCGAGCATGTATTTGTGCTGGCCGAGCCGCGCGTCGAGGATGCCGAAATGGCGCTGCGCCTCGAAGGCGTAGCGGTTGATCGCATAGGGAAGCTTCTCCGGCGCGTAGGCGCGGAAATGCACCGACTGGCCGGAATACGGCCCGACGCCCGAGGCCACGAAGAACATCCAGGAGAGCAGCTCGCCGCGCGCCTTGTCGCTCTTGGCGGGGAGGAACTTGCCGGTCTTCTCGGCGAGATAGAGCAGGATCGCGCTCGAATCGAACACGGTCGTGTCGCCGTCCACGATGGCCGGAACCTTGGCGTTCGGATTGACCGCGAGAAAGTCCGGCTTGTGCTGGTCGCCCTTGCGGGTATCGACGGCAATCGCGTCATATGGAAGCCCGGCCTCTTCGAGGAAGAGCGCAATCTTGGTCGGGTTGGGCGCACCGCTGTAATAGAACTTCAGCATGGTCGAATCCTCGTTTCGTGTTCGCGCTTCGCCGGCCATCCGATCAGGCGGCCGTTAAGAAGGGCGCACCATCCTCCAAACACCCCCGCCGTGTCACGTCACGTTGCGGAGATATCTCCCATGCGGCACCGCGGACTTGAAAGCAAAAGGCCCCGCACGGGGGGCGGGGCCTTTGTTCAGAAGTAATGCGGCTGCGTGTTAGAACAGCCCGACGATGCGGCCCTGCTCGTTGACGTCGATCGAGTCGGCCGAGGGCACTTTCGGCAGGCCCGGCATGGTCATGATCTCACCGCAGATCGCCACGATGAACTCGGCGCCGGCCGAGAGGCGCACCTCGCGCACCGGAATGTTGAAGCCGGTCGGCGCGCCCTTGGCATCGGGGTTGGTCGAGAAGGAATACTGCGTCTTGGCGATGCAGACCGGCAGCTTGCCGAAGCCCATCTCCTCCCAGGCCTTGAGCTGATCCTTCACCGACTTGTCGGCCGTCGCGTCGTCGGCGCGATAGATCTCCTTGGCGATGGTGCGGATCTTCTCGAACAGCGGCATGTCGTCGGGGTAGAGCAGCTTCAGGTCCGGCCTGCCGGCGTCGATCACCTTGACGACCGCGCGCGCGACATCCGCTGCGCCTTCGCCGCCCATGGCCCAATGGTCGGCCATCATGGCTTCGACGCCGAGCGCCTTGCACTTCTCCTTGACGAGGTTGATCTCGGCGTCGGTGTCGGCCGAGAAGCGGTTGATCGAGACGACCGCCGGCAGATTGAACTTCTTCAGGTTCTCGATGTGGCGCTGCAGGTTGCTCATGCCGCTTTCGAGCGCCGCGAGGTTCTCCTTCTTCAGGTCCTCCTTTTTGACGCCGCCATGCATTTTCAAGGCGCGGATGGTCGCGACCACCACGACGCAGTCGGGCTTGAGCCCGGCTTTGCGGCACTTGATGTCGAGGAATTTTTCCGCGCCGAGATCCGCGCCGAAGCCCGCTTCCGTCACCACATAGTCGGCGAGCTTCAGCGCCGCGGTCGTCGCCGACACCGAGTTGCAGCCATGCGCGATATTGGCGAACGGGCCGCCGTGGATGAACGCGGGCGTGCCCTCGAGCGTCTGCACGAGATTGGGCGCGATCGCGTCCTTGAGCAGCGCCGTCATGGCGCCGTGACCTTTGAGCTCCTTGGCGCGCACCGGTTTGCGCTCGCGCGTATAGCCGACGATGATGTTGCCGAGGCGGACTTTAAGATCGTCGAGATCCTTGGCGAGGCAGAAGATCGCCATCACTTCCGATGCGACCGTGATGTCGAAGCCGGCTTCACGCGGATAGCCGTTCGCGACGCCGCCGAGCGAGCAGACGATCTCGCGCAGTGCGCGATCGTTCATGTCCATCACGCGGCGCCAGGCGACGCGGCGCGAATCGATGCCGAGCGCGTTGCCCCAGTAGATGTGATTGTCGATCAGCGCGGCGAGCAGGTTGTGCGCCGACGTGATGGCGTGGAAGTCGCCGGTAAAGTGCAGGTTGATGTCCTCCATCGGGATCACCTGCGCGTAGCCGCCGCCGGCGGCGCCGCCTTTCACGCCGAAGCACGGCCCGAGCGAGGGCTCGCGCAGGCAAAGCATCGCCTTCTTGCCGATGTGGTTGAGCGCATCGGTCAGGCCGACCGTGGTGGTGGTCTTGCCTTCGCCGGCCGGCGTCGGGGAGATCGCCGTCACCAGGATCAGCTTGCCGTCCTTCTTGCCGGCGAGCGACTTGATGTAGTCCATCGACACCTTGGCCTTGTAGTGGCCATAGGGCTCGAGGTTCTCCGCCGCGATACCGAGCTTCTCCTTCGCGACATCCATGATGCGCCGCGCCTTCGCGGCCTGCGAGATTTCGATATCGGATTTCGGGTTCTGGTGTTGCGAGGCGGGCATGTGTGTTGATCCGTCAGGAGGGAAAGATGATGTCGTCATTCCGGGCGCGAGCGAAGCGAGCAGCCCGGAATCCATAATCACAGTTCGCGTTTATGGATTCCGGGCTCGCCACCATAGCGCGTCGCAGTAAACGCGCTTCAGGTGGCGCTCCGGAATGACCCGGAGTGAACGTCATGTAAAGCGCGCGCCCTTCTCGATATTGGCGCTATTCGCCCATTCGCCCGCGCCCACTTTCGGCCCATCGGCCTGCACGCGCGTGACCTTGAAGCGCCCATCGGCGCATACGACGGTGATGCCGTCGGCATCGACCGCAACGATCTCGCCGAGCTTGCCAGCGATGCCGCGCGGGTCTTTCGCCGGAAGGGGCTTCGCGTCGAGGATCTTGATGGTCTTGCCGTCGAGCGTGGTCCACGCGCCGGGCGCGGGATTGCAGCCGCGGATCAGCCGGTCGATCTGCTCCCACGGCTTGCCCCAGTCGATTTTGGCGTTACCGGGGCCGCACTTGCCCTCATAGGTCGCCTTCGAGTCATCCTGCTTGATGCGCGGCGCCTTGCCGGCCTTCACCAGATCGACGCCTTCCAGCATCGCGTCGACGCCCATCGGGAAGAGGCGATCGAAATAGACCGTGCCGAGGGTGTCGGTGTCGGAGATCGGCGTCTTCTTCTGAATCAAAATGTCGCCGGTATCGAGCCCGTTGTCCGGCCAGAAGATCGAGAGCCCGGTTTCCGTCTCGCCCTTGATGATCGGCCAGTTGATCGCGCTCGCGCCGCGGTAGGCCGGCAGCAGCGAGGGGTGATACTGGATCGAGCCGTGGGTCGGGATGTTGAGAAAGTCTTCCGGCACGAACAGCGTGACGAACGCCATCACCTGCAGGTCGGGCTTGAGCGCGCGGAATTCCTCCCACACTTTCGGATCCTTGTAGGAGGCAGGCTGATAGACCGGCAGGTTCGCCTTCATGGCCGCTTCCAGCAGCGGGTCCGGCTTGGCGCCCGGCTTCTCCGGCGCCACGTAGACCGCGATCACGTCCTCGCCGCGCTTCAAAAGCGCTTCGAGCACCGCTTTGCCGAAGGCCTGCTGGCCGTGCACGACGATACGCATGTTCTCTCCCCATCGTGTCCCGGGCGCAGCGCAGCGCGAGCAAAGCGAGTGGTGCGCTGCTGAACCGGGACCGTTCCGAACTCAGTACTGTGTGGCCCTTACGCCGCCTCGGCGCGTGCGCCCTTCTCCTGCGGTGTGATCGCGCCGGAGGTCTTGATCTCCGCCACTTCCGCCGCCGAATAGCCAAGCACGTCCTTCAGGATTTCCTCCGTGTGCTCGCCGAGCAGCGGCGAGCGCTGCACCTCGCAGGGTGAATCCGACAGCTTGATCGGGTTGCCGACGGTCAGGTACTTGCCGCGGGTCGGATGGTCGACTTCGACCACGGTGCCGGTCTGGCGCAGCGACGGCTCCTCGGCGATCTCCTTCATCGACAGGATCGGGCCGACCGGAATGTCGACCGCGTTGCACTTTTCCATGACCTCGAACTTGGTCTGGGTCATGGTCCATTCCTCGATTGTTCCGAAGATGTGCCGCAGCCGCGGCAGCCGCGCGTTCGGCGTCGCATAATCCGGATCGGTCTTCCATTCCGGCTTGCCGATCAGGTCGCAGATCTCGCCCCACACCGGCGCCTGGGTGATGAAGTAGATGTAGGCGTCGGGATCCTCCTCCCAGCCTTTGCATTTGAGGATCCAGCCGGGCTGGCCGCCGCCCGAGTCGTTGCCGGCGCGCGGCACCGCCTTGCCGAACGGCACGCCTTCGCCGTACTGGCTGTATTCCTTCAACGGACCATGCGCGAGGCGCTGCTGATCGCGCAGCTTCACGCGCGCGAGGTTCAATACGCCGTCCTGCATCGCGCACAGCACCTTCTGGCCGCGGCCGGTGCGGATGCGCTGATAGAGCGCTGCCGTGATGCCGAGCGCAAGATGCAGCCCGGTGCCGGAATCGCCGATCTGCGCGCCGGTGACGAGCGGCGGCCCCTCGCGGAAGCCGGTGGTCGAGGCGGCGCCGCCGGCGCATTGCGCGACGTTCTCATAAACCTTGCAGTCCTCATACGGGCCGGGGCCGAAACCCTTCACCGAGGCGACGATCATGCGCGGGTTGAGCTTGTGGATGTGCTCCCAGGTCAGTCCCATGCGGTCGAGCGCGCCGGGCGCGAAGTTTTCCACCAGCACGTCGCATTGTTTGATCAGCCGGTCGAGGATCTCGCGGCCCTTCGGGTGCTTGGAGTCGATCGTGATCGAGCGCTTGTTGCCGTTGAGCATGGTGAAGTAGAGCGAGTCGGCATTCGGCACGTCGCGCAACTGGCCGCGCGTGATGTCGCCGACGCCGGGACGCTCCACCTTGATCACGTCCGCCCCCATATAGGCGAGCAGCTGGGTGCAGGTCGGGCCGGACTGCACATGGGTGAAGTCGAGGATGCGCACGCCCTCGAGTGCCTTGCCGGCCTCCCCGAACGGCTTGGTCGAGGGCTTCGGCAGGCCGTTGCCGTTCTGCTTTGCGCTCTTCCTGGCGACGAGCGTCACCACCTTCTTCGACGGTGCGGCGGCTTTCTTCGCGGCCTTGCTGGCAACTTTCTTCGCCGGTCTTACGGCTTTCTTTGCGGCGCTCTTGGCGGGTTTTGCCGCCTTCTTCTGCTTCTTGGCCATGTTCAACCCTCCAAAATGTTCATTGGTGCGATCCCGGATCGCGGCTGCGCCGCGTCCGGGATGACACTTCGTGTCACTTTTTCTTCAGCTTGCTCTGCGGATTGAGATTGCCGATGCGGCCGCTTTCGCTGCCGGCGGCGGGATCGATCACCGCATTGATCAGGGTCGGCTTGCCGGAATCCATCGCGGCGTTCACGGCCCGCTTGAGCTCGTCGGGGCTCGTCGCATTGACGCCGACGCCGCCGAACGCTTCCATCATCTTGTCGTAGCGCGAACCCTTGACGAAGACCGTGGTGGCGGGGTCGGAGCCCGCGGGATTGACGTCGGTGCCACGATAGATGCCGTCATTGTTGAAGATGACGACGCAGACCGGCAGCTGGTAGCGGCAGATCGTCTCCACTTCCATGCCGGAGAAGCCGAACGCCGAGTCGCCTTCGACCGCGAGCACCGGCTTGCCGGTCTCGATCGCGGCCGCGATCGCATAGCCCATGCCGATGCCCATGACGCCCCAGGTGCCGACATCGATGCGCTTGCGCGGCTGATAGACGTCGATGATGCCGCGCGCGAGGTCGAGCGTATTGGCGCCTTCGTTGACCAGGATCGCGTCGGGACGCTCCTTGACGATGGTGCGCAGCACGCCGAGCGCGCCGTGATAATCCATCGGCGAGTTGTTGTTCATCAGCCGCGGCGCCATCTTGGCGACGTTCTCTTCGCGCTTCTTTACGACCGCGCTCATCCAATCGGCGGGCGCGGCAGACCATTTCGCGCCCATGGCCTCGAGCAGCGCCGACACGCAGGAGCCGATGTCGCCGACGACCGGCGCGACGATCTCGACATTGGAGTCCATTTCCTTCGGCTCGATGTCGATCTGGATGAACTGCTTCGGAGCATCGCCCCAGGTCTTGCCCTTGCCGTGCGAGAGCAGCCAGTTGAGCCGCGCGCCGATCAGCATCACGACGTCGGAATCCTTCAGCACGGTCGAGCGTGCCGCGCCGGCGCATTGCGGATGCGCGTCGGGCAGGAGGCCCTTGCCCATGCTCATCGGCAGGAACGGAACGCCGCTCTTTTCGACGAAGGCGCGGATCGCGTCGTCGGCCTGCGCGTAGGCCGCGCCCTTGCCGAGAATGATCAGCGGACGCTTCGCGCTCTTCAAGACGTCGAGCGCGCGCTTCACCGCGTCGGGCGCGGGGATCTGCGCCGGCGCCGGGTCGATCACTTTCACCAGCGACTTCTTGCCGGCTTCCGCGTCCATCACCTGGCCGAACAGTTTTGCCGGCAGGTCGAGATAGACGCCGCCCGGACGGCCCGAGACCGCGGCGCGGATCGCCCGCGCCAGCGCGATGCCGATATCCTGCGCATGCAGCACGCGGTACGCCGCCTTACACAGCGGCTTCGCGATCGCGAGCTGGTCCATCTCCTCGTAGTCGCCCTGCTGCAGGTCGACGATCTCGCGTTCGGACGAGCCGGACATCAGGATCATCGGGAAGCAGTTGGTGGTCGCGTGCGCGAGCGCGGTCAGACCGTTGAGGAAGCCGGGCGCCGACACGGTGAGGCAGATGCCGGGCTTCTTGGTGAGGAAGCCCGCGATCGAGGCCGCGTAGCCGGCATTCTGCTCATGACGGAAGGAGAGGACGCGAATGCCGGAGGCCTGCGCCATGCGGCCGAAATCCGTGATCGGAATGCCGGGCACGCCATAGATCGTGGTGATGTCGTTCAGCTTGAGCGCATCGATGAGAAGGTGAAAGCCGTCGGTCAGCTCCCGCTCTTCCTCGATTGCGGCTGCCGGTTTTTCCTTCAGTGCGGCTTCAGCCATGGCATTCCTCCTGTCCTTCCTGGATGACGCGGCGCGTCGCTCCAGTCATCAATCCAAATCCGTCAATCCAAGTAGTCGGCATATTTTGCGACGTGATCGGCGAGGCCGAGCGCGTGGTCGCGCACGAGGTCCTCGGCGCGATCCGTGGCGCGCGCCTCGAGTGCCTCGATGATGTTGATGTGGTCACGGATCGAGCGATCGACGCGATCCTGCTCGCCGATGGTCTTGCGGCGGATCATGCGCATGTGGGTGAACAGGTTCTCGGCCAGATCGATCAGCACGCTATTCTTGCTCATGCGGATGATGGTCTGGTGAAACTCGATGTTCACCTCGGAATATTCATCGAGATGCGCGCGCGCCTCGCCGTTTTCGAAGGTCGCGAACATCTTGCGCAGCGCCGCGATCTCGTCGGTCGTTGCATTGGTGGTGATCAGGCGCGCCGCCATGCTCTCGAGCGCCGCCCAGGCGGTGATCATCTCGATCACCTCGCGCTTCGATTTGCGCACCACATAGATCCCGCGACGCGGCACCGAGCGCACGAAACCTTCGCGCTCGAGCTGCGCCATGGCTTCGCGCACCGGCGTGCGCGAAATGCCGAGATCGCTCGCGAGCTGGCGCTCGTCGAGGCGCACTTCGCCCGGCTGGTCGTAGACGTTGAGCGAGACGATCGTGTCCTTGAGCGCCGTATAGGCGCGATCCGCAAAGGTCGAGGTATCCTCGAGCGGCGCCAACACGATGCGCTGCGTCGCCTCGCCGGAACGGGATGCGTCCGTCATGGGCCCCTCCGCTTCCGCAGGGCCATTCTACGCTCGGGCCCTGGTATACATAATTCCATATCAAGCACCTTTGGGGCGCCAAATCAATCAGGGTCTTCGTCCCGCAGGCCGCTTTTCGCCAAGCCGCTCCACACACTTTTACGGGGCATGTGTCAGCTCACGCGGCCGTAGCGAGGCGCACGCGAGTCCAGGCGTTCTGGATCAGTGGCCAGAACAGGGCGATCAGCCCGAGCGCCATGATTGTGCCGACCAAGCCGTTCGACCAGAACACGGCGAGCGAGCCCTGCGAGGCGAGCAGCGATTGGCGGAAGGCCTCCTCGGCCTTGTCGCCGAGCACGATCGCCAGGACCATCGGGGCGAGCGGGTAGTTGCACTTCTTCAGCACGTAGCCGATGACGCCGAAGACGAGCATCAGCACCACGTCAAAAGCCGAGTTGTGCACCGTGTAGGCGCCGATCGCGCACATCACCAGGATGACCGGCCCGATGATCGAAAACGGGATGCGCAGGATCGCGGCGAACAGCGGCACGCAGGTGAGCACGATCAGCAGCCCGACGATGTTGCCGAGATACATCGAGGCGATCAGGCCCCAGACGAAGTCCTTCTGCTCGATGAACAAGAGCGGCCCCGGCTGCAGGCCCCAGATCAACAGGCCCCCGAGCAGCACCGCGGCGGTGGGAGATCCGGGCACGCCGAGCGACAGCATCGGCAGCAGTGCCGCGGTGCCGGCAGCGTGCGCGGCGGTCTCCGGCGCGACCACGCCCTCGATCTGGCCGGTCCCGAACTTGTCGCCGTTCTTCGAGGCGCGCTTGGCGATGCCGTAGCTCATGAACGAGGCCGGCGTGGCGCCTGCCGGCGAAATTCCCATCCAGCAGCCGATCAGGCAGGACCGCAGCGACGTCATCCAATAGCGCGGCAGCTCCTTCCAGGTCTCCCACACGACCTTGGGATTGATCACCGCGGCGCGGCCCTTGAACGACAGCCCTTCCTCCATGGTGAGCAGGATCTCGCCGATGCCGAACAGGCCGATGACCGCGACCAAAAAGTCGAAGCCGTTGAGCAGTTCGGTGAAGCCGAAGGTGAGACGCAGCTGGCCGGTCACGCTGTCGAGACCGACGGCGGCGAGCGCGAAGCCGATCATCATGGCGGCGATGGTCTTGAACGGCGGCTCCTTGCCCATGCCGATGAACGAGCAGAACGCCAGGAAGAACACCGCGAACTTCTCCGCCGGGCCGAATTGCAGCGCGAATTTGGCGACGAGCGGAGCCACCAGCGTAATCATCACGACGGCGAACAGCGCACCGACGAAGGACGAGGTGAACGCCGCAGTGAGCGCCTCGCCGGCCTTGCCCTTCTGCGCCATCGGATGGCCGTCGAAGGTGGTTGCGACCGACCATGGCTCGCCCGGGATGTTGAACAGCACCGATGTGATGGCACCGCCGAACAACGCACCCCAGTAGATGCAGGACAGCATGATGATGGCCGAGGTCGGCGCCATGCCGAAGGTGAGCGGCAAGAGGATCGCGACCCCGTTGGCGCCACCGAGCCCCGGCAGCACGCCGATGATGACCCCGAGCAGGATGCCCACGACCATCAGCAGCAGGTTGAACGGCTGGATCGCCACGGCGAAGCCGTGAAATAGGTTGACGATCTCTTCCATAGCGCCTGTGTCTTTCCCCAGTTCCGTTTCATGCGCGCGCCCCGCCAGCGCAGCGCTTCCAGCCCCGTGACTACAATCCGAGCAGGTTCTCGATTGGCCCTTTCGGCAGCGGCACCAGGAACCACTTCTCGAACATCAGGTAGGTCGCGACCGTGACGCCGATCGAGACCGCCGCGCACATCACAAGGCTGTAGTGCCCGAGCCATTTCATGAAGCAGGCGATCAGCACCAGCGAGGCGAGGTAGATGCCGGTCCACGGCACCGCGAAAACGTAGATCGCCGTCGGAACGACGACCTGCAGCACCGAGCCGAGCTGCGACCAGTCGGCGAACAGCTTTTGGCGGCTCTGCGGGTGGGCGGCTATCAGGTTGACCACGCTCGCCGCGATGATCGCGCAGCCGAGATAGAACGGAAAGAACCCAGCCTTCGGGCCTTCGGCGCCCCAGCCGATGCCGACCTGCAGGCTGCCCGTGATGATGACCGCGCCGAACACCATCATCGCGATGGCGACGCCGATCTCTACCGAGCGCTGGGTCGGGCCGCTTGCCGAGGTATCATTCATGCGATCCTCATGTGCCGGTCGTGCCATGGACGCGCGTCGAAGGCTGCCGGCGAGAGATCTCGCCGGCAGTTGCATGTCGGAGGCTTCAGTTTGTGGTGCCGGCGAGGAAGCCGGCTTCCTTCATCAGGTCGCGATGGCGGCTTTCCTCGGTCTCGACCCACTTGGCGTAGTCGGCACCGGTCATGAAGGTCTGGTTGAACGCGCCGTCATGCATCAGCTGCTTCCATTCCGGCGTCTCGCGCACCTTCTTGAGCAGGTCGACATAGAACTCGACCTGCTCGGCCGTCGCGCCCGGCGCCATGAAGACGCCACGCAGCATCAGGTACTCGATGTTGAGCCCCTGCGATTTGCAGGTCGGGATGTCGCTCCACGCCATGTCCCCGGCGATCTTGTCGGTCACCGGCAGCACCTTGCTGTCGAACACGCAGAGCGGCTTCAATTGCCCGGCGCGCCACTGCGCGACCGCCTCGATCGGATTGTTGACCGTCGAGTTGACGTGCTTGCCGACCAGCTGCACGGCGACCTCACCGCCGCCCTTGTAGGGGATGTAGGTGAACTTCGCGCCGGTCGCCTTCTCGATCGCGACCGTGATGATCTGGTCTTCCTGCTTGGAACCGGTGCCGCCCATCTTCATGGTGCCGCCGGCGTCCTTCACGGCCTTGATGTAGTCCTGCGCGGTCTTGTAGGGCGTGTCGGCCGGCACCCAGAGCACGAATTCGTCGAGCGCCATCATGGCGACCGGGGTGAGGTCCTTCCACGAGAACGGAATGCCGGTGCCGAGCGGCGTGGTGAACAGGTTCGAAAGCGTGATCACCAGCTTGTGCGGGTTGCCGCGTGAGCCCTTCACATCGAGGAAGCCTTCACCGCCGGCACCGCCGGACTTGTTGATGACCACCATCGATTGCTTCATCAGCTTGTGCTTGGTCACGATCCCCTGGATGACGCGCGCCATCTGGTCGGCGCCGCCGCCAGTGCCGGCCGGCACGATGAATTCGACCGGACGGGTCGGCTCCCAGGCCGCGCCGGCCGGAGCAGCGGAAAGCAAAACGGCGGCACCAGCGGCCGCCGCGAGACTGTGTATGGCTGTGCGGAAATGACGTGAGCGTGTCATGTACTCTCTCCCCAAATCGTTATCGTCCCCACCGGACTGCTGCCGGTTTCACAAGGGCCGCCCACCGCTCTCACGTTTGAGCGAGCCATGTACTCTATTTCGATTATAAAGTATGCCAACACGCAAGTGGAATCCATCGCCATCCGACGAAAGTGCTACGAATAAATAGTTGTTACGTTACGACAGGTTAGGCGCATTTATGTGCGTTTGGTGACTGTCGACACTTGCCGGACGCGCGAAAAACCTCATCCAAACGAATGAACAATGCCTGCGTGAGCGCGCCGCAGCTACACGCGCTCTGTGCAGCGCGCCCATCCACCAAGGCGGTAGCCACTCCGGCTATGTCAGCGAAAAACCGCCGCGCGGCGTCAGGCGGCCTTCAGCCGCACGGTGTCGGGAATCGGCAGCGGCGTGTTGGCCGAGCCTTCGATCGACTCGACGGTCATGAAGATCATGTCTTCGTCGCCGAGGTTCTCGAGATCGTGCACCTTGAATTCGCCGGCGCCGTACTCCTCGTGGCGCGTCTCGCCCGGATAGTAGCTGTATTCGACCGTGGTGCCGTCCATCAGATGCTGACGGCCGCGTCCGCCATTCACCGAGGTCCAGAAATAATTCAGCACGTGGCGATGAAAGCCGATCCGTTCACCCGGCTTCAGGCGAATGGTCCATACGCGCAGCTTGTCGGTTTCGGACAGAAGCTCGGAGCCAACGCATCCGTTCGGGTTCGCGGCTTCGCGCGCGAATTCGGCTTTGAGAGCCGGCGTCCATTCGATGTCGACGTGACTGTTCGACGCCTTCTCCTTCATGGTCATCGCCATGGCGTTTCTCCTCGCGAATATGCGTTAAGCTATAGCAAAGTTCGTTTGCCGGAGAAATGGCGGGAGGAATGCATTGCGGCAGGTGAAGCGTGCGCTGGTGATCGGCGGCTCGATGAGCGGGTTGCTGGCCGCGCTCGCGCTCACACGCCGCGGCATCGCCACGGAGGTGTTCGAGCGCGCCGCCGAGCCGCTCACCGGTCGCGGCGCCGGCATCGTGGCGCAACCTGAGCTGAAGGACGTGCTGCGCGCGCTCGGCCTCGAGGCGGATCGTGATCTCGGCATCGAGGTGCCATCGCGCGTCATGTATGCGCGCGACGGGACCCTCACGCACCGTCTCGGCATGGCGCAGACCATGACGGCGTGGGACCGCGTATTTCACCTGCTGATATCGGCGTTCCCTCCCGCGCGCTACCATTCCGCCAAGGAGCTGCGGCATGTCAAGCAAGACGAGGACCGTGTCGTGGCGCATTTCGCTGACGGCACAGCAGCCGAAGGCGATGTTCTGATCGGCGCCGATGGAATTCGCTCGACGCTGCGTCAGCAGTTTCTGCCCGAAGTCGCGCCGCTCTATGCCGGTTATGTCGCCTGGCGCGGGCTGGTCAGCGAAGCGGATTTTCCGCCCGCGCTGCATGCGGCGCTGTTTGGCGAGTTCAGCTTCTGCCTGCCGCCGAACGAGCAGATGCTCGGCTATCCGGTGGCGGGGCCGAACAATGACCTGCGGGCGGGACACCGCCGCTACAATTTCGTTTGGTATCGGCCGGCGAGCGAAGCGCGCGAGCTGCCGCGCCTGCTGACCGACGACACCGGCCGCACCCACGCGCTGTCGATTCCGCCGCCGCTGATCGCGCGCGAGGTGATTGCGCAGATGCGGCGCGACGCGGCGCAAGCGCTGCCGCCGCAGTTCGACGCGATGCTGGCGCTCTGTGCGCAGCCGTTCCTGCAGCCGATCTACGATCTCGTCGTGCCGCGGATGGCGTTCGGCCGCGTCGCGATCCTGGGCGATGCCGCGTTCGTGGCGCGCCCGCATGTCGGCGCCGGCGTCGCCAAGGCGGCCGAGGACGCGCTCCTGCTTGCCGACGTGCTGACGCGCTCTGGCGATGTCGTGGCGGCGCTGCGCCAATTCGAAACCGCGCGGCTGCCGGCGGGCGAGCGCATCATTGCCCGCGCGCGTCGCCTCGGCGCCTATGTGCAGGCCGATCTCAAGACCGAGGCGGAGCGCGCCTATGCGGCGCAGCATCGCGCGCCGGAAGCGGTGTTGACCGAGACCGCGACGTTGGATTTTTGACTCCTTGACCCGTAGGGTGGGCAAAGGTGCCATAGCGCGTCTGCGACGTGCTATGGCGCCGTGCCCACCACTTCTCGGAGCCGCAATATCGATCGGCGGGCACGACGCTGTGTCACTTCGTGTGGAAATGCCCTAGCACTGGATCGCGCCTTTGCCCGCCCTACGGCTCCTTGCCCGCCCTACAGCCCTAACAGCGTCTTCGCATTCCCGCCGGTGATCGCGGCGATCGTCTTGGCGTCGAGCGAGTCGGTGTTCACCACATGACCGACCGGATCGTAGTCGGCCATGTCGAACGGATAGTCCGTCCCCATCAGGATGTGATCGGCGCCGAACACGTTGATCAGGTATTCAAGCTGGTGGTGCGTGAACACGACCGTATCGAAATAGACCTTCCTCAGATATTCCGTCGGCGCTTTCGGCAGATTGTTCGCGACGTCGGTGCGCGCGCCCCAGGCGTGATCGATCCGGCCGGAATAGCCGCCGAGATAACCGCCGCCGTGCACCGCGAGGATCTTCAGGTTCGGATGCCGCTCCAGCACGCCGTCAAAGATCAGATAGTGCAGCGCCACGGTGGTATCGAGCGGATTGCCGATCACGTTGGAGAAATAGAGCCGCGCGAAACGCTCGCCGCTGGTGAAGCCGTTCGGATGAATGACCACCAGCGCGCCGAGCGCTTCGGCCTTGGCCCAGAACGGCGCGAAGGCGGGATCCGACAGCTCCTTGCCGACGACATTGGTCAGCACCTGACAGCCCTTGAAGCCGAGCTGCGTCATCGACCGCTCGAGCTCCTTCGCGGCTTCGTGGCCATCCTGCAGCGGCACGCTGCCGAGCGCGACGAAGCGGTCCGGCTGGCGCGCCACATAGGCGGCAATCCCGTCATTGAGCACCTGCGCGGCCTTGACGCCAATATCGACCGGCACCGCGTAGTAGCATTGCGGCGGTGGCGGCATGACCAGCTGCATGTCGAGCCCCATCTCGTCCATGTCCTTCAGCCGCTCGGACAGGCCGTTCTCGAGCCCGGTCATGCGCGTGCGGCGATCCGCCTCCTGCTTGGCGTTGAGCGCCTTGACGTTGTCGGTTGCGAAATGCGCGAGCGGCACTTTCGACATGTCGAGATGCGGCTGCGCGATCGCCGCCGCGGCCGGCACGCCGACATGCGAATGAATGTCGATCGTCGTCGACTTCGGCCGCACCTCGCGCCCGGGCTTGCCTTGTCGCCGCGCCGCGGTCGGGCCGTATCGATTGGTGTCGGTCACGTTGGTTTTCTCCTTTGCACAAGCGCGGTGCGCATTACTGTGCCCTCTCCCCTTGTGGGAGAGGGCACAAGATGCAGCGTTGCCGCGCGATATCACGAACGCGTACCCCAATCACTCAAAACACCCCCAGGTGCTGCGCGATGCGGCGCTCGTCGGCGCGGGTCTCGGCCGCCGTGCCGGTAAACACCACCGCGCCGGTATTCACGATCACGACGTCGTCGGCGAGCTCCAGCGTCAATTTGATGTTCTGCTCGACCAGCACGATCGAGAGCCCTTCGGCCTTCAACTGCGCAATCGTGCGGCCGACTTCGTGCACGATCTGCGGCGCGAGCCCTTCGGAGGGCTCGTCCATCAACAAGACGCGCGGATTGCCCATCAGCGCGCGGCCGATTGCGAGCATCTGTTGCTCGCCGCCCGAGAGCGAGCCGGCGTGCTGGGCGTGGCGCTCCTTCAGGCGCGGGAAGAGGTCGAATACGCGATCGACGGTCCACGGTCGCGTGCTTTCGGCGCGCGATTGCCGCGCGACCTCGAGGTTCTCGCGCACGCTGAGCGAGCGGAACACGCGGCGGCCCTGCGGCACCAGGCAGATGCCTTTACGCGCGATGACTTCCGGCGCCAACCCTGCAACGTTCTCGCCGAACAGCTCGATCGCGCCGCGCCGGGGCCTGAGAAACCCCATGATGGTCGACAGGCACGTCGTCTTGCCGGCGCCGTTGCGGCCGAGCAGTCCGAGCAGGCGACCCGCCTGCAGCGCGAAACCGACGCCGTGCAGCACGTGGCTGTCGCCGTAATAGGCGTCGACGCCGCCGACGCGGAGCGCCTCACTCGCCAAGGTACACCTCCTTGGTGCGCGGATCGGCGACGACCTCAGCGCGCGTGCCTTCGACGATCACCTCGCCATAATGCAACAGCGTGATGCGCTCCGCGAAGGCGAGCGCCGAGTCCATGTCGTGCTCGATCATCACGATGGTGACGTCGCGCGGCACCTTACCGAGCAGGTCGCGCACCTGCTGGCGCTCTTCTTGCGATAGCCCCGCGAGCGGCTCGTCGAGCAGCAACACCTTCGGCCGCTGCGCGAGCGCCATCGCCATTTCGAGGCGCCGCCGCTCGCCATAGGAGGTCTCCGCGACCGTGCGATCGGCAATCGCGCCAAGCCCGACCAGCGCGAGCGCCTCGCGCGCCGCGTCGTAGAGGTGATTTTGGCCCGAGAGAACGGTCCAGATGTTCCAGCGCATGCGGTCGAGGCCGAGCAGCGCCAGCACGACGTTGTGGCACAGCGTCTCTTTCGGAAACAGCGTGAGGATCTGGTAGGTGCGCGCCAGGCCGAGATGCACGCGCTGCTGCGTCGGGATCCTCAACAGCTCCTGGCCGAACAGCTTCACCGAGCCGGCATCGGGCGTGAGATCGCCGGTGATCAGGTTGAACAGCGTGGTCTTGCCGGCGCCGTTCGGCCCGATGATCAGCCGCCGTTCGCCCGGCATCACGGTGAGCGAGACATCGCGCGTCGCCGGCAGGCCGCCGAAGCGCTTCTGCAATCCCAAGACCTCGAGCGCGGGTGTGCCGGTTGCGATGCTCATGCGGCGCGCTCCGGAATTTTCGCCGGCTTGCGCCAGCGCGCCAGCAATTGTCGCACACCGGGCACGATGCCGAACGGCATGAACAGGATCACGACCACGAAGATCGCGCCGAGCAGCGAATTCCAGCGGTCGACATAGGAAGACACCACGTTCTTGACGAGCGTGATGATCACCGCGCCGACGATCGGGCCGGCGAAACTCGAGGCGCCGCCGAGGATCGCCATCAGCAGCACCTCGGCCGACTGCTGCAGCGAGATCGCATGCGGCGAGATGAACAGATTGTAGTAGACGTAGAGCAGCCCCGCGATCGAGCCCCAGAAGGCCGCGAGCACGAAGGCAAGCCACTGGATCAGCCAGACATTGTGCCCGAGCATGCGCATGCGGCGCGGCTGGTCGCGCGCGCCTTGCAGGGCGGCGCCAAAGGGAGAGCGGGTCAGGCGCCAGATCACGAAGACCGCGATCGCGAACACCGCGAGCGTGAACCAGTAGAAGGTCGGGGCGCTCGAAATATCGAGCCCGAACGGACGCGGACGCGCCGGATAGCGCAGGCCGTTGTCGCCGTCGGTCAGCGTGTTGGCGCGGTAGGCGATGCCCCAGACGATCTGCCCGAGCGCGAGCGTGATCATCAGGAAGCCGATGCCGGTCGCGCGCAGCGCGAGCACGCCGAACAGCGCGCCGCACAAGGTCGAGAACACGACGGCGATCAGCGCGGCCCCGAGCTGGCCGGTGCCCCAACCGACAAACAATGTTGCCGCATAGGCGGTCAGTCCGAGAAACGACGCATGGCCGAGGGAGACGAGCCCGCCATAGCCGACCAGCAGGTTCAGGCTGACGGCGAGCAGCGCATAGATCAGGATCTGGCTTGCGAGATTGAGGTAGAATTCGTTGGTGACGACGAACGGCAGCGCGATGAGCGCGGCAGCCAGCACCAGCAGCGCGACCGCGCCGCGCCTCACGAGATCACCCGGCCGAACAGGCCTTGCGGCATGAAGACGAGCACCAGCACCATCGGGAGGAACAAGATGAAATAGGCGAGGTCGGGGAATAGCGCGATGCCGAAATTATAGAGAAAGCCGACCACGAAGCTGCCGACGAAAGCACCAAGCAGCGAGCCGGCGCCGCCGAGGATCACGACGATCAGCGCGAGCGGCAGCATGTCGGCGTCGAGTCCCGGATAGGCGTTGAGCATCGGCGCGCCGAGCGTGCCGCCGAGCCCCGCGAGCACGGCGCCGAGACAGAACACGACGGTGAACAACAGCGACACCGGAATGCCGACGCCGCGCGCCATCTCCATGTCGTCGACGCCGGCACGGATCATCGCGCCGAGCCGTGTGCGATCCATCAGCAAGTAAAGCGCGACCGCGGTCACGAGCGCGATGCCGAGCACCACGAGGCGGAAGGTCGGAAACGCGAAGCCGCCGAGGCGAATGGGCGGGCGCAGCTCGGCCGGCGCCGCCACGGTCCAGGGATCGCCGGTCCAGATCATGAGGCAGAGATCGGCGATGATGAAGGAGACGCCGAGCGTGACCAGCACCTGCCCCTGCACATTGCCGGCAAGCTGCCGCAGGATGAGGCGCTCGAACACGATCCCGATCAGCCCGACGCCGAGACCGCTGCCGAGAACCGCGAGCCAGAAATTGCCGCCGAAATACGTGATGGTCGCGCCGAAATAGGCACCGAGCATGAAGAAGCCGCCATGCGCGAGGTTCGGGATGCGCATCAGCCCGAAGGCGAGCGAGAAGCCGGACGACAACAGGAACAGCAGGCCGCCGAAGGCGATGCTGTTCAGCGTCTGAACGATCCAGAATTGCATGGCAATTTACGCGCCTCGCGTCGTAGGGCGGGCAAAGCGGGCGCCTGAGCGCAGCGAGGGCGCACGCGTGCCCGCCGTTGTTGCCCGCCGCGATGCCCGTGGCGGGCACGGCGCGCAGCCGTGTCGTGATTGTCCGGCCTCAGAGCAGGCGCCTTTGCCCGCCCTACGCAGGGCCGCGCGGCGAGCCATCGCGGTGCGTCACTCCAAATTCTTCGCCGGCGGATAGTCGCGCGAATAGACCGGCTGCTTCAGGAATTCTTCCTTGTTGTAGGTCCAGAACTGGCTCACGTTCGGATAGGTCTTCACGACCGTGTTGACGTACTTGCCGTCCTTCTTCTCGACCTTGCGGATGTAGATGTTGCCGACGACATTGCCGAGCTCGTCGAAGCTCACCGGGCCGCGCAGCGTGTCGGGCACTTTCGCTTCGCGCAGCGCCTTCATGAAGACGTCCTTGTCCTCGATCTTGCCGCCGATCGCCTTCACGGCGTGCTCGAGGACTTCGCCGCAGAGATAGGTTTCGGCCGCGTAGACGCCCGGGTCGACCTTGTAGTCGCGCTGAATCGCAGCGACGAACTTCTTGTTGATCGCATTGTCGAGCGCGGCCGAGTACCAGCAGGCCGAATAACAGCCGACACCGTCCTCGCCCATCTGCTGCAGCACGGACTCGTCGATCGGCGTGAAGCCACCCACGATGGTGAACTTGCCCTTCAGCCCGTATTCGGAAAGCTGGCGGATCAGCTTCAGCCCGTTCGAGCCGGCATGCCCGGTGTAGAGGCAGTCGGCATTCTTGAACTGCGAGACATAAGTGCCGTAGTCGGGCGCATTCAGCGGCGTGAAGATCTTCTGCACCACCTTGCCGCCGGCGCCCTCGAATGCGTTCTGGAAGCCGGCGACGTTCTCGTGGCCGTAGGCGAAGTCGTCGGCGATCGTGATCGCGCGCTTGAGCTTCAGGTCTTTCGCCGCGTAGTCGGCCATCGGATGGCTCGGCTGCGACGAGGTCGAACTCGGACGCACGAACCACGGGTTGGGCTTGCGCTGTGTCATGTCCTCGGCGCCGGCGACCGAAAGGATCGGTGTCTTCGAGGAGCGGATGTAGTCGTCGATCGCGAGCGCCTCGAAGGCGGCGAGCGGGCCGATCAGCACATGCACGTTGAAGCGCTCGACCAGCTCCTGCGTCTTGGTCCGCGCCTGCGCCGGGTTTCCGGCGGTGTCAGCGATCTGCAGCTCGACCGGACGGCCGGCGAGGGTGTTGTTGCGTTCCTTGAAGAACGTCAGCATGCCCTGTTCCATCTGCAGCCCGCCCGAGGCGAGCGCGCCGGATTTCACAGTCAGAAAGCCGACCTTGATCGGGCCTGCCTGCGCGAGCGCGGCGGGCACTTTCAACGCAGACGCCGCGGTCGCGGCGAGCGCACCTTTGAGAACGGTGCGGCGATTGGAGCGCATGGCGTTTCCTCCGGTTTGGTTTTTGTTGTGGCGAATGCTCTTTCAACTTCGCGGTTGATGCAATGGTGGTGCGGCGAACTGTGCCTGTTCCCCTCCCCCTTGCGGGGAGGGGTTAGGGGGTGGGGGTCGTGATCAGACGATCCGCCAGTGCGACAAACTCCGACCCCTCTCCCCAACCCTCCCCCGCAAGGGGGGAGGGAGCGTGCCTGCGTTTGCCGCCCGCGCGATGCGCCCAATCTACGGCTCAATATTCTTATTCTCCGGCCAGCTGTCGCGATTGTAGACCGGCTTCTTCAGGAACTCGTCTGGATCGTAAGTCCAGAACTGGCTCACATTCGGATAGGTCTTGATCACCGCGTTGATGAGCTTGCCGTGCTTTTTCTCGACCCGCCGGATGTACACGTTGCCGACGACGTTGCCGTATTTGTCGAAGCTCACCGGGCCGCGGCACGTTTCTTCGACCTTGTTGCCGCGCAATGCCTTCATCAGCGCGGGTTTGTCCTCGATCTTGGCGTCGATCGATTTCAGCGCAGCTTCGAGCACGGCGCCATTGGTGTAGGTCGCGGCGGCGTAGAAACCGGGATCGACCTTGTAGTCGCGCTGCATGCCCTCGACGAGGCGTTTGTTCGACGCATTGTCGAGCTGTGCCGAATAGAAGCTGGTCGAGAGCGTGCCGATCGCCTCATCGCCCATCTGGCGCAGCAACGACTCGTCGGCCGCCGTCATGCCGGCAAGCAGCGGAATCTTGCCGCCATATTCCTTGTACTGGCGCAGGAACTTGAGCCCGTTCGAGCCCGCAAAGCCCATGAAGATCGCGTCGACATTGCTTTTCAGTTGCGCGATGTAGGTGCCGTAGTCGGGCGCGTTCAGCGGCGGCCACAGCTTCTGCACGACCTTGCCGCCCGCATCCTCGAAGGCGCGCTGGAAGCCGGCATTGAGCTCGTAGCCATAGGCGAGATCGTCGGCGATCATCGCGACGCGTTTGTATTTCAATTCCTTCGCCGCATAGTCGCCCATCGGATAGCTGCACTGCGCCGACGATGAATCCGCGCGCACGAACCAGGGATTGGCCTTGCGCTGAGTCATGTCCTCGGCGGCGGCGACGCTGAGCGTCGGGATTTGCTTGTCGCGGATGTAGTCGTCGATCGCGAGCGCTTCGGCGGTGGCGAGCGGGCCGATCAGGCAGGAGATGTTGTCGCGCTCGACCAGCTCCTGCATCTTGGTACGCGCGACCGCGGGCGCGCCGGCGGAATCGCCGGTGAAGAGCTGCACTGGTCGACCGGCGAGCGTGTTGTTGCGCTCTTTCAGATAGAGCGTGAGACCCTGCTCCATCTGCAGGCCGCCGGAGGCCAGCGGCCCGGTCTTCACGGTCAGGAATCCGACCCGCATCGGGCCTTGCGTGCGCGCAACGTAGGGCGCGCTGACGAGAAGCGCGCTCGCGCCAACACCTTTCAGCAAGGTTCTGCGATGCAGTGCCATGATGCGTCCTCCCGATGATTCCGCGGCCGTTGATAGCCGTCATTCACGCGAAGTATGCCGCGCTCCGCGCGACGGCGCGAGATCAGTTTTTCGCAAGGACGTCGGCAAGCCAATCGGTGACGATTGCGGAAATCACATCCTCGCGGCCGGTATAGAAGTGATCGCAATCTTTCACGATGCGCACATCGCACGGCCCACCCGCGCGCGCGGCGAATTCCTCGGCCGGATAAACGTGGGCCGGCTCCTGGTCGCCGCGGATGTAGAGCGTCGGACAAGAGATGCGCGGCGCCAGGTCGAGCACGTCGGGGAGCTCATAGGCATAGTCGAGATAGCTTTCCGCCGTGACGACCCAGTACCAGCCGGGCAGCAGGATCAGCTCCTTGCCGCGGCCTTCCGCGACCATGCGGCGCGCCTGCGCCTCGATCTCGTGGATGCGCTCGCCGCCGAACAGGCCACGCTGGCTTGCGAGCGGCACGACGTGCTTGCCGCCGAGATGGGCGGAGAGAAGCACCAGCGCCGGCGTTTCGGGATGATCCGCGACGTGCTGCACGCCGAGCATGCCGCCATTGGAATGGCCGATCACGATCGGTGCCGCGAAGCCGCGCGCTTTCAGAAAGCCGGCGGCGAAGACATTATCGGCAATCGCTTCTTTCGTGATCTGAAACGCGCCGCCGGAAACGTCGCGGCTGTTCAGCGTCGCCACCATGTCGTGGCCACGCCGGTTGAAGGCGAGCGCTGCAAGTCCGAGCCGGTTCAGATGCGGCGGCAGGAAGCGCGGCGCGCCGGTGTAGAAATTCATGCAGTTGCCATGCAGCAGCATCGCGGCGCCGCGCGGCGTGGCCTCCGGCTCGTAGTAGAGGCCGTCGAGCGCATGGGTGTCGGTCGGGATCGAGACGAGAGAGAGGGGCATGGGCGGTTGTTTTCGTGCCCTCTCCCCTTGTGGGAGAGGGCGGCTCAGAAGTTCAACGCAGAAGGATGGGTGAGGGGTAATTTGATCCCTCACCCAACCGAGTTTGTTGGTCCGCAGCGCCGCCCTCTCCCGCAAGGGGAGAGGGCGCAATAACGCTCACCGTGCTCTCGGCCACGTCGCCGCTCACTTTCCCGGCACCACAGGCAACAGCAGGTACGCCTGCCTGTCTCCCCCAAAATGCAGCGTGGTCTGCCCACCGAAGATCGCGGCCGGACGGTCCTGCGGATCGTCATGCAGGAATGGGCCGCAGCCGGTGAGCTCGTTCTTGAAGTTCGACAACCGCCCGCCCGAGCCGCCGCCATATTCGTAGTCCTTGCCGCGCACCGTGAGCGCGATGCGATAGCCGGCCGGCACCACGATCGAGGTCGGCCACAGCTCGATGTCGAGCTCGACCGGAACGCCCGGCGTCAGCGGCTGGACCTCGTCATGCGTATGATACGGCCGGTAGGGCAGGGTGAGCGTCGGGTCGAGCTTGCGATGCGAGGCGCGCAGCCAGCCTTGCGCGATCGGCGTATGCGGATCGATCGCGCCCTGAAACACGATCTCCTTCATGTCGGCGGAGAAGACGCGCAGCACCAGAAACAGATCGGCATCGCGCGTCGATGACGATACGAACAGTTTCGCGGCGACCGGGCCGGTGATCTCGGTCTCCTGCTTGAGCGGCGGCGTCATGAAGGTGGCGCCTTCACCGAGCGCATCGAAGGTCACGCGCGCTTCGCCGGTCAGCGAGGTCTCGCCGAGCGAGAAGTCCGCGGAGTTGAGATAGAGCCTGGTCCATCGGGTGCGCGCGAGCGGCCATTCTGCTTCGGCGCGGGCGACGAATTTCTCGCCCGGATGGCGTACCTGCAGCAGCACGCGCGGCTGCGCGCGCCAGCCGCTGTCCTCGCCCTTCAAAAAGAAATCGAAGAACTTGCGCTGCTGCTCGCGGCCGTAGTCGGTGTAGAAGTGCGTCCAGTGCTCGATGCCATGCGCTTCGAGCCACTTGTCGTGCGACGCGGCACGCGTGAAGCCTTCGAAATTGCCGCGCGGGTGCAGGCCTTGCCCACCCCAGTTCGCCGCCGAGAACAGCGGCGCCACGATCCTGTCCCAGCGCGGCGAGCGCGCCTTGTGATAATCATCATCGAGGGGATGCGCGCGGATCTCGGCGCCGAAATCGCAGCGGTTCTGCGCAAGCTGTTCCTCGCTGAGCGTCTCGGGGCCGCAGACAAGCTCGCCATGCACGCGCGAACGCTTGCCGCGCTCGCCCGCGCCGTACTGCACGGTCTTGACCTGCATGTCGTACCAGTTGGCCCAGAAGGTCGACAGGATGCCGCCATGATGCGTCATGTCGCGATACCAGTCGGCGGCGCCCTCCCAGATGCACATCGCGGCAAGATGCGGCGGCTGCAGTGAGGCGACATGCCACTGGTTGATGCCGTAGTACGAGATGCCGTTGAGCCCGACCTTGCCGTTCGACCAGGGCTGCGTGCCGGCCCATTCGATGCAGTCGTAGAAGTCTTTGGTCTCGCGCGGCGAGAAATGATCGATATAGCCGGGCGAGCAGCCAGCGCCGCGCGAATCCACACGCACGCACGCATAGCCGTGCGGCACCCATTTCTCCGGATCGACGACTTCCCAGCTCTGATAGAGGTTCGACGAGCCGGCCGCGACGTCGGGATGCTGCTCGACCATGCGCTGCCATGCGCTCGGATAGCCATCCTGAAACGCAAGGCCCTTGGCGTAGGGACCATAGGTGAGCAGCACGGGATGTTTGCCGTCTGCGATCGGACGGAACACATCGGCGCGCAGCACGAGGCCATCGTCCATGGTGATCGGCACGTCCCAGTCGATGTGCATGCCGTCACGGATTTCGCTGCGGTGAGTCATCGATGTTGACTCCGATGCTGTTGCTCCGAGAGCGCGGCGTGCGCAGGCGTGCTCCCTCCCCCCTTGCGGGGGAGGGTTGGGGAGGGGGGGCGGAGTTTGTTTCGCTGGCTTG
>Ga0081539_10001544_pt1 | contig 38499 bp, 39 predicted proteins | sample TabmetS4T2R2_FD_71023 | JGI IMG/M metagenome (GOLD analysis project Ga0081539, IMG submission 71023) | Tabebuia heterophylla rhizosphere microbial communities from the University of Puerto Rico - S4T2R2 | ecosystem: Host-associated > Plants > Roots > Rhizosphere ... | reverse complement strand
TGCCGATCACCAAGCACAACTTCCTGGTGCAGACCGCCGCCGAGATCCCGCGCATCCTGGCCGAGGCGTTCCATCTGGCCGCCACCGGCCGGCCCGGCCCGGTCCTGGTCGACCTCCCGAAAGACGTCCTGCAGGCGCAGACGACGTTCTCCTGGCCGCCGGTGCTGGACCTGCCGGGCTACCGGCCCACCCTGCACCCGCACGGTAAGCAGATCCGCGAGGCGGCCCGGCTGATCGCCGCCGCCAAGCGGCCCGTGCTGTACGTGGGCGGCGGCGTGCTCAAGGCGGGCGCCACCGAGGGGCTGCGCAAGCTCGCCGAGGTCACCGGTATCCCGGTGGTCACCACGCTGATGGCGCTCGGCGCTTTCCCCGACTCGCACCCGCAGCACCTCGGCATGCCCGGCATGCACGGCACCGTGCCGGCGGTGTACGCGCTGCAGAAGGCGGACCTGCTGATCGCGCTCGGCGCACGTTTCGACGACCGGGTCACCGGCAAGCTCGACTCGTTCGCGCCGGACGCCAAGATCGTGCACGCCGACATCGACCCGGCGGAGATCGGCAAGAACCGGCACGCGGACGTGCCGATCGTCGGCGACGCCCGGCACGTGATCGACGAGCTGATCGCCGCCATCTCCGCCACCGCCGGCGGCCCCGGGCAGTACGCGTCCTGGTGGAGCATCCTGAACGAGTTGCGTGAGCGGTACCCGCTGGGCTACGACGACCCGACCGACGGCACGCTGGCGCCGCAGTACGTGATCGAGCGGATCGGGCAGCTGGTCGGTCCGGACGCGATCTACGTGGCCGGCGTCGGCCAGCACCAGATGTGGGCCTCGCAGTTCATCTCGTACGAGAAGCCGCACACCTGGCTGAACTCCGGCGGCGCCGGGACCATGGGCTACGCGGTTCCCGCGGCGATGGGCGCCAAGGTCGGCAAGCCGGCCGCGGTGGTCTGGGCGATCGACGGCGACGGCTGTTTCCAGATGACCAACCAGGAGCTCGCGACGTGCGCGCTCGAGGGCATCCCGATCAAGGTCGCGGTGATCAACAACGGCAACCTGGGCATGGTCCGGCAGTGGCAGACCCTGTTCTACGACGGCCGTTACTCCAACACCGAGCTGGGCACGCACAAGCACCGGATCCCGGACTTCGTGAAGCTGGCCGAGGCGCTCGGCTGCATCGGCCTGCGCTGCGAGTCCAAGGACGACGTCGACAAGATCATCAAGCAGGCCATGGAGATCAACGACGCTCCGGTGGTCATCGACTTCACGGTCGGCAAGGACGCCATGGTCTGGCCCATGGTGGCCGCCGGCACCAGCAACGACGAGATCATGTTCGCCCGGGACGTGCGTCCCAACTTCGACGAGGACGATCTTTAATCATGAACAAGCACACCTTGTCCGTGCTGGTCGAGAACAAGCCGGGGGTGCTGGCCCGGGTCAGCGGGCTGTTCTCCCGGCGCAGTTTCAACATCGACTCGCTGGCGGTGGGCGAGACGGAGAACCCGGACGTCTCCCGCATCACGATCGTGGTCAACGCCGACTCCTCACCCCTGGAGCAGGTCACCAAGCAGCTCAACAAGCTGGTGAACGTCCTGAAGATCGTCGAGCTGGACCCGCAGCAGTCGGTCCAGCGCGAGCTCCTGCTGGTCAAGGTGCGCGCCGATCGCGCGCAGCGCGGCCAGGTCCTGGAGACGGCCGAGCTGTTCCGGGCGAGGGTGATCGACGTCGCTCCGGACACCCTCACCATCGAGGCGACCGGTAACCCCGACAAACTGGACGCGTTGTTGCGCGACCTCGAACCGTACGGCATCAAGGAGATGGTCCAGTCGGGCCTCGTGGCCATCGGCCGCGGCTCCCGCTCCATCACGACCGGCCCGGCGCTGCGCGCCGCCTGAAAACCGGCGCTGCGCGCCGCTGAGAAAGGTATGCAATGACCGCGGAAGTGTTCTACGACGACGACGCCGACCTGTCCATCATCCAGGGACGCAAGGTCGCCGTGATCGGCTACGGCAGCCAGGGCCATGCCCACTCGCTGTCGCTGCGCGACTCGGGCGTCGAGGTGGTGGTCGGTCTGCAGGAGGGCTCGAAGAGCCGCGGTAAGGCCGAGGAGCAGGGCCTCGAGGTGAAGACCCCGGCCGAGGCGTCCGCCTGGGCCGACGTGATCATGGTGCTAGCTCCGGACACCGCGCAGCGCAAGATCTACGCCGAGTCGATCGCGCCGCACCTGACCGCCGGCAAGGCGCTCTTCTTCGGCCACGGCCTGAACATCCGGTTCGAGCTGATCAAGCCGCCGGCCGACGTGACCGTGGCGATGGTCGCCCCGAAGGGCCCCGGCCACCTGGTGCGCCGCCAGTACGTCGACGGCAAGGGCGTGCCCTGCCTCGTCGCCGTCGAGCAGGATCCGACCGGGAACGGCCTGGCGCTCGCCCTGTCGTACGCGAAGGCGATCGGCGGAGCCCGCGCCGGCGTCATCAAGACGACGTTCAAGGAGGAGACCGAGACCGACCTCTTCGGCGAGCAGGCCGTGCTGTGCGGCGGCACGGCGGCGCTGGTGCAGACCGGCTTCGAGGTGCTCACCGAGGCCGGCTACGCGCCGGAGATCGCGTACTTCGAGTGCCTGCACGAGCTGAAGCTGATCGTCGACCTGATGTACGAGGGCGGCCTCGCCCGGATGCGCTACAGCGTCTCGGACACCGCGGAGTTCGGCGACTACACCCGCGGCCCGCGCATCATCGACGCCCGGGTCAAGGAGGAGATGAAGAAGATCCTCGCCGAGATCCAGTCCGGTGAGTTCACCCGGGAGCTGATCGAGGACGACGACAACGGCCGCCCGCTGATGACCAAGTACCGCCAGCAGGGCGCCGAGCACCCCATCGAGGTGACCGGCAAGAAGCTGCGCGACATGATGAGCTGGGTCGACCGCCCCATCACGGAAACCGCGTAACGGCCCACCGCCGGAGCCCGGCTTTCCTCGCTCGCCGAGGCGGAGCCGGGCTCATCGCGTGGTCGGCGATGTGAGGGCGGTCACCATCAGATGACGTGACGGCGGGAGCCGGCGTCCGCATACCATCGCGGAACATCGGCCGGTGCCGGCCGGTGCCACGCGAGCCCGGATGGAGACGCGATGACTCCCGTCGTCCTGATCGCCGAGGAACTGGCCCCGTCGGCGATCGACGTCCTGGCGTACGACTTCGAGGTGCGGCACGTCGACGGCACCGATCGGGCGGCGCTGCTGACCGAGGTCGCCGACGCCGACGCGCTGATCGTGCGCAGCGCCACCCGGGTGGATCACGAGGTGATCGGCGCGGCGTCCCGGCTCAAGGTGGTGGCCCGCGCGGGCGTGGGGCTGGACAACGTCGACGTGCCGGCTGCCACCGGCCGCGGCGTCATGGTGGTCAACGCGCCGACCAGCAACATCGTCTCCGCCGCCGAGCAGGCGATCGCCCTGCTCCTGGCGGTCGCCCGGCACACCGCGACGGCGAGCGCGGCGCTCAAGCGCGGCGAGTGGCGCCGTTCCCGGTTCACCGGCGTCGAGGTGCAGGGCAAGACGGTCGGGGTGGTCGGCCTGGGCCGCATCGGCGTGCTCTTCGCCCAGCGGATGGCCGCGTTCGGCACCAGGCTGATCGCGTACGACCCGTACATTCAACCGGCCCGCGCGGCGCAGCTCGGCGTCCGGCTGGTCGGCCTCGACGAGCTGCTGCGGGAAAGCGACTTCATCTCCGTGCACCTGCCCCGGACGCCGGAGACCGTCGGGTTGATCGGCGAGAAGGAGCTCGCCACGGTCAAGCCCGGGGTGCGGATCGTGAACGCGGCCCGCGGCGGCCTCGTCGACGAGCAGGCGCTGGCCGACGCGCTGCGGGAGGGCCGGGTGGCCGGTGCGGCCCTGGACGTCTTCGTCACCGAGCCGACCACGGCCTCGCCGCTGTTCGGCTTCGACAACGTCGTGGTGACCCCGCACCTGGGTGCCTCGACGGCGGAGGCGCAGGACAAGGCCGGGCTGGCCGTGGCGCGCAGCGTGAAGCTGGCGCTGCAGGGCGAGTTCGTGCCGGACGCGGTGAACGTGCAGGCCGGCGGGGTGGTGGACGAGGACGTCCGGCCGCTGCTCGCGCTCGCCGAGAAGCTCGGCCGGGTCTTCACCGCGGTGGCCGGTGGTGTCGCCGCCGGCGTCACGGTCGAGGTCCGCGGCGAGATCGTCTCGCACGACGTCGGCGTGCTGCGCCTCGCGACCACCAAGGGCCTGTTCGCCTCGGTCGTGGACGAGCGGGTGACCTACGTGAACGCGCCGCAGCTGGCCGTCGACCGCGGCGTCGAGGTGGAACTCGTGGTCAGCGACGAGCCGACCGACCACCACAACCTGGTGACCGTGCGCGGTGCCCTGCCGGACGGGCGCCGGGTGAGCGTCGCCGGCACGCTCACCGTCGCCGGGGTCGGCGAGAAGAGCCGTCTCACCGGCGTCGACGACTTCGACATCGAGCTCGCGGCGGAGGGCGTGCTGCTCTTCTTCCGCTACAGCGACCGCCCCGGCATGGTCGGCAAGATCGGCACCATTCTCGGCGAGGCCGGCGTGAACATCGCCGCCATGCAGGTGGCCCGCCGGGAGGCCGGCGGCGAGGCGCTGATGACGCTCACCGTGGATTCGTCGGTCGACGCCGAACTGCTCTCCACGGTCGCGAGGGCGATCGGCTCCACCCGGGGCAGTGTCGTCGACCTGCGTGCCGAGTAGCGCACGATCGGCAGATGGTCAACGGGCGCGGGCCGGCGGCGGGTACACCGTGCCGTCCTGCAGGTCGAGCAGGTCGAGATTGAGCTCGGCGGCCAGTCGCTCGATGGTCTCCAGCACCTCGTCCGGGCAGCCCTCGTCCAGCCGCATCTCGATGTGGTCCGCCGCGGCGTGCAACGGGGCGTGCGCCCACGGCGAGCCGGGCGCCGAAGCGCGCGGGCCGCGGTCGGGATAATCGCTGGTCAGCGCGTCATAGAAGGCGACGACGCGGGGATCGGCCGGGCGTTGCGGGTGCTCACCGCGCGCGCAGCGCGCATTGGCGGCCCGCACGGCGTCCGGCCGGTCCGTCGTGTCCATCGCCCACACCACGAGGTCGAAACTCACCGGCGCATGGTGCCATCACCGGAGGCGACACGCGGGAACAACCCCGCCGACACGCGGGGGATGCGTCTTGCGCGTCTTTAGTCCGCATCGCTAGCGTTATTCCTGCCGCACGACCACCGGTGGGCTCGTCTTCGGGTGACGTGTCCGCCGTGTGCCGTGCGGTTGTCCATTCCGGCGGGACCGAGCCACGCGTACTCGTCGCAGCAGCCCCCGTGACCGTTTGCCGCGGTGCGGGGGTTGTTCGCGTCCGGGTTCCTCCGCGCCCGGCGGGAAGTTCAATAGGTGGGACCGGCGTACCGAAGATCGGGATGGACCGGCTAGCCTGGGCTCCGTCGGGCACAGGCGAGTCGGGCACAGGCGAGTCGGGCGAAACTCGAGGGAGCAGACGTGAGCGTGGCGCGGATCGCGGTGGTGGCCGGCGACGGCATCGGTACCGAGGTGACCGCGCAGGCGCGCAAGGTCATTCAGGCGGTCCTGCCGGCCGCCGAGTTCCACGAGTACGACCTGGGCGCCCGCCTCTATCACCGCACCGGCGAGGTGCTGCCCCAGTCGGTCGAGGAGGAGCTGGCCCAGCACGACGCCATCCTGCTCGGCGCGATCGGCGACCCGAGCGTGCCGCCCGGCGTGCTCGAGCGCGGCCTCCTGCTCAAGCTGCGGTTCGACTTCGACCAGTACGTGAACCTGCGGCCGTCCCGCCTCTGGCCCGGCACGATCAGCCCGCTCGCGGGGGTGAAGCCCGGCGAGATCGACATGGTGGTGGTCCGCGAGGGCACCGAGGGGCTCTACGTGGGCGCCGGTGGCGTCCTGCACCGTGACACCCCGGCCGAGATCGCCACCGAGGAGAGCCTGAACACCCGGCACGGCGTCGAGCGGGTGATCCGCGACGCCTTCGCCCGGGCCCAGCGGCGCGACCGCCGCCATCTCACCCTCGTGCACAAGACCAACGTCCTGACCAAGGCCGGCGATCTCTGGGCGCGTACGTTCGCCGCCGTCGCCGCCGAGTTCCCTGAGGTCACCACGGACTACCAGCACATCGACGCGGCCAGCATGTTCATGGTCAGCAACCCGCAGCGCTACGACGTGGTCGTGACCGACAACCTCTTCGGTGACATCCTCACCGACATCGCCGCCGCGGTCACCGGCGGCATCGGCATGGCGGCCAGTGGCTCGGTCAACCCCGAGCGCGAGTACCCGTCGACGTTCGAGCCGGTGCACGGTTCCGCGCCGGACATCGCCGGTCGGGGCATCGCCGACCCGGCGGCCGCCATCCTGTCCGCCTCCCTGCTGCTCGAGCATCTGGGCCACCACGACGAGGCCGGCCGAGTAGCCGAGGCGGTCGCGGCCGAGGTCGCGTCCCGCACGCCGGGCGCGCCGTTGCGCACCGCCGAGGTAGGAGATCGGATCACCGCCGCGCTCTGACGGGTTTGCGGCACCGGTCACCGAGGGTCGTTGTCTTAACGGCCGTTCGGGGTACATTCGTGGGGCACTACGGGTGCTTGCGCATGCCTGAAATCTTCCGCAGAAAGCAGGTCGTCTTGTCATGAGCGGCGGTGACAACCTCGATTTCGAGATCCGTCCGAACCCGGCACCCGTGAGCGACGGCGAACGCGCCGCGCTGCTCGCGAACCCCGGCTTCGGGCGCGTCTTCACCGATCACATGGTCACCATCCGGTACGCCGACGGCAAGGGCTGGTACGAGCCCCGGGTCGAGGCGCGGGCGCCGATCCAGCTGGACCCGGCCGCCGCCGTACTGCATTACGCACAGGAGATCTTCGAGGGCCTGAAGGCGTACACGCTCGCCGACGGCGGCGTGGCGATGTTCCGGCCGGAGATGAACGCGGCGCGGTTCAGCCAGTCGGCCCAGCGGATGGCGATGCCCGTGCTGGCCGCCGACACCTTCCTCCAGTCCCTGCGCGAGATCATTTCGATCGATCAGGAGTGGATCCCGCGCAGCGACGAGGGCAGCCTCTACCTGCGCCCGTTCGCGTACGCGACCGAGGTCTTCCTCGGCGTGCGTCCCGCGCTCGAGTACCTCTATCTGGTCATCGCGTCGCCGGTCGGCCCCTACTTCTCCGGCGGCGTCAAGCCCGTGTCGGTGTGGGTCAGCCCGGACTTCACGCGCGCCGCGCCCGGCGGCACCGGCGCGGCCAAGTGCGGCGGCAACTACGCGGCCGGCCTCGCCGCCCAGGCCCAGGCGATCGAGCACGGCTGCGAACAGGTCGTCTACCTGGACGCGGTGCGGCGCGAGTACGTCGACGAGCTCGGCGGCATGAACGTGTTCTTCGTGCTCGACGACGGCAGCCTGGTCACGCCGCCGCTGACCGGCACGATCCTGCCCGGCATCACCCGGGATTCGGTGATCAAGCTGGCCCGGCGGGACGGCCGGCGGGTGGAGGAACGCGCGGTCAGCTTCGCGGAGTGGCGCGACGGCGCCGCCTCGGGCCGGATCCGGGAGGCCTTCGCGTGCGGCACCGCGGCGGTGATCACCCCGATCGGGACGGTCAGGACGCCCGACGGCGAATTCACCGTCGCCGACGGCGGCTCCGGCGAGGTGACCATGGGCCTGCGCAAGCAGCTGGTGGACATCCAGCGCGGCCGCGCCGAGGACCCGTTCGGCTGGGTCCACCGGGTTCTCTAACCGGGTGGCGTCAGGAGGTGGGCCCGCATCGACGCGATCTCGTCGCCGGTGAGGCCGAGCTCCGTGACGTACCCCTCCACCGATCCGTGCAGAGCCCGCAGGTCGTCGAGGAACATCAACATCGCCCCCTCGGGCGAGTCGAACTTGTGCTCGTTGCCCTGCACCACCTCCGGGTGCTTCTCCATCAGGTACGCGGTGAGGCGCGCCATCGCCGTGGTGGTCAGCGCGTAGTCGGCGGCGATGTCCTCGTCGGACACGCCCAGCAGGGAGAGGGCCAGCGCGCACACCGTGCCGGTCCGGTCCTTGCCGGCCAGGCAGTGCACGATCACCGGGGCGTTCGCCGGATCGGCGATCAGCCGCAGCGCGCCGAGAATGCCCTCCCGGCCGTCCTCGGCGAAGTTCAGGTACCGGTCGGCCAGCCAGCGCTCGTGCACGACGCCGTCCGGGTGCTCCACGTCCTCCCAGTCCACATGGTTGAGCACCAGGTTGCGGTAGTCCAGGCCGTACCGCTCGGCGACCCGCCCGTACTTCTCGATCTCGAACGGGCGGCGCAGGTCGATCACCGTACGGACGCCCAGCGCGGCGAACGCCTCCGCGTCGGCCTCGCCGAGCCGGTGCAGCGCGTCCGAGCGGAACACGCGGCGCCAGCGCACCGTGCGCCCGTCCAGCCCGGGATAGCCGCCCACGTCGCGGAAGTTGTAGGTCGCGGAGAAGCCGAGATTGCGGGAGTACGGTTCCGCTGCCACATAGCAAACCTATCCCGGCCTTGTCGATCTCGGCTCACCGCGCGATCATGCGCTCGTCGTCCATCGGCGGTCCGGCCGCCGTGTGCCGTCTCAGCTGATGGATTTTCTGTCGTCTGTAGTGCGTCGCGTGGCATGCTTCGTCCCGTGACCCACTCCGTGCTGATTATCGGCACCTAGCGCGCCGGCTGACTCTTCGCCGACGCGCAGACCTCCCGCGACCGCGGGGGGTCTTTTGTTTTGGCAGACGCTGTTTTGGGTCCTCATCATCCTCGAAGGGAACGGGCCATGGACTACCAGGTCTTCGACACGACGCTCCGCGACGGCGGGCAGCGGGAGGGCATCAGCTACTCGGTCGCCGACAAGCTCGCGGTGGCCCGGTTGCTGGACGAGTTCGGTGTGGGCTTCATCGAAGGCGGGTGGCCCGGCGCCATGCCCAAGGACACCGAGTTCTTCGAACGCGCCAAGACCGAGTTGGCGCTGACGAACGCGGTCCTGGTCGCCTTCGGCGCGACCCGCAAGGCGGGTGTCGACGTCGCCGGCGACCCGCAGGTCCAGGCACTGCTGGACGCCGGCACCCCGGTGGTCTGCGTGGTCGCGAAGTCCGACATCCGGCACGTCGAGCGGGCGCTGCGTACCACCGGCGAGGAGAACCTCGCCATGGTCCGGGACACCGTCCGTCACCTGGTCGCCAACGGGCGGCGTGCGTTCGTCGACTGCGAGCATTTCTTCGACGGGTTCCGCTACGACCCCGGGTACACCGCGTCGGTGGTCAGCGCCGCCTTCGAGGCCGGTGCCGAGCGGGTGATCATGTGCGACACCAACGGCGGGATGCTGCCCTCGATGATCACCAAGGCGATCAACGAGCTGGCCGGGCGCACCGGCGTGAGCCCCGACCGGCTCGGCATCCACTGCCAGAACGACACGTCCTGCGCGGTGGCCAACACCATCGCCGCTGTCGAGGCCGGCGTGAAGCACTTCCAGTGCACCGCGAACGGCTACGGCGAGCGCCCGGGCAACGCGGACCTGTTCGCCACGGTCAGCAACATCCAGCTCAAGCTCGGCATCCAGGTCCTGCCCCAGGGGTGCCTCGAGAACGCGACGCGGGTGTCCACGGCACTCGCCGAGATCGCCAACATCGCCCCCGACACCCACCAAGCCTACGTCGGGGCCGCCGCCTTCGCCCACAAGGCGGGGTTGCACGCGAGCGCGATCAAGGTGGATCCGCTGCTCTACAACCACGTCGACCCGTCGGTGGTGGGCAACGACATGCGGATCCTGGTGACGGAGATGGCCGGCCGGGCCAGCATCGAGCTCAAGAGCCGTGAGCTCGGTCTGGACCTGGCCGGCCACCCGGACACCCTGACGACCGTCACCCGCAAGGTCAAGGACCTGGAGGCCGCGGGCTGGTCGTTCGAGGCCGCCGACGCCTCCTTCGAGCTGCTCGTCCGCGGCGAGCTGCCGGGGGAGAGCCTCGCCCGGCCGTTCACCCTGGAGTCGTACCGGGTGCAGGTCGAGCACCGCGAGGACGGCGCGGTGGTCTCCGAGGCCACCGTCAAGGTACGGGTCCGGGGCGAGCGGGTGATCGCCACCGCCGAGGGCAACGGGCCCGTCAACGCGCTGGACGAGGCCTTGCGCGCGGCGCTCACCCAGCACTACCCGCCGCTCACGGCGTTCGAGCTGACCGACTACAAGGTCCGCATCCTGGAGGGCAGCCACGGTACCAACGCCATCACCCGCGTCCTGCTGGAGACCGGCGACGGCGTCCGGGAATGGACCACGGTGGGCGTTCACGAGAACATCGTGGAGGCCAGCTGGATGGCGCTCGTGGACGCGCTGACCTACGGCCTGGCTCGTACGACTGTCACCGCGTGACCGACTGCACCGGAGTGAGCGAAGCGGTCGTAGGGCCAGGAGGCCACGCTCAAGGAGGCTCTGTGTGACCGACCGCACCGGAGTGAGCGAAGCGGTCGTAGGGCCAGGAGGCCACGCTCAAGGAGGCTCTGCGTGACCGAGTCGGTGACCCAGACGGTGGCCGTGCCGGAGCGGCGGGCGATCCTGGGCGGATCGACGTTCGAGGAACAGATCGGGTACGCCCGCGCGGTGGTCGACGGGGATCGGGTGTACGTCTCCGGCACCACGGGGTTCGACTACGCCACGATGACCATCCCGGACGATGTGGTGGCCCAGGCCGAGCAATGCCTGCGCACCATCGGGGCGGCGCTGGCCGAGGCCGGCTGCACGTTCGCCGACGTCGTCCGGGTCCGGTACCTGCTGCCCGACCGCGCCGACTTCGAGCCGTGCTGGCCCCTGTTGCGGCGGACCTTCGGCGCGGTCCGGCCGGCCGCCACCATGCTGGTGTGCGGCCTGGCCGACCCGCGGATGCGGATCGAGATCGAAGTCGACGCCCGCCGCCCCGGCCCGGCCCCCTCACCCGGCCGGTAGGAGCGGAGCCGGAGGCGGCCCGGCCGGCAGCAGCTCGGCCGAGCGCGCCGCCACGACCTCGTTCACCAGCGCGAGCGCCGACCCCTGCGGCAGGGCGGCCAGCTGCCGGCCGTCGCGCAGCCGCAGCGCGACCAGGCCGCCGGCCTCCTCGCGGGCGCCGATCACGGCCACGTACGGCACCTTGCGCCCGGCGGCGGCCCGGATCCGCGCGCCGATCAAGCCGTCGTGGTGTGCCTGCGCCCGCAGCCCCGCCTCGACGGCCGCACGGGCGAACGCGTCCGCGGCGGCGGCCTGCGCGGCGGCGACCGACAGGACGGCGATCTGGACCGGCGCGTACCACGCCGGGAAAGCGCCCGCGTGTACCTCGACGAGGTGGCCGAACAGCCGCTCCATCGAGCCGGCCAGGCTGCGGTGCACCAGCACCGGCCGCCGCCGGTCGCCGTCCGGGCCCGCGTACCACAGATCGAACTGTTCCGGCTGGTGGAAGTCGACCTGGACGGTGGCGAGAGTCGATTCCCGGCCAGCCGGATCGGCGATCTGCACGTCGATCTTCGGTCCGTAGAACGCCGCTTCGCCCGGCCCCTCCGAGTACGGGATCCCCTCGGCGTCGAGCACGCCCCGCAGCAGCGCCTCGGCCCGCTTCCACATCGCGTCGTCACCGCCGTACTTGCCGCAGTCGCCGCGCAGCGACAGCCGGACCGCCGACGGACGCAGCCCGAGGGCCACGTGCGCCTCGCGCATCAGTCGCAGTACCGCAGCCACCTCCGCGCCGGCCTGATCGGGCGGGCAGAAGATGTGCGCGTCGTTGAGCTGCATGGCGCGGACCCGGGCGAGGCCGCCGAGCACGCCGGAGCGCTCCGCCCGGAACATCGGGCCCAGCTCGGCGAGGCGCACCGGCAGATCACGGTACGAGCGCTGCCGGGACTTGAAGATCAGCGCGTGGTGCGGGCACTGGCTGGGCCGCAGCACCAGTTCGCCGTCGCCCATCGCCATCGGCGGGAACATGTCGTCGGCGAAGTTGCCCCAGTGCCCGGACAGCTCGTACATCTGGCGTTTGCCCAGCGCGGGCGAGTACACATGCCGGTAGCCGGCCCGGCGCTCGAGCTCGTACAGGTAGGACTCCACCTCGTGCCGGGCGGCGGCACCGTCCGGCAGCCAGAACGGCAGGCCGGCGCCGATCATCGGGTCGGAGTCGAAGAGATCCAGCTCGCGTCCGAGCCGGCGATGGTCGATGGACATGGGTTCTCCCTCGGGAACGGGGCGAGACCCGGGCCGCGCACGAGCGGTCCCGGGCGTCTCGCCCGGGGCCGTTGCGGCGCTGTCGTCAGGTCAGCGGTGAGCGACGCCGGGACATCCCGGCGCCGTCGTCGCGAACCGGCGCAGCATGTCGCCGATGGTAGAGCTGCCGGCACGGTGCGGCAGCCGATTTACGGTCCGACGCCCCGTCCGCCTGGGCGGCGAGCCTGCGGGCATACCGCCACCGCCGCCCTCGGCTTGCTGTTCTGCGGGCTGTGGCAGCGGTAGCAGGCACGTCATGTTCGGAGGTGGTAGAGGTTGCGGCGGGGTCGTCGTGCCGGGTCGATCCATGGTGGTGGGAGGAACTCGGGTAGGCCGTCGGCGCCGAGGCGTGCCTGCCAGCCGCCGGTGGAGTCATGAAGGAGCCGGTGATGGTGACGGCACACGAGGACCAGGTTGCTGAGGCTGGTGGGGCCGCCGTCGCTCCAATGGTGCAAATGATGGCTGTCACACCATCGTGGTGGCCGATCGCAGGCGGGGAAGGAACATCCTCGATCGCGGACGACCAGGGCCCGTCGCAGCGCGCCGGTGGCCAGCCGGCGGGCCCGCCCGGCGTCCAGGACCTGCCCGGCGCCGCCGAGCACGACCGGCACGATCCGGGCGTCACACGCCATCCGCCGCACCGTGTCGGGGGAAAGGCGGTCGCCGTTGTCCAGCCGGCCGGTCCGCAATGCGCTGGTGAGCACGTCGAGCGGTACGGTCACTGCGACCTGCGGCGGTTCTCCGCCGTGCTCGGGCAGGTCGGTCGTGCGTAGAGCGAGCCGGCACACGTCGATCAGGGCATCCGCACGGCGTTGGCCCGGGGTGCGGTCGTCGCCCGGAATGGGCGTGCACAACGGCTCTATCGCGGCCCGGACGATCGCGGCGTCCTCGACCGGAAGTAATCCGGAGACGCGCACGAGGCCGTCGACCGGCAAGGCGAGGGTGAAATGCCGTTTCCGCTGGGCGCGAGCTTCTGCCCGGCGCAGTGCCGCTTCCTCGGCGCGGTCCGCCACGTCGGGAGCGACGTGCGCGAGGATCCGCTCACCTAGCCCACGCAGTTGGTGGGCCGAAAACTGGCCCGCCATCTCGAGCAACGCGGACAGCGCCCGTTCGGCCAGCGGATCGGCTGGCTGGTAGGCGCCGGCATCTCCGTGGGCTTGCGCGGCGGCTTCGGAGGGCGGCACGCCGGCGTCGACGTCTCGTAGATTCGCCGGTATCGCGGCGACCGCCGCGGCGATCACCGACGCCTGTCTGGCGTCCACCGTCCCGTCGGTCAACGCCTCCGCCAACCGGGGAAAACGATGCCACTGCTCCGCACGCTCGGCCAGCTCGCGGGCGGGAGCCGGGTCCAGCAGCAACACCGACCGCAACCATCCCCGCAACGACCGATGACCCTGCGCGGCAGGCACGTCACGGGCGGCCGCCTCGTGCGCCAGCCGTGCCTTCCACACCGACAGCGTCTGCTCGAGCCGATGCACGACCCGCAAGCAGTCGATCACCTCGGCGTCGGGCAACGACCACAGCGGAGCGGCGGCGACCTTCGCCGCGTCCTCGGCCAGTCCCAGGGTCGTTGTCAACATGCAGGCATCTTCGAACAGCCGTACGACAATTCTGAGCGATGGCGGCAGTCCTCTGTGCTTCTTTGCGCTATTGCGCCCCGGTCAGTCGGCGAGGACCTGGTACAAGACGTGGTCCCGCCATTCGCCGGCGATCCGCAGGTAACCCGGCGCCAAGCCGTACCGCCGGAAGCCGTTGCGTTCCAGCACCCGCTGCGACGCGATGTTGTGGGTCAGCGTGCCGGCCTCCACGCGGTGCAGCCCGAGCTCGCCGAACGCGAGCCGGACCATCCGGCCGACCGCCGCGGTGGCGATGCCGCGTCCGTTGGCGTCCGCGGCCACCCAGTAGCCGAGGCTGGCCGACAGGAACGGGCCGCGGACGATGTTGCTGAGGGCGATCCGGCCGACGATCCGGCCGTCCTCGACGATGACGTGCGGCAGCGTCGCGCCGAGCCCCCACTGCCGCAGCATGTCGTCGACGACCAGGCGCTGGCCCGGCTCGGTGAAATAGCCGTCGCCGCGTGCCGGCTCCCAGGGCGCGAGGAAATCCCGGTTCGCGCGCAGCACCTCGGCCATCTCAGGCGCGTCGCCGCGGGTCACCATGCGGGTGGTCGCGGTCATGGTGACCCCGGCGGCACGGCGAGCCAGGCCAACAGGGCGCGGTGGTCGGTGCCGGCCAGCGGCCGCACCGCCAAGTCCCGTACGCCGATCCGCTGGTCCACCAGGACGTGATCGAGGGCGACCGGCGGGATCGGATCACCGTCGTACGGTCCCCAGGTGCCCGCCAGGCCCGTGCCGCTAGCGTCGGCGGCGTCCCGGTAGCCGCGCGCGATCAGGCGGCGCAGCGAGGGGTGGTCGAGGGTCGCGTTGAAGTCGCCGACGAGGATGCGTGGGGTGCCGGCCGGGTCAGGGGGCGGTTGGGCGGCCAGATCCGCGCGCCAGACGGGAAACGTCCTCGGGACGGTGGGCGCCAGCGGGTGCACCGACTCGATCGTCACCGGTCCGGCGCCGGGTGGCTGGATCGTCCCGTACGCCTGCAGGAAACCGCCGTCGTTGCGGCGCGCGCCCGGCCCGGTGATCGGGAAGCGGGAGTAGACCGCCGAGCCGGAGGGCCCCGGCTCCGGGGCGAGCGACGAATACGGCAGGAGCGCGCCGAGACCGGCTGCGGCGAGCGCGTCCCGGGCTTGCGGCGTGAACTCCTGGAGGCCGAGCACGGCGACGCGGTGATCGTGGACCAACTCGACGATCGTCGCCGGGTCGGCGTTGCCGAACCACAGGTTCGCGGTCATCACCGGCAGCGCCACGCCGCCGGCCGGCCCGCGGGCGGGCAGCGCCCGGGGAAGGACGGCGACGCCGAGCAGCGCCGCCGCGGTGACGGCGACGACGAGCGCGGCCCGGTGCCGGGCGGCCAGCGCGATCAGCACCGGCACGACCGACCAGGCCGCCAGATACGGGGTGAAGGCGAGCACCTGCACCAGCCGGCCCCGTTCCGAGCCGCTCAGCCGGACGGCCGCCCCGAGCGCGGCCGGCGACACCAGCACCCAGATCAGCACGGTCCCGATCCGCCCGCGGACGCTCCCGACGGGCGGGCTCTCCGCGGGGCGGCCGGTGTCGGTCATGGCTGTGTCTCCGTCGCCATGCCCTCCGGGCCCTCGCCGGCGAGGCCGTCGTGCGGTGCGGGTGGGTGCCGCTCGGTGCGGTCGGTCATGGCTGTGTCTCCGTCGCCATGCCCTCCGGGCCCTCGCCGGCGAGGCCGCCGTGCGGTGCGGTCGGTCATGGCGGCGACCCTAGCCGCCGGCCGCCACGGCGGGCACGGTGAGCGTCGCGACGATCGCGCGGTGGTCGCTGCCCGCCACGTCGTGCACTTCGACGTCGCGGACGCCGATCCGCTTGTCCACCAGGACATGATCGATGGTCACCGGGAGAAGTGCTCGGCCCCGGTACGGACCCCACGTGCCGGTCAGCCCCTTCCCGGCCGCGTCGGCGGCGTCCCGGTAGCCGCGCGCGACGAGCTCGCGCAGCGGGGCGTGGTCCAGCGTCGCGTTGAAGTCGCCGAGCAGGATCCGGGGCGTGCCGCGCGGGTCCGCGGGCGGCTCGGCCGCCAGGTCCGTCTCCCACGCGGCGAGCGCCGAGACGGCGTACGGCGCGAGCGGGTGCGCCGACTCGATCCGCAGCGGTCCGGCGCGGGGCGCGCGCACCGTCGCGTACGCCTGCAGGTTGCCCCCGGCACCGCGCTGGGACCCCGGCGAGCTGATCGGATAACGGGAGTACAGGCCGGACCCGGTCGTGCCGGGCTCGTCGGCGAGCGCGTGGTAGGGCAGCAGCGTGCCCAGGCCCGCGGCGCCCAACCCGCTCGCGGCGGCCGGCGTGAGCTCCTGCACGGCCAGCGCGGCCACGTCGTTCGCGCGGACCAGGTCGACTAGGGCGCGAGCATCCGTGGCTCCGGCGAACAGGTTCAGCGTCATCACGATGAGCCGGACACCGGACTCCGGGCCGCGACCGGCGTCGGGGACCGCCCGCGGCAGCACGCACATCGCCAGCACCACGGCGGCGACGGCGGCGACCGCCGCGATCAGGCGCCGGCGGACTCCCAGCGCCACCATGACCGGAATCCACGCCCCGACCGCCGCGTACGGGGTGAACGCGAACAACTGCACCACCGGACCCCACTCGAGGCCGAGGAGTCGCACGGCCGCCCACCCCAGGCCGGACACCACGAGCAGCCAGAGCAGCACGGCGCGGGCGATCCGCCGGGCCGGGCGGATCTCGGGCGGGGTGCTGGTGATCGTCATGGCGCCGACCGTATCGGTTCCGGCCCCCGTACCAGGCATGATCGCGCCACACCTCACATCATCGACACCGTCGGCCGTCCGTCACAGCTCGGCGTCGATCAGCTCACCGATGTCCGCCGCCGCCAGATCGTCGCGGACAGCCGCCGCGTCCCCCTCCACCACGAATGTCAGGCCGTCCGGATGGAGATGCCTCGCGGCCGCCGCCGACACCTGCTCGACCGTGGTCTCCAGGTACTCGCGGCGCAGCGTCGCGTAGTAGTCGTCCGGCAGGTCGTGCACCACGAGGGTGGCCAGCGCCCCGACGATCGAGCCGGGCGTCTGCATCTCCACCGACAGCTGGCCGGCCCGCCAGGACCGCGCCACCTCGAGCTCGTCCGCGGTCACGCCGTCCAGCCGGGTGCGGGCGATCTCACCGAGGGTGTCCGCGATCGCCGGTACGGTCACCGCGGTCTGCACACCCGCCGCCACCTCGAACCGGCCGAACCTGCGGGTCATCGCGTACGAGCCGCGGATTCCGTACGTGTAGCCCTTCACCTCGCGGATCAGGTGGTTGAGCCGGGACGTGAACGCGCCGCCCAGCACCGTGGCCGCCAGCGTCATCGGCACGTAGTCGGGGGTGGCCCGCTCCGGCGCGCGGTGCCCGATCCGCAGCGTCGACTGCACCGAGCCGGGCCGGTCCACCAGGATCGTCCGGCGGTGATCCCGGATCGGGACGCCGAGCGGGGCCTCCGGCGGGAGCGGCGCACCGGACGTACCGGCGAAGGCCGCCTCGCCGAGCTCCACCAGGTCCAGGGTGGTCAGGTCGCCGGCGACCAGCAGCACGCCCGGGCGCAGCAGCCAGGCCTGGTGGAAGGCCAGCACGTCCTCGACGGTCACCGCGGCCACCGAGGCCGGGTCGCCGTGCGGCGGCCGCCCGTACCGGTCGGCCGCCCCGAACAGGTCGGCGCGCAGCGCGGCGTCGGCGCGCGGGCCGGGCTGTGCCCAGTCCATCCGCAGTGCGGTCACCTCGTCGTCGCGCACCCGGGCGACGTCGGACGGGTCCAGCCGCGGGGTGCGGGCGGCCTCGGCGGCCAGCCGCACGGCGTCGGGCAGCCGCGGGACCGGAGCCGAGACGCCGACGCGGAACGTGTCCCAGTCCACCGACGGGGACAGCTCCGCGCCGAGGCTCTCCAGTGCCAGCGCGTACGCGGCCGAGTCCCGCGCCGTCGTGCCCTCCTCCAGCGACTTGGCCAGCACCGTGGCGGTGCCCTCCCGGCCCGGGGTCTCCCGCGCGGCGCCGGCGTCGAGCAGCAGCATCGCGCTCGCGAGCAGCTGGCCGGGCAGATGAGCGGCGACGACGGTGCCGCCGCTTACAGTGACGCGCCGGATGCCGGGGAAGGCGTACGGCCGGGCCGGCCCGGGATCCGGGCGGGTGGCGATGAGCGTCATGCGGACTCCTCCGGCAGATAGATGAGCGTGACCCGGGATTCCGGTCGCAGGGCGTACCTGGCGGCCTCGGTGACGTCGTCCGCGGTCACCGCGAGCCAGAGCGGCAGGCGGTACGCCGCGGCGGCGGCGTCGCCGAACTGGGTGGCGTACCGGCCCAGCGTGTCCGCGCGTCCGCCCACCGTGGACAGTTGCCGCCACCAGGCCGTGGTGAGCAGCGCCTTCGCCCGGGACAGTTCCTCCTCCGTCACCGGCTCGGTCACCAGGCTGCCCACCACCTCGGTCAGTCCTTCCTCGAGGGTGGTGACGTCCACGCCGTCCTTGGCGGTGGCCGTGATGATCAGTGGGGCGGGCGCGTGGGCCAGGTCGACACCGTACGAGCCGATGTAGTCCGGCTGGGCGATCCGCTTGCCGTCGGCGAGCCGCTGGTAGAGCCGGCTGCCGCGGCCGTCGCCCAGCACGGTGGCGAGCACCGTGACGGCGTCGTATCCGGCGGTGCCGAACGCGTGGGTGCGGTGGGCCAGGTAGATCCGCGGCGCGGGCACCGCGCCGGTGATCGTCTCCCGGGCCGGCTCGGTCGCCGGGCCGGGCAGGTGGGCGCTGGGCGCGGGCGGGATGGGGGCGACCGGCTCGATCGCCCCGAAGTACCTTCCGGCGAGCGCGTACACCTCGGCCGGGCTCGCGTCGCCGGCCACCGTGAGCACGCAGTTGTTCGGCGCGTAGTACTGCCGGTGGAAGGCCTGGAACGTCTCCAGGCCGGCCGCGTTCAGGTCTTCCATCGACCCGATCGTGGCGTGGTGGTACGGGTGGCCCTCGGGGTAGAGCAGGGCGAGCAGCCGTAGCCAGGCGTCCCCGTACGGCACGTTCTCGTACCGCTGCCGCCGCTCGTTCTTGACCACCTCGCGCTGGTTGTCGAGGGTCTCCTGGGTGAGCGCGGGGACCAGCCCGCCCATCCGGTCCGCCTCCAGCCAGAGGGCCAGCTCCAGATGCTCGGACGGCATGGTCTCGAAGTAGTTCGTCCGGTCCGGGTTCGTGGTCGCGTTCAGCGATCCGCCGTTGCCCTGCACCAGGCGCATGTGTTCGGTCTTGCGGACGTGCGCCGAGCCCTCGAACATCAGGTGCTCGAACAGGTGCGCGAAGCCGGTCTGCCCGGCCGGCTCGTGCCGTGAGCCGACGTCGTACCAGAGGTTGACGCAGACTACCGGTGCGCTGTGATCCTCGCTGACGACGACGCGCAAGCCGTTGCTGAGGCGGGTGCTGTCAATGGGCCACGGATAGCCGGTGGAGGCGCCGGGCGTGCTTGGGGACGTCACCCACCCATACTGCCCCGTGGTCACTGGATCTTTGACGCGTGGCGGTGCCCGGCTCTCGATGTCATGCTGGGCGGCGTGGTCGTCCAGGTCCGGGTCAACGAGCGGCTGGCCATTCCGGCGGCCGAGCTGAGCTGGCGCTTCTCGCGCTCAAGCGGCCCCGGCGGGCAGGGCGTGAACACCACGGACTCCCGTGTCGAGTTGTCGTGGAACCTGGCCGCCTCCGAGGTGCTGTCGCCCGCGTTGAAGCTCCGCGCGTCCGAACGGCTCGCCGGCCGGCTGGTGGACGGCGTACTGACGATCGTGGCGTCCGAGCACCGGTCCCAGCTTCGTAACCGGGAGGCCGCGGAGGCTCGCCTGGCCGCGGTGGTCGCCCGGGCGATCGCCCCGCCTCCGCGCTCCCGTCGTGCCACGAAGCCGTCGCGCGGCGCGGTCGAGCGGCGGATCGCTGAGAAGAAACGACGCGGCGAGATCAAGCGCGGGCGCCGGGGCGACCTGGACTGACGCGTCCCGTGCTGCTGAGCGTCACCACCAGCGGCATGACGAACGACCTCAACCGCGCCGCCGACGGGACGTCGGAGATCAGCGGACAACTCGCCGACATCTCCGGCAGGCTGAACTCCATGGTCGCCGCCTTCCGCTATTGACGTCGCGGCTCTCAGCGGCGGTTGAAGGGTGCGACGGCCTCGCGGTTGCGTGCCGCCGCATCGGGTCCCAGCAGTTCCTCGCAGACGCGGATCAGCCGCGAGCGCAGCCCTGCCGCCCGGCGGGCGAACTCCCGCTGCCGGGCCACGTACTCGGCCTTGCCCTCGGGTGTCTCGATCTTCACCGGCTGGTAGCCGTAGGAACTCAGGTCGTACGGGCTGGCCTGCATGTCCAGCAGCCGGATGTCGGCGGCCAGCGCGAAGCAGTCGAGCGCCAGGGCGCCCGGGACGGCCGCTCCCAGCTTCTGCGCCCACTTGTGCACGTCCATCGCGGCGTGCAGGCAGCCCGGCTGGTCGAGATCGACCTGCGTGGCGCGGGTGGGCTGCAGCCGGTTGAGCCCGACCGCCTCGGGGGTGAAGAAGCGGAACGCGTCATAGTGCGTGCAGCGGATCGGGTGCTGCTCGACGATCCGGTCGGTCTCCTCCTGGCCGAGGCGCAGCGGTAGCGGGTGCCGGTGCTCGCGATCCCGGTAGACCATCGCCCACTCGTGCAGGCCGAAGCAGCCGGAGAACACCGGCCGCGTCGCGGTCGCGGTGAGCAGGCCGTGGATGTAGCGCACGCTCTCTCCGCGGGCGTGCAGGTACGCGTCCTCGTCCAGCGTCACGACGCCGTCCGGGTAGGTCAGGTAGAACTTCCAGCCGGCGTGCTCGGCGAGCCCGTCGGGTGCCGGGGCGAGACCGGTGCCGACGCCGGGGTGCCAGCGGCGCAGCACCGCCGGTCGCGTGCCGTAGTAGTCGTAGAGGAAGTCCTCGATCGCGTGCTTCTCGCCGGTGGCGCGCCGGGCGCGGTGTCCCGCCGTCATCTCGTCGGCGCGTTCCGCGTGCGCGCGGGCGAGGGGAATCCAGGCGACCGAGGGCAGCGTCGTGGTGAGCGCCCGGCCCCGGTTGATCCCCATCGCACCAGCGTATCCAGCCGGAGCGATCAACACGATCACCGTGGGGCGCGAATGCCCGTCGGCGCGGCGCTCGCTCCGGCCCGTTCCCGGCCCGGCACGGACTCGAACGACGCGTGGCGCCCGGGCGTAGATTGCCGGGTGAGCCGTCGAGAGATGAGGATTGAACCGTGCGCTTCGCCCGTTTTGTTCATGCTGGTGGTGTCTCGTTCGGCGTCGTCGAGGGAGACGGCACGTCCGGTCTCACCGTCGCCGAGATCGGCTCGCTGCCGTTCGAGGAGGTCCGGTCGACCGGGCAGCGCTGGGCGCTCGCCGATGTCCGGCTGCTCGCCCCGATCTTCTCCAGCAAGGTGATCGGCATCGGGCGCAACTACGCCGACCACGCCGCCGAGCTCGGTAACGAGGTACCCAAGGAACCGCTGATCTTCATCAAGCCGTCGACCTCGGTGATCGGCCCGAACGACGCGATCCGGATCCCGCCGCAGTCGCGCCGGGTCGAGGAGGAGGCCGAGCTCGCCGTGGTGATCGGCGCGACCGGCGCCCGGCGGGTGGACCGGGCCGGCGCCGAGCGGGCGATCTTCGGCTATACCTGCGGCAACGACGTCACGGCACGGGACCTGCAGCGCACCGACCCGCAGTGGACGCGGGCCAAGGGCTTCGACTCGTTCTGCCCGATCGGGCCGTGGATCGTCACCGATCTGGACGTGAGCGACGTGGAGGTCCGGTGTGAGGTAGGCCGCAATCCGGACGCGATGGAGGTGCGCCAGATCGGCCGCACGAAGGACATGATCTTCGACATCCCGACCCTGGTGTCCTACGTCTCGCACGTGATGACCCTGCTGCCCGGCGACATCATCCTCACCGGCACGCCGGCCGGGGTGAGCCAGATCGTGCCCGGCGAGACGGTCTCGGTGAGCGTGCAGGGCATCGGAGAACTGCGGAACACGGTCGTCGCGCTGGACTGACCCGATTTGGAGGGCACCCGGGGGTCGGGTAGAGTTCTCTCTCGGCACGGCGAGCCGGGCCAATGGGGTATGGGGTAATTGGCAGCCCGACTGATTCTGGTTCAGTTAGTCTAGGTTCGAGTCCTGGTACCCCAGCGCTGCCACTCCCGCCAAGGAGAGCGGTGCTGGACTTCTGATAGAGTTCGGCCCGTCGCCGACGCGAGAGCGGAAGCAACAAAAGCAGGTCCTGGCCCCGTCGTCTAGCGGCCTAGGACGCCGCCCTCTCAAGGCGGTAGCGAGGGTTCGAATCCCTTCGGGGCTACGTTCTGGGTGACCCCTGTCCGCACACACCGCGGACCGGGGTCACTTCGCATTTCTCCCGGGGGCCGAGCCCCCGGACCCCACGGTGCGGTGGTTGCGGTGCCGGCGTTGGTCGCGGTGGGTGGCCACGGGGTGCGCTGGCGGCGTTGGTCGCGGGTCGAGGTGGGTGCCGCGGGGGTGCCTGGCGGCGTTGGTCGAGGTGGGTGCCGCGGGGGTGCCTGGCGGCGTTGGTCGCGGTGGGTGCCGCGGGATGCCTGGCGGCGTCGGTCGCGGTGGATGCCGCGGGGGTGGCGCGGCGCTGCGGGGGATACTTGGGGTGTGGCGGGCATTGATGTGCGGCGCGTCGACTTCGGGTATTTCGTGCGGCCGGCGGAGGAGACCGGGAGCGGATCGGCGCGGGTTGAGGCGTGCCTTGGATACCTTGTCGAGCATCCGCGCGGGGCGCTGCTCGTCGACACCGGGATGGGTCGACACCCGGACGTCGACGCGTGGTACCGGCCGCACCGGGTGGGGCTCGACGCGGCGCTTGCGGCCGTGGGTGCCACGGTCGGCGACATCGGGTACGTGGTGAACTGCCACCTGCACTTCGATCACTGTGGCGGTAATCCCCGGTTCGGCGGCGTACCGGTCTTCACCCAGCGGGCCGAGCTGACCACCGCACGTACCGCCGCCGACTACACACTGCCCGAGCTCGTCGACCACGCCGGCGCCCGATACGAGGAACTGGACGGGGAGACCGAGATCCTCCCCGGCGTGTTCATCGTGCCGACGCCGGGGCACACCGCGGGCCACCAGTCGGTCGTGGTCACCCGACGGGACGGAACGGTCGTCGTGGCCGGGCAGAGCCACGACAACGCCACCGCGTTCACCGGCGACGTGCTGGGCCACCGCGCCGGCGTGGGTGCGCCGCCGGCCTGGGTGGAGCGGCTGCTGGCCTTCGACCCGCGGCAGGTGGTCTTCGCCCACGACAACGCCGTCTGGACCCCATGACCCCGACCCGCGGGTGTGTGGAGCTTCGCCGTACCGAGCGCCCGAATTCCACACAGTGTGGTCGGTGGGCGGCGGTGGGTGGAGATCGGCCGTCCTGAGCGCCGCAACTCTCCACAGCGCTCGGCGCTGCGGGCATCCCTTCCGGGGGTACGGCTGGTTACAGGCCCGAGAGCCGCTGGCCGGCCCGCACTACGGCCATCGCGTGGCGCTCGCCGGGCCGACGGCCCAGGCGCTCGATCGGACCGCTCACCGAGATGGCGGCGATCACCCGGCCGGTGCGGTCCCGGATCGGGGCCGAGACACTCGCCACGCCGGCTTCGCGCTCGGCGACACTCTGCGCCCAGCCGCGCCGGCGCACCTCGGCGAGGGTGCGGCCGGTGAACTTGCAGCGCGGCAACAGCGGCATCACGGCCTCTGGCGGCTCCCAGGCGAGCAGGATCTGGGCCGCGGAACCGGCGGTCATCGGCAGTACCGATCCGATCGGGACGGTGTCGCGCAGGCCGCTGGCGCGCTCGGCGGCGGCCACGCAGATCCGCTCGTCGGCCCGCCGCAGGTAGAGCTGGGCGCTCTCGCCGGTCGCGTCCCGCAATGCGGACAGCAGCGGCTCGGCGGCGGTCAGCAGGACGTCGGGTGCGGCGTTGGCGAGCTCGCCCAGGCGAGGGCCCGGCCGCCACCGCCCCTGAGTGTCGCGCACCAGCATCCGATGCATCTCCAGGGCCTGCGCCAGGCGATGTGCGGTGGCCCGGGGAAGCTTCGTACGCTCGACGAGTTCGGCCAGACTGGCGCCGTCGACACAAGCGGCCAGGATGACTACCGCCTTGTCGAGAACACCGACACCGCTCATACTGTGTCCCACAAGCCGAAACATACCTCCCAGAATTTAGGATGTCCAGATGGTGGGAGCCACTCCGAAGCCGAGGACCTTGGCGGAAAAGGTCTGGGACGACCATGTCGTGCGGGCCGCCGAGGGTGAGCCGGATCTGCTCTACATCGACCTGCACCTGTTGCACGAGGTGACCAGCCCGCAGGCCTTCGACGGCCTGCGGATGGCCGGTCGGCGGGTACGCCGCACCGATCTCACGCTCGCGACCGAGGACCACAACACGCCGACCGGGTACGCGGACCCGTCCTTCAACAGCCGTCGCGGCGAACTGTTCACGATCGCCGACACCACCTCGCGGACGCAGATCGAGACGCTGCGCAAGAACTGCGCCGAGTTCGGCGTGCAGATCCGCTCGCTCGGCGACGAGCAGCAGGGCATCGTGCACGTGATCGGACCGCAGCTCGGGCTCACCCAGCCGGGCACGACCATCGTCTGCGGCGACTCGCACACCGCCACGCACGGCGCCTTCGGCGCACTGGCCTTCGGCATCGGCACCAGCGAGGTCGAGCACGTCCTCGCCACGCAGACGCTGCCGCAGTCGCGGCCGAAGACCATGGCGGTCACCGTCACCGGCGAGCTGCGTCCGGGCGTCTCGGCGAAGGACCTCATCCTCGCGCTCATCACGCAGACCGGTACCGGCGGCGGCAACGGCCACATCGTGGAGTACCGCGGGGAGGCCATCCGCGGGCTCTCGATGGAGGGGCGGATGACCATCTGCAACATGAGCATCGAGTGGGGCGCCAAGGCCGGCATGATCGCGCCGGACGAGACCACCTTCGCCTACCTGAAGGGCCGCGAACACGCGCCCGCGGGCGAGGCCTGGGACGCCGCCGTCGCGTACTGGAAGACGCTCGTCACGGACGAGGACGCCGAGTACGACACCGAGATCGTGCTCGACGCCTCGGCGGTCAGCCCGTTCATCACCTGGGGCACCAACCCGGGCCAAGGTGCGCCGCTGGACGGCGCCGTGCCCGACCCGGAGGAGTTCGTCGAGGAGGTGGACCGCAACGCCGCCCGGCGCGCGCTGGAGTACATGGATCTGGTGCCCGGTACGCCGTTCCGGGACGTCCCGGTCGACGTGGTCTTCGTCGGTTCCTGCACCAACGGTCGGCTGGAGGACCTGCGGGCGGCGGCCGGGGTACTGCGCGGCCACAAGGTTCACGACGGCGTACGCATGATGATCGTCCCGGGTTCGTACCAGGTACGCGAGGCCGCCGAGGCCGAGGGCCTGGACAAGGTCTTCACCGAGGCCGGCGCCGAATGGCGGTTCGCCGGCTGCTCGATGTGCCTCGGCATGAACCCCGACACGCTGAGCCCCGGCCAGCGCGCCGCATCCACCTCCAATCGCAACTTCGAGGGCCGGCAGGGCAAGGGCGGACGCACCCACCTGGTCTCGCCGCAGGTCGCCGCGGCCACCGCCGTGGTGGGCAGGCTGGCCGCACCAGCTGACATCGATTCGGCCGACCGGTAGATCGGGGGAAACAGCCATGGACAAGTTCGTCACCCACCGCGGCAAGGTGATGCCGCTTCGCCGGTCCGATGTGGACACCGATCAGATCATCCCGGCCGTCTATCTGAAGCGCGTCACCCGCACCGGATTCGAGGACGGATTGTTCAGCGCCTGGCGCGACGATCCGGCTTTCGTGCTCAACAACCCGGCTCACGCCGGCGCCACGATTCTGGTGGCGGGCCCCAACTTCGGTACCGGTTCGTCGCGCCAGCACGCGGTGTGGGCGCTGCGCGACTGGGGTTTCAAGGTGGTCGTCGCGGCCCGCTTCGGCGACATCTTCCGCGGCAATGCGCTCAAGGAGGGCCTGCTGCCGGTGCAGCTGGACCAGAAGGCCGTGGAGGCCCTCTGGGATCTCGGCGAAAGCGAGCCGGAAAAGGAGATTACCGTGGACCTGGCCGAGCGCCAGGTGCGCGTGGACGACGCGGTCTGGACCTTCCCGATCGACGATTTCAGCCGCTGGCGGCTCATGGAGGGCCTCGACGACATCGGACTGACGCTGCGCCACGAGGACGCCGTGACGGCGTACGAGCAGCGCCGCCCCGCTTTCAAGCCGGTCGTCGCCTGAGCGGAGAAACGCTGACACCCCACGGTTTTTCGCCCCCATCGGATCCCCGGTGGGGGCGATTTCGTTGCAACACAAGGGTTTTTTTGCCACGAATGTTTGTGTCCGCTGGTCAGAGGGCATACGGTGCGCGCAGAATGGCTCGCATCGGGCCAGCGATGTTTGTTCACGGCGGTGGAGACCGCGTGCACGGCCTACGCACGGCGCAGTTCAAGGCAGGTCGTGAACGAGCATCAGTTCTCACGTTCGGGAGGAAAAACCGTGAACAAGGCCGAGCTCATCGAGGCGCTCGCCGCCCGACTGGGAGACCGGAAGACGGCGACTGCGGCGCTGGATGCGGTCATCAGCGAGGTGGAGAGCGCTGTCACCAAGGGCGACCGGGTCGCCATCACCGGCTTCGGCGTCTTCGAGAAGCGGGCACGCAACGCGCGTACCGCCCGCAACCCGCGGACCGGCGAACCCGTGAAAGTGAAGAAGACATCGGTGCCCGCGTTCAAGCCCGGTTCGGCTTTCCGCGAGATGGTCGCGAGCGGAAAGGCCGCCAAGGCGGCGCCGGCGAGGAAGACCGCGGCGGCCGCGAAGGCAACCGCCACCAGGACGGCGACGAAGACCACGCCGGCCAAGACCACGACGGCGGCCAAGTCGGCCGCCGCGAAGAAGACCACCGCCAGCAAGGCCGCGCCGGCCAAGACGGCCGCGACGAAGACGGCCGCGGCCAAGAAGACCACGGCGAAGGCCACGGCGGCCAAGACGACGACGGCGAAGAAGACGACTGCCGCGAAGTCGGCGCCGGCGAAGACCACGGCGGCCAGGACGACGGCGGCGAAGACGGCGGCCAAGACGACGGCCGCGAAGAAGACGACGGCCGCGAAGACCACGGCGGCCAAGACCACGACCGCCGCCCAGAAGACCACCGCCCGCAAGACGACGACGGCCGCGGCCGCGACGCCCGCCCGGGCCCGAGCCACGACACGTACCACGACGACTCGCAAGGCGCGCTGACCCAGCCCGCCACGGGGCGCCGGCAGGCGTCCGCTGAGGCTTATTCACGACGGTGCGACTCGAGGAAGGTCGTGAATAAGCCTCACTCGTACGGTGGACGCCTCTCGGGTGTTTCGGCGCGGCGGAGGCCGCTCCACCTACGGTCGGCGGCATGCAGCGCAGACCGTCGCCACGCGGCCTGGTCAGCCGGTCGCTGATCGCCGTCGTGCTGTTCGCCGTGGCCATGGTGCCGGGGTGGACGCTCGGCGGTCTGACCGAGCGGTGGACCGGCTCGGGGCTGTTGGACTGGCTCGTCACCGGCGCCTGGACCGGCTTGGCGGTGCGGGTCGTGGCACCGCTGGCGTCCTATCGCGCGCGGGACGGCTGGCTCGGCGCGGTTCCGGTCTACGGCTGGTACCTGACCTGCCTGCTGTGCTGGCGGGTGGCGCTGCTGCCGTACCGGGACTGGGAACCGCGGGCCGACGAGCTGTGGCGGGCCCGGTGGCTCACCGGCGACCTCCTCGGTTACTGGCGTGCCGACCCGGCGGCCGCCGAGGCGGCGCGGCCGGGACGGGCCGCCGCCCGCCGCCCGGCTAGAGCCGCGACAGGCCCATCAAACGGCCGCCGGACCAGGTGAGGATCCAGCCGCCGCCCTTCGGCGTCTTGTACCGCTCGGCATCGTCGTCGCCGAGGAGCGTGGCGATCAGCCGCGGCATGAGCTTGCCCTGGCTGCAGATCACTACCGGGCCGGCGGCCCGGAGGGCGAGCAATCGCGGCACCGCGGCGTCCGCCTTCGCCGGCGCCTCGTCCGCCGAGGGCGGCTCGGTGAAGGCGCCGTCGGCCACGATGGGCATGCCGCCCAGCGCGGCCGCCAGCGGCTCCAGCGTCTGCTTGCACCGCAGCGGCGTGGCGGCGACGAGCCGCTCCGGGCCCAGCAGGGTGAGCAGGCCGGCGAGCCGTTCGGCCTGAGCCTGACCGATCGGGTCGATCGGGCGCAGCGCGTCGTTACCGACCCACTTCTTGCGCTCGCCGGCGTGCGCGTGCCGGACCAGCGCGGCCACCGCGGTGACCCGCGGCAGCCCGGCCACGTGCGCCATCAGGTCGCGTTCGTCGGGGTAGGTCATCCGGGAGAAGGCCCTGGACAGCGGCAGCCACTCGACCGCGTCGACCTCGTGACCGTCCAGCGCCGGGCCGGACGAGCCGCCGCGCATCAGCCAGAACTCCACGGTCTTGCGGCGGCCGTCCGGCAGTGTGTACGCCACCTCGGGCAGGCGCAGCTGAGGAATCCCGCCCGTGCCGGTCTCCTCCAGGACCTCGCGCACCGCTCCGGCCAGCGGCTGCTCGCCGTCCGCCAGCTTGCCCTTCGGCAGCGCCCAGTCGTCGTAGCGCGGCCGGTGCACGAGACACACCTCGAGGCCGTCACCGGACTCCCGATAGAGGACCCCACCGGCGGCCCGAACCGTCATCAGGCGGCCTTGCCGATGATCCGGCGGAGCAGTGCCTCCTGCAGGTGCACGTACGGCTCGGTGGGGCTGCTGGCGCGCCGGTGCCAGGTGCAATCGGCGGCGAGGTCCCACCCTTCGGTCCGGTCGCTCATCGCGAGCTCCAGCACGTACCGCAGCTCGTCCTGGGCTGACGGCAGCGTGACCCGTACCAGAGCCTCGACCCGGCGGTCGAGGTTGCGGTGCATGAGGTCCGCCGAACCGATCCAGTACTCGGCGTCGTCGCCCGCGCCGAACCGGAAGACCCGGGAGTGTTCCAGGAACCGGCCGACGATCGAGCGCACCCGGATCGTCTCGGACAGTCCCGGCATCCCGGGCCGCAGCGCGCACATGCCGCGGATGATCAGGTCGATCCGGACGCCGACCTGAGACGCGCGGTACAGCGCGTCGATGGTCTGCTCGTCGACCAGCGAGTTCACCTTGAACTGGACGAGCGCCTCACCGCCGGCGCGGGCGATCCGGGCCTGCTCCTCGATCCGCTCGATCAGGCCGGAGCGCACCCCGTGCGGGGCGACCAGCAGCCGCCGGAACGACCGCTGCCGGCTGTACCCGGTGAGGACGTTGAACAGGTCGGTGACGTCCGCACCCACCTCCGGGTCGGCGGTGAGCATGCCGAAGTCCTCGTACAGCCGGGCGGTCTTCGGATGGTAGTTGCCCGTGCCGATGTGGCAGTAGCGCCGGATCTGGTTGCCCTCCTGGCGCACCACCAGCGCGGTCTTGCAGTGCGTCTTGAGCCCGACCAGGCCGTAGACGACGTGACAGCCGGCCCGCTCCAGCGTGCGTGCCCAGGCGATGTTGGCCACCTCGTCGAAGCGCGCCTTCACCTCGACCAGCACGACGACCTGCTTGCCCGCGGCGGCCGCGTCGACCAGCGCGTCGACGATCGGCGAGTCGCCGGAGGTGCGATACAAGGTCTGCTTGATGGCCAGCACGTTCGCGTCGGCGGCGGCCTGCTCGATGAAGCGCTGCACGCTGGTCGAGAACGAGTGGTACGGGTGGTGGACGAGGATGTCACTCTCCCGCAGCCGGTTGAAGACGCTGCGCGGCACCTCGCCGTCGGCCAGCTGCGGGTGGGTGGCCGGCACGAACGGGCGGTCCTTGAGGTCGTCCCGGTCGCACTCGCTGAAGACCTGCCAGAGCGCCGAGAGGTCGAGCAGGCCGGGGACCCGCAACACGTCCTCGCTGTCCATGTCCAGCTCGCGGACCAGCAGGTCGAGCACGTGGTCGCTGATCGACGCGGCGACCTCCAGCCGGACCGGTGGGCCGAACCGGCGCTGCGCCAGTTCCCGCTCGAGTGCCTGCAGCAGGTCCTCGTCGCGGTCCTCGTCCACCTCCAGCTCGGCGTTGCGGGTGACCCGGAACAGATGCCACTCGAGGGTCTGCATGCCGGAGAAGAGCTGGTCCAGGTGGACCGCGATGAGCTCCTCCACCGGCAGGAAGCGGGCGCCACGGCTGTCGTTCTGGACGGTCACGAAGCGCGGCACGTTGTTCGGCACCTTGATCCGGGCGAACAGCTCGGAGCCGTGCGGGTCGGCCGGGTCCCGAAGCGCCACCGCGAGATTCAGCGAGCGGCTGGAGATGTACGGGAACGGGTGCGCGGGGTCGACCGCCAGCGGGGTGAGTACGGGAAACACCTGCTCCCGGAAGTACGTGCGCAGCCGCTCCCGCTCGGGTGCGTCCAGGTCGTCCCAGCTGACCAGCTCGATGCCCTCGGCGGAGAGCTTCGGCTGCACTTCGTCGGCGAAGCAGGCGGCGTGCCGGGTCACCAGGTCGGCCGAGCGCTGGGTGATCATCTCGAGCTGGTTGCGCAGCGAACTGCGGTCGCCGCCGCGCATCGGCAGGCCGGCGCTGAGCCGCCGCTTCAGGCCGGCGACCCGCACCATGAAGAACTCGTCCAGGTTGCTCGCGAAGATGGCGAGGAACTTGGCGCGCTCGAGCAGCGGCGTCTCCGGGTCCTCGGCGAGCGCCAGCACCCGGGCGTTGAAATCGAGCCAGGAGAGCTCCCGGTTGAGAAACCGGTCCTCGGGCAGCTCCATCGGCTGCCTCGCCTCGTCCACCCCGCCGGCTCCGCCGGCCGGAAGCACCTGTGTCATGACTGCCTCCTCGCCCGAAACCGCCTCGTCCGTCCGGTCCGCCGTCGGCAGGCTCGAGACGAGCGCGGCGCCGCCCGTGCGGCGCGGCAGGAAGCGGCCGTCGGGGCCACGCCGGCGGCCTTCGGGGATACGGGGCGGGGTCTCCATCGCTCCATCATCGCCGCTTCCGGTGGAACGTGAAACGGACTACAGATAGATCAACTCAGTTGATTCCGGGGATGGCGACCCGCCGTACGGTTCCGGCCGGCTCGGTCTCGATGTCGACGCGCTGGCCGAGCCGCAGCCGGCGCAGCCCGGATCGGTCGAACGCCTCCGCGCCGAAGGCGAGTTCGGTGCCGTCGTCGAGGAGCAGCGTGCCGCTGCGGCGGTCCGGGTCGAAGGTGGCGATCGTGCCCTGCATGCCCCGCAGGCTACCGGTTCGCGGGTGGTCAGGCGGCCGGACTGCGGCGCATCGTGAGGCCGAGATCACGCAGCAGGCCGAGGGTGTACCCGCCCGCGCCCAGGGCGAGCACGGCGCGCAGGTCGGCAGGGGTGTCCACGTCCTGGCGCAGGCCGGGCCAATCCCCGGTCAGCGCGGCCGCGCCGGATGCCGCGTGCGCCGCGGCCGAGCCGGTCCCGAAGCGCGGATCGAGCGACACGCCGGGCCGGGCGGTGAGCAGCACGGTGCCGGTGCCCGCGGCGTCCGCCACGAAGCTGCGGCCGCCCCGCGCGGATGTGTCGCCCGCCGCGGCCAGGGCGGCGTCCAGCTCCGCCGGGCGAAGCGCCGGCAGGTCCCCCGCGAGCGCCGCCCGCGCCCCGGACAGGCCGGCCGCCTCGTCGGCACCGAAGCGCATCGCCTCGTTCAGATCCGTGGCCGGGCGGTCCGGCACCACACGCGCACCGAGCTCGCCGGCCGCCGCCGCGACCACCGGATCGTCCGTGACCACCAGCAACTCGCCTACGGCCGAACCGGCCAGCACCGCCCGCACGGTGTCGCGCACCATGGCCAGCGCCAGGTCGGCGTGCCGGGCGTCGGGCACCGCGCCGCGAAGCCGGCTCTTCGCCGTGCTCAGCCGTTTGACGGGGATCACCACCGTCCAGTCGCGCATCATCGCCAGCCAGTGTGCCAGCGGAGGTGGCACGCCCAGCCGGCCCCTACCTGGTCCCGGCGGCGTCGAGCAGGCATGATTTCGTCCCAGGGGACGGGCACGGCGGCGGGGTGACGCCGCACGAGGGGCAGGAGGAGCCGTGGCACACCGCAGGCTCGGGTTCTGGCGGCGTTTCGCGGCGGCGGCGGTGATTCCGGTCTTGGAGGTCTGGACGAAGCGGACCTGGACCGGCATGGAGCACATCCCGCCCACCGGCGGCGTCATCATCGTGCCGAACCACGTGTCGCATTTCGATCCCCTGGTGATAGCGCATTACCTGTACGGGGCGGGCCGCTGGCCACGGTTTCTCGGCAAGGCCAGCCTGTGGCGGGTGCCGGTCCTCGGGGCGTTCCTGAACAAGGTCCAGCAGATTCCGGTCGAACGCGGCAGTGTGGAGGCGGTGAAATCGCTCGACGCTCTGATCGACGCGCTGCGGCAGGGCGGCGCCGTGGTCATCTACCCGGAGGGCACGACGACCCGCGAACCCGGTCTCTGGCCGATGCGGGGCAAGACCGGCGCGGCCCGGCTGGCACTGATCACCGGAGCTCCGGTCGTCCCGGTGGCGAACTGGGGCGCCGAGCGCATCTTCGACCCGCGGACCGGCAGGCTCAAGTTCCGCCCGCGTACGCCGGTGACGGTCACCGCCGGGCCGGCGGTCGACCTCAGCCGATGGGCGGGCGCGGCACCAACCCGCGCGGTGCTCGACCAGATGACCGACGCCATCATGCTGGACGTCCGTGACCAGCTGGCCGGCATCCGCGAAGGGGAGCCCCCGCCGCTGTACGACCGGCCCGGCAGGCGCACGCCGGCGGCGGGGGAGGCCGGATGAGGAGCGCCGCCGTCCTGGGCGCGGGTGCCTGGGGCACCGCGTTCGCCAAGGTGCTGGCCGAGGCCGGCTCCGACGTGACGATCTGGGCCCGGCGCGAGTCGGTGGCCACGGCGATCCGGGAGTCGCATGTCAACGAGGGCGCGCTGCCCGGCGTGAAGCTGCCCGACCGGATCCGGGCCACCAACGACCTCGCCGCGGCGGTCGCCGGCGCCGAGCTGGTCGCCATCGCGGTGCCGTCCCAGACGCTGCGCGGCAACCTCGCCGAGTGGGCCGGCGCGTTCGAGCCCGGTTCCACGCTGATCTCTCTGATGAAGGGCATCGAGCTCGGTACGACCAAGCGGATGAGCCAGGTCATGGTGGAGACGGCCCGGGTCGATCCGGACCGGGTGGTGGTCGTCTCCGGCCCCAATCTGGCACCCGAGATCGCCGCGGAACAGCCCGCGGCGACCGTCGTGGCGGGCATCGACCCGGCGCGCTGCCGCGCGGTGCAGCAGGCCATCGCCCTGCCCTACCTGCGCCCGTACACCAGCGAGGACGTGACGGGTTGCGAGCTGGGCGGCGCGGTGAAGAACGTCATCGCGCTGGCCTACGGCATGGCCGCGGCGATGGGCCTGGGCGACAACACCAAGGCGTCGCTGATCACTCGCGGGCTCGCCGAGACGGCCCGGCTGGGCGTGGCGCTCGGCGCCGACCCGCTGACCTTCGCCGGGCTCGCCGGGCTCGGCGATCTCGTCGCCACCTGCTCGTCGCCGCTGTCCCGGAACCGGACGTTCGGCGAGCAGCTCGGCCTCGGCAAGACCCTCGAACAGGCGCAGGCGGCCACCCGCCAGACCGCCGAGGGCGTGAAGAGCTGCCTGGCCATCCGGGACCTCGCTCGCAAGCGCGCGGTGGAGATGCCGATCACCGAGCAGGTCGAGCGGGTCTGTCACGAGGGCGTGGACCCGCGGGTGGCGGTGAAGCTGCTGATGGGCCGGGAGATGAAGCCGGAATGACCGACCGCACCGAGCGGCACCTACCCGTACCGCGCACCGGCCGGAGGTAGGCACAGCATGAGTTATTCCGACGGCACCCGCGTGGTGCACGCCGGTCTGCCCGAACCGGCGGTCGGCGAGCCGTTCCTGCCCGGTCCGGTCTTCGCCGCGCCGTACCATCTGGACCCGGTCACCGGGCCGGGGGAGAACGGGTACGCGCGTACCGAGCACCCGACCCGCCGTGCCCTGGAGTCGGCCATCGGTGAGCTGGAGGGCGGTCCCGCCCTGGTCTTCGCGAGCGGCCAGGCGGCGATCACCGCGCTGCTGCTCTCCGTGCTGCGGACCGGGGACACGGTGGCGTTGCCCGCGGACGGCTATTTCACCGTACGGGCGTTCGCCGAGGGGACGCTGCGGGATCTCGGGGTGCGGCCGGTCCTGGTGCCGACCGCGGGACCGTATCCGGACCTCACCGGCGTACGACTGGTGTTGCTGGAGACGCCCGCCAATCCGGGCCTGGACGTCTGCGACGTCCGCGCGGTCGCCGCCGCCGCGCATGCGGCCGGCGCGCTCGTCGCCGTGGACAACACCACCGCGACGCCGCTCGGGCAGACGCCGCTCGCGCTCGGCGCGGACGCCGTGGTGGCCTCCGGCACCAAGGCGTTGACCGGGCACTCCGACGTGCTGCTCGGCTACGTGTCGACCGCCGACGACGCGCTGTACGCCAAGGTGGAGACGTGGCGCAAGCAGACGGGCGCGGTGCCCGGCGCGTTCGACTGCTGGCTGGCCCACCGGTCGATCGCGACACTCGACCTGCGGCTGGCCCGGCAGACCCAGAACGCCGCGGCCGTGGCCCGGTCGCTCAGCGCCCGGCCGGACGTCACCGGGGTTCGCTGGCCCGGCCTACCGTCCGACCCGTCGTACCGGATCGCGGCCGAGCAGATGCGCCGCATCCCCGGCGTGGTGTCGTTCGATCTGGGCTCGGCCGAACGGGTGGCCCGCTTCCTCAGGGCCGCCGAGCTCGTCTTCGCGGCGACCTCGTTCGGCGGGGTGCACACCTCGGCCGACCGGCGCGCGCAATGGGGCGACGACACACCGGCCGGCTTCGTCCGGCTGTCCTGCGGCATCGAGGACACCGCGGACCTGCTCGCCGACCTGACCGTGTCGTTGGACCAGGCGTGAGTGTCCGTCCCCGGCGGTGCTGAGCCGCTACCTCCCGGGCGCTGCCGGCGGCATCGGATGGTTCGCCGCGAACTCCGCCAGCCAGTCCCTGGTGATCGGCATGTCCGAGTCGCCGGTGACCCGGCGCAGCGCGTCACCGGGCGCGATCCCGAGCAGTACCAGTGTGGTGCAGGCGAGCAGCGTCGAGCGGCCGATGCCGCCGAAGCACTGGGTCACCACGAAGCGGCCCGAACGGACCTGGTCGGCCAGCCGCCCCGCCAGCCCGACCACCCTCGCCGCCTCCTCGCGCGGGATGGCGCCCTCGGCGACCGGGAAGGGGATGAACTCCAGGCCGGCCGCTTCGGCCGCCGCGCCGGTGCCGCCGAGACCGAGGCGGTGCAGCTCCGCGGCGCTCAGCGCGGACACCAGCACCTGGACGCCGGTGGCCGCGAGCGCGCGCAGGTGGTCGGCCGGCCAGGCGTCCGCACGCGGGTGCGCGATCGTCGCCAGCTGGCCGGGCCCCGGCCCGGCGATCACATGGAGTGCTGGTCTCATGTACTGCCTGTCCCCTTTTCCCGCCCGAAGGGCCGGGTGATCCCGAGAGTGGCTCACGCAGAGTAGGGTCACCCCCGGCATGCCCGCTAGCGAGAGGCCCAAAGCAAAGTGTCGACCCCTCGGAAGACCCGAGTCGCGATCGTGTTCGGTGGTCGCAGCACCGAGCACGCCATCTCCTGCGTGAGCGCCGGCAGCATTCTCGGCGCGCTCGACCCCGGCCAGTACGACGTCCTGCCGGTCGGCATCACCCGGGCGGGCCAGTGGGTGCTGGCCGGTGCCGATCCGGCCCAGCTGGCCATCGCGGGCCGCCGCCTGCCGGAGATCACCGCGGAGAGCGGTTCCGCCGTCGTCCTCGCCGCCGACCCCACGGCGACCGAGCTGATCGTGCGGGACCCGGCCGCCGGAGTCTCGACGCTGGCCGGGGTCGACGTGGTGTTTCCGGTGCTGCACGGCGCCTACGGCGAGGACGGAACCATCCAGGGCATGCTCGAGATGGCCGGAATTCCGTACGTGGGTGCGAACGTCTTCGCGTCGGCGGCCGCCATGGACAAGGAGTTCACGAAGAAGCTCGCCGCCGCCGAGGGCATTCCGGTCGGCCCGTACGTGGTGCTGCGTGCCGGCGTATCGCTCGCCGAGGCCGACAAGCAACGCCTCGGCCTCCCGGTCTTCGTCAAGCCGGCCCGGGCCGGCTCCTCGCACGGCATCACCAAGGTGACCGACTGGGCCGAGCTCGACGCGGCCGTCTCCGCCGCCCGGCAGATCGATCCCAAGGTGCTCGTCGAGGCCGCGATCGTGGGTCGTGAGATCGAGTGTGGCGTGCTGGAGGGCGAGGCCGGCGGGACGCCCGAGGCGTCCCTGCTCGCCGAGATCCACGTGGGCGAGCACGACTGGTACGACTTCGAGGCGAAGTATCTCGAGGGCGGAAGCTACGACATCCCGGCGGATCTGCCCGCTTCGGTCACCGCGCAGGTTCAGGAGTACGCCCGGCGGACGTTCACCGCGCTCGACTGCGCCGGCCTGGCCCGGGTGGACTTCTTCGTCACGGCCGGGCACGAGATCTACCTCAACGAGATCAACACGATGCCGGGCATGACGCCGACCTCGATGTTCCCGCTGATGTGGGCGGCCACCGGCCTGGAATACCCGAAGGTGGTCGACCGGCTCATCCGGACCGCGCTACGGCGCGGCACCGGTCTTCACTGACCGCACGTGGTCAGACCGCCGGCGCTGCCCGTCTTGATCGTCCTGACCACGGCGTCGGAGAACTCGTTGGCCCACTGGGCGGTCTGCTGGTAGCTGCCGGGCACGGTGACCTGCACGGCGACCTCCCGGTCCATGGTGGTGAACACATCGCTGGCCGGGCCGTCCAGCCCGTACCAGCAGACGCCGTTCATCTGTAGCAGCAGGGCGTCCAGCGGCACGCAGCCGGGGTGGCCACCGTCGGCCCGTTCGCAGAGGGTCGGCTGCGGTACCCCGCAGGCGACGGTGATCGGCGGTTCGCCGTACGCCGCGTTCTGCTCCGGCCCGGCGGTCACCCGGCGCGCAGGCAGATCGCGCACGCTTTGCGGCAACTGCGAGGTGACCGCGAGACAGATCCGCGCGGTGCGCGCGGAAAGCTTCGGCGCGGCCATCCGCACCGGCGTGGACGGCACGGCGACCGCCGGCGACACGGAGGGCGTGGGCTGGGCGCCGGCGTCGGTGTGCGGTGCGAGCCGCCAGAACATCAGGAGACCCACGAGCACGGCGACCGGCACCGCGACCACGGTGGCCCAAACCGCCGCGCCACGCGTCGTGCCGACCATGTCAGAGATTTACCACGGAACAGGTGAGCGTCCGCATGATGCCCGGAACGTACTGGACCTTGCTTACGATGAGGCCGCCGAGGTCGTCCACGGTGTGCGCCTCGGCGAGCACGACCACGTCGTAGGGCCCGGTGACCGCGTCCACCCGGACCACGCCGGGGATTTTGCCGATCGCGGCGGCCACGTCATGGGCCTTTCCGACCTCAGTTTGGATCAGGATGTATGCCTGGACCACGATCGGACTCCAATCCGCCGCCGCCGTAACTAGAACGTGAAACTACCGTACGAATCCGCTCGGCAGCGGGGACGCCACCAGGAACGAAAGGCCGCACACGTGAGCATTGCGGAGGCCGGGGAGTTCGGGCTCATCGCCCGCATCGTCGCGCGGCTCGGAACCGGGCCCGCCACCCTGCTGGGACCGGGCGACGACGGCGCGGTGGTGGCCGCACCGGACGGCCGCGTCGTGGCCTCGACGGACGTCCTCGTCGACGGCAGGCACTTCCGCCGCGACTGGTCCTCCGCCACCGACGTCGGCCACCGCGCGGCCGCCGCCAACCTTGCCGACATCGTCGCGATGGGGGCGGCGCCGACCGCCCTGCTGGTCGCGCTGTGCGTGCCGATCGGCCTGGACGTGTCCTGGGCCGAGGCCCTGGCGGACGGGCTCTCCGCCGAAGCGGCACTCGTCGGCGCGAGCGTGGTCGGCGGCGACATGTCGGCCAGCCCGACGCTGACCATCGCGGTGACCGCGCTCGGCGATCTCGGCGGCCGGCCCCCGGTGGTGCGTAGCGGGGCCCAGCCGGGCGACGTGATCGCGCTGGCCGGGCGCACCGGGTACGCGGCGGCCGGCTTCACCGTGCTGTCCCGCGGATTCCGTACGCCGAAAATGCTGGTCGAGGCGCACCGACGCCCGGTGGTTCCCTATGCGGCGGGCCCCGAGGCGGCTCGGCGGGGCGCCACCGCCATGATCGACGTCTCCGACGGGCTGCTGCAGGACCTCGGGCACATCGCCGGGGCCAGCGTGGTCGGCATCGACGTGCAGACCGAGGCGTTCGAGGTGCCGGGCCAGATGCGCGACGCCGCGGCGGCGCTCGGCGTCGACCCGTACCAGTGGATCCTCACCGGAGGCGACGATCACGCACTCGCCGCGACCTTCCCGCCCGGCGTCCCTCTTCCGCCGGAATGGCGCCCGATCGGCGTCGTGCACGAAGGCACCGGCGTGACGGTCGACCGCAAGCCGTGGACCGGGCCGATGGGGTGGGATCACTTCCGCTGACAGGGTCACCCGGTCCGCGCTTCCGCCGCGTTCGAGGGTTCTGCTCCGTTCCGCACTTCTGCCCGTTCCGCACTTCTGCCCGTTCCGCACTTCTGCCCGTTCCGCACTTCT
>Ga0081539_10001543_pt1 | contig 38502 bp, 41 predicted proteins | sample TabmetS4T2R2_FD_71023 | JGI IMG/M metagenome (GOLD analysis project Ga0081539, IMG submission 71023) | Tabebuia heterophylla rhizosphere microbial communities from the University of Puerto Rico - S4T2R2 | ecosystem: Host-associated > Plants > Roots > Rhizosphere ... | reverse complement strand
GTAGCGCCAGGGTCGCGGCGCCAGGACCACACGATTTCACCGGCCGCTGCAGACGCTTCGCCGGGTGAAGATATCACCTGACGCCAGCTGCGGCCCATCGCCACCCGCGCCTACGTGTCGTGGACGATCATGATACGCCCCTCCGGCGGCACGGGATGGCGGGAATATAGTTCTGATTTACGTAATTGTCAAGGGGGTTATTTCTGGTTTGTCGAACGGAAGATTTTCGATCGGCCTTGACGGGACCGCAATAATTCAATATTCGTTGAAATATGGAAAAGATAGATGCCGTCGCGGCGCTGGCCGCGCTCGCGCAAGACAACCGTATCGACGTGTTCCGCCTGCTGGTGCAGGCCGGCCCGGAGGGCATGCCGGCGGGCGCGGTGGCCGAGGCGCTAGGCCTTGCACCCAACACGCTGACGTTTCATTTCGACCGGCTGCGCACGGCGGGGCTGGTCACCGTGCGCCGCGAGGGTCGGTCGATGATCTATGCGGCGCGGTTCGAGCGGATGAATGCGTTGCTCGGATTCCTCACTGAAAACTGCTGCGGCGGCGTGTCGTGCACGCCGGCCGTCGCCTGCAAGCCAGTGCGCAAGGGCGCGAAACTGCCAGCCTGAAAGGATATGCCCATGAAGCGTCTGCATGTTCACGTCTCCGTCGAGGACCTCTCGCATTCGATCGGTTTCTATTCCGCGCTATTTGCGGCAAAGCCCTCGGTGGTGAAGCCGGACTATGCGAAATGGATGCTGGAGGACCCCCGCGTCAATTTCGCGATCTCCACGCGCGGCCGGCAGGTCGGGCTCGATCACCTCGGCATCCAGGTCGAGAACAAGGATGAGCTGCAGGAGGTCTATGCGCGCCTGCGCCAGGCCGGCGGCGAGATCATCGAGCAGGGCGAGACCACCTGCTGCTACGCCAAGTCGGAGAAATCGTGGATCGACGATCCGGCCGGAATCGCCTGGGAGACGTTTCACACCACCGGTGAAAGCACGGTCTATGGCGACGGCACCGGCGAGAACCGGGCGCGGGTTGCCCATGAGAAGCAGGGCGCCTGCTGCGCGCCCGAGGCGGCTCGCAATCAAGCAACCAACTGCTGCTGAGGTCCATCATGACCGACCGGCCCTACAATGTACTGTTTCTCTGCACCGGCAATTCCGCGCGCTCGATCATTGCCGAGGCAATCCTGAACAAGGTCGGCGCAGGCAAGTTCCGCGCTTACAGCGCCGGGAGCCAGCCGAAGGGGCAGATCAATCCGTACACCACCCGGCTGCTGCGCAACCTCGGCTATGACACGACAGGCTTCCGCTCGAAGTCGTGGGTCGAATTCCTCAGGGAGCCGCAGTTTGATTTCGTCTTCACCGTGTGTGACAACGCCGCACAGGAAAGCTGTCCCGTCTGGCCAGGTCAGCCGATGACCGCTCATTGGGGCATTGCCGACCCTGCGGAAGCAACCGGCACGCCGGCAGAGATCATGCAGGCGTTCAACGAGGCCTATCGCCTGCTCAACCAGCGCATCAGCGCTTTTGTATCATTGCCGTTGCGCTCGCTGGACGAACTCACCATCACGGCCAAACTGCGCGACATCGGCGCCATGGAAGGCGCGACGCGCGTGCCGGAACGTCATTGATGCCGAAGCTGGCGCGATCCATCGTCGCCGAATGGCTCGGCACGGCGTTCCTGCTCGCGGCCGTCGTCGGCTCCGGCATCATGGCCGAGAGGCTCGCCGGCGGGAACGTCGCCATTGCGCTGCTCGGCAACACCATTCCGACCGGCGCGATCCTCGTGGTGCTGATCCTGATCTTCGCACCCGTGTCGGGCGCGCACTTCAACCCGGCGGTAACGCTGGCATTTGTATTTCGCGGCGAATTGCGTTGGGCGCGCGCCGGCCTCTACATCGCCGCGCAGATCATCGGCGCCATCGCGGGCGTATGGGCCGCGCATGCGATGTTCGAACTGCCGCTCTGGCAGGTGTCGGCGACGCAGCGCTTCGGCGGTGGACAGTGGTTTGCGGAAGCCGTGGCGACGTTCGGCCTGCTGCTCACCATCTTCGGCTGCGTGGCCCGCAATCCGGGCGCGGTGCCTTACGCCGTCGGGCTCTATATCACGTCGGCCTACTGGTTCACGGCATCGACCTCGTTTGCAAACCCGGCCGTCACCATCGCGCGATCCCTGTCGGACACGTTCGCAGGGATCGCGCCTGGTGGCGTGTTGGCGTTCATCGCGGCCCAGCTCGCAGGAGCTGCGGTCGCAACGTTGTTGGCTGGCTGGCTGTGGGAATTGAAGCGCACGGCGTGACCGCCGAGCGCCCGCTTGCTAAAGCGGAATGACTTTGGGTTGAATCGGTTGGGCCGCGGGCTCGGTCAACCTCTCCCGCTTGCGGGGGAGGTCGGCGCGAAGCGCAGGGTGGGGGCTTTCCCCACAGTGGGAGTGTCCCTTGTGGCACCACCCCCACCCCAGCCCTCCCCCGCAAGCGGGAGAGGGGGCGCACTTCCGTCGTGGCAACAATCAAGCCCAATCTCATCGCGCCCTAATAGACCGACACGGGCACCACGCCCGCACCCGTCATGCCGAGCGCCCGCGCGGCGGTGACGGACAGATCGACGATGCGCCCGCGAATGAACGGGCCGCGGTCGTTGACGCGGCACTGGATGGAACGCCCGCCATGGCTGACGGTGAGGACGGTGCCCATCGCCGCCGTGCGGTGTGCACAGGTCATGCCGCCGCCGCGTCCGCCATAGTAGGAGGCGAGGCCTGATTGAGCGTCAGCGGAGAATGCGGTTGAGAGGGAGATGACGGCGGCAAGGATGATGGTTCGTTTCATGGGGGCTCGCGCTGGTGAGAGGAACCCCTGCCCAGCGCGGTGTTAAGCGGCAGACATTGTTGTTGGCTTGACCAGATCAGGGTCTTTTGTCGAAGCTTTGGACAACAAAAAGCCCGACCTGTGACTGCAGGCCAGGCTTTTGTCGTCGATCTTGTCATCAGGCGGCTGCGCGCCGCTCGATCGAGCGCAAGCGCATCGGCTTGCCGCCAGGCGGGTTGCGCGGGCCGCCATCCAACTCGCGCAGCGCCTCAAGAATTTCATCGATATGGACGGGCCCCTTCAGTCCGTCCGGCGCGCGAAGCGACGGGCAGGATGCGATCGCCGAGGCGTCGGAAGCCCATGAGGCGAGGATGGCGCGCTTCTCGGCGAGAGTTAGATCGGGACGGGCAACGACATCGCGCGGATGCGTGAATACCGTGCCCGGATGAAAAAGAGCATTGAAATCGAAGACGTTGTCGTGCGCGGGCGTCGTCCGCATGGTTGCCTCCAATCACAGGACGCATTGAGGGAAGCCGCGCGGGAATTCCCCGCGCGGCGGCGATCGGGTCCAAGCCGCGTGTCGGTCAGGCGGCCTTGGCCTCGATCTGGGTAACGTTGCCGGGCGCAGCGCCGTTGATCGGGATGCGTCGCGGCTTCATGGCCTCGGGAATCTCGCGCTGAAGCTCGATGATCAGAAGCCCGTTCTCGAAGCGCGCGCCCTTGACCTCGACATGGTCGGCGAGCGTGAACTGGCGCTTGAACGAGCGGGTCGAGATGCCGCGATGCAGGAAGGTCCTTTCGTCCTTCTCGGCCTTGCGGCCTTCCAGCGTCAGCACGTTCTGCTCCGTGGTCAGCGCGACCTCATCCGGGGTAAACCCGGCGAGCGCCACCGAGATCTGGAAACGGTTCTCGTCTTGCCGTTCGATATTGTAGGGGGGATAGGTCTCTTCGGCGGTCCGCTGGACCTCGTCGAGAACGTCAAACAGGCGGTCGAAGCCAATGGTCGACCTCCACAGGGGAGTCCAATCATACCTCATAGCCAAATCCTCCAGAGAGCAAGTTGGGTACGAGCTGGCACCGGACACCTTCCGGCGCCCGCCTCACTTTCGGGGCCCGACAGGCGCCCCGGCCGCCACGGTTGCGGCGACCAAAAAAATTGTCAGAACGAAAAAAAGTTCAAGGGGTCTGCAAAAATTTTTTTTGAGCCGCGAGGGGGCTGGTTAACAAACGGTTGCACGTCCGTCGCTCTCCCCCGCAACGGGCTCGGACGGGCGAGGGCCGCTTCTGCAGGGCTTGCTTATCCGCTGCCGTCCTTCAGCTCCTCGACGTGATATCCGGCGGGGAGAATCTGGCCGCCTTCTTCATCCGCGACGGGAACGTCAGTGACAAGCCCTTCGATGAGCGCGGCTTCCCAGACTTCCTTCTCGGTCGGGAAGGCGCTTCCGATCTGCTTCTTGCCTTCGAACAGCGCGTACATGGGGACCCTCCTAAGCAAAACCCCGCCAGTTACCTGATGTAACTGACGGGGCTTGATCTGATATTTCTTTGGGATTTCTCCTTCATCATATCAGTCACGGCACCAACGCGCGGGCACGGTGGTCGTTCCTATTTTTCGAGACCGGCTTCCGCTTTTAGCCTGTCGATCAGTTCCGACGCTTGGGCCTTGGTCAGGTCCTTGTTCGGAACAGGCTTGTGCACCTGCTCGCTGAGCGTCTTCAGATAGGAAGCCTGGGCGCCGGTGATCGGGTCGTCGCCCGACACCCAATCCCTGGGGTCCTTTTCGGTGTTGTCGGCCATCGCAAAAACTCCTTTGTCCGCCCAACGTCTGACTTGAAAAATAGTTCCTCTTTTGTTCTTATGGACGTGCACCGGAGCGGCACGCCATGGACGCACAAAAAGACCGGGAAATCATCAGGTTATGGAACGCGCTGCGAGCCCTGCAACGGGAGGGGCGGCCGACGGCGCTGATCCTGCGCAAGATCGAGCAGGCGCTCGCCGAAAGGGAGCGCTATGGGACTTGATCACGTCCGCGCCGAGATCGAGCGCATGCGCGTTCAGGTCGGCCGGCAAAGGCGCGAAATCCTTGAGCTGCAGAAGGCCGGCATCCCGACGGCCTCGGCGGAAGCCTTGCTGGAGAGGATGCTGAGCAAGACCGATGCGCTGTGCGAGCAGCGCGACCGGCTGAAGCGGGAAGTGAACGGGACCGGCGCACGCGCAAGATAGCGCGGCTCGCTTTCAACTGTCTCGCACACCGGCCTTGCGCATGCCCTCGCAAAAGCGCTCCATCGTCTCCGGCGTCTGGTAGGGCACATTCTCCCTGATCCACTGCAGGGTGAGTTGCGGCTGCCCGATCATGACGACGCGCTCCAGGAACTCGCGGGCTTCGTCGATCATGCCGAGTTGGGCGAAAGCGGCGCAGCGCAGGCGCTGGGCGCCCTGGAATCCCGGACGCAGCCGCAGCACTTCGCCGGTAAAGTGCAGCGTCTGCTCGTAGCGGCCGGCGGTGTAATGCGCCACCGCCAGGCAGCCGTAGACCAGCGCCATCTCCGGGTCCATCGGGCTCAGGCGAATGGCCGTCTCGGCGTGCTCGATTGCCTCGCGATCCCGCCCCGAGAAGGCGAGACCACGGCTGAGATAGCAGTGCGCTGCAGCCGAGTTCGGGTTGAGGCGAACGGCCTCCTCAAATGCCGCGATCGCCTCAGCAGTGCGTTTCTCCATCATGCGGAGATAGCCGAGCGCCATCTGTCCCCAGGTGGTCCGGTGATCGAGCTCGATGGCGCGCAGCGTGTGCTCGCGGCCTCGCCTCATGCCTTCGGCGGCATCGATCCAGCCGTTGTGTGCGGCAAAGACCAGGCAAAAGCCGAGCAGGCTGCGCGCCGGCTCGTAGTCGGGATAGGCGTCCACCGTCCGTTGCAAGGCCTCGATCGCCGCGCGATTGTCGTCGGAATTGACGCGCCAGACATGGGAACGCGCACGCGCCACCTGCTCCCAGGCACCGAGATCCTGCGCCGAGAGCGTCGAGGCGCGGATGCCTTCGGCGACCAGCACGAACGGCTCGATCGCGCCGACGACGTTGCGCGCGATCTCGTTCTGGATGGCGAAGATGTCGCCAAGCTCGAGGTCGTATTGCTCGGCCCAGTGATGCAGTCCGTTCTGCGCCTCGATCAGTTGCGCGCTGATGCGCAACCGCTTCGCGGCGCGGCGAATGCTTCCGCGCAGCAGATAGCGCACGCCAAGCTCGCGGCCGATCACGCTGACATCGGCCTTGCGATCCCGGTAGATGAAGGCGGAATTGCGCGCGATGACGAACAGCCACTTGATGCGGGACAGGCCCGTGATCAGGTCCTCCGTCACGCCGTCGGCAAAATGCTCCTGATCCGGCTCCTCGCTCAGATTGTCGAACGGCAATACCGCGATCGAGGGCCGATCGGGCAAAGCAGGAAATGGCCCGGCGTTCGCCTCGCTGGCGCCGGCCGTCGCCTCCTCGAGAAAACCCTCGAACAGATAGCCGCGCTTGGGGACTGTCCTGATTTCGAACTGATTGTCGCCGTTGAGGACCGCCCGGATGTCCTTGATGCACTGGACCAGCGAGTTCTCGGTGATCGCGATATGGCCCCAGACGTGGTCGATCAGCTCGCTCTTGCTGACCAGCCGGCCGCGGTTGCGGGAGAGATAGGCCAGCACATCGAAGGATTTGGGCCGCAATTGCAGCGGCAGACCGGCGCGCCGCAGGCACGCGGCGGGATAATCGATCTCAAGCGGGCTGGAACTGGAACCCTGGATGTCAGCCATTGCCGCCGCCAACCATCTTAGATGGCTCGGATAATACGACGCTTTCAGAAGAATTTCATTGCGTCTTCACGACGCGCGAAGGCGCTTTTGGCATGAGGAGTCCTTGAACCGGCGCATCCATTGGAGCTCGCCAGGGAGGATTGCAATGAAATCAATCATTATCGCGGTCGCTTTGACCCTCGCACTATCAACAATTCCGGCAAAGGCCGACGTCATCATGGACTGGAATGCGAAGGCGGACGCCATCGGTATCGAGAAGCAGCTCGTCAACTCCGCGAATTCCCGCGCCCAGGCGATGCTGCATGTCGCCATGTTCGAGGCGGTCAACGCCATCGACAGGCGATATACGCCCTACAAGCTCAATCTGCCGGCAGACGGCGGGACCTCGCGCGAAGCAGCTGCGGCGAGTGCGGCCCATGACGTGCTCGTTGCGCTTTACCCGGACCAGCAGGCGGACCTCGATGCGGCCTTGAGGACATCGTTGTCGGCCATCGCCGACGGCGAGGCGAAGTCCAAAGGCGTCGAACTCGGCAAGAAGGCCGCATCCGAAATCATCGCGTTGCGGACCAATGACGGCAGCGGCACGCCCGAAAGCTATCGCCCGCAGACTTCCCCCGGCGCCTATGTACCGACCGTCGTGCCTGCGGAGTCGACGGCGGCGCAGATCAAGCCGTGGGTGATGCGCTCGGCCTCGCAGTTCCGGCCCGCGGCCCCGCCGGCGCTCACCTCCGAGGTCTGGACCAAAGACCTCAATGAAATCCGCGAATATGGCAGCCTCAACAGCACCAAGCGCAGCGCCGAGCAGACGACGATCGGCCGCTTCTGGTTCTTCACGGGACCGCGGACTTATAATGCGATCGTTCGCCAGATCGCGACGAGCAAGAACATGGACCTGGTCGACTGCGCGCGGCTGTATGCGCTGACGGCGATGGCGGCTAGCGATGCGTTCATCGCCGTGTTCGACGGCAAATATGCCTACAATCTCTGGCGGCCGATCACCGCGATCCGTAACGCCGATACCACCAACAATCCCGCAACGCCCCGCGAGGCGTCCTGGCTGCCGCTCGGCACGACGCCGATGCACCCGGAATACCCTTGCGCGCATTGCATCGTTGCGTCAGCCGTTTCCAACGTGCTGCAGCTCGTCGTCGGCAACGAGGTGGGCGAGTTCACGCTGGCGAGCCCCACCGCGCCGGGCGTTACCCGCAAATGGACGCGGCTGCAGGACTATAGCGACGAGGTCGCCAATGCGCGGATCTATGCCGGCTTCCACTATCGCTTCTCGACCGAAGCCGGCAATGACATGGGCCGGAAGATCGCCGAGCTCGCGGTGAGCACGCAACTGCTCGGCAACGTCGCGGCGGCGAAGTCGAAATAGCTGATATCAGCGGCGCGGGGGCGCCTCGCGCAGGGGGGAAGGCACGGGGGCGGGGATGTCGATCTTTGGAGGCGGCTCGCTCGGCGTTACCGTAGCGCCCGCCTCCTTTGCGGCGTGGAATGTGGTCCCCGGCGGGGCGGCGATGCGTTCCGCACCGGGGCCCTTCTCGTACCAGACCACCAGGCCTCCGATCGCGGCGAGGCCGATGGCGGCGGTCACGAGCACGGGCCAATGCAGATGTTCGTAGCGCTTTCTTCGCGGCATACGGAACAAAGCACATCAGGCCGGACTGGTTCCATGCGCGGCATCGCGCCGCGCATGCCGAAACCTGGCCCGAGGGGCGCGCTCAGCCCGCCTTCCGCATGCCCTGATGCGGGTCGGCGCGCAGGTTCTGGAAGAATTTTTCCAGCTCGCGCGACAGCGTTTCCGCCGTCGCGGCGAGCTCGCTGGAGGCCGTGAGCACGGATTCGGCCGCACTCGAGGTCTGGCCCATGGCGTCGCTGAGCGAGCCGATATTGTCGACCAGGGTCTGGTTGCCTTGCGCGGCAAGCTGCGCGTTCTGGGAGATTTCGCGGGTCGCCTGGTCCTGCTGGCCGATGGCGGAAGCGATGTTCGAGGTGACATCGTTGATCTCGCGCACGGCGTTGCCGATCTCGCGCACGGCATCGACCGAGTTGCGGGTCGAGGTCTGGATGGTGGCGACGTTCTCGCTGATCTCGGCGGTGGCTTTCGCAGTCTGGCCGGCCAGCGCCTTCACTTCATGCGCCACCACGGCAAAGCCGCGGCCGGCTTCGCCGGCGCGCGCGGCCTCGATGGTCGCATTCAGCGCCAGCAGATTGGTCTGCGCGGCGATGGTCTGAATCAGCGTGACAACGCCGTCGATGCGCTGGGTGGCGGCGGCAAGGCCCTCGATCTCCGTGACGGACCTGTCGGTGCGCTGGCCTGCCTGCTCGACGGCGGCGGCCGACTGGCGCACCTGGCGGCCGATCTCCTCGACCGAGGCGGAGAGCTCTTCCGCCGCGCCGGCGACGGCCGAGACGTTGGTGGAGGCCTGTTCGGTGGCGTCGGCGGCGGCGACCGCGCGGCCGCTGGCGTCAGAAGCGACGCTCGCGATGCTCTGCGCGGTCGAGCGCATCGCCGCCGCACTGTCATTGACCGTGCGCACCACACCGCCGATCGCGCTGCGGAACGCCTCGACGGAAGCCTCGATATGCCGCGTGCGCTCGTCGCGGGCGCGGGAATCCTCCAGCACCTGCGAATTGAGGTTGCGGTTGCGCTCCATCGCTTCCTTGAAGATCTGGATGGCGCGGGCGAGCGAGCCGATCTCGTCGCTGCGCCCCGTGTGGGGCACCTCGACCCTGTCCTCGCCGTCGGCGACGCGCTTGATGGTATCGGTGATCACGGACAGAGGCCGCGCGATCGAGCGGGCGATGATCAGCACGCCGAGCACGACCACCAGCAGCGCAAAGGCGCCGAGCCCGGTCAGGATGTAGGCGAGCATGTGGTTTTCGTCGGTGGTCTGGGCGAGCTTCTTGCTGCGCTCGGCATAGACCTTCGACAGCGCCTCGAGATCCTTGTTCAGCGCGGTGCGCACCGACCGGTTGGCCTCGTTGTCGCCCCATTCGCGCCCCGCAGCCGGGCCGATTTCGTTGGCGCGGCGCACCAGCTCGGCGCGGAATTCGACGAACTGCTGCACGCGCTTCTTGAAGGCGGCGAACTGTTCGGCGTCGTCGGCGCGCACCAGCGCTTCCCAGTTCTTCACCACCTCGAGGATGCGGTTGTTGAAGGCGAGCAGGCCCTCGCCGTATTTCTTCACCACCGCAGGGTCGGTCGACATGTAGACGCCGCGGGATTCCATCACCACGGCATAGACCAGCGAATTGATGCGCTCGACGTTGAGCGCGGCGCGGCTGGCGGTCGAGACCGCCTCGGTCAGCTCGGTGTTGCGGCGCGTGTTGTAATCCGACAGTGCGGTGATGGCCGCCGTCAGGAACGCAAACAGGCCGAAGATCGAATAGAGCTTGGCCGCGAGCGAGAGCTTGGAGGTCATGACGCGATCACTGCTGGTTAGAATGAATTCACAAATTTCGGCCCGACGACCCTGGGAAAGGAGGCGGCTGCGGGCGGCATCGGACGTCTAAAATTGTGCGGAATTTTCATGGATATTTTCTTAACGCGCGAGCTTTGGGCGGTTGCAACCATGGCGACGTTTTTCTCGTAAAACCAGATGGTTACTTCATTTTATGACAGGCGCCTGCGCCCTTGGCATACCAGAGATTGCAGCACGGGCCGTTCGATGCCGGTGCCGCGGTCACGGCCCGGTCGTACCCAAATGCCAGCTCGGCGTTATCATCGGCGCGCATTGCTGCGGAGCTCTCATGGTCTATCGCAAGGCGATCGACGCCACCGTTTATGTCTTCGATGACCTGCGCGAGCTGCTCGCGAAGGCGACCCCGCCGCGCTCCGGCGACCGGTTGGCGGGGATCGCCGCCGCCAGCGCCGAGGAGATGATCGCGGCCCGCATGGCGCTGGCGGACGTACCGCTGAAACAGTTTCTGAACGAGGCCGTGATCCCCTACGAGGACGACGAGGTCACGCGTCTCATCGTCGATCGCCATGACGCAAAAGCCTTTGCGCCGGTCTCTTCGCTCACCGTCGGCGCCTTCCGCGACTGGCTGTTGTCGGATGCCGCGGCATCTTCCGTGCTGGCGGAAATCGCCCGCGGACTGACACCGGAAATGGTCGCCGCGGTGTCGAAACTGATGCGCAACCAGGACCTCATTCAGGTTGCGAAGAAGTGCGAGGTAACGACCCGTTTTCGCAACACAATCGGCCTGAAGGGGCGGATGAGCACACGCCTGCAACCCAATCATCCCTTTGACGACGCGCGCGGCATCACCGCCTCGATCCTCGATGGGCTGCTATTGGGTTCGGGCGATGCCTGCATCGGCATCAACCCGGCGAGCGATGATCCCGCCGTGATCGCGGGCTTGCTGCGGCTGCTCGACGACATCATCGCGCGATTTTCCATTCCGACCCAGGGCTGCGTGCTGACGCATGTGACGACCACGCTCGCCTTGATCGGGCAGGGGGTGCCGGTCGATCTAGTATTCCAGTCGATCGCAGGCACCGAAGCGGCTAACCGCAGCTTTGGCGTCTCGCTTGCGCTGCTGCGCGAGGCGCGCGAGGCGGGGCTGTCGCTCAAACGCGGCACTGTCGGCAGCAACGTGATGTATTTCGAGACCGGGCAGGGCTCGGCGCTGTCGGCCAATGCGCATCACGGTGTCGACCAGCAGACCCTTGAGGCGCGCGCCTATGCGGTGGCCCGCGCCTTCGAGCCGCTGCTGGTCAACAGCGTGGTCGGCTTCATCGGCCCGGAATACCTCTATGACGGCAAGGAGATCATCCGCGCAGGACTGGAGGATCATTTCTGCGGCAAACTGCTCGGCGCGCCGCTTGGTGTCGACGTCTGCTACACCAACCACGCCGAGGCCGACCAGGACGACATGGACAATTTGCTGACGCTGCTGGCGGCCGCCGGCGTCACCTTCATCATGGGGGTGCCGGGCGCCGACGACGTCATGCTGAACTACCAGTCGACCTCCTTCCATGACGCGCTCTATCTGCGCGACCTGTTCGGCCTGAAGCGGGCGCCGGAATTCGACGACTGGCTGGTGGGAATCGGACTTTCCGGCACCGATTTTCGCCTCACCGGAAATGCGGGGCAGCTCCCCGATTTTGCCGCAAAACTGATCGCGTAGGAGCAATTCCAGACGGGGATTGGCCGGACTTTTGCAACCCTTGGCCGGCCGGGACGTTAGAGGTCGGCCACAATCCTGCGAGGAACTTGTAGCGTAGTCTTCAGGCTCGTGGTTAAATTCCTAATCGCCGGGCAAGTAACGGGAAATGCTTGGGGAAGTGACGATGCGAGCAGAGCGTTTTCAGACAGTACGACGAATTCTTTGTGTCTTTCCCCGCTATACGTCCTCGTTTGGCACATTCGAATATGCCTATCAGCTGACCGATGGCGTCCGCGCTTTCATGCCGCCGCAGGGACTGCTGCTGATCGCGGCCTATTTGCCGGAGAACTGGCTGGTCCGGTTCGTCGACGAGAATCTGGCGCCCGCCACGCGCGAGGATTTCGAATGGGCGGAGGCCGTGTTCGTCAGTGGCATGCACATCCAGCGCAACCAGATGAACGACATCTGCCGCCGCGCCCATGCCCACGATCTGCCGGTCGCGCTCGGCGGCCCATCGGTCAGCGCCTGCCCGGACTATTATCCGTCGTTCGACTACCTCCATGTCGGCGAGCTTGGCGACGCCACCAACGAGCTGTTCCGTAGGCTCGCGGAAGATACGACGCGCCCGGAGCAGCAGGTGGTGCTGACGACAAAAGATCGCGTCGCCATGAGCGAGTTTCCGATTCCCGCCTATGAGCTGGCCGAGGTGCGAAGATATCTGCTCGGCAGCATCCAGTATTCCTCGGGCTGCCCGTATCAGTGCGAGTTCTGCGACATCCCCGGCCTCTATGGCCGCAATCCGCGTCTGAAGACCCCGCAGCAGATCATCGCCGAGCTCGACAAGCTGCGCGAATGCGGCATGACCGACACCATCTATTTCGTCGACGACAATTTCATCGGCAACCGCAAGGCGGCGATGGACCTGCTGCCGCATCTGGTCGAGTGGCAGAAGCGCACCGGCTACATCACGCGGCTCGCCTGCGAGGCGACGCTGAACATCGCCAAGCGGCCCGAGATCCTCGAGAAGATGCGGGAGGCGATGTTCGTCACCATCTTCTGCGGCATCGAGACGCCGGACCCGGACGCGCTGCATGCCATGCACAAGGACCACAACATGATGGTCCCGATCCTGGAGGGCGTGCAGACCATCAATTCCTACGGCATGGAGGTGGTGTCGGGCATCATCATGGGGCTCGACACCGACAAGCCGGGGACGGCGGATGCGCTGATCGATTTCGTCGAAAAGTCGCAGATTCCGCTGCTCACCATCAACCTGCTGCAAGCGCTGCCGAAGACGCCGCTATGGGATCGCCTGGAGAAGGAAGGCCGGCTGCTCAAAGACGAGATCGCCGAGAGCCGCGATTCCAATGTCGACTTCCTGATGCCCTATGACGAGGTGATCAGCGCCTGGAAGCGCGCAATGGCGGTCGCCTACGAGCCGGCGGCGCTCTATGCGCGCTACCAGTACCAGTGCGACTACACCTACGCCAACCGGAAGCAGGTGCCGGTCGCCGACGAGCTGAAGACCTGGCCGAACATCCGCCGCGCCCTGATCATGCTGCGCAACATCTTCTGGAAAGTCGGCGTGCTCGGCAATTACCGCCGCGTGTTCTGGAAGTTCGCGCTCGGCCGTCTGCGCAGGGGCGACCTCGAAGGCCTGATCGGCTCGGCGACGATTGCCCATCATCTGATCGAGTTCGCGCGCGATGCCACCAGCGGCCGGCAGAACGCCTCGAACTATTCGATCCGGCTGCGCGAGGCGGCCGTCCCTGCCGAGTGATCCCAAACCGCCGGCCACGCCGCCGCGCTCGCTGGGCGATCTGCGCGCGCTGACGCCGGCGCGCGTCGGGCTCGGCCGCGCCGGCGCGGCGCTGCCGACCGAGGCGCTGCTCGACTTCACGCTCGACCATGCCCGCGCCCGCGACGCGGTGCATGCTGCGTTCGATGCGGCGGGCCTTGCCGCTTCGCTCGGCACGCTCGGCCTTGCGCCGGTGCGGGTGGCGAGCCGCGCGCCAGACCGGCGCGAGTATCTGCGCCGGCCAGATCTGGGCCGCCTGTGCGATGCGGATTCGCAAGCCGCGTTGGCGGACAAGGCGCGCGGTCCGTGCGATCTCGTCCTCGTCATCGCCGACGGCCTGTCGCCGACGGCGGTCAATCTCCATGCGGCCGCCGTCACGGAAAAATTGTTGCCGCTGCTGAAGGAGGCCGGCATCGCGCCCGGCCATGTCGTGGTCGCCTCGGGCGCACGCGTCGCGCTCGGCGATGAGATCGGCGAAATTCTTGGCGCGCGCATGGTGGCGATGTTGATCGGCGAGCGGCCGGGCCTGTCGGCGCCCGATAGCTTGGGCGCCTATCTGACCTATGACCCCAAAGTCGGCCGCACCGACGCCGAGCGCAACTGCGTCTCCAACATTCACAATTCCGGGCTCAGTTCCGCGGAGGCCGCGTTCAAGATTGCGTGGCTGATCCGTGAAGCACTGGCGCGCCGGGTTACCGGCGTCGCGCTGAAGGACGAAAGCGGCGAGGCGATGGCCGCCCGGCTTGCAAAACCGGTGTGACAAATCAGACACTTAACGCAGCTTTTTGTGCCCCGCGCGCGGTCTTGCCGGGCCGCTCAACCTTGCGGTTCGAGGGTCGAACCTGCTACATCCACTCCGCTGAATTTGCCATATTTTCAAGGGTTAACGCCGATCCTAGCAGGGGCCGACAGAGCCGCTCGCGCGTTGCCCGAAACCCTAAGCGACATCGTCAGGCGATGTGAGGACTGAACCGGTCATGCTCGATAAGTACAGCGAAAGCGAAGTCCACGTCGAGGTCGTCGAGGAGCGCCCGACTTCCAGCATCGCTTTCGGTCTGGAGCGCATCGGGCTGATCGCGGTCAAGGCGCCGGTGCTGTCGGTCGTCATCCTGTTCGCGCTGATGGTCGGGGCGATCTTCGGCATCGAGCGCATCAAGATCGACGACTCGCTCAGCCAGCTGTTTCGCTCGGACTCGAAGGACTACAAGCAGTATGAGGCGGTGACCAAGCGCTTCCCGGCGACCGAATTCGACGTGCTGGTCGTGATCGAGGGCAAGACCCTTCTGGCGCGCGATAATTTGGAAAAAGTTCGCGACACGGTCACCGACCTGCAGCTCGTCGAAGGCGTGCGCGGCCTAGTATCGCTGTTCTCGGCGCGTCAGGCGCCCGAGCCCGGCAAATTGCCCGCCGCGCTTTTTCCGCCGGATCTGCCGGAAGGGGCGGCCTACGACAAGTTCGTCGAGACCGTGAAAGCGAACGAGATCATTCGCGGCAAGCTGCTGTCGGAAGACGGCACGCTGGCGCTGGTCGTCTTGTCGCTCGAGCCCGAGGTCGTCGCCAGCAACAAGCTCGGCAAGGTGGTCGGCGACATGCGCAAGATCATGGCCGATGACCTTTCCGGCAGCGGGCTGAACGCGCAGCTGTCAGGCGTGCCGGTGATGCAGCTCGAAATCCGCAATGCGGTCAAGCGCGACGGACTGACCTACAACATTCTCGGCATCGTGGCCGGCTGCGTCATCGCGATCATCTTCTTCCGCAAGATTTCGTTCATGATCATCGCGGCCTTCCCGCCGATCATCGCGATCCTGCTGGCGCTCGGCGGCCTCGGCTGGGCCAATTTCAATCTCAACATGTTCCTCAACGTGATGACGCCGCTCATCATGGTGATCAGTTTTTCCGACTCGATGCAGCTCACCTTTGCGGCGCGCGACCGGCTGATTGCCGGACAGGACAAATACACGGCATTCCGGAACGCCGTGATGGTGGTCGGTCCGGCCTGCGTGCTGACGCACGGCACCGCCGGAATTTCCTTCATTGCGCTGCAGTTCTCGGACTCCGAGCTGATCCGCAAGTTCGGCGAGGCCGGGCTTGCCGCCACCATCATTGCCCTGATTGCCGTGCTCTCGCTGGTGCCCGCGTTCGGCGTGCTGCTGGTGCGCAACGAACGAATTTTCGCGGTCAAGTTCCGCGGCGCCGACGCCGGCGTGCAGATGCTGCGCAATTTCTGTTACTGGATCGCGGTGCGCATGGTGAGCCGGCCCGGGCTGTTCAGCCTGATCGCACTGCTGGTGGTCGCCGGCCTCGGCGTCATCTATGCGAGCCTGGAGCCGCGCTATCGGCTCGCCGACCAGGTGCCGGACAAGCGCCAGGCGGTGGCGGCGAGCGGACGGCTCGACGCAAAGCTCACCGGCGCCAATCCGATCGACGTGCTGATCGAATTCCCCAAGGGAGCCGATCTCTACGCGCCGCAGACGCTGAAGGTGATCGCCGACGTGCATTCCACGGTGGAAGGCGCGGCCGGCGTCGGCAACGTCTGGTCGCTGGAAACGCTGCGCCGCTGGCTGGCGGAAAAGGCAGGCACCACCGATGTCAACACGCTCAAGCAATATGTCAGCGTGATTCCCGAACATCTGGTGCGGCGCTTCATTTCCGCCGAGCAGGATGCGGTGGTCGTATCCGGCCGCGTGCCCGACCACGATTCAAGCCAGATACTGCCGGTGGTCGAGAAGCTCGACCATGCGCTCGACAAGGTGCGCAAGGACAATCCGGGCTACGAGATCGCGGTGACTGGTCTCTCCGCCATTGCCGCGCGCAACAGCGCCAACATGATCGAGAAACTCAATCGCGGCCTTACCATCGAATTCGCACTGGTCGCGATCTTCATTGGCCTCGCATTCCGCTCGGTCGTGGTGATGTTCTCCTGCATCCTGCCGGGCATCTTCCCGGTGGTGCTCTCGGGCACGGTGCTGTGGCTGCTGGGCGAAGGCTTGCAATTCGCCAGCGTCGTCGCGCTCACCGTGTCGTTCGGCCTGGGCCTTTCCGCCACCATCCACTTCCTCAACCGCCTGCGGCTGGAGAGCAAGCCCGGCGTCACCTCGGAGCTTGCGGTAGAGCGCGCCACCGTGCTGGTGGGCCCGGCGCTGATTCTGACCACGGTGGTGCTGGCCTGCGGCCTGGTCGTGACCGTGTTCTCCGACCTGCCGTCGCTGCGCCTTTTCGGCTGGCTCAGCGCCTTCTCGATGGTGGCAGCGCTAGTCGCCGACCTCTTCATCCTGCGGCCGACTTCGATGTGGCTGATCAACATGCGCGAGAAGATCCGCGGCACCGCCGGGCAGCCGAAGCCGGCGGAGTAGGGGGTAAGCGAGAGGGGGCCTCGTTATGCCAACGGCGTGCAGGGTCGCGTTTCCAGCGGAAAGCCAACTGCACCGGAACCTCGATCAAGCATTCTACAGCGACGCCTTCGGGCAGCGCCCTCAAGCTGCCTTCTGGAATCTGATGCCGGGGCGCAGCCCTGCACGTTCCGCAAGCCGAACCAGCATGCTCAGGCTAAACCGGTTGATCTTTCCGTTCTTGATCTCGGACACCCGAGCTTGAGTGATGCCGAGGCGCTTCGCTGCCTCGATTTGCGTCAGAGCGGACTTGCTCAGCCATTTATTGATCCCGGACAGCAGCTTGGCGCGCATTTCAAGCTCGGCCGCTTCTTCCGCCGGGAACAGGTCATGAAAGACGGACTTTGCCATAGTGATCACCTGATCTGTCTGAGCCCTGCCCTAGCGAGGTCGATGTCCCGCTTGGTCGTTGCTTGCGTCTTTTTCTGGAAAGCATGTAGCACGTGAACGGTATCGCCGACGGTGGCCAGATAAATGACGCGATAGGCGCCTGACGCCTGGCGCACCCTGATCTCGCGAACACCGGCGCCGATAGATATCATCGGCTTCCAGTCCGACGGTTCTTCACCAATCTGAACCCGAAACAATTGATATCCAGCCTCGCGCCGGGCGTCGGCCGGGAATGCTTCAACGTCGGATCGGCTGCTGCCGTGCCACCGCACCTCCTTTATGACCCGGACTATGCCAAGATTGGCATAATTCGTCAACGAGCTTTCCGCTCAGAAGTGCAACATCTCGGTCCGTTGAGCCGTTCGACCTGCGCACGGCTCGCCGCCGATCGCCGACCTCGTCATCCTGCGGCCGACCTCGATGTGGCTGATCAACATGCGCGACAAAATTCGCGGCACCGCCGGGCAGCCGAAGCCGGCGGAGTAAGGGCGCCAAGGGCGCAGATATTCACGGCCGAGGCGCCTACGTGCTCCGCGCGACGCCGACCGTATTGGCCATTCGCGCTCCCCGCATGCCCACCGGTTTCGGTGACCCGGTCGTCGTGTCGCGAGCGGTCTGATGCTCCATCTCGGCATCGATCTCGGCGCCCAGCAAGATGACGATCGCCGAGATCCACAGCCATGTCATGAAGCCGATCACGGCGCCAAGCGATCCGTAAGTCTCGTTGAACTTGCCGAAGCTGGCGGCGTACCACGAGAATAATCCGGAAACCGCGAGCCAGAGCAGGGCGGCAATCGCACTGCCCCAGGTGACCCAACGCCAGCGAGGCATCTCGCGGTCCGGCCCGTAGCGGTAGATGACTGCAAGCGCCAAAGCGAGGATCAGATACATTGCCGGCCACCGTCCGATGCGGAGCAGCAGGTCACTCGTATCCGACAGGCCCACGAAGTTGAGGATCACGGGAACGACAACGATTGAACCGAGCGCGGCGAGGATGAATGCGACACCGCCGATGGTGAAGCCGAGCGACATTGCATTCAGTTTGACAAAGCCGCGGCTGTCTTCTTCGCCGTGGACGATGTTCAACGTGTCGAACAGCGACTTCATTGCCGCGTTCGCGCTCCACAGCGATGTCGCCAGTCCGATTGCAAAGGTCAGCCCGAGGGTCTGCGTGCCGTTGGAAGCCACCCGGGTGAGTTGCTCGCGCGCGACGTCAATGGCCCCGCCCGGCAAAAATCCGGCGAGTTGGTCGAGGTGCTGGGCGATCGCCGCCGGGTCCGCGAAAAGCCCATACATCGCGACCAACGCTGCAATGGCGGGAAAGATGGCGAGTATGCTGTAGTAAGTCATGCCCGCCGCAAGGGCCAGCACGCGATGTTTCGATACGTTCGCGTAAACGCGAAGAAGGATGTCCTTCCATCCCTTTGGCGGAATTTCGGACGGTGTTGCGGCCTGACGTCCACGGACCCCGGTTTCGGCGACCAGGCTGGCAGCCGAAGTGTCGCCGGTGGACTTCTCCCCCGACGGGAAAGGCATTTTCTCTGTCGGGCTGCCGCGATCCCAGAAGAAGGCGACCGCAAGCAGTCCGAGCGCCGCCGCAAAGCTCCAGTCGCTCAGGCCGGCCGTTCGCCCAGCCGCATTCTCGTCATAGGCCATGAACTCCTCCGCAACTTCAATCGCCGCCGGCTCGGAGGAGTTCCTGTCCACTGGCGAATTGCCAATGCGACACGATCACTGAATTTCAGTCGAGCGATCTTTCTGCCGCGATGCAATCCAGCCGACGACCAAGAGCGCGGCGCCGGCCGCGAGCAGCCCCCTTCTTTGATCGACAACCGCCAAAGCTTGTCGGCGATTGGCCGTCGAGGCCATTTTGAGGGCCATGGGGGCGACCGCACGCCGCATGAGGTGGGCAGGCGTGGGGGGAGCCGGCATTGCCGGCGGCTTCGCCTTTAGAATGATCCAGCCGGCGATCAAGGCAACTGCCGCAAGTCCGGCGAAGCTCCCGCCGACGACGCCATAGGCGGTCCAGATGCCGTAGCGCAGCTCGATGAAATAAAAGCCGGCGGCCGTGCCAATGGCCAGCGCAACCGCGAGCAATAGCGTACCGATCGCCAGCAGACCGAAGGCAAGTCCGTAGCGTCCGACGCGAAGTTTGGCCCACGCCGACACTTTCTGCAGATAGCGGCGGATGAGGCCCGTAAAGCTGCCGTCTGTGCTGGAACTGCTGAGCGACATGACAAAATCCTTCGCGACAATCAGCGGCGCCAGCCGGCAGCGAGTATCATCCCGGCGATGAACGCAACGCTCAGCATCGTCAGCGGCTGCGCGCGCGTTATCTCCGCGAGCACGTCGGGAAAGTAGGACGGTCTTGCGGCAATCACGTAGGGATGATCACCCAACCTGGCTCCTGCGTGGGTTTCCGCACGTGAACCCGCGGAAGCGGTCGAAGAGTCACTGTTGGTCATAGGCGTCCCTCTAGACCTGCCTAAGACAACCGGGGGCTACTTCACTTGTTCCATTTGGCTGTCGGCCCGAAGCTCTCCCTGCGCAATCTCTTGATGGCCTCAGCCCACCATCCCGTCCAGCGCCGCCTTGTCGTGCAGCGAGAAGCGCGGGCCGGCGTAGGTGAACGAGCATTGGTGGATCACGATCTGTCCGTTGCTGACGCTGACATGGGAATAGTCCGGCGCCTCGTGCGAGCCGGGTATGTGGCCTTCGGTCACGAGATCGAAGGCCACCTGATGCGCCAGCGCGCGCTGGATGTGGAAGGGGATCCGGTGCCAGAGGCCGGCGATTGGCCGGTGCAGATGGCCCATGAAGAGATAATCCGGCAGGCGCGTCCGCGCGATCACCTCCCATTCCGCTTCGGGATTGGCGAGGCGGATGGTGTCCATGTAGCGCAGCCCGGTGTCGAACGGCGGGTGGTGCTGGAACAACAGCAGCGGCCGGTCTTCCGGGGCAAAGCGCAGTGCCTGCTCGAGGAATTCGAGCCGCGCAGCGCAAAGCAGGCCTTCGTGATTGGGCGCGGCTTCGTTCAGCGTATCCAGCGTCACCACCGTGGCCTCATCGAACACCCGCATGACCTGGACAAAGCCGTTGGCGTCGCGCTTCACGCCGGGGAAGTAGCGCGCGAAAGCCTCGCGGCGGTCGTGATTGCCCATCAGCAGGATGGTCGGCGCATGCAGGCGTGACAGCACGCCGGCGAGGTTTTCATACGCGGCATCCTCGCCCCAATGGGCGAGGTCGCCGGTGATGATGACGAAGGCAATGTCGCGATGATCGCGGTTGATGGCCTCGATCGCCGCCGTGAGCCGCTCGGCGGGGTCGAGGCCGTAGATCTTATGACCGCGCGCGACAAAATGGGTGTCGGTGAGGATGACGAATTTCATCGCACCATGGTCTCCCGGTTCCAGTCCTGATAGTCGGGCGAGCCTTCGACCCGGATCGGGCCGGTGTAGCCGAACTCCACCATGTGGACGGTGACATAGTCCTCGCCGAAGAACACCACGCCGTAGGATTCCGGCAGGTCCGACGCGCTCAGCAGCTTCGTCTCCGAGAACAGCGGATAGCTCGCGTGATTGGTGCCGCGCAGCGACGAGACGGGAACGCCGGCGACCGATCCTGCCAGCGGCAGATGGCAGTGGCCGAAGAAGATGTGACGGATGCGGTTCTTGTAACGCGCCACCAGTTGCCGGAACGCGGCATCGTCGAGCAGGCGGATTTGATCCATCGGGACAAGATGCGTCGGCATCGGGTTGTGATGCATGAACAGCAGGAACGGCCCGTCGTGCTCGCCAAGCCGTGCTTCGAGCCAGCCGAGGCGGTCGCCGCAATAGCGGCCGGCATGGGTTTCCGGAAATGTCGTATCGAGGAACAGGCAGCGCGCCAGCGGCGTGTCGTGCACGCCCTGGACAAAGCCGTTCTCCGCGGCGGGATCGGGAAACACGCTCAAGAAAGCGGCACGGTTATCGTGGTTGCCGATACAAAGCCGCACCGGCATCGGGAAGGCGTCGATGCGCGTCTTCAGCCACGCGTAATCGTCGCGGTCGCCCCAGTCGGAGAGGTCGCCGGTGATCACCATCAGCTCGGCGTCGAGGTGGTCGCGCAGGATATGCGCCAGTGCGCGCTCAAAATTCCTGCGCGGGTCGCGGCCGCCGATGGTCGCGCCCGGCGTGGTCAGGTGGATGTCGCTCATGTGGATGAGTTTCATTGGTGCCTCGCAAAATGCGTGCAGGGCGCGTGATGCGCCCTGCAGAGCCATTGAACGTTGCGGAAACTCAGCGCGCCGCGCCGGTGGTCTTCGGCAGCAGTTTCTGCACGTCGGCCGTCATGTCCGCGAGCACGGCATCCGGCTCCTTCGACCGCGCGCCGGTCACGATCGAGTTGAGGTGATCCTTGATCACGTCGGTGATCTTCAGCCCGTTGTCGCCGGGGAAGGCGTACCATTTGGTCAGCAGCGCGAGCTGGCTGACCGCGGTGTAGTTGTTCGGATTCTTGACGTAGAAGTCCTTGAGGTAGACTTCGTTGGCCACCTTGTTCGGCGGCATGTAGCCGGTGGTCTCGGCCATGATCGCCGCACCCTTCGGCCCGGTCCAGAATTTCACGACTTCCCAGGCGGCGTCGCGCTTCGCTTTATCCTTGGAGAGGATCAGCACGACATTGCCGCCGGCGGGCAGGCGGCCGGCCGGCGACACCACGTCGGGGAAGGTGTGGGTTTTGAGCGCGAACTTGCCGTCGACCATTTGCGTAACCTTGTTGAGGTCAGAGGTCGAGGTGATGTGGAAGCCGGTTTTGCCAGCGGCGAATGCCGCGCGCATCGCGGGCTGGTCGAGATTGGGCATGCCGGCTTCGGTCACGAGGCGCGCGAGCATGCGGATGGCGAACTGTCCTTCCGGTCCGTTGAACGCGACCTTGCTTTCATCCGCGGTCAGCATGGTGCCGCCGCGCGAAAACACCGGCGCCTGCCACAGCCAGTTGCCGGTGATGTCCCAGGCATAGGTGACGCCGTTGACGTCGCCGCCGAGCGCCTTGATCTTCTTGGCGAGTGCGATCAGTTCGTCCCAGGTTTTTGGCAGATTGGCGGGATCGCCGCCGGCCTGCTTCACCAGGTCGAGGTTGACATAGACGATCGGCAGCGAGATCGCGAACGGCAGGGCATAGACCTTGCCGCTGGCGGTGCCGATGTCGAACATCGCCTGGTGAAAGCCCTGCTTGTCGAAGTCTTTTTCCGCGGCGATGTAGTCGTCGAGCTGCGCCGGAATGCTCTTGTCGACCAGCACGCGGATGCGGTTGAGGCCCTGGAAGCTCACATCAGGCATCTGATTGGTGACGGCCTCGCGCAGCACCTTCTGTGTGCCGTCCTCATAGGACTCGTAGGGCGCGCGCATCGTCACCTTGATGTTCGGCTGGATCTTGGCGAACTCTTCCGAGATGCGCTTGTGGGTCTCGGTGAACAATTCCGGATAGGGATACTGCATGACGATTTCGGTCTGCGTCTGCGCCAGCGACGCAGTTGCCACCAGCGACAGCGCGGCTGCCGTGATCAACGATTTCAGCATTTTCAAAAATTCCCCTCTGTTTGAGACGACGCCTTACTTGATTCCGGGCCTTACTTGATTCCGGTGAGTGCAATGCCCTCGACGAAGCGGCGCTGGGCGAGCAGGAAAGCAACCAGCAGTGGCGCGATGATCACCATCGCGGCGGCCATCAACGGCCCATAGTTGGTGCCGGCCTCCGCGTTGCGGAAATGCGCGACCGCCAGCGGCGGGGTGCGCAGATGCTCGCTGTTGAGCACGATCAACGGCCAGAAATAGTCGTTCCAGTGCGCCACCACGGAGAAGATGCCGAAGGCGGTCACCGCGGGGATCGCGGCCGGCAGCATCACGCGCCAGACGATGCCGAACTCGGAAATGCCGTCCATCCGCGCGGCATCGACGAGATCGTCGGGCACGTTGCGGAAGAACTGCCGCATCAGGAAGATGCCGAATACGGAGATGGTGAAGGGCAGCACCAGCGCGGCGTAGCTGTCGAGCACGCCGAGCTTGTGCAGCAAGAGGAACACCGGAATGGCGGTGGCCTGCGGCGGGATCAGGATGCCGAACAGCACCAGCGCGAACAGCGCATTGCGGCCGATGAAGCGCAGTTTTGCCAGCGCATAGGCCGCCGGCAGCGCCACCAGCACCTGCAGGGCAAAGATCGAGACGGTCACGATCACGCCGTTGAGCAGGAAGCGCCACAGATTGGCTTTTGCAAACGCGGTCTGCAGATTGTCCCATAGCGCGAAGTGTCGGGGAATGAGATGCAACTCGCTGGAAAACACCTCCGACGGCGGCTTCGACGCCGTCGAGATCATCCAGACGAACGGCAGGAGCATCACGAGGGCGCCGGCGACCAGCAGGATGTGCCGGATCACCGCCCAGAGCGAAATTTTTCGCTGCACCATCATGCGTATTGCACGCCGCGATCGGCGAGCCTCGATTTGATGAGGGTGAGGAGCAGGATGAAAACGAGGAACACCACGGTGAGCGCCGCGCCGTAGCCGGAGCGGAAGAACTCGAATCCCTCCGTGTACATGGTGTGGATCAAGACCTCCGAGGATTTCGACGGGCCGCCCTTGGTCAGTACATGCACGGTGTCGAACACCTGGAAGGAACGGATGCCCGAGATCACGACCACGAAGGTCGTCACCGGCCGCAGCAGCGGCCAGGTGACGAGACGAAAGCGCGACCAGGCGCTGGAGGCGCCGTCGATCTCGGCGGCCTCGTAGAGCTGTTTCGGGATCGAGACGAGGCCGGCCAGGAACAGCACCATGTTGAAGCCGGCCGCCTGCCAGATGCCGATGGCGCACAGCGCATAGAGCGCGGTGGCGCGGTCCTGCAGCCAGCTCGGGCCGGCGATGCCGATCTCGCGCAGCAGCCCGTTCACCAGGCCGAATTGCGGATGCAGCATGAATTCCCACACCACGGCCATCGCGATCAGGGTTGCCATCACGGGCAGGAAGTAGACGGTGCGGTAGAGGCTGCGGAGACTCCTGCCGCTTTGGATCAGGAGCGCGATGGCAAGCCCCGCGCAGACCGCGCCGGGCACCACAATGCCGACATAGACCAGCGTGTTGCGCAGCGAGGTCCAGAACACCTTGTCGGCAAGCATCTCGTGATAGTTGGCAAGCCCGATCCACGACAGGCTGGGCGCGCCGAGCTGATAGTCGGTGAACGACAGCGCGATCACGGCAGCGAGTGGCCCGAGCAGCATCAACAGCATCAATGTCAGCGCCGGCATCACCAGGGCATAAGGCGTCGTCGACAGGCCGCCGCTGCGCGATGCCGCCCGCTGCCGGGCAGGGGCATGGACGGCGACGCTGTCGAGGGTGGCTGCGCTGTCAGACAATGGCGCGCTCCCTGATCCGCTCGGCCTGCTCGACGGTGACGCCGATCCGCTTGCCCACGGCATCGAACGCGCGCACGGCATCGGCGGCGAAATTGAAGGAGACGTGGCTGCCGATATCAGGCAAACGTCTGACATCGTTGATGCGCGCAACCAGCCGGCCGTCGCTAGCCTTGAGGCCGAGATGCACAAAGGCTTCCGCGCCCATGTTCTCGACATGGATCACCGTGCCCGCGAACGGACCGCTGCCGAGCTCGATCCGCTCCGGGCGGACGCCGACGCGGCAATTACCCGATGCTTCAACGCTGGACAGGCGAAGGATATGGCCGAAAACCTCGATGCGGCCGTCGTCGCGAATGCGGCCCGGCAGCATGTTGATCTTCGGGCTGCCGACGAATTCGGCGACACGGATATCGTGGGGATCATCGTAGATGTCAGCGGGCTTGCCGACCTGCACCAGCTCGCCGCCGATCATCACGGCAAGCCGGCTCGACATGGTCATGGCCTCGGCCTGGTCGTGGGTGACGTAGATGAAGGTAGAGTTCAGGCTGCGATGCAGCTCGGCGAGCTCGGCGCGCATATGCACGCGCAGCTTGGCGTCGAGATTGGACAGCGGCTCGTCGAACAGGAACGCCACCGGCGCGCGCACCATGGCGCGGCCGACCGCGACGCGCTGGCGCTGGCCGCCCGACAATTGCGCCGGCTTGCGCTGCAGCAGGTGGGAGATTTCGAGCTGGCTTGCGACCTTCTCGACATCGGCGCGGATGCGCCGCTCCTCGCGCCGCCGGTTCGGCAACAGCGCGCCGAGCAGCGGCAGGCGCTCGAGGGGGGAGAGGCGGCGCATGCGCAGCGGCACCGCCATGTTGCCGAACGCGGAAAGGTGCGGATAGAGCGCGTAGGACTGGAACACCATCGCGAGATTGCGCGCGCTGGGGCGGATGCCGTCGACGACCGCGCCATCGATGGTCACTTCGCCCGCGCTCTGCGGCTCAAGGCCGGCGATCACCCGCAGCAGGGTCGACTTGCCGCAACCGGAAGGGCCGACCAGCGAGAGGAATTCGCCGTCCTCAATGGCGAGGTCGACGCCCTTCAGCACCTCGGTGGCGTCGAAGGATTTGCGGATGCCGCGGAGCTCGATCTTCGCCATGTTCCCTGCGCCGTGTTTGCCGTCCGCAGGGTTAGGCTCATGGTCTGACAGTCACATAACGTTCAAAGGCAATTCCTATGGTTGATGAAGGAAGGTCCTTCGGCCGTGTTCGGATTTCGGCGCCGGCGGCCGCAACCAGGGAATGTGCAGGGTGGCCTTGACGTGGTCGCGCATGCGCGCAGTCAACGCGGTGTTCGAGACCGGCAGTTTTGCCGCCGCAGCACGCCGGCTAGGGGTTTCGCAGCCATCGGTGGCCCAGTCGGTGCGCGAGCTGGAGGCCGAATACGAGGTGGCGTTGTTCGACCGCCACGGCCACACGCTGATAGCGACGACGCTTTGTCGCAGGCTCTATGCCGCCACCAACAAGGTGCAGTCGATCGAGGCCGAAGCCCTCGCCATCCTGCAGCAGCGCGATGAAGTGTCGGGCGGGGAGCTGCGAATCGGGCTCGGCAACGCCATGCCGGGCATGTCGCTGATCGCCACATTTCGAAAACTGTTCCCGAAGATTCAGATCGGCATCGAGATCGGCAGCTGGTCGGCGATCGTTGCCGCGGTCGTCGACCAGCGCGTCGATGTCGCGGTGCTGCCCGAAGTGCCCGACGACAGCCGTTTCCGCCGCGAAGCCTGCATCGCGCAGCGCGTGGTGGCGATGTGCCACCCGGCGCATCCGCTCGCCGGCCAAGCGCCGGTTTCGGTCGCAAGCCTGATGGAGCATTCGCTGGTGTTCCGCTCGCGCGACTCCTCGGCGCAGCGCGCCGTGGACAAGGCGTTTCGCGTTGCGGGGCTGCGGCCGACGCCGGCGATCGTCGTCAACACACGCGAAGGCATGCTCGAGGCGGTGGCCAACCGGCTCGGCGTCGGCTTTGGCTGGGAGCATGGCTCCAGCCGCGTCGATCGCATCGCCAAGGTGGTGATTGCGGAAATGGAGGCGGAGTCGCCGGAGTATATTTTCTCGCTGGCGGGCCGGCGCGGGCGGCTGGTGGAATTGTTCTTCCACACCCACCGCATGTCGCCCTACGGGGAAGCCATCGGCTTCCCCGCATCGGTGATGGACGAGCGACCTCTCAGCCCTTCGTCATCGTGATGTTGACGCCGCCGATCTCGCCTTTGTCGCTTGACGCGAAGGGAACACGTTTACGGGGCGCAGTGTATCACGATGATATAGTCTCCATTGGCCTTCCGTTGGACGTCAACCCTCGCTTTCTCGCCCGGATTGAGCATCTGGCCGGGTACAAAGGTAATCTCCTTTTCGCTGCCAGGTGCTTGCGCAAGGCTGTCCCGGACAGCGTCTTCTATCTTCGTTATCGAATCAGCATCGAAGTGGCGGGTGCCAGTGTCGATAAGCCACTTCGCTTCCCGTTCGGCCGGAACGGGCTTGTGGCCGTGCTGGTCCGTGACGTCGACCGCGAAGCCGCCGAATTTATACGGCGGCTTGCCCGCACCGCCGTGCCCGTTGTTTCCGTGTTTCCTTTTGAATTTGTCGGCCGTGTCGCTCAGCGCTGCGCCTCTCTTGAACATGAGGTTCATGCTGTCGACCATCCCGCCGGAACTAAACCAACTGCTTGCCATAACAATCTCCAGGCCTCTCAGGCTACGACGACGCCCCACATATCAAAGCTGTCTATGTAGGTCATGCGCTGACCAGTCTTTTCCTGCTTCACACGGAAATAACCTCTGCCGTTCGGATTCCAATAAGTCGTGCCCCAGCTGTTCTTGCAGATCCAGAACTGGTTCTGCGGGTCGGTATCGTCAAAGCCGACGATGCAAACGACGTGGCCACCTATTCTCGGGTTGTTGGCCGCATCGTTCGCAGGCGAATAGGTGTCGGTTTCCCCGCCGGCGAAATCGCGCAAGTCCTTGTACTCGACCATGACAGCGATCACGGGCCCGCCCGGGCCGTCTGGATGCGTACCCGAGATCCACTGCTTCATTTCCCGGTCGTTCCTGAGCCGGACTGTGCTCGCCAGTCTGGTAAAATTCCAGTCGGGACCCTGCAGTTTGCACATGCCGCGAGGGTTTGCGGGGTCATAGGGATTGTTGGCGCGGTCCGTGACCCCCGCCCTCATGCACGCATTCAATGCATCTTCCGGAAACCAGGCAGTGACGTCGCATCCCTTCGGCACGTTGCAGAAGAAGAGCTGCGACTCGGAAAAGGACGGCTCGGGGCCGCCGGCCGGAATGGGCTGGTTCTTCTGGAAACTGTACGAGCCTTCGATTGCGGCAATCACCGCAAAGGCCGTACAGGAATTGCAGTTCCCCTGATCCTTGACGGAGCTGATGTAGTTATTCGCGCCGACATGCCTCAAATCGAAGGCGCGAACCGGAGCTACTGTCCGTCTGCGCCTGTAATGCTTGCGTGATCTGGCGAGCGCGTCCCCGACGAATGCCGGTCCTACGGCTGCGGCCACACCTCCCAAACCAATGGCCTTTCCCAGAATTTCGCGACGTGTGGGCGCGCGCTCTTGATGCTTGTTAAGCCGCGGCTTTTCATCCATGTGATCTTTCCTGCCAAATCGATGCAATATGCCTGCTGTTCTCTCAATTGAGCAACACTAGCCGATCCTTGTGGACAATCAACGGGTCAACTCGAAGGCGTGCCCTGGAAGAACGTCCCCCCCCGGAGCGATACGTCAATGCGTCTCGTTTCGTAATGTGCCCTCGTGACTGCCAGCAAGTTTCATGGCGCGTTCTCCACTGAGGCAAGCCGCGCCTTAATCCGCGAGATATCGTCTTCCGGAAAACGATAGTCGATTTCATTGCTCAATTTGACGGCGGATTCCAAGGCCTCCCACGCTTCCGAAGACCTCTGGGAGGCGGCCAGAATGTCCGACAACGCAAGCTGCGCTTGCGCCACATTGGGCAGAGCGCCGAGGCGGCTTGCCAGCATGATGGAGCGCCTGACATAGGCCTCCGCCGTCCGAAGATCCGGATGATCCGCGGCCAGCTCGAGACTTCCCAGCAACAGCAGCAGTCGAGTCTCAACGCCCTGGAAGCCATACTCCCTGGCATTTTCCAGGGATTTCCTGCAAAGGGCCGCCGCTTCCGGCATCTTGCCGGACGCCTTGTAGGCGACCGCCAGCGCATAGTTGGCGAAAACGGTGCCCACGTTGTGACCGAGCGACTCCGCCTCGCGAACCACTTTCTCCAGCAGGCCGATGGCCTGGGTATGGTGCCCCACCATGGAAAGCGCAGCGCCCAATTGACCTACGATGAGCGGGATGAAGAGGTTGATGGAATATTCGCGGCAAAGCTCCAGTCCCTTGCGAAACTCGACGATCGCTTCATTGGCCCTGCCGGTAGAGCTCTTCAGGATTCCGCCGGCATAGCAGCAGGCAACGGCGTCGTAGGGGCGGCCGGTCTGACCCGCAACGGTCAGCGCCTCGTCAAGCGCTGCGCGCGCCCGACCGCAATCCCCCAGGGAAGCGGCTGCGATGCCGATCATGATCAGGAACAGCACGGAGGTCGTTCCGCCGGTGCCAAACCGGGCAAGCGCATTGCCGCCACGCAACTGGTCGAGCTGCGCGGACAGCAGGTCGGCAGTGGCGCGGTATCTCCCTGCCGCATAGTTGGCCTGTCCGATGATATAGACCGCGAGCAGCTCGAGATCGCGAAACTGCGCCGCCCGCGCCCGATTGAGCGCCGGCTCCGCGATCTCGATGGACTGCATCGGCGTTCCCGCGAAATTCATCGCCTGCGCACGATTGATGACGGCTGCCAGCTCGCGTCTTTCGTCTCCGATCAGAAAGGCCAGTTCCTCGGCCTGGCGAGCATACTCGATCCATGTCGACAGTTGGGAAGTCGCACTGAACGCCAGGCGCGACTGGAGGCGGATGTCGATTCCGACTTCATCGAGCTCTCGATTGCGAGGTTGTCTCGAGATCGCCTCGATGGCGCGCTGGAATTGCTGCGCGGCCTCGCGGAATGCCGAACGTTCAATCGCCCTTATGGCGGCCTTCCCTGCAAACAGCTGCAGCGATTTCCAGTTTTGCGACTCGAAGGCGTGATGCGCCAGCGGGCTTGCGAATTCGTCCAGGCGGCTGGAGAGCACCTGCGTGCACGCCATCAGCGCCTTGTCGTGGAGCTTGCGCCGTTGCTCCCTGACCAGCGCGGAATAGGTCACTTCACGAATGAGATCGTGCGCAAACGTGAACTCGAGCTCGGGCAGCGTTCGGGTACGGTTCAAAAATCCCTGTTGTTCGATTTCGCGGATGGCCTCGGGCAGCTGATCCGCAAGCGTGTCAGCCATGGCGGTCAGGATAGGCATCGTCAGCGGCTGACCAAGCACGGAGGCGAATTGCAGGGCACGCTTCGCGTTCGGCGACAACGCGTCGATGCGCGTGGAAATAATGGCTTGCACGGTGACGGGAATTCCCACGTCTTCCGGCGAAACCGCCAGGGAATAGGCCCCTGCCGAGCCGACCAGCGCGCCACTGTCGATCAGGCTTCTGACCACCTCCTCGATGAAGAGGGGTATGCCGCCGGTCTTCTCGAGCAAGCGCTCCTTCAACCTGACGAGACTCTCGCCTCCGCCAAGCAAGGCGCTAAGCAGTTCGCTCGCGGCCGGGCGATCAAGCGGTGAAAGATCGAAGCGGGTAAATCCGGGGCCGACGTTGACCGTGAGGTTCTTGTAGGTTCGCGTCGTGCCCAAAATCAGCAGTTGATGATTTGGCAGGACATCGCACAACGCATTGATCACGGCGGCGGAATCGCCGTCGATCCATTGCATGTCCTCGAGAAGCAGGACCAATGGCACGCTTTCGGCAGCAGATGATATGATCAACTTGAGGGCATCGATCACATGACGGCGTCGAAAGCCGGGTTCAGCCTCTCGCCACGCGGCGTCCTCAACCGGCAAATCCAGCACGGAACGCAGGGCCGATCGGTAGTGCGAGGTGGGAAGTTCGAGCTGGCCAAGGCTCTGCTCGAGCGCGGCGGCCAACGAATCCGAAGACTCCAGCTCGCTGCAGCCGAGCCAGGAAAGCAGTATGCGCTTGAGGGTGCCATAGGGTGTGGGTTGTCCGGCCGACTGAGCTTCCGCCTCGATGATTGCCCAACCTTCCTTGGCGAGAACAGCTATGAATTCGTGAGCGAGACGGGATTTGCCCGCGCCTGCGTTGCCCGAAATGACGGCCGCTTCACCATGTCCGGCAGCGGCGCGTTGCGCGATCTCGATCAGGCGCCGCATTTCATCGTCACGGCCGACAAAGAGCGACAAGTCCCTTCCAACGCGCGCCAGCCAGCGCGAGATGCTGCGCTGACCCGATATCGAGAACACCGGGACCGGTTGCGTGAAGCCCTTGGGGATGACGGGCGCCCGAGGGATGAAGTCAAAGTAGGGCAGGGCGAGCGTATAGGTTGCGGCTGAAACCAGTACCGTTCCAGGTTCGGCTATCGATTCCAGGCGACTCGACAAGTGAACGGCGGCGCCAGCCGCATCGTAGGAGGGACCAAGCTCGCCGTTGATCAATCGCAACAGCACCTCGCCTGAATGCACGCCGGCGCGCGCCTGCATCTTCCGATGCGCGAGATGCTCGACCGACCTGACGATTTCCAGCGCGGCAAGACATGCATTTACCGGATGATAGTCATCCGCCTTGGGTGCGCCGAAGAAGGCTAGAATTCCGTCGCCTTGCTCCCGGCAAACGGTGCCTCCATAGCGATGGACCGCCGCTCGCATGATGTCGATCGCCGGCCCAAGTTCGTCGAATGCATCTTCGGGGTCGAGGCCATCGACAATCGAAGTCGAGCCGACAATATCGGCAAAAAGGATCGACACCAGCTTGCGCTCAGCGTCCGAAGCGTTTCCCGCCGTTTGAACGGCTCGACCTGACCGCGAAATAATGGCCCCGCAGCGGTGGCAGAAATTACTTTCGGCTAAATTGCCTTGCCCGCATTGGGCGCATACGCTCGACGACACGTGCAGCCCGCAAAATTCAATACCGGTAGGAGCCACTATAGCTGTGCCGGAAAGGAACGCCAGCCTGGAATCCCAGTGCGGTGGTTGAGCCCTGACCGCCGAGGGCTGGTTGCGATATGCGAGATGAGCCGAGAGGAAGATGCTCAATCAAGGGCACGGGCATCTTCAACCGACTCGGCGTCGGCTTTGGCTGGGAGCATGGCTCCAGCCGCGTCGATCGCATCGCCAAGGTTCGTGATATCGGAAACGGAAGCGGAGCCGGAGTATATTTTCTCGCTGGCCGGCCGGCGGGCGGCTGGTGGAATTGTTCTTCCACACCCACCGCATGTCGCCCTATGGGGAAGCCATCGGCTTCCCCGCGCCGGCAATCGAAGAGAAAGGCCTCAGCCCTTCGTCATCGTGATGCTGACGCCGCGGATCTCGCCCTTGGACTCGATCTGCACGACCTGCTTGGTGCCGTTGGTGCGCAGGTTCAGCGTGGCGGCAAAGCCGGAAGCCTCGACGAACACGTTGATGACGCCGCCGCCGGCGGTGCCCTGCAGATTGCCGAAGATGTTGCGGCTCTTCTCGCTCCAGTTGCCGGAGATGCGGTCGCCCTGGCTGGTGACGTCGCTCGTCAGGTCGAACTTGTAGCTGTCGCTGGCGCAGTGCAGCGCCTGCTTCAGGCCCATGCCGGAGGCTGCGACCTTGTAGTCGGCCTTGCAGCGGATGTGCTCGGTGGTGCCGTTGGACAGCGTGACCGAGCCGTTGCCCGACCATGAACCGTCAAAGCCGGCGAACGGCCCGCTCGCCTGGGTGTTGCCGACGGAAACCGAGAGCAACAGCGCGGCGCCAACGCCGGCCGCCGTGAAAGCCCGACCGACCAGGCTGGAAGCAAACAAATTCATGGTGAGTTTTCCCATCTTGATAGACACCTCTAGATAGGAGGTGTCTCGCCACATCGAACACTTAGTGTCGTCCCGAAAGGCGAGGTTCAAATGACGGTGAGCCGCCCGGCCGGCGGTTCCCGCGTTGTTCATTTACGGTCGAGGTGGCGGTCCTGCAACCGACTTTTGCCAACCCGGCTTCGGCGAGAATACGCGCAATATTTCAACCGGTTATAATGAGTGAACGGTTGCCGTTAATTTAGCCGCATTTACCATGCTTGTGCTGGCCTTACAGCCGCGATACGCGGCGCCCGCCACCTAACAAGTCCGTGCCGGCCACCGAACTCGGGGCGTATGCGGATTTCCTGCCGTCGAAATGAAGGATCACATGCGCAAGTTTGTCCTGGCCCTCGCTTTGTTGTCGTCCACCTCGGCGGCCTTCGCCCAGCAGCAGCAGACAATACCGGGCCGCCCCGGCACGGCGGAGGAGCAGGCGGCCTGCAACCGCGATGTCCAGCGCCACTGCCGCAGCCTCATCGATCAGGGTGACTTCGTGATCCTCGCCTGCCTGAAGGAGAATCGCACCAAGATTTCGGCGGCCTGCGACAAGGTGCTCAAGAACCACGGCCAGTAAGCGCCGATCAGCCTTCCGCCGGGCCGGCGGAACCTCCATCATCGGTTGTCTGAAGGGCGCGGGCGGTATGGACCCGGGCCCCGCGAAAGCATTGGTTTTGCCCGCATATTCCCTTATATGGGGCGTCCCGCGCACCCCGCGCGCAAAACCAGTGACGATGTAGTGCAATGAGCAAAGCCGGCGAGCTGCGGTCGGGCAAGACGCACCGCGACGAGAATTTTCCGGTTGCCTCGTGGATCATCCATCCGCGGCACCGCGCGCTGATCCTTGCCTTCTATAATTTCGTCCGCACCGCCGACGACATCGCCGATCATGCGGAACTGCCCGCCGAGGAGAAGCTGCGCTATCTCGATCTGCTCGAGGCGGAACTGCTGGGTAAGGGCGACACCCAAGCCGAAGCCGTGCGGCTGCGCACGGCGCTTGCCGAGCGCGGCATGCCGCCGCGCCATGCGCTGGACCTGCTCACCGCCTTCCGCATGGACGTGACAAAACTGCGTTACGAGAACTGGGACGAGGTGATCCATTATTGCCGCTATTCGGCGATGCCGGTCGGCCGCTTCGTGCTCGACGTCCACGGCGAGAGCGCCTCGACCTGGCCCGCGTCGGACGCGCTGTGCGCGGGGTTGCAGGTCAACAACCATTTGCAGGACTGCGGCAAGGATTTTCGCGATCTCAACCGCGTCTATCTGCCGCGCGATGCGCTGGCCGCCGCGGGCGCCTCCGTTGAGGAATTGGGCGCTGCAAAGTCGTCGCCGCAGATGCTGCAATGTCTGCATGCGCTCGCCGTGAAAACGGAGGCGCTGCTCAATGAGGGCAGGGCGCTGGCACCGCAGGTCAGGGATTTCCGGCTCGGGCTCGAAGTCTCCGTCATCCAGGCCTTTGCCGACAAGATCGTGGCGATGCTGAAAGTGCGCGACCCCCTGAGCGAGCGCGTGCATCTCTCTCCGCTCGAATTGCTGGCCTTCAGCTTCGGCGGCATGGCCGGCGAAATCGCGCGCCGCGCGGTCGGCCGCGGCGCGCCATCCAAGACGGCGGCCGGCGCATGAGCGGGGAAGCTGCAAACGCCAATTACGGTTCGACGGCCTCCGGCAGCTCGTTCTATGCGGCGATGCGGATCCTGCCGCCGGCGCAGCGCGAGGCGATGTTCCAGATCTACAGTTTTTGCCGCCAGGTCGACGACATCGCCGACTCCGACGGCCCGCGCGCAGAACGCCTCGCCGCGCTCCAGCAATGGCGCGACGATATCGACGCGCTCTATCAGGGCATGCCGCCGGCGCGGCTGAAGGACTACGCGGCCTCGGTGCAGAGGTTCGGCCTGCGGCGCGAGGATTTCCTGGCCATCGTCGATGGCATGGAAATGGACGTGCCGGCCGACATCCGCGCGCCTGACATGGCGACCCTTGATCTCTATTGCGACCGCGTCGCCTCGGCCGTCGGGCGGCTGTCGGTGCGGGTGTTCGGCATGGGCGAGGAGGATGGCATTGCGCTTGCGCACCATCTCGGCCGCGCGCTGCAGCTCACCAATATCCTGCGCGACATCGACGAGGATGCCGGCCTCGGCCGGCTCTACCTGCCGCGCGAAAGCCTCTTCCTTGCCGGCATCACCAGCGACGATCCGCAAAAGGTCACCGCCGACAAGGCGCTGCCGAAGGTGTGCGCACCGCTGGCGCAGCGCGCGGCGATGCACTTTGCAAAAGCCGACGAGATCATGGCGCGCTGCCGGCGGCGTGTGGTCCGCGCGCCCCGCATCATGTCGAAATACTATCGCGCGATTCTCGACCTGTTGCTGGCGCGGGGGTTTGCGCCGCCGCGCGAACCGGTGCGTGTGACCAAACTCACGAAGCTCGCCATTCTGTTCCGCTACGCTCTCATCTGATGCCCAAGACTGTCCACATCATCGGCGCCGGGATTTCCGGTCTTTCCGCCGCCGTGCGGCTGAGCAACGCCGGTTGCCAGGTGCACGTCCATGAAGCCACGCAGCAGGCCGGCGGCCGCTGCCGCTCCTATTTCGACGCCGCAACCAATCTCACCATCGACAATGGCAATCATCTCGTGCTGTCGGGCAACCATCATGTGCGCGACTACGCTCGCGCGATCGGCACCGAAGCAGGGCTCGTAGGACCGGCGAGCGCGCAGTTTCCGTTCGTCGACGTCTCGACCGGCCAGCGCTGGCTGCTCGATCTCGGCGACAGCCGCCTGCCGACCTGGGTATTCGACGAGGCCCGCCGCGTGCCCGACACCGGCCTGCTCGACTATCTGAAGCTCGCCCCGATCGTGTGGGCCGGCGCAGGAAAACTCGTCGGCGACACCATTCCCTGCGAGGGCACGCTGTATGAGCGGCTGGTGCAGCCGCTGCTGCTCGCCGCGCTCAATTGCGATCCGCCGGAAGGCTCGGCGGGCCTTGCCGGCGCCATTGTGCGGGAAACGCTGCTCGCGGGCGGGCAGGCCTGCCGTCCGCTGATCGCGCGCGATGGACTCAGCTCCGTGCTGATCGAACCGGCGGTGAAGCTGCTCGAGGGACGGGGCGCCAGCGTGCGGCTGAGCCACGAGCTGCGCGCGCTTTCGACCACGGGCGATCGCGTCAACGCGCTCGATTTCGGCGACGACAGAACCGCGCTTGCGCCCGGCGATGCCGTCATCCTCGCGGTGCCGCCGCGGCCGGCCGCTAGCCTGCTGCCTGGCCTGAAAGGGCCGACCAAATTCCGCGCCATCGTCAACGCGCATTTCCGCATCGATCCGCCCAAGGGCGCCGCACCGATCCTCGGCGTGGTCGGTGGCCTCGTGGAATGGCTGTTCGCCTTCCCGCAGCGGCTCTCCGTCACCATCAGCAACGGCGACCGGCTCGTCGACATGCCGCGCGAAGAGCTGGCGCAGGCGATCTGGCGCGATGTCTGCAAAGCAGGCGGCGTCTCCGGCGAATTGCCGCCCTGGCAGATCGTGCGCGAGCGCCGCGCCACATTCGAGGCGACCCCGGAGCAGAATGCGCTGCGGCCGGGGCCCGTCACCGCCTACAAAAACCTGTTCCTTGCCGGGGACTGGACTGCTACGGGTTTGCCGGCAACCATCGAGGGGTCGGTGCGGTCGGGCGACCGCGCCGCCGATCTGGTGCTCGGAAGGGCAAACGCCTGATCCTTACAATCCGCGCTGTTTCCGCACGAATACAGGGCAAGTCAGTGAATATGCATTCCATGAATCCCACAGCCACCGTCGATTCCGCCGCGCTGGAAAACAGCATTGCCTCCGCCACCGAGGCGCTGCTCGGCTATCGCCAGGCGGACGGCCACTGGGTGTTCGAGCTGGAGGCGGATGCCACCATTCCCGCCGAATACATCCTGCTGCGCCATTATCTCGCCGAGCCCGTCGATGCGGAGCTCGAAGCCAAGCTCGGCAATTATCTGCGCCGCACCCAGGGCGCGCACGGCGGCTGGCCGCTGGTGCATGACGGCCCGTTCGATATGAGCGCCAGCGTGAAATCCTATTTCGCGCTGAAGATGATCGGCGATGCCGTGGACGCGCCGCACATGGTGAAGGCGCGCGACGCGATCCGCGCGCGCGGCGGAGCGGCCGGCAGCAACGTGTTCACCCGCTTCCTGCTTGCGCTCTATGGCGTGGTGAGCTGGCGCGCGGTGCCGGTGCTGCCAATCGAGATCATGCTGTTGCCGATGTGGTCGCCGTTCCACCTCAACAAGATCTCCTACTGGGCGCGCACCACCATCGTGCCGCTGATGGTGCTGGCCGCGCTGAAGCCGCGCGCCAGGAATCCGAAGGGCATCGGCGTCGACGAATTGTTCTTGCAGGATCCCAAGCGCGTCGGCATGACGCCCAAGGCGCCTCACCAGAGCTGGGGCTGGTTCCTGCTGTTCCGCTCGCTCGACGCCATCCTGCGCGTGCTCGAGCCGCTATTCCCGAAGAAGCTGCGCCAGCGCGCCATCGATAGCGCGCTCGCCTTCACCGAAGAGCGGCTGAACGGCGAAGACGGCATGGGCGCGATCTATCCGCCGATGGCCAACATCGTGATGATGTACGACGCGCTCGGAAAGGATGAGAATTTTCCGCCGCGCGCGATTACGCGGCGCGGCCTCGACAAGCTGCTCGTCGTCAGCGAGCACGAAGCCTACTGCCAGCCCTGCGTCTCGCCCATTTGGGACACCGCGCTGACCTGCCACGCGCTGCAGGAGGTTGGCGGCGCCGAGGCGATCGCCAAGGCAAAGCAGGGCCTCGACTGGCTGAAGCCGCGCCAGGTGCTCGACCTCAAGGGCGACTGGGCCGCAAAGGCCCCCAACGTCAGACCCGGCGGCTGGGCGTTCCAGTACAACAATGCGCACTATCCCGATCTCGACGACACCGCCGTAGTGGTCATGGCGATGGACCGCGTCCAGCGCAGCGCCGGCAGCCATGAATATGACGCTGCGATCGCCCGTGGCCGCGAATGGATCGAGGGCCTGCAGAGCCGCGACGGCGGCTGGGCGGCCTTCGACGTCAACAACCTCGAATACTACTTGAACAACATCCCGTTCTCCGACCATGGCGCGCTGCTGGACCCGCCGACCGAGGACGTCACCGCGCGCTGCATCTCGATGCTGGCCCAGCTCGGCGAGACCGCCAAAAGTAGCAAGGCCGTGGCCGATGGAATCGCTTATCTGCGCCGCACCCAGCTGCCGGAGGGCTCCTGGTACGGCCGCTGGGGCCTGAACTACATCTACGGCACCTGGTCGGTGCTGTGTGCGCTAAATGTCGCAGGGGTAGACCACGACGACCCCATGGTCCGGAAGGCCGTGGATTGGCTAGTCTCTGTGCAAAATCGGGACGGCGGCTGGGGCGAGGATGCCGTCAGCTACCGCCTCGATTACAGGGGGTACGAGCTCGCGCCGTCGACGTCGTCGCAAACGGCATGGGCTTTGCTTGGATTGATGGCGGCCGGTCAAGTCGGGCATCCGGCGGTCGTGAAGGGGGTGGAGTACCTAAAAAGCACACAAACGGAAAAAGGGCTGTGGGACGAGCCGCGCCACACGGCAACGGGTTTTCCGCGGGTGTTTTATTTGCGATATCACGGCTACTCGAAGTTCTTTCCGCTCTGGGCGCTGGCGCGGTACCGGAACTTGAGCAGCACTAACAGCAGGACGGTAGGGGTCGGGATGTGAGCTTAGAGGCGGGGGCCGCCGTAACCGAAAATCAGTCGATTGGGGAAAGTTCGATTGATCCGCGGCCGGTGTTGATTGTGACGGGATTGGCGCAGGAGGCCCGCATTGCGGCGGGGCCCGGCATGAT
>Ga0081539_10001542_pt1 | contig 38504 bp, 33 predicted proteins | sample TabmetS4T2R2_FD_71023 | JGI IMG/M metagenome (GOLD analysis project Ga0081539, IMG submission 71023) | Tabebuia heterophylla rhizosphere microbial communities from the University of Puerto Rico - S4T2R2 | ecosystem: Host-associated > Plants > Roots > Rhizosphere ... | reverse complement strand
CCTGGCCGCTGATCTCGTCAGCCGGCCGCTGCGGGTGATGCTTCGGTTTCGTCGGTCGTTTCGTCGTCGGCGGTGGCCGCCGCGACCTCTGCGGCGAGGGCCTCGATCGCAGGCGCCGAGCTGTCGTCGGCGTGGGGCAGTTTCGGATGGTCGGGGTGGGCGGCGAGCCAGTCTTCGACGAGCTTCTCGACGACGCGCGTCCGGCGAAGGGTGGTCTGGATGAAGTTCCGACCCCGCTCCGACTCGTAGTAACGCACGAGCTTCTGGTCGCGGGCGTAGCGCTCCCGGCCCCGCTGGACCTCGGCCTCGATGTCTGCCTCGGGGACCTCGATCCCCTCTTCGGTGGCGATCTTCGAGAGGACGAGCAGGACCTTGACTCGGTGCTCCGACCGCGGTCGGAAGTCCGCGTGGAGGTCCTCCGCGGACTTCTCGACGACCTTCAGGTACGCCTCCTCGGTGATCCCCTGTCGCGCGAGTGAGGCCCGGAACTCGTCGTGCATCACCTCGACCTCCTGGTCGACGAGCACATCCGGCAACTCGAGGGTGGCGTTGGCGACCGCGTATTCGATGATCTTGTCGGCGAACTCGTGGCGGGCCTTGTCCAGGGCGTTGCGACCGAGACGCTCGCGGATCTCGTCCCTGAGCGCGGCCATGTCCGCGTAGTCGCCCATCGACTGGGCGAAGGCGTCATCGGCGGTGGGCAGGATCTTCTCCCGGAGCTCGCGCAGCGTGGCGCTGAAGTGGACGAGCTTGCCGGCCATGTCCTCGGCCGGGTAGTCGTCCGGAAAGGTCACGTCGAATTCCTTCGAGCCACCGACCTGCAGGCCTTCGATGTTGTCCTCGAAGCCGGGCACGAACCGGCCGTCACCCAGGATGAGCGGCATGCGCTCACTGGATCCGCCCTCGAAGGGCTGGCCGTCGCGGGTGCCCTCGAAGGCGACGACCGCGTAGTCGCCTTGCTTGGCGCCGCGGTCTTCGACCGGCGAGAGCGTCGCGTTCTGGTCGCGCAGCTCCTCGATGACCTGGTCGACCTTGGCGTCGTCGATCGTCTCGATCTCGGGCTTGAAATTGAAGTTCTTGTAATCGCCGAGCTTCACGTCCGGCCGAACGGGCACTGTCGCCGTGAAGCGCACGGGTTTGCCCTCCTCGGCCTGCTCGACGTTCACGTCGGCGTTGGCGAGGGGCAGGATCTCCTTGTCGAGCAGGGCCTTGCGATAGGCATCCTGGACGAGATGCTCGACAGCCTCATCGAGGACGACGCCCGGTCCGAGGACCCGCTCCAGCATGTTGCGCGGCGCCTTGCCCGGCCGGAAGCCGGGGACGCGGGTGCGGCGGCTGAGGCGACGCACGGCGTCGTCAACCGCGCGGCTGAGCTGTTCGGGGGGAAGTTCGACCTCGAGCTTGATCGAGCTCTTGGCGACGGGTGTCGCGGTGACGTTCATCGGAGGTTGAAGTATAGGTCGGGCCGTTGGGCGAGGCGGCGGCTTTGACTTTGGACCCTCCACCCGCCTTGCCCATGCACGCCATACGTGCCAAACGACCGAGAGCTCGAGTCAATTGACGCGGTGCGCAGCCGCACTGCACATCCGGCGTGCGAATCGCGCCTCTCGGCGGTCACCTTGCACGCCCGACGCCCACTCCGACCTGACTTCGGTCTCCGATCACGGAGTACCGGTCGTTTGGCTCGCCACGCGTGCACTGGGTCGCCGCGGTCGGGCAGCGCGGTCCGTGCGGTCGGGCAGCGCTGCCCCGCAGTCCAGGGTGCGGCGGCGCGGACAAAAGGCAGACGGCCCGAGGCGGTGGTAGGCGAGGTCGGGGTCGAACCGACACGCCGCTCACGCGGCACCGGCTCCTAAGGCCGGCGCGTCTGCCATTCCGCCACTCGCCCGCGCGGAAGTCTCGCACAATCTCGACGCGAGTCCTGGTCGTGAATGGCTCAGCCGGGAGTCGCGCTCGGGTCAGTTCGGCGGAGGAGGATGCCGAGGTAGTGCTTCCACGGGCCGACCGCGTCGTCGCGGGTCGCGCTGAGCGCGGCAAACGTCTGCGAGATGTGGTCGAGATCGTGGACCGCCCACGTGGCGAGGAGCTGACGCATCGTCACCTCGCCAAGGCTGGGGTGCCGGCCCACCCGATCGAGATCGTCATCGGCGACGAGCTCTCGAAGCCTGGCCAGGTTCGCCATCCGCAGTTCCGTGAAGCGGTCGAGCAAGGCATGGAGCGCGACGCCCGTATCGCGGTCGGCGTGGGCGAAACGGTCGAACGGCTCGAAGGGTCGCTCCCGGCCGTGCTCCATGATGATCTCCGCCCTCGGGATCCAGTCGTCGATCTCGGCCGAGATGAGGTGGCCGACGACGTCGCGCGGCTGCCAGCCGTCCGGCGTGTCGCGACCATCGAGCCACGACTCGGGCAGCCCGCCGAGCAGGTCTTGTAGAACACGCGGCGTCCTTTCGAGGAGGGCGGTCGTGTCGGCGAGGAAATCGGATGTCACGTGGGGATCCTCCCCGCAGGGTCCGGAACGGTTCCGCGTCTCATGCCCGTTGTGCGGAGATCCCGCCCTCCGCTAGGCGCCGGAGCCGCCAAGCAAGACGCAGGTGCGTAATGCCAAAGATGATCGCCCAGAGCGCGACCAACCACACGAGCGTGAGAATCCCGGCCGCCGGAAACAGGACCACGTAGGCGCCAAAAAGGATTGCGAGCACTCCGCCGATCGCCATCCACAGCTCGCCTTCGATCTCTCGGCGAAGCGCGACGGCGGCGGCGAGCTGCAGCACGCCAATGGCGATCGACCAGAAGCCGACGAGCAAGACGATCGTCAGGGCCGTCCAGCCTGGGAGGAGGAAGGCCCCGATCGCAGCGGCAATACCGAGAAGCCCCATGACAGCAACCGACCAGGCGTGGCGTCGCGCCCCGGGTTCACCGCGGGCGAGCGACGCGAGCAACGAGACCCCATCGATCAGCGCGTACGCTCCGAAGAGGGCAACGAGGACAACCACGGTCATCCCGGGCCAGTACAAGGCAGCGAACGCGAAGGCAATGGCCGCCATCCCCCGGATCGCGATCAGCCACCAGTTTCGAGCCAGCAATGCGAGCACGACACCCTCCCGCAAGCGCCCGCGCCTCGGAGCGGGATTCTCAGCGCGTCGCTCGCCATCGTCAACGGGTCCCGCAGATCGACCAAAGAGCCTCGTGCCACGGCTGGTCGGATCCGATGTTCAGGAGTGGCGGCCGTCACTCCCCGGGCTCTTCGGTGGCGCCCCGCGTGTGTTGCTGGTCGCCGTGCCGCTCTCGCCACCTCCCCTAGTCCGGATCCGCTCGAGCGCGTCCTGGAACGAGCCGCTCTCCGGGTTGAAGAGTTCCTCGACGAAGCGTCGTGCGGCGCGCTGGGTGACGGGCTTTGCGACCTGCGAGAGGAGCAGCGCCGCAACCGCGCCGAGGTCACGGTTCTGACGCTCCTCGCGATGCTCGTCGAGATAGCGAGCGAACTCGCGCTCGATCGTGCCCCGTACCTTCTCGCCGTCGCTGCCGAGCTTCTTCAGCTCGCGATCGACCTCCTTCGGGAGCATCGACCTGGGCATGTCGGCGTCCGGGCCCTGGATCGCACGCCGGACACGGCGGAACGCTCGACGGGGACCACCTGCCACGAGGAAGGCTGCCCCGGCCGCCAGCCCGGCCGTCTTTGCAGGCTCGCGGCGGACCTTCGCCGGAATGTCCACGGCGGACCGGCCCGCTGCTTCGAGCCGGGTGACCTCGTCCTCGAGCTCGCCGCGGGCTGCTAGGACCCGCGCCCGAGCGGCATCCGTCGACGCACCCACTCGATCGTCTCCTTTGTCGTCTCGATCGTCGTTTCCGGCCAGAACCGTTTCATGAATTCCTCTCCGTCGACGCCCTGACGCGCGGCCCGGAGGCCCATGAGCGCCGGCCACAGGATGAGTGCGACGGTGACCCCGATCGCGGCACCGACCCGCGGCCCGAGTGCGATCGCGGTCAGCGCGCCGATGAGGGCCCCGACAATCGCCCCGCCGATCGTGCCCAGGATCGCCGCCATGGCACCGCCACGGACACCAGAGATCAAGCCGAGCACGGCGCCGATGACGGCGAGTGAGCCGGCCGCCACCGCGAGCGGCCGATTTTCGGCGGCGATGTTGCCGGCCACCTGGTCGCCGACCGCCGTCCAGGCCCGATTCGTCAGGTCGAGGCCGAGCACGACGCCGACGACGACCCCTACGACGACCGCAACCAGGAATGCGCCACCGATACCCCGAGCGCTCGTCACGACCAGCAGCACGCACACCAGGCCTACGTCGATCAGGAGCAGGGAGCCATGAAGGACGCCCCAACCGATCGAGCCGAATAGCGCCTCGCCGATGAACAGGGCAAGACCGATCGGGAGCAGGAGGCCGGCCAGGAGCAGGACCGCAAAGGCGATGCCCGCCAGAACTGCGATCCGTTTGACTTCGTCGAGGACGTCGCCGATCTCCGCCTTCGCAAGGTCGACGTGGGCCGAGACGAGGCCCTTCGCGGCGTCTCGGGTGGCGAACAGCTGCTCGCGCAGACCGGGCGCCTCGCCGTTGCCGGCGGCTGTGCTCGTCTTCCCGTCCGGGGCGGCCTTGGCCGATTCAGAGGCACCCCCTGATGAGGCTTGGCCGAGTGGTGGATCGGCCGGCGAACGCAGCTCAGCGGGAATGCGCGATGCGTCCAGGGAGGAACTCCGATCGGGCACTGGGGGTTCGGAAAGTGGGCCGATCATACCAGCGGGATGCTGCGCTTCCCCCGCGCCCGGGTCGTCGGACCTGGGCGGCTTGTCGAGCTGCCAACCGCCAGACGACGCGCGGGACCGGACCCGCTTCACGCTGCGTGGCGAAACGCCCGATAGCCGAGGTGCTCGGCCGCATCAAAGAATCCATACGTTCGGCGGAAGGCGGGGTCGAGGGGCGTGACCGGCCGCCGCGTCACCGTTCGCCAGAGCTCGCGCTCGATTTCGGCGATCCGCTCGGCAAGTTCGGCAGGGCCACGCGGCGCCGGGATGTCCGCGTAGCTCGGCCGACCGCCCGGGTAGCGGACCGCTTCGGTCGGTGTGGTCGGAATCCAGGCCAGGACGACGCGGGCGTGCGCGAGCGCTGCGAGGTGCCATGGCTCGACGCGGGTGATCGGGGCGGGCCGGACGATCCCGTCGGCGAGCCGTCGCTCGATCGAATCCTCGACGGCAGCCGCACGGCGCTCTGCCTCTGTCCTGGCTGGAGGGACGCGCAACTCGGCGACCTGCATGAGTAGGTAGCGCAGTTCGGCGAGGTCGGCGGCGTCCGACCGCAGCCAGCCGTGAAACCCGGTCTGGACATTCTCGAAATGCGGGAGGGTCATGTCCTCGAGGTACGCCGCGCCCTCGTCGGGCAGCACGCCATGACCGACCACCATGTCCAGCAGCTCGCGTGTCCGCCGAACGAGGTCGAGCAGCCGATCGAACTGGGCGAAGCCACTCCCGTCGAGGTCCGCCATCTTCCCTTTCGACTCGTGCCGAGCGTGTCGCCTCGGAGCGACGACCCGACGATCACCGTCGAATTGGACCGCTCCGCCCGTGCGAAGGTCGTTCGCGCGTTCGCCCGATGGTACCGGCCCCCGATCGGCGCGGCACGTTCCCACGCGACGCCTGCCTGCCAGTCGCATCGCAGGAGCATTGCCCGACGATGCAAACGGACCCGAGCGCGCCCTGTGCCGGCCGGCGCGCGCTACGCTCCAAGCCGTGAGCCTTCGAACGGCCATCAGCGCCGAAATCCTGAGCATCGGCACCGAGCTGACGGTCGGCGACACCCGCGACACGAACGCTGGCGAGATTGCCGGCTGGCTCTCGGAGCGTGGCGTGACGATCACCCGGCTTGTCGCGCTGCCCGACGACCTCGAGAGCGTCCGAACGGCTTTCGCGGAGGGGCTCTTGCGCGCCGATCTCGTCGTCTCGACCGGTGGTCTCGGACCAACGCCTGACGACCTGACACGCGAGGCAATCGCCGCTCTTTGTGGTGAGACCGTCGCGGTTGACGAGGGCCTCGAGGCGTGGCTCCGCGAACTTTGGGCCCGCCGCAACCTGCCGTTCATTGAGGCGAACCTCAAGCAGGCGTGGTTGATCCCGTCGGCGTCGGCGATACCCAACGACAACGGCACGGCGCCCGGCTGGTGGGTGGAGCGGCCGGATGGCCGGCTTATCGTCGCGCTGCCGGGGCCGCCGCGCGAGATGCGGCCGATGTGGCAAGCGTCCGTCCTGCCCCGCCTCCTCGAGAGGGGTCTCGGCCGCGAGCTCGAAGTCCGCACCTTGCGCACGAGCGGGATCGGCGAATCGATGGTCGTCGACCGGCTCGGTCCGGACGTCATGGAGCTGACGAACCCCGTCGTGACGACGTATGCCCGTCAGGAGGCGGTCGACGTCCGGATCGCCGCCACGCCGGAGACGAACCGCGCCGGCGGAGACGGCCGACGTGGGGGCCTGACGGCGATCGAGATCGCCGACGAAGTCGAGACGATCATCCTCGCCCGAATTGGTGAGCACGTCTGGGGGCGCGGCCAGGCGACGTGGGCCGAGGCCCTGGACGACATCCTCGCACGCTGCGGTTGGCGGCTCGCGACCAGCGAGTCAGGGACACGGGGTGCGCTGGCGGCTCTCCTCGCCGAGTGCAACGCATTGGCGCGAGCGACCGTCATCAGCGGCGACGCGACGGCTTACCGCCGCAAGGCCCAACAGGCGGCCGAATCGACCGCGCGAGATGGCGGCGCCGACGTCGGGCTGGCGCTCGTCGCCCGCCTGCGTGGCGACGACACGGCAGTGACGGTGGCCGTAACGACCCCGCTCGGAACGCATCGGGAGCGACGAGTCGTCTTCCTTGGCGGACAGCAGGGCCGCCAGCGTGCCGCCGTCGCGGCAGCCGCCATACTTCACGCGACACTCGTGCGCCAGACGAAGGAGCAGCGATGACCCCGATCACGGCAGCCGACCTGACGGGTGTTTCGCTCTTCGAGGGTCTGCCCGCCGACGAGCTCGAACCACTAGCCGCGGACTCGACCCGACACAGGCTGACCGATGGCGAGGTCCTCTTCGAGCGCCACCAACCGGCGCAGAGCCTCTATGTCGTCGTTCGCGGTGGCCTCGTTCTGCGGGCCGAAGATCGTGGCCGCGCCGTCATCGTCGATACCCTGCGACCCGGCGACGTCGTTGGCTGGGCGGCGATGCGCGAAGCAGCGGTCACGCTCTCGACTGCGCGGGCCGTGGGATCGACCGAGGTGATCGCCATCCCGGTCGACAACATCGTCGCCCTCGCCGCTGGCGGCTCACGCGAATCGCAGCTCCTCGTGCGGCGGATCGTGGGGTTGGCTGCTCAGCACCTCGAGGCGAGCTGGAAACAGCTTCTCCAAGTCGGTCGTGAGGGCGTGATCACCGCCGGATAGGCACGGATTGCCCGCGCTGCAGACGCCTCTAGCGGTGGGACGCCTGGACGAGGTTGTCACGGTCGAGGATGACGATCGCGTCCCGGTCGAGCCGGATGAGGCCGTCGTCCACGAACAGCCCGAGCAGCTTGTTCACGCTTTGCCGGGTGCAACCGACCATCGCGGCGAGATCGCTCTGGGTGAGCGGCGCGTCAAGCCTCACGGATCCGTCGGCCTGAGGGTTGCCCTGCTCATCGGCCAGGCGCACGAGCCGCGCCGCGAGGCGGCCCGCGATGTCGAGGAAATGGAGCTCTTCGACATGGAGCGTGAGGCGGCGGAGCTCGCGCGCCAGGGACGCGAGGAGCGCGTCCCGGATCACCGGCTCCGTCGCGATCAGCTCGCGGAACCGCTGCCGCGGCAGGACCAGCGTCTCGGTCGGTTCGAGAGCCGCCGCAGTCGCCGAGCGTGGCGCGCCGTCCAGGAGCGCCAGCTCGCCGAAGAAGTCGCCCGGTCGGAGAGTCGCGAGGATAGCCTCGTCACCGGTTTCGGACGGCAACGTAATCTTGACCGCGCCCGAGGCGACGATGAACAGTGCGTCGCCGGGATCGCCGAGATGGAAGATCACTTCGCCGCGCCGGAAGCGGCGGGTCCGCAGACCGCGGGCGATGCTCTCGAGGGCGTCGCCGTCCAGACCCCGGAACAGCGGCATGGCTGACAGCGCCGCTGTCGGCGGCCGAGCCTCGATCACCGGCTCATCCTAATCTGTCGCCGGAACGGGTGGTGTTTGCCGTCAACGGTCTCTGTCCGTCTGTCACTCACCTGACAGACGCTCGGTCGGGCAAAAGCTGGACGGCGGACCATCGCGACCGCCATGATCCACCGATGCTGCAGCCGAGTGGGGGGCTGTCTTCTTGCGCCTGACCGTCATCGGGTGCGGGACGTCTCAACCGCAACCAGATACCCCGGCGTCGGGGTTGCTCGTCGAATCTGGCGATACGCGCCTCCTGCTCGATTGCGGGCAGGGTGTCATCTCGCGTCTCGAGCAACGCCTCGATCCGCGGCGGCTTTCGGGCGTGATCGTCGGCCACCTCCACGCGGACCACTACATCGACCTTGTCGGGCTGCGCTATCTGTTCCCATGGGGCGAGCGCGCGCCGGCGCTCTTGCCGGTCTACCTGCCGCCGGGCGGTCGAGACCACATGACGACGCTCGCCGCGGCGATCAGCGAGCGGCCGACCTTCTTCGACGACTCGTACGACGTCACCGACTACGAGTCGCACGAGACGTTCACCCTCGGCGAGCTCCGGACCCGCATGATCCCGGGCCTGCACTACGTGCCGGCGTGGGGTGTCGAGGTCACCGATCCGGCCGGACGCCGGCTCGTGTACGCGGGCGACACCGGCCCGAACGACGAGCTGGTCCGCATCGCACAGGGTGCGGACCTCTTCGTCTGTGAGGCGACGCTGGCGAACCCTGCCCACGACGACCCGAAGCGAGGGCACCTGACCGCGGACGAAGCGCTCGACATCGCCGAGGCGGCGGGCGTCGGCCAGACCGTGCTCGTCCACTACGCGTCGGCACGCCGTGCTGCGCTTGGCGAGGTCGTCGACGCACGTGGCCTGCCCGCGGTCGTTGGTGTCCCGGACCTCCAGGTCACGGTCGGGGCCGGGGAATCCGGTCTCTCGGCGTTGCCGTCTTCCCGGGTCGAGGTCGCTTAGCCCTACACCGTGAGTGCTAGCCGGTCGCGCCGGCTGCGGGCTCGGTGCCCGTCCCCTCACCCAGTTCCTGCGTCGCCTCGGCGCTCATGACGTAGCCCTGACGGCGCGGGTCCTCGTCGGATACCAGGTTCGCTGCCATCCGCCAGAAGCCGGCGGCCTCGGCGCTCGCCCCGATCGCAAGTGCCCGCCGGGCCGACTCCTCGAGCATCGGCAGCGCACGCTCCACGTCCCCCGCGGCCGCCCGATGGAGTGCTGCCCGACTAATGCCGGCCTGAGGTTGCCGTTCGTAGAGATCGGCCAGCCGCGCGTGGAGTGCCCTGCGACGACCAGTCAGGAGACCCGCGTACGCCACATCGCGGATCAGGTCGTGGGCGAAGCGCCACTGATCCTGATCGTCCGTTCCGGCGATGAGCGCAGAGTCAAGCAGGCGTCGCAGGATCGCGCCGCGCAGCCGGCGACCGCTGAGCTCGGTCACAGTTCGACGATCGAAGGTCAGGCCGATGACTGACGCGATCCCCAGAAGCTCCCGAGACGTCTCGGGCAGCGCGTCGATACGGGCACCGAGCAGGGCTCGGAGGGTCACCGGCAGCGGCCCAAAGCCGCCCTCTCTTTGTAGCCTGGCGCGGCCGTCGTGGATCTCGAGTCTGCCGTCCTCGAGCATTGCTCGGATCGTCTCGTTGACGAACAGCGGATTGCCGGCCGTCCGCTCATGCACCAGCCGCGTGTCCTCGTCGGCGAGGCTGGCGCCTGTCACGGCGGCGGCCAGCGCGCCAACCTCGTCTCGGTCGAGCCCGCCGAGGACGATCCGATCGACCTCGTCCATGTCGAGCCAGCCGGGCAACGTGCCGGTACGCATCCCGAACAACAGAACGAACGGCACCGAGGCGGCCGTCTGCACGAGGACCTCGAGGATCGGCAGGCTCGAGTGATCGGCCCAATGGAGATCGTCGATGACGATGATCCGGGGCCCCAATGTCTCGGCCAGCCGGCGGTTGTATCGAAGCGAGGTCTCGAGCACGACATCGCGAACTTCGGCCGGCTCCGTGGGGGCCAGCGGCGCTTCGGCCTCCCAGCCCGAGAACGCGGCTTCCCTGGCGATCGCCGCGATGGCGCCTGCCAGCCGCCTGGCCTGCTCGGGCGGGATGTCGTCGGTAAAGAGGAGCTGCCGGGCAAAGCTTCCCGAGTCGGTGCCCTGCTCGTCGGCGATCGCCTGCGCAAAGGCACGGGCGAAGCGGTACGGCTCCGCGGTCCCGTACGAGACGTTCTCGACGACCGTCCATCGAAAGCCGGCCCGCCGAGCGTCCTCCTCGAGGTCGGCAAGGAGACGCGACTTGCCGATCCCCGCGTCGCCGATGACCACGGCTGCTCGGCCGAGACCCGTCGAGTGCGTCGCGTTGATGAGGGCGCGCAGGCGGCCACGCTCGACCTCGCGCCCGATGAGTTGGCCGGTCTGCGGTGTCGTCCGCCGGAGTCCGAGGTCGCCACGCAGGGCGTGAACCGGGATCTCGCCGGGATGGCCGCGCAGCGTTCTCGTACCCCGAGGATCTGCGACGAGACGGTCGCGCGACGCCCGCAGCGTCGCGTCGTCGATGAGGATCTCGCCCGGTCCGGCGAGGCCCTGCATCCGGGCCGCGATGACGACGGCGGGCCCCGTCAGCGACACCTCGCTAGAACCGACCACATCGCGCGGCGCGGCCACGACCTCTCCGGTCGCGATGCCGATCCGGACCGCGAGGGGCTCATCGCCCGGGTCGCCGAGCTCGGTCATTGCCGCCCGGATGGACAGGGCGCACAGACCGGCCCGCAGCGCGTCGTCGTCATGGGCCTGCGGATAGCCGAAGACCGCGAAGATCGCGTCGCCGATGAACTTCTCGCGGGTCCCGCCGAACCGCACAACGGCGGCGTCCATTGCCGCGAGCGCAGCGTCAACACGACGCTTGACGTCCTCGGCGTCGAACTCGGCGAGCATCCGGACGTAATCGACGAGATCGGCGAACAACGCGGTGACGACGCGCCGATCGCCCTTGGCCGCCGCGTCCCGCGCTTCCTGGCGGCGTCGGGGGCCGGGTGGCAGGCGGCTGCCGCAGCGCGCGCAGAACTGCGCGTCACGTGCGCTCCGAGCTCCACACGCCGGGCAGGGCATTGGGCACCCTCCCTCCGTACCGCCCGCAGATTCGCGGCGCGCCGGCGGGCCGCCGGCAGTCTATTGGCCGCCGCTTATCCGGCAGTTATCTGAGAACGCGTCACGGCCGCTGACAGTTTCAGGAGATCGACAGGACTGGCTGTTCGTCTCGGCCCGCGGCACGAACGCTCATTCGGGCGGCGACGGTCCGGGCGAGCGTCGTCAAGGCCTGCGCCGCCGGCCCCGGCTCCCGTTGGGCGACGGCCGGGACGCCGACGTCGCCGCCCTGGCGGACGGTGACATCCAGGGGAATGCCGCCCAGGAATTCGATGCCGTGTTGTTCGGCGAAGCGCTCGCCGCCGCCGCGGCCGAAGATCTCGGTCGCTTCGCCGCAGTGCGGGCAGATGAAGGCGGTCATGTTCTCGACGATGCCGATGACGGGCACACTCATCCGCTTGAGCATCGCAAGAGCCTTGTTCACGTCGGCCAGCGAGACTTCCTGCGGCGTTGTCACAAGCACCGTACCGCTGATCGGCACAGCCTGGGCAAGTGTCAGCTGGGCGTCCGAGGTGCCGGGCGGCAGGTCGATGACGAGGTAGTCGAGCTCGCCCCAGTCGACGTCGCGCAGGAACTGCTGGATCGCGCCGCCGACGAGCGGGCCACGCCACACGATCGGCTGGCCCTCGGGCACGAAGAACTGGATCGAGATGACCTTGACGCCGTGCCGCTCGAGCGGCGTGATTTTGTTGTCGGCGCTGGCCTTCGGCTGTCCGTCCACGCCGAGCATGAGCGGGATGTTCGGACCGGTGATATCGGCATCGAGGAGGCCGACGCTGGCGCCGGCCTGGGCGAGCGCGACCGCGAGATTAACGCTGACGGTGCTCTTGCCGACGCCACCCTTGCCCGATGCGACGGCGATGATGTTCTTGACGCCCGGCACGAGCTGTTGCTGCTGGACCGGCGCGGCGCGGCGGACGCTGGCACCCCAGCTCACGTCGACTGTCTCGACACCGATCGGGCTGAGGACGCGGCGCACGTCGGCTTCGATCTCGTCCTTGAGGGGACAGGCCGGCGTCGTCAATTCGATCGTGAAGGCGACCTTGGTACCCTCGATTGCCAGGTTCCGAACCATGTCCCGGGTGACGATGTCGCCGGGCAGTTCGGGCTCGCGAACGGCGCGCAGGGCGTCGAGGACGGCGGCCTCGGTGATGGCAGTCATGGGCGTTCGATTTCCTCGCTGCGGATCGAGACCGCTGATCGGCTCGCTCCGACGGGCTTCTGACGGTGAGTGCGTCGATATCGTAGATCGGGTGCGGGAATCGGGCTGCCGGGGCGGTTTGGCGGGCTGATCGTGGTTGGCCCAACTCGGCGTTGCCTGGAAGGGAACGATTTCGGCGTGCCGGTGTGGCATCGTTGTCTGCCAGGCGCGCGGCGACAGATTCGGAGTCGCTCGATGTGGCTTCCTTGCCTGGCAGGGAACACCACGACGCGGGACAGTCGACTTCATTCCCTGGAGGGGAACGCCGGGGAGCCCGAGTCTCCGCCTTCGGAGCCTCGGCTCAGGACATTCGTCGATCGCGCGAAGAGCCGGGCTAGCGCCTCGGAACCGTACGAATTTCGAACCCGAACCGCTGCCACAAGCCCACGACTCGTTTCCTTGACACGCCGACGCGGCCAACCATACAGTTCCCGCACCCTGTAGCCCGTCGGGAGGAGCCGCGGCGCAGGGCAGGCCACCGTCTCAGTCGACTGTCCTGAACGCAGCCTCGGTCGACGAAGGATCGTCCCTCACGCCGCAGGAGTGAGAAGGAACGTGCCCGCAGCCGCCGTTCGTCTGTCCGAGGTCGTCAAACGGTTCGGGGACTTCATCGCGGTCGATCACATCGACCTGGAAGTGCAGGACGGTGAGTTCTTCAGCCTCCTCGGGCCGTCTGGCTGCGGCAAGACCACGACCCTTCGGATGATCGGCGGCTTCGAGCAGCCGACGTCCGGGTTGATCGAGCTTCAGGGCAGCGACGTGACCTGGCTGCCACCGTACCGACGCAACGTCAACACGGTCTTCCAGAACTACGCACTCTTTCCGCACCTGACGATCTTCGAAAACGTCGCGTTCGGCCTGCGCCGCAAGGGCGTCAAGGGCTCCGACATCAAGGCTCGCGTGACGGAGATGCTCAAGCTCGTCGAACTGCCCGGCTACGAGGGCCGGAAGCCAACCCAGATCTCGGGCGGCCAAGCCCAGCGCGTCGCGCTTGCTCGGGCACTCATCAATAAGCCAGCCGTCCTGCTCCTCGACGAGCCGCTCGGCGCCCTCGACCTCAAGCTGCGCAAACAGATGCAGGTCGAGCTCAAGCGGATCCAGCAGGAGGTCGGGATCACGTTCATCTACGTGACCCACGACCAGGAAGAGGCCATGACGATGTCGGATCGGATCGCGGTGATGAACCGCGGCCGGTTCGAGCAGCTCGGCGATCCCGAGCAGCTGTACGAGCGCCCGACGACCCGCTTCGTGGCCGGTTTCCTCGGTGTCAGCAACCTCCTCGCCGGCACGAGCGACGGCACAGCCGACGGGTACGCACTGGTACGGCTCTCCGACGACACCCGCGTCCGTGTCCCGAGCACGCTCGTCAATGGCAGCAGGAGCCTCCAGATCGGGATCCGTCCCGAGAAGATCCGGTTGTCGGAACCCGACAAGGCACCGGCCACCGGCAACCTCCTCAGGGGCGTCATCCGCGACGCGTCGTACATCGGCGTGAGCACGCAGTACATCGTCGAGGCGACGGGCGGCAGCCGGTTGACGGTCTACGAACAGAACGTCGAGCGGGCCACAAAGGCCGAACTCTGGGCACCCGGCGAGGAGGTCAGCCTGACCTGGATCCCGGAGCACTCATTTGTCATCAACGAGCCGGCGTCGACGGCGGTGCAGGCAGAGGAAGTTTGACCGAGAGTATCGCGGGATCGCGACCCCACAGCGAGGAGGAGACAGTGGACGAACAGAAGATAGGACGCACCCCGGACATCACTCGACGAGCGTTCCTGCAGGGAACGACTTTCGCCGGTTTCGCCGCGTTCCTCGCTGCATGCTCTGGCGCGGAGCAATCGAGCGCCCCGGGATCGATCACCGTCCCGACTGCGCCGCCGGTCAGCGCCGCCCCATCGCTAGCCTCACCCACACCGGTTCCCTCCCCGACCGGCCCGTTGAAGTTCGCTAACTGGCCCGCGTACATCGACCTCGCCGGGAAAGCGGCTGAGGAGGAGGTCTACTCGCCGGGCTCCTCGCCGACGATCGAGCAGTTCAAGAAGAAGTACAAAGTCGACGTCGATTACGAGGAGAAGATCGAAGACAACAAGCTCTTCTACGCGACGATCCAGCCCCAGTTGCAGGGCGGCAGCCCGACCGGCTGGGACCTCATCGTGGTAACCGACTGGATGGCCGCCAAGATCATCAGCAAGGGCTGGGCGGAGGCCATTGACAAGGCTCATGTCCCGAACGCGGATTCCAACCTCCTTGACGCTCTCCGGAACCAGCCCTGGGACACCGGCAACGACTACCACTACCCGTGGCAGTCGGGGATGACAGGCATCGGCTTCAACACCAAGGTCCTCAAGCAGGCCGGCATCCCGGAGCCGAAGAGCCTGAAGGACCTGTGGCAGATCAAGGCCGACAAGATGAGCTTTCTGACCGAGTCGCGGGATACGTTCGGGCTCGGGCTCCTGAAACTCGGGAAGGCGGCCGACCCGAGCTCACCCACGATCCTCGACGACCTCCAGGCGGTTTACGACGACATCAAGCCACTGGTCGACAAGGGCCTCCGATTCACGGGCAACGAATACCTCCAGGATTTCGCGGCGAAGAAGACCTGGGCGGCGATGGTCTGGTCGGGCGATCTCGCCTCATCGGGTACCGAGGGGGACATGTTCCAGATACCAGAAGAGGGCTTGATGAGCTGGACCGACAACATGCTCATCCCCAAGGGCGCGACCAACAAGTACACGGCCGAGTTGATGATCAACTTCGTATACGACCCGAAGATCGCTGCCCAGATCGAGGCGTGGAACTATTACGTGTGCCCTGTCAAGGGCGCCGACGTGGAGATCAAGAAGATCGACGAGACGGCAGCCACGAGTCCGCTCATCTTTCCGACACCCGAGATGCAGGCGAAGTTCCACAACTTCCAGTTCCTGTCGGAGGAGGCGGAGGCGAAGCTGGATGAGCTCTTCCTCCAGTTGTCGGGCGGCTGACGTCGGCCGGGGGCACTAGCCGATGACGACGTTGCAGGCGACCGCCACCCGGCCAGGCTCCTGGCGGCGGCGATTGTTTGCACTCGCGCCATATTTGTTGCTCGCGCCGGGTCTCCTGTGGCTCCTCTACTTCTTTGTCTGGCCCGCCGCGCAGATGTTCCTGATGTCGATCTCGTCCGGAACGCTGGACAGGGGCTTCCGAGTCACGGGAACGCTCAAGCCGTACACCGATGCGCTGACGAAGTTCCCGACGCAGTGGGGCAACTCCCTCGTGTACGGCGGCATCAGCACGACGCTCGACTTCCTGATCGGCTTTCCGGTCGCCTACACGATCGCCTTCCGCGGCGGCCGGTACAAGAACTTGCTCCTGTTTCTCGTCATCGCGCCATTCTTCACGAGCTTCCTGATCCGCACGATCAGCTGGAAGATCCTGCTCGGCGACGAGGGTCCGGTCCTCGGCTTTCTCAAGCACACGATCGGCATCCTGCCAGTCGAGTACTCGGTGCTGTACACCCCGGTCTCCGTGATCGCAGGCATCACCTACAACTTCCTGCCGTTCATGATCCTCCCGCTTTACGTGGCCCTCGAGAAGATCGACATCAGCCTCCTCGAGGCTGCCGGCGACCTGTACGCGAGTCGCTGGCAGACGTTCCGCAGAGTGACGTTTCCGCTGGCACTCCCGGGCGTGTTCGCCGGAACGATCCTCACGTTCATCCCGACGATGGGCGACTACGTCAACGCGGAGCTCCTGGGCAGTCCGCAGACGCGAATGATCGGGAACGTCATCCAGGGCCGATTCCTGCAACTGAACGACTATCCGGTCGCGTCCGCGCTGTCGTTCGTGCTCATGGCCGGCATCCTCGTCGCGGTGTTCGTCTATGCACGCGCCCTCGGCACCGAAGAGCTGACAGGCTGACGATGGCAACCGCGACGGCGGAATCACCAGCTCGAACCGGCACCCTCGGGCGTCGCGTCGCCCGGTCGCTTGGCCACTGGGCGCTACCGGCCTTTACGTTCCTGGCGATCTGCTACCTGCTCATCCCGATCGTCGTCATGATCGTGTTCTCGTTCAACGACTACGAGGGCAAGTTCAACTTCATTTGGCACGGATTCACGCTACGGGCGTGGCAGCAGCCGCTAGCATGGCCGGGCCTGCCAGAGGCGATCCGGATCAGCCTGACGATCGCCGCTGTGTCGACGATCATTGCGACGATCCTGGGAACGATGATCGGCCTCGCCCTGACGCGTTATCGATTCCGTGGTCGGAGCGGCATCAACGGCCTCATCTTCCTGCCGATGGCCTCCCCCGAGATCGTCCTCGGCGCTAGCCTCCTGACGTTGTTCGTCAACATCGCCCTCCGAAGCGGCATCACCCCGCCCGGCCTGACGCTCCTGCCAAAGGGCTCGCTGACGCTCGGCTTCACGACGATCCTCATCGCCCACGTCATGTTCAACATCAGCTACGTGGTGGTCACGGTGAAGGCCAGGCTGGCGGGCTTCGATCGACGGCTGGAGGAGGCCGCGATGGACCTCGGCGCGAACGAGTGGACGACCTTCTGGCGGGTCACGTTCCCACTGATCCTTCCCGGCGTCCTCGCGGCGGCGATGTTGGCGTTCTCGCTGTCGATCGACGACTTCGTCATCACGAACTTCGTGTCCGGGACGACGAACACGTTTCCGATCTGGGTCTACGGCGTCATCCGCAACGCCCTGCCCGCACAGATCAACGTGATCGGTTCGATCGTGTTCCTTGGTGCGGTCGCGCTGGTTGCGATCACGACGCTTCGATCGGGGCGGACGGTGCGGGTCCATTGACGACCGTCGGCCCGCGATCCGAGGTCCTGCCCCTGCCCGACACCTCGGTCGTGCCCGCGGTCTGGAGCCGTGTCACGAACCTCGTCGTCGATCGGGGCGAGGGCTCGTGGCTGATCACCGTCGACGGCGAGCGGTATCTCGACTATTCGTCCGGGATCGGCGTGGTCAACACCGGCCACGCCCATCCGCGGGTCGTCGCCGCGATCCAGGAGCAGGCGGGAAAGCTCCTCCACGGCCAGCAGAACATCGTCTTCCACGAGCCCGGCCTGCGCCTGTACGAGCGCCTCTCGCACCTCCTGCCGGGCGGTCCGTGGGGCGCATTCCTGTCGAATAGCGGGGCGGAGGCGATCGAGGCATCGGTCAAGCTGGCCCGGGTCGCGACCGGCCGACCCGTGGTCATCGGCTTCCGCGGCGGCTTCCACGGCCGCACTGCCCAGGCGATGGCGCTCACGACGGCGAAAGACGTCTACCGCGCCGCCTTCGAGCCGCTGCCCGGCTCCGTCTATCACACGCCGTTCCCGTACTGCTATCGGTGGTCGGGCGGCGCGCACGCGCCGGACGCCGACTGCCGCTGCGACTGGGAGGCCCAGCTCGACCTGCTGTTCCACCAGGTCATCTACCCGGAGCAAGTGGCCGCCATCATCGTCGAGCCGGTCCTCGGCGAGGGCGGCTACGTCGTCCCGCCGCCGGGCTTCCTGCCCCGACTGCGCGAAATCACGACGCGGCACGGGATCCTGCTCATCGCCGACGAGGTCCAGACCGGCTTCGGCCGAACCGGGGAGATGTTCGCGGTGCAGCACTGGAGCGTCGAGCCGGACATTGTCGTGCTGGCCAAGGGCGTCGCCTCGGGGCTGCCGCTGTCGGGGATCATCGCCCGCCGCGAGCTGCTCGAGCGTCTGCGGGCGGGCAGCCAGGGTGGCACCTACGGCGGCAACGTCGTCGCCTGCGCGGCAGCCAATGCAACGCTGGATGTCATCGACGACGAGGGGCTCATTGGCAACGCGCGGGAACGAGGTGCGCAATTCCTGGAAGGGCTGCGCCGTCTCGCGGCGTCACGTTCCTCCATCGGCGACGTTCGCGGCCTCGGGCTCATGCTGGCCCTCGAGTTCATCAAGCCCGGTGAAGCCGACGGCCGCGTTCCCAACCCGGAGCTGTCGAAACGGGTCATCGTCGAGGCGCTCGCGCGCAAGCTCATCGTCCTGTCGGCCGGCACCTACGCGAACGTCGTGCGGATCATCCCGCCCCTGGTGACGACGGCCGACGAGGTCGACCGGGGCCTCGGCATCCTCGATGAGGCACTGACTGCCGCCGGTGCTTGATCCTTCGACCTGGCGCGACCGCCTGCCCTCGACGGTCCGCGGCCGCCTCGAAGCCTTCGCCGAAGGGCTGGAAACCATCTCGACGGAACAATTGATACTGCTGGGGTCCCGGCCGCTCGATACCGAGAGTCACGAGCGGGCCAGGGCCGCTGCCGACGAGCGCATCCAGTGGCACGCCTGGCAGGAGCCCGTGCTTTCGCTCCGGCACGAGCTCCTTCAATGGCTGATCCGGCGCTTCAGCCAGGTGCCACGCGCCGAGGTCATCCCGTTTGCCGGGGTGACGGAGAGCATCGCGGTGGTCGACGAGATGCGCATCGCCCAGTCCCTCGCGGATGCGCTTCGAGCCATCGTCGTCTGGGACGAGATCGACGAGGGCTACCGCGACGAGCTCCTCGGGACGTGGTCGGCCCTCGTCAGCCGTTGACGAAGCCGGTCGTGTCGACGACCTCGAAATCGGAGCCCTTGATCTGACCCAGGTCGTGGAGCACGTCGTCGTTCCAACGTGAGCTCGGTGCTCCGGTGATGTACCACGCCGAGCCGTTATCGGCGAGGATCATTCCGTAGCTCTTGAGGGCATTGAGCACGACCCGAGCCTGCAAGCCGTATCCGGCGACCTCGACGGAGGCCTTGAGCCGGACACGGAGGCCCATCGGCGGCAGCGCCCCGCACGATCCGGCGCCGGCCTCATGGCGAGCGGGGTAGATGTAGCCGTCGCAGGTGTCGGGCGCCGTGAAGCGGATGGCATGCCGGATCGCGCGCCGGGCGACCTCCTCGTAGCGGACGAGACCAGGGTAGATCGGCAGCCCGGCCGCATCAGCGCTCGTCCAGCCAGCCGGCCTGAGCGCGTTCGAGGCGAGGTCCCACGTCGCGCCCGACCCGGCCGTCCAGCCTGAAGCGGTCTCCTGAGCCGCGAACAACTCGTACAGGCGACATGTCTCGTAGTCGAGCATGATCAGGTGCCGATCGGAGCCGCCCTCGATCGCCGGCATCGACGGGATCGGATAGCCGACGTGATCCGACTCGTCGTCATAGAGGAAATCCACCGTTGAGCGCGGGGTCGTGGCGCTCACCGCGTTGTAGGGGATGCCGTAGCCGCCGGCATTGCTGAAGTCCGGGTGCAGCGAACGTGTCGAACCGATCGCCGCGATCATCGTGGTCGAGTTCGCGGCCACCGGCAGCGAGTCCACGCGTCGGTTCCAGACATTCGTCGCCGGGAAGACCGGGCACGGCGTTCCGGGCTGGGCGAACGGCACCGGCGGCGCGCCGGGTCGCGGGGTCATGGCGACGGCCGCCGGCGCGTAGCCGGCCAGTGCCGCGACGACGATCCACGCGGTGACGGTGCGGTGGAGGCGACGGACGGCCATCGACGGCAAGGGTCGGGGCGCTGCCGAATTCCGCCTACGCGACGATCGTCCCGCCCGGTTGGCGCTTACGGCCGGCGCGTCTCGGCACCACCCTGACCGAGCCGGCTTCGGAACTCGTCGTGGAGCAGACCATTCGTCGCGAGGACCGTGCCACCGGCGATCGACCGCGTCCCGTCAAAGGACGTGAGGCGGCCGCCCGCCTCTTCGATGATCACCGCCGCAGCGGCCAGGTCCCAGGTGTTCACGTCGACCTCGATCATGCCTTCCGCGGCGCCCTCGGCGACGAGGGCATAACCCCAGAAGTCGCCGAAGCCGCGCTCGCGCCAGACACTCGAGAGCAACGGCCTGAACCCGGGCGCAAGACCCGACGCCTCGAGATCGGCTGCCGATCCGTACAGAAGCTGTGCGTCCTCGACGGCCGCCACGCGCGAGACGTGTAGCGGTCGCGATCCCTCCGAGCCGACCGCACCAACCGCCCACGCCCCGGCCCCACGCGACGCGTACCAGCGCTCGCGCAGCGCGGGAGCCGACATGACCCCGACCTGGATCTCGCTCTCGACCTCGAGGGCGAGAAGCGTGCCGAAGAGCGGGATGCCGCGGATGAAATTGTGGGTGCCGTCGATCGGGTCGACGTACCAGCGTGCCGTCGTCTCACCCCGGGTCTCGCCAAATTCCTCGCCGACGAGACCATGATCCGGGAAGCGCTCCGCGATTCGCGCGCGGATCACCTCTTCGATCTGCTTGTCGGCGGCGGTGACGAGCGTCCGATCCGGCTTCGTCTCGATGTCGAGCTCACGCCGGAAATGGCGGAGCGCGATCTCGTCGGCGACATCACAGCAGGCCTGTGCGAAACCCAGCCACTCCTCGAGCTGGCTGGAGGAGACGCGCGCATGGGTTGCACTCCAGACCTGTCCGAAGTCGGCGTTCACGCCCGAATCCTCACCCCTTCCGGACCGTAGAGCGGCTCGCGCGTTCGAAACCGATCCAGTCGCCGAACGCTTCCACCTCCCCGCGCGTGCCGATTGCCGCCCGATCGGGCGGCAGGTTGGCGTAGGCGATCGAGCGCTCGACCGCGAAGCCGTAGCCCCGTCATCCTCCTCCGACCACCGCACGCTGGGGCGTGCGAGCCTGACCTCTGGAGTGGCTCTACGACGCGGAGACGGTTCTTGCGCGGTTCCCTCCGACCGGCGCCTGTCGGGCGAGGATATTCGCGCGTCGGAGGGCACGTCAACGACGGATTTCGTTGACGTCACCTCGCTCTGCCCGGACGATGGTGGCCCGTCCTTCGAGGAGGCCACGATGACCATCGGAACCACGGATGCAGCCGTCGATGCGTCCGGCGCCCTCTCCGACCGCCTGACTGCCGCAGCGGCGGCGAGCTTCGACGTCATGGCCATCCATCTCGGCGACGAGCTGGGGCTCTACCGCGCCCTTGCCACGGCCGGCCCGCTCACCGCCACACAGCTCGCCGAGGAGAGTGGTCTCTATCGCCGACCGGTCAGGGAATGGCTCGAGCACGGTGCCGCAACGGGGCTCCTGGAGCTTTTCGAACGGGCGATTGACCCCAACGACAACCGGTACCGCCTGCCGAACGCCCACGTGCTCGCACTCGCGGATCCCTCGTCCGAATACTTCTGGCCGCCGACCGCACGGCAGATCGTGGCGACCCTGGGGACGATCGAGCAGGTCGTCACCGCCTTCCGGACCGGACGGGGCTTCACCCTCGGCGAAACAAGCGACGAGATGCGGATCGGCGAGGCGAATTCGAACAAGGCCGGTTACCTCGGCCAGCTTGGGTCAGCCTGGCTCCCGACGGTCGATGGTCTCGAGCAGCGACTGCTCTCGGATCCCCCGGCACGCATCGCGGACGTTGGTTGCGGGCTCGGTTGGTCAAGCATCGCGATGGCCGTCGCCTTTCCGAAGGTCCACGTCGACGGACTCGATCTCGACGAACCGTCCATTCGGCTGGCGAGGCAGAACGCGGCCGAGGCTGGCGTCGCCGACCGCGTCTCGTTCGAGGTCCGGAGCGCCGATGAGCCCGGGCTCGAGGGCACCTACGACCTCGTCACGATCCTCGAGGCATTCCACGACATGGCCCGCCCGATCGCGGTCCTGCGAGCGTTGCGCTCGGTCCTGGCGCCCGACGGCTGCATCGTCATCGGTGACACGAAGGCGGACGACCTGTTCGAGCCGCCAACGGACGACAGGGAACGGCTCCACTACGGCTGGAGCCTGGCCCATTGCCTCTACTCGTCCTTCGCCGGGCCCGAGGACGAACAAACGGGGACGATGCTCCGACCGCCGACGCTGCGTCGCTACGGCTCAGCCGCGGGTCTGAGCGTCGAGGTCCTGCCGATCGACCACGAGTCGTGGCAGTTCTACGTCCTCAGGCCGGCATCCTGAGGCTCTCGTTGCTCAGCGGGCCGCAGCGGTCGCCAGTGCGTCCGGCAGCCGCCGGTGGACCTCGATCGGCCGGATGTAGCGATCGACCATCTCGCGCGAGCCCGTGACACGGAGCTCGGTGAACAGGAACCCGACCTTCCGCCGCTGGGCGGCGAGGATCTCGTCCTTTGTCGAGAGATCCCAAAGCTCACGCTTGAAGGGCCCGATTGCCTTCTTGCGGGTGGTGTAGACGAACTGGTCGTCGGTCTGATCCGGCTTGCGCTCGTCCGCCGCGTTCTCGTAGCACCAGCGCTCGATCTTCTCGTGGAGCTCATGCGGAAACGCTGCGTGCTCGTAGAGGAGGTTCTGGAAGCCGGTCGCGAGGTGGATCTCGGCCGTCTCGACGGCCGGGAACTGATGGAACAGCTCATCGGGCAGCGTCGAGGCGCCGTGCTGGACGGCGCCCGCCAACCCGGCCTGGCGGGCGACCTCACCGAGACGCTTGATGACGTCGAAGTCGAGTTTGACCTCCGCCATAGTGCCGTCGGGCAAGGGCACTCCACCGTGCGAGGTCCCGGTCTGGACGCTGACCTTCGAGAGACCGGTCGCGCCCCGCGCCCGGGCGTCGAGCTCATTGCGATACCCCGCGAGGTAGGCCGTCAGCTCCTCTTCGGTCGAATTCTTCTTGCCGACCTCGCCGATCTCGCCGCCGACGCTGATCGTGACGCCGTCGGTCTCGAGAGTCCGGATGAGCGCCGTCAGCTCCGCTGCACGGGCGTAGTTATCGTGCTGTTGAGCGTCGATGGTGGGCTTCGAGAGGTCGACGATCGTCGAGCTGTCGATGTCGATGTTTCGATAGCCTGCGTCGATCGCCATGCGACAGGCTCGACGGATTTCCTCGGTCATCGCGTCGGGGTCGTCGGCGTACTTCTTCGCGTTGAACTGGTAGTGGTCGCCCTGGATGAAGACGGGCCCGCGCCAGCCTGCCGCGATGGCACCGGCGAGCACGCTCGTCGAGTACTCGATCGGGCGCTGGTAGGTGTACGTCTGCTCGCTCCGCGCGAGCTCGAGGATGACCGCCCCGACGTCGGCCTCCGCGGCCGCCTCGAACGTGGTCCGGGCCATGTCGAAGGTCTGGGCGCGGATATTGATCGCCGGGACCGTGAAGCCGCTGACCTCGCCACGCGCGCGAGCCATGTACAGCTCGTGGATGCTCGCGCTCAGCGCACCGAGCGCCAGGCTCGCCTCCCAGACGATCCAGCGCGCCGCCTCGACCGCGCTCTCGTCCTCCGAGAACACGGCTGTCCACGCGAGGTCCCGGATACCGGTGTCGCGAAGCCGCCCTTCGTCCGCGATCCGCAGCTGGTCGCCGTCGATCGAGACGATCCCGTCGAGTCGCGAGAGCAGGTCCGAGACAGAGGTCGCGACGTGGGGCATCCGCATCTCCAGGAGGGTCGGTCAGATGCTGGCGATGGTAGCCCGCGTCGCGGCGTGCTGCCGTTTCAGGGCGGCCGCCCGATCTAGAACTGCGGTTTCACCACCATCAGAAAGATGATCAACAGCAGCCCGATCCCCATGAGCATCCCGCCGCGCTGGATGCCGGCGACCAGCTCGGGGAGACCCGGCGGTGGACCCTTTGCATCGGGCGGCGGCGGCGACCCGGTCATCTCGATGAGTCGCTCGACCTTGGGGTGCTGCACGAGGTACGAGTAGCCCAACACGAGGACGAAGATGACGATCGCGATGTCCAGCCACCAGAAGGCGCGAGTCGTGAGATCGAACGGCGCGATGAGGATCATCAGGATGCCGGTCACCAGCTGGACGGCGGCGGCGGGGTACACGAAGCGAAACTGCAGCCTGTTCGACACGCGGGTCGCGAAGTTCGAGTGCTGCGGTTCGGCGCCGCCCATCGCTCCTATGACGGAGAACGCGAACGTCGGCCCGAAGCCGGCGATCGCGGCGAGCACATGGACCAGGAGAAGCCACGGAAAGAGCCAGCTCATGGATACCTCCTGTGAGGCAGGCGCCCCGGTCTGGCGACGATATCAAGTCCGCAGTCGTCGGACGTGCCTCGCGCACACGGCCCACAGCGCCAGCAGGCCGTAGAAGGCGGCGGACTGGATGAGGGTCACGGCCGTGCGGTTCTTGTCGTCCAGCCAGCGCGACTCCTCCCAGAAGTAGGTCTGCACGACGACGCCGAGAAGCCAGGCGCCGAGCAGGAGCCGATCCAGTCGATCGATTCGCGAGAGGCGCAGATCGGGCGCGAGAACAATCAGAAGGAGGCCGACCGCGACGAGGACGAGCGCCTCGTTCCAGATCGCGTTCTTCGGGGCCGCGGCGACGGCGGCGGCCGTGATCAGGGCCATGCCGAGCGCGAGACCGGTCCGTGTCTGCAGGCCTTCGCGCGCCCGCCACAGGAGCCAGAGGTTGACGAGCCCGAACGCCGCGGCCAGCCCGAGGCTGACGACGAGTGGGTCGAAGGCGCCGGCGAAGATCGCCTTCGTTCGATCCGAGTCGCGGACGGCCCTCGTGACGAAGCCGTTGATCGACTGGTTCGTGAAGTACGGGTCCGGACTGACCAGATCGGCAAGGCCGCTGCTGCCTGATGCGGCAACAGGCACGGCGAAGCTGGCCAGAGCCACGCTGCCAACGAAAGCTGCGGCCGTCGCCGCGACGGCGAGCCACCGCCGTCCGACTGCCTGCGGCAGGGCCACCGTCGCCGGCACCAGCTTGACGACGCCCGCCAGGCCGATGGCGATGCCGCCGATGAGCGCCTTCGCGCGACCGCCGGCGAGGACCAGAGCAACACCAATGGCAAAGGGTGCGAGGACGACGAGGTTGGCCTGCCCATTGGCGACGGTGCCGTACACCGGTGGGTAGGCGCCCGCGATCAGTGCAGCGAGCCCCTTCCGGAGCGTGCCCGCCTGGGGATGCGCCCACGTCAACCAGCCCGCGACGAGCAGCCCGAACAGGACGAGCGACAAGCCGTTGAATGCGAGGACCGCGGTGTCGAATGGCAGCAGCGCGAACGGGATCATCACGATAGCAAACGGCGGCAGGTACGAGTAGCCGGTCCCGAGGACGAACTGGCGGCCCTCTGCCTGGCCGAGCGCCTTGAGTGCGTCGAGGTCGTACGGCGATTGGCCGCGGAGGACGAGCTTCGAAGCGAGCCAGTAGTCGTGGAAGTCGTTGAATGACTGCCCGTAACCGTCGAGCGTCCGGTGGATCCAATGGAGCAGAGCCGGCTCGATGGCGAGGATCGCCAGGAGCGTGAAGATCAGGACGCGGACGCCAACGGATGCGTTCGGACGCTCATTGGTCTGCATCGGCGGCAAGTGTCGTGGCGGAGTACGGGGCGGCGCAACGCCCCCTCCGTGCGATCTGGCCGGAAAACCGTCACACCCGGCTACCGGGAAGCGGCGAGCGGGTCGTCATTGGTCTGCCAAATGCCGCAGTAGGCGCGTGCCGGCCGCGGCCAGATTCCCGCGAGGTGAGAGCGTGCAGTCGGTTGCCGGCCAGATTCCCGCGGGATGGGAACCCGGGGCGCTGTCCCGGACAAAGCTTCACCGAGTGGGAACGTGGCACGTCCGCAGGCGGCGTGCTCCCACCCGCTGGGAACGTGGCCACGAAGGCGATTCACCCGACTGTCGTGCTGCCACCGGGCGGGAATTTGGGCGCGGCTGCGGCCAGGAGCTGTGGCACGCGTTGGCCCCCGCCGCGACCTAGGACACCTTCTTCGTGCGCCGCGACACGAAATCGACCAGCACGTACTCCCCCAACCGCTCCGGCGTCGCGTAGAACGCGCGTCCACGATTGAGCCGCGTGATGAGCGCGACGAACTCGGCGAGGGAGCGCGAACGCTCCAGCATGAACGTGTTGATCGTGATCCCCTCCTTCGTGCAGCGTTGCACCTCGCGGAGGGTCTGCTGGATCGTGCGCCTGGTCGGCGGGTAGCTGAATTCGACCTGGCCATCCTCGAAATGGGCCGTCGGTTCGCCGTCCGTGATGACGACGACCTCGCGGTTCACCGCGTGGTGCCGGGCCAGGATCCGTCGCGCAACCATCAAGCCGTGCTGGAGGTTGGTCCCGTACTCGTAGCCATGCCACGTCAACTCGGCGAGCGACTCCGGCCGGATCTCGCGGGCGTAGTAGGCGAAGCCGACCACGGCCAGGTGGTCGCGCGGGAACTGCGTTCGGATCAGCGTGTTCAGGGCGACCGCGACCTTCTTCGCGGCCAGGAAGCAGCCACGCAGCAGCATCGAGCGGCTCATGTCGACGAGCAGCACGGTCGACGTCTGGGCCAGCTGCTCGGTCCGGAAGACCTCGAAATCGTCGGCTCGTAACCGCAACGCTCGCCCCGACCGTCGGCCGGGCGCGTTCTCCTCGCGGGTGATCGCGTTCGCGAGCGTGCGGTTCAGGTCCAGATGGAACGGGTCGCCGAACTCGTACGGCTTCGTCGTCTCCTCGCGCTCCCCGCCCCTGCCGGCCCGCTCGACACGATGCCCACCGAAGGCATCCCGCCGCAGCCGCGCGAACAGGTCGTCGAGGACCTTCTGGCCGATCCGTCGGCTGCCGCGCGGCGTCAACTCGAGGCGCTCTCCCTGTCGAGTCAGGTAGCCCGCCCGCTCGAGACGCTTTGCGAGGTCGTCGAGCGCATCGAGGTCGCGCACTGCCTCGTCGCCGAGCATGTCCCGCACCCGATCCCGGTCGAGCGCTGCGACGTCGCCAGGTGACTCGACGTCGGTGATCGCATCCTCGAGGGAGTCGAGCGCCTGGAGGCGGCCGATCTGCTCGAGTGCGCCCTCGAGCCCCAGCGGCTCGTCGCCTGAGAACCGAAAGCGGTCACCCAGCCCACCGGGCATGAGCTGGTCCATCGTCGCCGCGAGCTGGGCGAGGTCCCAGCGAAGCCGATCGTCACGCAGGAGGGCGTCCATCATCTCCTCGAGCTCGGCCCGCTGCTCGGGGGTCATCGAGCGGAGGAGCGACTGCATCGCCGCCATCCGCTCGGCCAGCTGCTCGATGATGTCGTCGAGGTTCTTCGCGCCCGGGAAGAAGCGGCCGTGCTTTGCGAGGAACTCGGATGCGTCCGGGTCGCGTCCCGCGAGGCGTTCCTGGAGCAGCTCGTTGAGGTCGCGGACCATCTCGCGGTTGGCTGCCAGGTCCTCGGGCGTGATGCCCTGGATCGCCTCGGACAAGCCCTGTACGTACTGATCGAGGACCTGCTTCTGGAGCTTCCTCACCAGCTCATCGAAGCGCTCCCGGGCGGCCGGCTCCAGGAAGTCGTACTCCTGGAGCTGGCGGATACGACCACCGACGTCAGACGGCAACGCCTCGAGCTGGTCGAGCCGCCGCGCAGACTGGTCGCGGAGCATCGAGCGAAGCCGCGGATCGACGGCCTCGGCGTCAGGGGCAGCCGCCGTGTCGAGCCGCCGCTCGATACCGGCGCGCTCTTCCTCGACGATTTCGTCGAGCTCGCGCCGAACGTCCGCCAGGACGTCGCCCAGCTTGTACGTGTCGAGGAGCTCCTCGCGCCGCTGTTGGATCCGGTCCATCAGGTCCTGGAGACCGGCCATGTCGCGGCGCGTCGGATCTGTCGAGCGCCAGCCGCGTTCCATCAGGCGCCGAAGTGCCGAAGCGACGTCGCCCTCGGCCATCACGTCGTCGGCGAGCTCGTCGAGGATCTCGTCGGCATCGAGCTCGGGCACGGCTTGCGTGCCATCCCAACGTGAGAACCGCGCCGCACGGATGAGGTCGGACTCGCGGGCGGCGATGCCGCCGAAACGATCTCGCAGGTCGCGTCGATCCGGGCTATAGAAGGTCATCTCAGACGCGGATCCTGTGGTGTCGCCCGATCAGCGGCTGTAGCGGACGCCACCACCGACGCGATCCTTGTTGATCCGCCGTGAGAGGTGGAGACCCTCGAGCAGGAACTCGACCGCCGAAGCGACGACGGCCGGCTCCTCGGCGCCGTCGGTCACGTCGTAGGCGCCGAGCCGTCGCACCGCCTCGGGCATGCCGGGCACCTCGCGCATCCAGCGCACGTACTCGCGCGATGGGACGCGATCGCCGGTCTCGATGACCAGGCCGTCCTCGAAAGCCACGATGACGTCGTCGAGGTCGTCGATGTCGACCTGGCGGCCGAATGTCGTGTAGAGGGCCTTCGTGATGAGGCGCTCGACGACGCGCTCCTCCGGCGACTCGTCGCCGACCGTCTCGAGCTCGACCTTGCCGGTCGTTGACGCGATGACGGCGCCGAGATCGGAAATGCGCGGCGACGCCACCGCCTCGCCGAGACGGACCGCGCGCTTCAGGGCGGCGGCCTCGAGTACCTCGCTATTCGCAACGGAGACTCGGACACTCACCCCGGATCGCTGGCTGATCTCGGGTGAGCGCCGGGCGAGATGCGTCAACTCCGCGACCAGCTCCTCGATAAACGGCGGCACGACGATCGCGGGAGCCTCGTCGCCTGCGAAGCGCTGCTTCTCCTGGCGGACGATCTCGATCTCGTGCTCGAGGGTACGCGGATAGTGCGTCCGGATCTGCGACCCGAGGCGATCCTTCAATGGCGTGATGATTCGGCCGCGACTCGTGTAGTCCTCGGGGTTTGCGCTGGCGACGACGAACAGATCGAGCGGCAGGCGGACGACGAACCCCCGAATCTGAACGTCTCGCTCCTCGAGGATGTTGAGGAGGCCGACCTGGATCCGCTCGGCAAGATCGGGCAGCTCGTTGATCGCGAAGATGCCACGGTTGGCTCGCGGGATGAGCCCGTAATGAAGCGTCAGCTCGTCGCTGAGGTAGCGGCCCTCCGCGACGCGCACGGGATCGACCTCGCCGATGAGGTCGGCGATCGTGATGTCCGGCGTCGCCAGCTTCTCGGCATAGCGCCGGTCGCGCGGCAGCCAGTCGATCGGCGCGTCGTCACCGCGCTCCTCGACGGCTGCTCGGCCACTCGGACTGATCGGCGCATACGGGTCGTCGTTGAGCTCGCCGCCGCGCAGCACCGGGATGGTCTCGTCGAGGAGGCCGATCAGCTGGCGCGCCATCCGCGTCTTCGCCTGGCCGCGTTCGCCGAGGAAGACGAGGTCCTGGCCGGCGAGGATCGCGTTCTCGACCGCGGGCAGGACCGTGTCCTCGTAGCCGATGATCCCGGGAAAGACCTGCTCGCCCTCGCCGAGCCTGGCCAGGAGGTTCGCCCGCAGCTCCTCCTTTACCGTCCGGCTCTGCCAGCCGGACACGCGCAGCTCACCGATCGTCGTGGGAAGCTGGCTCGACGTGGAAGCGAGAGTCATCGGGAGCGGGAGCGTACGTCCGCCTCCGGGGAGCGTCAAACGGGTCGTCAGCCGGCGACGCCTCGCTGGCCGACCGCGCGGTAGCCATCGATCGCCGCCCTGACCTCGCCCGGTTCGACGACGCCTGCGCCCGCGAGACCGGCCAGGTATTCCCGCCGTCGCGCGAGCTCCGCCTCGAACTCGCCCGGTCGGCGGCCGACACGGTCGGCGAGCTCGGTCATGACACCCCAGGCGTAGTGTTCGAAGGCGTCGGTCGTTTCACTCCAGGTCGCAAGCACAGCAGGCCCGAGTCGCTGGAGATGGCCGTGCTCGTCTCGCGATAGAGGCCGGACGTAGTGAGCCGCCGAGATCCGTCGCAGCGGCCCTGCGTACGCGTCGCCCGGCGGCGGCGGCAGGAGTCTCAGGAACAGCACGACCCCCAGCCGTGACAGCTCGTCGTCGGTCAGCGCGACCGGTGACTCGTGGAGCGCGGCAAGGACTTCCTCGAGCGAATCCGCGTGGATGGTCGCGCCGAGCCCGTATCCGACGGACAGCGCCCGCACGGCGATCCTGGCATGGTCGCCCCACGTGTAGGCGGGCGTGTGATCCGACAACTCGGCGGCGACGAGGAATGTCGTCGACGGATCGGGCGGGCGCTGAATTGGCTTTGAATCCGCGGCTGTGGGGGCTTGCCAGCCGAGCTCCCGAGCGTGGGGCAGCCAGTCGAACGTCTCCATGACGCCTGCCAGGTCCACCCGCCGGGTCCCCGGCGGCAGGAAATCGAGGAGGGCTTCCAGCAGCGTCGTCTTGCCCGCGCGCCCACGACCTGCACCGACGATCACCGGCAGGCGCGCCTCGACGAGGAGCCAGAGCAGCGCCGCCAGCTCGGCATCCAGCGTTCGGTCGCGGATGAGCTGGACGATCGACCGCGGTTCCGGCGGCACCGGCCGGAAGCCCCACCAGCCCCTGGTAGCGCCGATATCCACGTTCGATCAGCCTGCCTTGACCAGCTCGGCAGCTTCGAGCAGGTCCGGCGTCGTCAGCCCTTCGGTGAACGTCGAGTAGAGCCTCTGCAGCTCGGCGAGCCTGGCACCTCGCTCAGCCGTGGCCTCCAGCCGGCACAGCCGTGTCGTCGCGCGCAGCGCGCACATCCTGCCATTCAGATCAACAGCGATGTCGTAGGCGCGCTGGTATGCGGCCCGTGCACCAGCGACATCCGGCTGTGGCAGGAGAAGCAGGAGGTCACCGCGGACGATATGGAAGAGCTGGGCAAGGAATGTGTCCGGCCCACCAAGCGCGAGTGCCTCGTCGATCAGCGGCAGACCGGCCTCTGGAGCCCGGGCGTCGACATAGGCGCCAGCCTGCAGGAACCGCACAAGGGGCCAGAAGACGGGCGGTGTCCGCAGGCCCTGATAGCGCTCGAGACCGTCCCTGATCTGCGCCAGCCCCTCATCGACAAGGCCCAGCGTGCACGACGCGGCGCCCAGCAGGCAGGTACCGACGGCAGCCCAGACAGGAAAATCGCTCTCGTCGGTGAGCCGAAGGACGGCGAGGGCGCGATCGCGAACTCGCTCCGGTTCTCGTCGCCAGAGATGCAGCATCCCGGAGTGAAAGAGCGCATAGGCGTGCGAATAGGGATGCCCAATCCCTTCGGCGAGGGCGACTGCGCGCGCAGCTCGTTCGGTCGCGCGATCGGGATAACCAAGCATCCAAAGGACGAACCCCGAAGTCGTCAGCGTCGAGATCCTCGGGTCGTTGCCAAGCCGCAAACGGCGCGGACGATAGGCACTCGACTCGAATGACAGGATCGCCTCGTCAAGGTGGGCGAGTCCACCCTCGAGGTCGCCGCTGAAGGCCCGGTAGGTTCCAAGCAGAAAGTGGCCGTCCATCCGCATGCTCGCGTCGTCCTGGCGATCTGCCAGTTGGACGATCTCGTTGCCGAGCTCGAGGACCTTGGCCATGTCGCCGCGGTAGCTGTAGAAGGAGGCGAGGCTGCGCAGCACGGGGAAGACCTGCGGGATCTGGCGCTCGCCCTCAAAGAGCCGCAACGCATCTTCGTACGCCTCCTCGGCCTCGTTCGAATAGCCCTTCAGCATCGTCAGGGCCCTGGCCAGACTCGTCTTGAGGGTGACCTCTTGGCGCCAACGTTCCTGGCTCGGCGGCGTCGTGGACAGGACGCTGAGGAGATCGTGGATGAGTTCAATCGTCGCGTGATACCAGCCTCGGACTTCGTAGACGTGCCACAGGCCGTCAACGAGTTCGTTCAGGCGATCGAGGTCGCGCTCCGAAACCCAGAACCGCCAGGCTCGGCGCAGGTTTTCGATCTCAGTCGACAACGCGGCCACCGAGGCCTGGTCGTCATCGCCGCTGATGGTCTTCCATTCGGCCGCCGCGAAGGTCGTGTAGTAGGTAGCGTGCTGGCGCCGGGCGGCGAGCTCGAAGTCGGGCGAGTTGGCGATCCGCTCTGACGCGTACTCCCGGATCGTTTCGAGCATTCCAATGCGGATGCCCGTCCCGCCGCTCTCGCCATCGCGCAGCTCTACCTGGCGGATGAGGCTCTTGTCGACGAGCGATGCCACCCCATCCAGAACGTCGATGTCGACAGTGCTGTCTTCGAGTCCGCCGGCCACGGCCTCGATGGCCTCGAAGCTGCCACCAACGAACACCGACAGCAGCTCGAGGAGGCGCTGCTCCGACGGCTCCAGGAGCTGGAAACTCCAGTCGATGGTGGCTTTCAGCGTCTGCTGCCTTGCCGGCAGGTCGCGGGCCCCGCCGCCCAGGACCTTGATACCGCTCCGCAGCCGGTCGAGGAGAGTCTCCGGCGAGAACAGAGTGAGCCGTGCCGTCGCGAGCTCGATCGCGAGTGGAAGACCGTCGAGCCTGCGACAGATCTCGGCGACGGATGCGGCGTTGTCGTCCGTCAGCCGGAAATCGTGCTTGACCGCGCGGGCCCGCTCGACGAACAGCTGGATGGCCTCGAACTGACTTGCTGAAACCGCCGACCCGGGGGTGCGCTGTGCCGGCAGGGAGAGCGCCGGCACGGCAAATTGGTTCTCGCCACGAAGCCTGAGTGGCTCGCGGCTCGTGACCAGGACCTTGAGACCGGGGCACTCGCTGAGGAGCTCGGCGATTGATGCTGCCGCGACGAGGACCTGTTCGAAGTTGTCGAGGACCAGGAGCAGATTGCGCGGCCGGAGCTGACGCTTCAGCTCGTCCATCGGGGCCCGCTCCTGCGTCTCGGGCAGGCCGACCGAACCGCCGATCAAAGCGACGACTGCGTCGGTGTCGCGCGCGGACGCGAGGTCGACGAAATAGACACCGTCATCAAATCGGTCGATCTGATCGACTGCGGCGCGCAGCGCGAGTCGGGTCTTGCCGGTTCCGCCGGGCCCGGTGAGGGTGAGCAGCCTTACGCTGGGGTCGTCGAGCCGCTCGCGGATGGCTCGCAGCTCTGCCTCCCGGCCGACGAACGCGGATGTCTGCGTCGGCAGGTTGTTGGGCCGAACGTCCAGCGTCGCCAGGGGCGGAAAGTCCGCGACGAGATCCGGGTGAATGAGCTGGAAGAGTTGCTCGGGCTTCTCGAGGTCCTTGAGGCGGTGCTCGCCCAGGTCGCGAAGAGACGCGCCATGCGGTAGCGCGTCGCCCACGAGTGCGGCGGTCGCACCCGAGACGAGGACCTGAGCGCCATGGCCGGCAGCCATGATCCGAGCTGTCCGATTGACGGTCGGCCCGAAGTAATCGTCGGACCGACCGTGTGCCTCGCCGCTGTGGATGCCCATCCGGACCCTGATTGCGCAGAGCTCGGGCCATGTTTCGGCCAGCAACCGGCGCTGCGCCACGATGCCGCTCGTGACGGCATCGGCGGCGGTCTCGAAGACAGCCATCAGCCCGTCGCCGGTCGATTTGACGACAGCCCCGTGGCCTTGTTCGATGGCCGCCCGGAGGATCGCGTCGTGACGCTCGAGCGCGCTTCGCATGGCGTCCGGGCGCTGCTCCCAGAGGCGAGTGCTGCCCTCGACATCAGTGAACAGGAACGTCAGCACGCGCGCCTGGCCAGCCCCCGTCGAGGCATGTGCCCTGTCCACCGACTCGATCGTTGGTCCGGTCGATGCGGCCAAGCCGCCGCGCCTCCCCGTGCCACCCACGCTACTCAATCGACGTGCGTCCTGTGCCCATGATGCCGCGAACGGTCCCGCAGCGGGGCACCACCCTTGCCGGGACATCAGTGCCGCGTTGACAGGCGGCAGCGGCGGCCCGTACCATCCGCTTCTTCGACGCGCAGGTCGCGTGTCGGCTGGCCCACAAGGAGCAGCTCTCCGAATGACAGCGCACTTCCTCTTCAGTCGAACGGCAGCGCCTATCGGCGTGGCCGATCGCGGGAGATGTGTGCCCATCTCGAGCTAGCCCGGGCGGCAAGGCCGCCCCAGGACGAAACCCGAGCCGTGGGCCACATCGGGCCCCCGGCTTTTTTGATGCCTCGACCCCGCACGGGTCGTCGGGTGTCGAAATTAAGAGCCGCGAGGCCCAGCGACCAACCATCGCAAGGTCCGCGGCTCTCTTGTGTCTGCGGATCGCCAGCAATCGTGACGAGGAGTCGATCGTGACCGCCACCCTGACACCACAACAGAAGAACGGAACGAAGGATCGGCGGCTGTCGCGCGAGAGGCCGTCGATGATCCCGGCGATCCGCGAAGAGGCGCGCACTGCGACGACTCCCGCCCTCCTCATCGAGGGCGTGACCAAGCGGTTCACCGTCGGTCGCAAGCGCAAGCCGGTCGTCGCGATCGCGCAGGTGTCGCTCCGCCTCGAGCGTGGCGACATCCACGGGATCCTCGGTGCCAACGGGTCGGGCAAGTCGACGCTCATCCGCCTCGTGTCCGGACTGCTGACGCTCGACGAAGGTCGGGTCGAAGTATTCGGTCACGACATCGAGCGGGACGAGATGGCCGTCAAGCGGCTGATCAACCGGGTCAGCGTCGACGCCGCCTTCTTCAAGAAGCTCAGCCCGATGGAGAACCTGCTGTTCGCGGCCCGCATCTACGGGCTCGACGGCAGCGAGGCGAGGACAAACGCCGTGGCCATCCTCGAGCGGCTGGGCATCGCCGAAAAGCGCGTCAATCGTCCGGTCGAGCAGATGAGCCGTGGCATGCAGCAGAAGGTCGCCATCGCGCGGGCGCTGCTGACGAGCCCGTCGCTGCTTCTCCTCGACGAGCCGACGACCGGCCTCGATCCCCGATCGAAGCTGGAAGTCCAGGCCTTCATCGAGGAGGTCCGCGATAGCCACGACGCGACGATCGTCCTGACGACTCACGACCTCACCGAGGCGGAACGGCTCTGCAGCCGAATCTCGATCCTCAACGACGGCCGCGTCGTCGCCGAGGACACCCCGGATGGCCTGAAGCGCCTCGTCGCCGAGCGCCATGGCCAATCGCCAACGCTCCACAACATGTTCATGACCTACACCGGCCGCTCGCTCGACGACGACGTCGACGAGGACGAGGCCGACGACGAATCCGAATGAAAGGAGGTGAGAACGAATGTATGAGCAACCGGCGTCCCAGCTGCGGCTGATCCACGCCCTGATCGCGGCCCGGCTCGAGGAGGCTGACAACCAGCGCCTCGTGCACCGGCGCCGCCCCAGCTTCCGTCGGTCGATCGGTCACTCGATGATCCGCATCGGTGAGCGACTGGCCGCGGAGCCTCCATTGCAGCCGGCTCGGTCCCGCTGAGGGACCGGGCCGGCCCGACCCGGGAGACCACTCCGATGACCATGCCGTTGAGCCTCGTGACGCACGAGCTGAAGGCGTCATACGCCTTCATCGAGCGCAACTTCTTTCTGACCCGCCGCTACTGGGGCTGGGAACTCGCGTTCCTGGTCTATTCGGTCGCGGGCGCGTTGTCGGTCTCGCTCATCGGCGCCGATCAGGGCAGCCCGAGGCTGCTGCTGATGCTGATGATCGGGGCGATCTTCTGGAACTACCTCTCGGTCGTCTTCTCGTGGATCGCGGAAACGATCGCTGTTGAGCGCTGGGAGGGCACCCTCGAGTACACGATGATGGCGCCGATCCGCCGTTCGACCCAGCTCCTGGGTTCGGTGATCTACGCCATGGTCTACGGCCTGATCCACACGGTCGTGATCCTGATCGTGCTCGTCCTGTTCTTCCCGCAGCTGGAGCTGGCGGGGGCGAACTATCTGACGGCGGGCACGTTCGTGCTCCTCGGCTCGTTCAGCTTCGTCGGCATCGGCATGATGGCGGCCATCCTGCCGCTGCTCTACGTCGAGCGCGGGGCACAGATGACGTTCGTGCTCCAGTCCTGCCTGCTGCTCGTCAGCGGCGTCTATTACTCGATCGACATCCTGCCCGGTTGGATGCAGGCACTGTCGTACCTGTCGCCGGCGACGTACGTCCTCGACGCCGTCCGGCAGGGCCTGATCGACGGCGCTCAGGTCGGCGACCTGTTCGGGGACGTGTGGCCGCTCGTGGTGATGGGCATCGTGCTCATCCCGGCAGGTGTCTGGCTATTTGGCCGGGCAGAGCGCTACGCGAAACGCACCGGCAAGCTCAAGAGAGTTGGCTGAGCCGTGACTTCCAATTCTGGAGTTGACGTCGCGACGCCGGAATCGCCGTCCATTCCTGGGCTGCGATTTCGGCGCTACCGCGACGACTCGGACTACGCGTCGATCGCAGACCTCATCGCCGCCGGCCACCTGGCCGATGGCGATGACTACCTTCCCGACGCCACGTCCCTGCGGATCGACTTCGAGCACACGACGGACCTCGACCGTTCGCGCGATCTGCTGTTCGCCGAGCTGGACGGCATGTTGATCGGCTACGGCTCTGTCAGCCGCCAGGTGCGCGACGGCGTGGCGGTCCATGTCACCGCCGGAATGGTCCATCCCGCCTACCGGCGCCGTGGACTGGGTCGCGCGATCCTGCGCCGGAACGAAGCGCGCCTGCGCGAGATCGCCACGGGTCATGAGGATGCCCGCCGGGAGTTCGGGTCGTGGATCGGTGACCGCGAAGCCGGGGCCCGTGAGCTCCTCGAGTCCGAGGGCTATCGGGCCGTGCGGCGCTTCTTCGCGATGATCCGCTCGGACCTTGGGGCACTGCCGGACGCGCCCGTCCCGGCCGGGATCGAACTGCGCGCGCTGGAGCCGACCGACCATCGCGCCGTCTTCGAAGCCAGCAACGAGGCGTTCCGGGACCACTGGGACCATCGCGAGCAAACGGAGGAGGACTTTGTCGCCTTCTTCAGCGTGCCCGACCTCCGGCCCGACCTGAGCCTTGTCGCCTGGGACGGCGAGCAGGTTGCGGGCTCGATCCTGACGTTCGTCTGGACCAACGAGAACGAGAAGCTCGGCCAGCGGCGAGCCTGGTTCGAACGGATCTCGGTGCGCCGGCCTTGGCGTCGGCGAGGGCTTGCCCGGGCGATGATCGTCGCCGCATTGGCGAGGGTTGGTGAGGCGGATCTGGACGCTGCGATGCTCGGTGTCGACGTCGAAAATGTGAGCGGCGCCCTGCGCCTCTACGAATCCGTCGGCTTCACCGTCGACGACACGGGGACGGCGTTCCGCAAGGCGTGGTGAACCCTGGCAGGAGGCTGCAAGCCGCAGGGCGAACGCGGACGTCGCCTGCGCGAGAGTCGCGAGGGATGATCGCTTTGGTGCGAAGGCTTGCCATCTCCTTCGGCCTCATCCTGGTCGCGACCACCGCCGCAGCCTGCGGCGCGACTGGAGCCTCGCCTTCGACAGGAGGCGGATTCCCCAACTCGGCGCCAAGCGTCGCCGCCGCGACCGGTCAGCCCACGCCGAGATCCAGTAGCGAGGAGAAAACGACCATGGCCTTCACGCTCACCAGCACCGCCTTCAGCGATGGCGGCGCGATCCCACAGAAGTTCAGCTGCGACGGCGAGGACGTCTCGCCGGCTCTCTCCTGGGAGGGAGCACCAGATGACACCGGCGCGTTCGCCCTGATCGTCGACGACCCCGACGCCCGCGGATTCGTTCACTGGGTCGTGTTCGACATGACCGGCTCGCAAACGGGCGGACTCGCCGAAGCGGTTTCGGCGTCCCCCGATGCGCCGACCCAGGGCCGCAACGGGTTCGGAAAGATCGGCTGGGGTGGCCCTTGCCCGCCGTCAGGCACGCATCACTACCGATTCACTCTGCTCGCCTTGGACGCACCACTCGGTCTCAGCGGCACGCCGAGCGCCGACGACGTCCGCCAGGCCGCCGGTGGCCACACGCTTGACGAGGCGACGCTGACCGGTACGTACCAGCGCGGCGGCTAGCCCCCGCCGACCTGGAGGCGGCCGTCGCGGACCAATTCCATCCAGGGCCGCTCGCGACCGATCGTCGTCGCAGGTCCATGCCCGGGCAGGACGCGCAGCGGGTCGTCGAACGTCAACAGACGACCGAGCGATTCCGTCATCCGCTCTGGTGATCCGCCGGGCAGGTCGACGCGGCCCCAGCCACCGGCAAAGAGCGTGTCGCCGCTGAACAACAGGCCGTCGTCCGCGGCATAGAGGCAGACAGATCCGGGGGTGTGACCGGGCGTATGAAGGATCTGGAGTCGGATCTCGCCAAACCGGACGGCGCCACCCTCTGCGAGCTCGACTGCGGGCACGGATGGCGGGATGTCGAACGGCGCCCAAAGCGGCTCAGGGTCAGTGAGCATGCTGCGGTCCAGCGGGTGCACGGCGATCTCCGCACCGGTGTGGGCGGCGACCGCGGCGTTGTCGCCAATATGGTCCCAGTGACCGTGCGTCGAGACGATGAGCCGTAGCGTCCAGTCCCGTGCTCTCAGCTCGTCCGCGATCCAGGTCAGCGATGGAATCGCGGTGTCGATCGCGATCGCCTCGCGGCT
>Ga0081539_10001541_pt1 | contig 38537 bp, 42 predicted proteins | sample TabmetS4T2R2_FD_71023 | JGI IMG/M metagenome (GOLD analysis project Ga0081539, IMG submission 71023) | Tabebuia heterophylla rhizosphere microbial communities from the University of Puerto Rico - S4T2R2 | ecosystem: Host-associated > Plants > Roots > Rhizosphere ... | reverse complement strand
CTCGCCACCGACCGGGGGGGGCCGCCCCCGGCCCCCGGGCCCCGGGCGCCCGCCGAATCTCTGGTCGAGCTCGGCTGCGAGCGCGTCCCAGTCCTGGAGCGCGTCGGCTGAGAAGAGGGTCAGCTTGCTCGAGCCCGGCGGCGCCGGGTCGCGGTAGACGGCGACCCCGGCGCTGTCGGGACCGCGATCGTTCATCTGCGCGAGCATCGCCGCCAGGTGGAGGCCGAGGGACTCCTCGATCTCGGCCGTTTTTGCGAACAGTCCGACGATTCCGCACATATGTGCTCAATCTACATTCGGATGACGGAGGAAAGGCGCATAGTTCCAACAAACCTCTCCGAGCCCTTATGGAGCTTTCCTACATACGCTAGAAGCGGGTGAGGTACTCCTTGATCTCCCAGGGCGTGACCTGCTCGTGGTACCTCGCCCACTCGTCTCTCTTCACGCGGATGTAGTAATCGAGGTAGTCCTCGTCCTTCGCGCGGCCGAGCGCGGCGCGCATGACGTCGTCGCCCTCGAGCTCGCGCGTCGCGTCGAGGAGGTTGCTCGGTAGGAGCTCCACACCGCGCTTTTGCAGCTCCTCCTGGGAGGTCGTGTACATGTTGTCCGAGTTCGGGTCGCCCGGATCGAGCTTGTTCTCGATGCCGTCGAGGCCTGCCGCGAGCACGACGGTCGCCGCGAGGTACGGGTTGCAGGAGCCGTCGATCGTCCGGTCCTCGACTCGGCCCGGACCGGGGATGCGCAGCATCTGAGTTCGGTTGTTGTAGCCGTAGGTCACGTACACGGGCGACCAGGTCGCGCCGCTCGTCGGGGCGCCCACCTTCAGGCGCTTGTAGGAGTTGACCGTCGGAGCCGTCACGGCGATATAGGCCTTCGCGTGCTTCTTGAGCCCCCCGATGAAGTTGTAGGCGAGCTCCGAGAGGCCCAGCCCGCGCGGGTCGTCTTCGTCGAGGAAGAGGTTCGTGTCGCCGTCCCAAAGGGACATGTGGAAGTGGCCGCCGTTACCGGTCAGGTTGCTGAACGGCTTGGCCATGAACGTCGCGATCTTGCCGGCGTGCTCGGCGAGCGTGTGCACCATGTAGCGGAAGAAGATCGCGCGATCGGCGCTCGTGAGCGCGTCGGCGAACTCGAAGTTCTGCTCGAACTGGCCGTTCGCGTCCTCGTGGTCGTTGGCGTAGTTGCCCCAGCCAAGCTGGTTCACATAGCGCGAGACCTGGGCGAGGAAGTCGTAGTTCCGCGTCAGGCCGTTGAGGTCGTAGCACGGTTTCTCGAGCGTGTCGTACTGGTCGGCCAGCTCGATGCCGCCGTTCGACTGCTGCACGAGGAAGTACTCGAGCTCCATGCCGAACTTGAACTCGTAGCCCTTCTCGCGAGCCTTCTTCAGCTGCCGCCGCAGGATCGTCCGCGGGTCGTAGGGCCACTCTTCGCCCTCGACGTAGATGTCGCATGCGAAGCGGGCGAGAGTCGGCTCCCAAGGGACCGGCGTATAGCTGCGGAGGTCGGGCATCGCTGCGATGTCCGGGTCGCTCGGTAGCTGGCCGATCTCGCCGGCGGCGAAGCCGGCGAAGCCGGCGCCTTCTTCCACCAGCGAGTCGAGATTCTGCGCGGGGACGAGCTTCGCGCTCGGCCGCGCGTACATGTCGACGAACTGCGCGAAGTAGAACTCGACTCCTCGTTCCTCCGAGCGGCGGCGGACGTCGTCGACGCTCGGAGCTGCTGCCGGTTCTGCGCTCGTGGCCATCGGGCTTCCTCCCACGGTCGGGGGTCAGGGCGACGATATCGCGGCCGCGAGGCCGCGCCGATAGTTGGTTCCTACAACGGCAGCTGTGCCCTTATGTGAGGTCTGACCGACCGCCGAGCGCGTCTTGGAGCTTGACCATCTTCACCGCGATCTCGACGAGGAGCCAGTCGTCCTTGCGCAGGTCGAGGCCGGAGAGCTCCTGAATCCGGCGCAACCGCTGGCGGAGCGTGTTCGGGTGCACGTAGAGCGCTTCAGCCGTGCTGCTGATGTTGCCTCGCCGCCGGAGAAACTCTTCGAGCGTGCGAACCAGGGCCGTGTTGCGTTGGCGGTCGTACTCGGCGATCCGCATGACTGCGTCGCGATGGGCGTCGCGCATGGCTGCGTCGAACGGGAGGCGAAGGAGGTACTTGTACGGGCCGAGCTCCTCGTAGGTCATCACCCCGGGCGCGGAGCGGATGACGGAGGCGCCGAGGAGCGCGTTCTTGGCCTCTTCGAAGCCGGCGGTGAAGCTGGCGCCGCCCTGGCAGACGTTCGAGACGCCGATCGCGAGCCCCGCGTGATCTGCGGGGTCGATCTGTCCGAGCTTCTCGACCAGGGCGTCAGGGCCGCCCGCGGGGACTCGAAGGAGCCCTCGGATCGAGTCGTCGCGTCGATCGAAGAGCGATCCGGGTGCCGCGGCGGCGAGCTGCTTCTCGAGGGCGTCGTCGGGCGGTGTGGCGGCGACGACGAGGTAACGCTGATCGATGTCGCACCCGAGCCTCGCGGCGCGCCCGTCGAGATCACCGCCCGCGCTCCCTCCGGCGAGCTGCTCGAAGAAGTCCTTGATGAGGTTCTTCTCCGTGAGCCGCTCGATCAGCTCGATCTTCTTCAGCGCGAGCGCGATCTGGTTTGCGGCGCCTCGGGCGACCTCGATCTCGTCCGTGTCCTCGGCGCGCAGCAGGCCGAGCAGCTCTTCGTCTGCGACGAGCGGGAGCGCGATCGTCGCAGACCGCTCCCTACGAGTCAGCTCTCGGCCGAGGCTCTGGAGCTTGATCGCCTTGCGCGCCTCGCTGCCGTTGGGCGCTGAGGCCCGTAGGCGAAGCTCTTCCGAGCCGCTGTCGAGCAGGTAGAGGTGGCACGCGGAGGCATGCAGCAGCTCGCGGCACTGCCCCGAGACGGTCGGCAGCAGCTCGTCCAGTCGCTGCGCGCGGGTGAGCGTCTCGGCGAGCGCCGTCAGCTGCTCGAGCTCGCCGACCCGTTTGCGCGTCTCCTCGTACAGGTGCGCGTTCTCGATCGCGCCGGCGACGAGCGACGCGCTCGAGGTGAGCACCTCGACCTCGGCCGGCGTGAACTCTCGTGGCGTCTCGGTGTGGAGCGAGATGACGCCGATGACGCCGCCGTCCCGCGCGATGATCGGCACCGAGAGGAGCGACTGGAACTTCTCCTCCTCGAGCTCGGGGACGAATTTCGTCCGCGGGTCGGAGAGGAGCTCCTGCGTGAACGCCGGCTCCTTCTGCTCGGCTGCCGCCCAGGCGATTCCCTCGCCACGCTCGAGCGCGATCTCGCCGACGAGGTGGGAGTACGGCTCCGACGCGGCGCGCAGCACGAGGCGTTGGCCCCCGTCCTCGACGAGGTAGACGAACGTCGCGTGAACCGCGCTGGCGTCGGAGAGGAGCCGGACGACCGCTGCCAGGACGTGCTCCAGCTCGAGGGAGGACCCGACCGTCGAGATGATCTCGTAGAGGGTCCGATTCTCGCTCGGTGGGGCCGCCGGCCGCGCTATGCGCGCATGCTATCGCCGTTTGCGGGGATTTTCCGGCTGGCTACGAGATCGCGAAGGTCACCGTGAGGTTGGCCGAGATCTCGTCCACCCCCGGCTCGATCGGCACGGCGGACTCCGCAGCCGCACGGACGCCGTCGTAGACCGGAGTCGGATAGCCGCCGCCGCTGCTGTCGACGATCGCGATCGGGGCTCCGAGCGTGACGCCTGCCTTCGCTGCGAGCGCCTGCGCCCGTGCGCGGGCATCGTCCATCGCCTCGTCGACAGCCTCGCGGTACTGAGCGCGGCTGTCCGACACGCGGAGCGTCGGGCCGGAGACCGAGTTGGCACCGGCGGACACGGCTGCGTCGATGACCTCGCCGGCTTTGCCGAGCTCTCTCACGGTCGCGTACACCGAGCTGGACGCGCTGTAGCCGATGACCGACATCCCGTCGTTGGTCGTGCGCGGATAGAGCGAGACCTGCTCGGTGCGCAGATCCTGCTTGGCCACTCCTGCGTGGCGCAGCGCTTCGATGATCCTGCGCGTCGCCTTCCCGGCCTCGCTGAGCGCGCCGCTCGCCGTGTCGGCGTCCGACTGGACGCCGAACGACCAGTCGGAGACGTCCGGTACGGCCCTTGCGGTCCCGGAGCCGACCACGGTGATCCCCGGAATCGTCCCAGGGTTGCCCGAGACGATCGGATAGCTGATCGAGGAGGCGACTCCGCTGTCGCCGCTTTCCGAGATCCCGATCGTGTCGGCGGCGACTCCCTGACCCTGACCCAGCGCGACGTCCTTGCTGTCGCCGCCACAGCCGGCGGCGAGCGCGGCGACCACGGCCATCAATGCGAAAAGCGAGACCTTCATGACGCCTCCGTTCTTCATTTGCCGCTTTGACGGAGGCCGGCGCCGAGAAGTTCCCAAGAGGTGCGGCGTTCGAGCTACGAGATCGTGCGGTACGGACCGCCTGGCCAGCAGAAGACCTCGAACCGGATCCCGTCCGGGTCGAACGCGAAGAACGCGTAGTAGCCCTCGCCGTCCGAGACATAGTGGAGCTCGGGCGCCGACTGGATCTGTGCACCCATCGCGAGGCACCGGCCGTGCGCCTCGTCGACCTCGTCCGAACCGTCGACTTCGAACGCCAGATGCTCGATCCCGACCTCGTAGTGCCGGTAGCGGCCCCCATCCGCCGGGCGAAGCCCGAAACCCTGAACGCCGTACTCGAAGTACACGACGTCCTCCGTCCCTCGATAGGTCGGAACCCGATACTTCTCGCTAAGTCCCAGCGGCCCTAGGACTTCGAGGTAGAACGCGATCGACCGCTCGACGTCGCTGACCGCAAGGTCAACGTGCTGGATTCCTCTCGCGGGCATGCCTCTCAGCGGGCGGCAGGCCTGAGCGACGAGCCGATCGGCTCGACGCGCACGGCCGAGGTCTTGTACTCCGGCGTCCCGATGAGCGAGTCGCCGACGTCGTGCGTGAGCCAGTTGACCTTCGCCTGCGCGAAGTGAAGGGCCATCCACACGAGGCCGGGGTAGACCCGCTCTCCGACCGCCGCGCGTGCTTCGAGGTCGCCGCGGCGGGAGACGAGCCGGACCCAGTCGCCGTCTTCGATGCCGAGCGCGAGCGCGTCTTCGGGGTGAATCTCGACGAAGGGATCCTCTTGCTTCTGGACGACGCCCTCCTCGCGCATGGTCATCGTCGCCGAGTTGTAGTGGTAGAGCGTCCGCCCGGTGGAGAGGACGAACGGGTACTCGGAGTCGGGCTGCTCGATCGGCGGCTGGTACTCGACCGGATAGAACTTCCCCTTGCCGTTGGGTCGCGCCGGGTTCGGCGAGTGAAGGTACGGCGTCCCCGGATGCTCACGGTCGAGGCACGGCCACTGCAGCCCGACCTCTTCGATCCGGTCCCAGCGGATTCCGGACCAGAGCGGCGCGAGGTCGGCGAACTCGTTCCAAGCGTCCTCGGCGGTCGCGTACTCCGGCCAGTTGCCGCCCATGGCCTTCGCCACGTCGACGACGATCTGCCAGTCCTCACGCGCGTTGCCCGGGCACGGGATCGCCTTGCGGACGCGGTTCACTCGCCGCTCGGTGTTGGTGAAGGTGCCGTCCTTCTCCGCGAAGCTCGAGGCCGGGAAGACGACGTCCGCGTGCTGCGCGCTCGTGTCGTTCAGGAAGAGGTCCTGTGAGATCAGGAAGTCGAGGTGCCCGAGGCCCTCCTCGACGTGATGGGCGTTCGGCTCCGTCTGGGCCGGGTTCTCCCCGATGAGGTAGAGCGCCCTGATGCGCCCGTCGTGAAGCCCGGAGATCATCTGGTCGAGCCGATAACCCGTGCGCTCGGGCAGCTCGACGCCCCATGCTTCGGAGAACTTCGCGCGGATGCGCTCGTCGTCGGCGGGCTGGTAGCCGGGGAAATAAGCGGGGTTGGCTCCGGCGTCGTTCAGGCCCTGGACGTTGTTCTGGCCGCGCAGGGCGTTCAGGCCGGTCGACTCGTAGCCCAGATGGCCTGTCATGAGGACGAGGTTCGAGAGCGACCAGATGTTGTCCACCGCGCAGGCGTGCTCGGTGATCCCGAGCGTGTAGAAGATCGCTGCGTGCTTCTCGGCCGCGTACTCGCGCGCCGTCGCCTCGATGTCGGCAGCTGGGACGCCCGTGACCTTTTCGGCCTCCTCGGGGGTGTACCGCTTCACGACGTCCGCGACGGCCTCGAACCCCTCGGTGTGCTGCCTGATGTAGTCCTCGTTCTGGAGCCCGTCCCGGAGGATCACGTGCATGATCGCGTTGATCAGCCACACGTCCGAGCCGGGGCGGAGCTGCAGGTGGCGCTTGGCCAGCTTCGTGAGCCAGATCTTGCGCGGATCGGCGACGACGAGCGTGGCGCCCTTGCGCGCAGCCTTCTTCATCCGCAGGGCGAGGACCGGATGGGCCTCGGTCGTGTTCGAGCCGATCACGAGGATGAAGCGTGCGTTCTCGATCTCCGGGATGGAGTTGGTGGTTGCTCCTCTGCCTAACGACCTGACCAGGCCGTAGAGGGTCGGAGCGTGTCAGGTGGCCTCGCACGAGTGGACGGAGTTCGTTCCGACCACCGTGCGCGCCAGCTTCTGGATGAGGAAGTTCTCCTCCATCGTCAGCCGCGCGGAGGCGAGGAAGCCGATGGACTGCGGCCCGTGCTCGGCCTTCACGCGGTTGAGGCCTTCGGCCGCCACCTCGAGCGCGTGCTCCCACGTCGTGGTGTGGAGCTCGCCGTCCTCGCCGCGGACGAGCGGCTCGGTGAGGCGGTCCGGGTGGTGGACGAAGTTGAACGCGAAGCGTCCCTTGACGCAGAGATTGCCTTCGTTCGAGACGTAGCTCGGGTCGGACGTGATCTTCTCGATCCGGTTCGTCTCGGGATCGACGTTGATGTCGATCTGGCAGCCGACTCCGCAGAACGTGCAGGTCGACTTCACCTTCCTGAGCGCCCGCTCGGGCCGTTCGGTCGCCTCCTCGAACTTCTCGTAGATCGCGCCTGTGGGGCAGACGCCGAGGCAGCCGCCGCACAGCTCGCATTCGGTGTCGAGCCAGGATCGGCCCCACGTGGGGACGACTCGCGCGTCCGGCCCGCGGCCCTCGAGCGAGAGCGCCGAGCACTGCATCACTTCTTGCGTGTAGCGGACGCAGCGCGCGCAGAGGATGCAGGCGTCCGGGTCGTAGCCCATGAGCGTGTTGCGGTCGTCGTAGGGCTCGCGCTTCGCGTCGGGGAGGATGAAAGGCGCCTCTGCATCGAGCTCTTCCGCCAGGTCTGTCAGCTCGTTGGGGCGACCCCCGGGCTCCGGGTTGAGATGCTCTGCGAGCAGCATCTCGGTGAGCGTCCGCTGGTACTGCGGCACTGCCGAGTTCGTCGAGACGACCATCCCTTCGCTCACACGCGTCGCGCAGGCCGGCAGAGGACGGGGTGAGCCCTCGACGCCGACGACGCACATGCGGCAGCCGCCGTACGGGTCGAGCTTGTCGTCGTGGCACAGCGTCGGGATGAAGACGCCGTGCCGCGCGGCCGCGTGGACGAGCAGCTCGCCCTCGGGCGCGCTGACCTCTCGTCCGTCGAGCGTGAAGCGGATCACTGCGTGCTCATGCTAGTCGGCTCACCGAGCGGGGCGAACAGGTCCGGCCAGTGGCGGAACGCGTTCCGCATCGGGAACGGCGATGCCTGCCCGAGGCCGCAGATCGACGTGGCGGCCATCGCATCGAGCCATTCCTCCGCCTTCTCCCGCGTCATCGCCGCACGCTCGTGCTCGAGCTCCTCGAGCAGATGGTGCATGCCGCGGTTCCCGATTCGGCACGGGGTGCACTTCTGGCACGACTCCTCGGCGAAGAAGCGCATTGTCTCCTTCAGAAGGCGCAGCGGCGAATAGCTCTTGGGGAAGACCTGGAGGCCGGCAGAACCGGGGCCTGCGCCCCACTCGCGGAGCGAGTCTCGGTCGAGCGGGACGTCGAGCGCCTGCGGAGGGAGGATCCCGCTCGCGGCGCCGCCCGGCACGACCGCGGAGATCGGGCCCGTCGCGCCGCCCGCCTGCTCGTCGATCAGCTGCCGCGGAGTCACGTCTAGCGGCGCCTCGTAGCAGCCGGGCTCCTTCACGGCACCGGAGACGGACCAGAGGCGGACGCGCGGCCAGGCCTCGCCTCCGTCTCGGAGGATGGCCGGGATGTGAGCCAGCGTCTCGACGTTGTTGATCAGCGTCGGGCGGCCCAGGTAGCCGAACTGGCTCGGGAAGGGCGGCTTGAGGCGAGGCATTCCGCGCCGCCCCTCCATCGACTCCAGCATGGCGGTCTCTTCCCCGCAGATGTAGGCGCCCGCGCCCACCACGAGCTCGAGCGAGCGCCCGTCGAGGAGCCCCGCCGAGCGGAACTCGCCGATCGCCTGGGAGAGGCGCTCGCGTGCAGTCGCGTACTCCTCGCGCAGGTACACGAACCCCTCCGTGGCCTCCGCAAAGTCCATCGCGATGAGCGCGCCCTCGATCATGAGGTGCGGGCGCAGCTCCATCACGTAGCGGTCCTTGATCGTCCCCGGCTCGCCCTCGTCGGCGTTGACGACGACGTAGCGCGGCCCCGGCTCCTTCGCGACGGCCTCCCACTTCACACCGGTCGGAAAGCCGGCGCCGCCGTAGCCGGTCAGGCCGGAGGCCTTGAGCTCCTCGACGATCTTCTCCTTGGCGGGCAGGTTGCGGAGGATGGAGAGCCCGCCGCGCGCTTGGTAATCGGCGAGCGTGGCGTCGGCCTGTTGGAGGCCCGTGGACGCGCCCTCGTTCGTTCGGTGGACGACTTCGGCCTCCACGCGGTCGCCTCGCATCAAGACGGGGGCGAGATCGCAGTGGCCGAGGCATTCGACGCCGAGGACGACGCCATTGGGACCTGCGTGCTCCTGTTCCCTCGCCAGGAGCTCCTTCGCGCCGAGGCAATCGCAGACCGGACCGATGCAGACGCGGACTGCGTCCACCGGCACCTGCAGGAAGGAGTAGAAGGAGATGACTTCGTGGACCTCGCCGCGGCGGATGTTCATGTGGTCGGCGAGCGCGTCCGCGAGCTCGGCCGTCAACGGCCCGACCTCGCGCCGAACCCGGCCGAGGTTGTCGAGGAGCCGTGTGCGCTCGCGCGGCAGCTCCGGGAGGAGCTCGGTGAGGCGGAGGACGTCGATGTCCCGATCATATTGCGCCGCTGTTCCTCGGCTGCACCTATTGCCATTTGGCAGGAAGTGACCCACAGTGAGACCTGTCCGTGCATGTCCAACGCGGAGATAGGGGTAGCCGTGGAGGCCAGTAGGACGCTCGTCACGGAGCGCCCGGTCTCAGTAGGTGCCGCGACCGCTGCCGACGGCGCGGCTCTCCTTTACGAGCGCTACTACGACCGAGTCTTCGGCTACTGCCTCTACCAGCTCGGCAGTCGCGAAGAGGCTGAGGACGTCGCCCAGACGACCTTCATGTGGGCGTACCGGGGCCTCCGCCGCGGCGTGGTGCCGCGCGCCGAGGCGAGCTGGCTCTTCACGATCGCCCAGAACGCCTGCCGGGCTCGGCATCGGTCGCGCGGACGCAAACGTGCGCGAGAGGTGCTGAGCGACCCCGTCGTGCTCGCGGACATGTCACCCGCCCATGCGGCAGAGACGGATGAGCTCGTCGGCCTCGAGGACGCGCTCGCGCGGATGCCGGAGCTGCAGCGCCGCGCGATTCTCCTTCGAGAATGGCGCGGGCTCTCGTACAAGGAGATCGCTGCGGAGCTCGAGCTCTCCGACGCCGCCGTCGAGACGCTCATCTTCCGTGCGCGGCGTACGCTCGCAGAGCTTCTCGCCGGCAAGCCGGCCCCGAAGCGCGCACGCAAGTTCGCCTTCTTCCCCGGGGCGATCGCGGCGTTCAAGAGCGCTCTCGGATCGGGGACGGCCGCAAAGGTGGCAGCCGGCCTCGCCGCGGCGCTCATCGCGACCACGGTCGTGGGCTCCCAAGAAGCGCCTGCGCCGAAGCCGCGCGCTGATCGCGGACTGACCGTCGTCGTCGCGCCCGCTCGGACACACTCCGAGAAGAAGGCAGCGGGCACGCGCCGGCACGAGCGGACGAAGCCTGCTCGCGCCGAGAAAGGATCGACCTCACCCGTGCAGCCGGTCGACTCGTCCGATTCTTCCGGCGCGCCCGTCCAGGCGGTCGTCGACGACCCGGTCACGACTGTCAAAGGCACGACGGATCAGGCTCTCAAGACGGTCCGCGATGCGCTCGCGCCGGTCACCGGTGCCGCACCCGAGCTCGGCCTCGAGGTCGGCATCCAAGTTCCTTAAAACTCGCTGCAAGATCTTGCTCCGGAGGGCTTCCTTTGGAGCATGCACCTCCGAATCCTCGTCGCGGACGACAACCTCCTCTTCGCGGAGGCGGTAACCCAGCTCCTCGAGGCAGACGAGCGAGTCCAGGTCGTTGGCTGCGCCTACAACGGCGCGGAAGCGGTGGACTTCGCTCGCAAACTCGAGCCGGACGTCGTCCTTGCCGACATCAAGATGCCGCTCATGACGGGCATCGAGGCGACCGAACGCATCCTCGCTTTTTGCCCGGATACGACGGTCGTTCTCATGAGCGGTCACAGCTCGTCGAGCGAGATCGAGCAGGGCTTGCGGGCGGGGGCGGTCGGCTTCGTCACGAAGGACGACCTCGGCCTCTGGCTCGTCCAAACGGTGCTCGACTACGCCGCTGCAGGGAACCGCGAATTCGCTGCAAGGTTTTCCCACCTGCGACTTCCTACTCTCACAGGAAGGCTCGCAGCTTCCGCATAGGGGAACGCCACCTCGACGTTCCTCCCTCTCCCTAGGAGGCGGTCGATCTCACGGCCGCCTCCCTCCCCTTTAAGGGAGCGGCTTGGGAAGGGAGACGGTCGTGGTCCCGGAAAGGAGGGCGCCCGTGTCGGGGACCTTCGGCAGGGTCGGCGCGTCGACCTCGTCCGGCACTGACGGCAGCTCCGGCTCGTCCACGGTGACGGTCCCGACTCCGGGGATGCTGGCTTCGACGAGCGGCTGGTCGTCCTTGCCTCCGCCACCCGCGGGAGGATCGTCGTCGTTCCCGCCGCTCGGTCCGGAGGAACTGCCGTCGTCCTTGCCCTTCCCGTTGTGCCCGCCGCTCTTCGCGGTGGACTGCGTCGTCGGGTCGGCTTGCGGCGAGGTTCGGGTCAAGTCGGCCAGGTCGGGCGCCAGCATCGTCCTCACGACGTTGCCCGCCGGAGCCGGAGCCGCCGGCTCGCTCGAGCGGAACGGCAAGCCGTCGCCACTGCGGACCGCGAGCCCGACGGCGAGCGTCACGGCTGCCAGCGCGACGAGATCCCGCGGGCCGAGTCGCCAGCCCCGCGCCGGAGTGCCAGTCCATTCAGTGGCACGGGTCTCGTTCGAGCCCCACTCGGGCGGCGGGGGCGGCTCGAAGCTCACGTTCGTTTCGCGGAGGGGGCTGTGGAGGCCGAGCAACTGCTCCTCGGACGGCCTACCCATCCAGCGGACCTGCTTCGAATCTTGAATCGGTCGAGGACTTTCCATGCGGCACCTCTGGGCGGATGAGGTATTGGGCGGGGCATCGATCTAGGTCGGCGTTGACAGCGGACAAGGTGAGCGGAGGGCCTAACTCGTTCGGGTGATTCGCGGTTACGCTTGGCGCCGTGTCCGTCCCACCGCAGTCGGCGGCGCGGGTCGACGTCCTCCGCCTGCCTGCAGGAGCATCCGAGCGGGACGAGCTCGCGGTCGAGGAGCCCCTCGAGATCCGCGTCGAGGGCACCCCGGTCGCGGTCACGATGCGCACGCCCGGCCACGACGAGGAGCTCGCCGTCGGCTTCCTTCGCTCGGAGGGAATCCCCGCGGAGTCCGCGCATCCCACGGCTGATCTGGCGGCGAACGTGATCGAGGTCGAAGTGGCGGGCGAGCTCGACTTCGAGCGGCTGAAGCGCAACTTCTACACCTCGTCCTCGTGCGGGGTGTGCGGCAAGGGCGCGCTCGAGGCTGTCGCGGTCGAGGCGCCGGTGGTGACGAGCGACCTGACAATCGGGGCGGACGTCGTCGGTGCGCTACCGGGACGGCTGCGGGAGGCACAAGCCACGTTCACCGCCACGGGCGGGCTGCACGCGACGGGGCTGTTCGACGACAAGGGTGAGCTCGTCTGTGCCCGGGAGGACGTCGGCCGCCACAACGCGATGGACAAGGTCATCGGCTGGGCCTTCCTGGACGACCGTCTCCCTCTCGAGCGCCACGTGCTCTGCGTGAGCGGGCGGCTGTCCTTCGAGCTCGTGCAGAAGGCCGCCGTCGCCGGCTGCCCCATCTTGGTCGCCGTGGGCGCGCCGTCCTCCCTGGCGGTGGAGCTCGCCCGTGATCGAGGCATCACGCTCTGTGGCTTCGTCCGGGACGGCCGCCTGAACGTCTACACCGAGACCCGGCGAATCCGGTGACGTTCGCGGTTCAGGCGGAGGCCTACGACCGCTTCGTGGGGCGCTACGGCGAGCCCCTCGGCCGCGCGCTCGCCGAGCGAGCGGGCGTCGAACGCGGGATGCGGGCGCTCGACGTCGGGGCCGGGACCGGCAAGCTGACCGGCGTGCTCGCCGAGATCCTCGGTGAGGAGAACGTCGGTGCGGTCGAGCCCTCGGAGTCTTTCGTCGCGGCTCTTCGGGAGCGTCTACCCGCCGCTGACGTACGGCTCGGAGCCGCCGAGGCGCTGCCGTTCGAGGACGACTCGTTCGATGCCGTCTTCGCGCAGCTCGTCTTCAACTTCATGGCCGACCCGGAGCGAGGCCTGGCCGAGATGAGCAGAGTGACGCGACCCGGGGGCCGCGTTGCCGGTGCAGTTTGGGACTATGGCGCCGGCATGACGCTGCTGACCACGTTCTGGGAGGCGGCGAGCGCGCTGGGCGGATCGGAGGCCGACGAACGGACCACCATGCGGTTCGGCGCCGAAGGCTCCCTGGGCGATTTCTTCCAGCAGGCCGGGTTGGGCGTCGTCGACGATGGAGCGATCGTTGTCTCCGCCTCCTACGACTCGTTCGAGGATCTCTGGGAGCCACTCACGATGGGCGTCGGGCCGGCCGGCGCTCACGTGGTCTCCCTCGAGCCCGCCGCCCGGAAGGAGCTCCGAGCCGAGCTCGACCGCCGCCTCGGCTCGCCTGCGGGACCGTTCGAGCTCGACGCGCGCGCGTGGTACGCGGTCGCCACGAAGTAACCGGCGTCCTGCTCGTCGGCGGGGCGAGCTCGCGCTTCGGCTCCTCGAAAGCCCTTGCGCTCTTCGAAGGAGAGGAGCTGGCGGTGCGTGCCTACCGTCTCCTCGAGGAGACGTTCGGGATAGCAATGGCGGTTGGGAAGGATGACGACGACCTCGATCTCCCGTTTCCCATTGAGGACGATGGACGCGATGAGCGTGCCGCGATCGTCGGAGTCGAGGCAGCCCTACGGCTCGCACCCACGGAGATCGCCGTCGTCCTCCCGACGGACATGCCCTTCGTGACCGGCCGGCTGCTGCGCGCGCTCGCGGCCGCAGCCGAGCGAGCGGACGCGGTGATCGTGCAATCCGGGCCGCTCCCGGGTGCCTACCGCCGCTCGGCGTTGCGAGTCCTCGAAGGGCGCATCGAGCGTGGTGACCTCGCCCTGTGGGCGGCGGCCGAGGAGCTGGGCGCAACCGTCCTCGAGGCGGCCGCCGAGGAGCTCAGGAACGTGAATACGCCGGCTGATCTCCAGGCATGACGACGCTTTCTCGGTCGGCACCGGTGCCGATCATGCTCACCTCGAGCTCCAACGCTTCTTCGACGAACTCGACGTAGCGTCGTGCCGCGGGCGGCAGTCCGCCCTCGAGGGGCTCCTGCCAGCCGGCGAGCGTCTCGTAGACGGGCGCCGCGTGGTGGAAGTCGCTCTGGTGCGCCGGGAACTCGTCTGTCTCGGTGCCGTCGGGGAGCCGGTAGCGGGTACAGACCGGGATCTCCGCGAAATCGGAGAGGACGTCGAGCTTGGTCAGGGCGAGCGAGGTCATCCCGTTCACGCGGACGGCGAAGCGAAGGGCGACGAGATCGAGCCAGCCGCAACGGCGCTCGCGGCCCGTCGTGGTCCCGTACTCCTCCCCGAGCTCGCGGACGCGATCCTGGTCGCGGCCCTCGATCTCGGTCGGGAACGGTCCCTCACCGACGCGGGTGACGTAGGCCTTGGCCACGCCCAGCACGCTGTCGATCCGGGTCGGCCCGATGCCCGTGCCGGTAGCGGCCGCTCCTGCGACCGGGTTCGAGGAAGTCACGAACGGATAGGTGCCGTGGTCGAGATCGAGGAGCGTTCCCTGGGCGCCTTCGAGGAGCACGCGCCGGCCTTCACGGAGCGCGCGGTCGACGAGGAGGGACGTGTCGGCGACGTACGGCCGCAGGCGGGCGGCGCAGCTCTCCATGCGATCGGCGAGGTCGCCGGCATCGAGCGGCTCGTCGAGGAGCCGGTTCTTCTCCGCCAGAGCGGTCGCGAACTTCTGGCGCAGGATCTTCGGCTCGAGGATGTCCTGCGCCCGGATCCCGAGCCTCGCGGCCTTGTCCGCATAGGCCGGGCCGATTCCACGCCGGGTCGTTCCGATCTGGAGCTTGCCCAGACGCCGCTCGCTGGCCGCGTCCTCGGCGACGTGCCACGGCATGATCAGGTGCGCGTTACCGGAAATGTGCAGGGCGGCGGTCGAGATCCCGCGAGCCTCGAGCTCGTCGAGCTCGGCGACCAGGAGGGCAGGGTCGATGACGCAACCGGCACCGACGACGCAGGTCTTACCGCCGTAGAGGATCCCGGACGGGATGTGGTGGAGCGCGAAGCGCTCGCCGTCGCGCACGATCGTATGGCCGGCGTTCGGGCCGCCTTGGTAGCGGCAGACGACGTCCGAGCTCTGGGCGAGCAGGTCGACGATCTTGCCCTTCCCTTCGTCGCCCCACTGCGCCCCCACGATCACGGTCGCGGGCATCGAATGAAGCTTAGAGCGGTGGGAGGTCGAGCCGTCCGTTCCGCTCGAGGGCGGCCGTGACGAGCTCGAGGTCCTCGGCCACGCGTCCGCGCGCGGCCTCGCAGAGGGGCCCTGCGACTTCGTTCTCGGCGAGCTGCCGCTTCCTTTCGTCGAGGCGTTGAGCCAGGAGGCGGGCGTCGCGGTCGGACACGATGTGGTCCCCGAGACGAAGGACGCCGAGCTCGCGGTGGGGCCGCCCCGACGGCCGGCCGCTCGGGCGGGCCGCCGGTGTGCGCAGAGGGGGAGCCCAACTTGCCACTAGGCCGCCGCCAGGTCCGCGAACTTCGCGTAGCGCCGCAGGAACGAGAGCTTGATCGTGTCCGTCGGGCCGTTGCGGTGCTTGGCCACGTGCACCTCGGCGAGGCCCTGCTGGTCGGATTCCGCGCCTTCGTAGTACTCGTCGCGGTAGATGAAGACGACGATGTCCGCGTCCTGCTCGAGGCTGCCCGACTCGCGCAGGTCGGAGAGGATCGGCCGCTTGTCGTGGCGCTGCTCGACCGCGCGCGAGAGCTGCGAGAGCGCGATGATCGGCACGTCCAGGTCACGGGCCAGGACCTTCAGCGACCGCGAGATCTGCGAGACCTCCTGCACGCGGTTCTCGACCGTCGTCCCGGACGTCATCAGCTGGAGGTAGTCGACGATGATCAGCCCGAGGTCCGGGTGCTTCTGCTTCAGGCGCCGCGCCTTCGAGCGGATCTCCATCATCGTGATCGAACCGGTGTCGTCGACGTAGATGGGTGCCTTGGCAAGCTTGTCGCAGGCCGCCGTGAGACGGGGCCAGTCGTCCGCTGCGAGCTTGCCCGTACGCAGGCGCTGCGACTCCACCTTCGCCTCGCTGCACATGAGGCGCTGCGTCACCTCGGATTTCGACATCTCGAGCGTGAAGAGGGCGACCGGGGTCTCTTTTCGAACTGCGAGGTTCGCGGCCATGCACAGGCCGAGCGCGGACTTCCCCATGCTCGGGCGGGCGGCGACGATGATGAGGTTTCCCTCCTGGAAGCCCGACGTGACGCGGTCGAGGTCGCGAAAGCCGGACGGGACGCCCGTGACGTCTGCGCCCGATTCGTAGAGCGCGGTGATGCGCTCGAAGCTCTCCTTCAGAAGCGTCTCGATGTGGCTGAACTCGCCGCGTGCACGCTGCTGCGAGAGGTCGAAGACGATCTGCTCGGCTTGGTCGACGAGCTCCGTCGCCTCGCCCGGGCGCTCCCATCCGAGCCGGGCGATCTCGCCGCCGGCGCGGATGAGGCCGCGTAGCGTTGCGGTCTCGCGGACGATCTGCGCGTAGTGACCCGCATTGGCGGTCGCGGGCACGGTCGCGGCGAGCTCCTGCACCCGCACCTTGCCGCCCACGTCGTCCAGGTCGCCCCGCTCGTCGAGCTCGTCCGCAAGCGTGATCGCGTCGACCGGCTCACCCTTTACGTACAGGGCGAGCGCAGCGCGGTACATCTTCGCGTGGCTCTCGCGGTAGAACTCTCCCCCGTCGCTCGAGAGGACCTCGCTCACGACGGCGATTGCTCCGGGCGAGAGCATCATCGCGCCGAGGACCGACTCCTCCGCATCGAGGTTCTGGGGCGGGACGTGCGCTTCCTGCGCACCCTGAGCCGCGTCCCCTCGCCGCATCGCCCTCGCCGCCATCGGACCAGACCGTAAAGGCCCTGTTAAGAGACGGCCTGGGGATGACTTGTCCACAGCTGGAAGGCGCCTTTTTGCAGGCATTAGAGAACAAAGGTTCGCAGCCGGGACGGACGGCATCCACTGGCGCGGGCGCGGTCCGGCGCAACCTTCCACGCCGACGCGCGCCTTTGTCTCCAGATTTTTTACGCTCGGAGCGGCTTTTTCAGCCGCGTGTCCACAGCGCTGTTGGAAGCGCTGTGGAACCCCGACTTAGGACGGTTCGGCCGAGGGGTCGACGACCTCCGCCTCCTCGCCTTCCTGGAGCGGCTCGCCGGCCTCGGTCTCCTGCGTCTGGGCGGCAGGGGCGGCGGCGGACTCGGCCTCGGCCTCGGCCTCCGCCTCGCCTTCCGCCTCGGCTTGGGCCTCCTCCTCCGCCTCGACCTCGGCGATCGCATCTTCGGCGGCCGCTTGCGATTCCGCGGCTGCTGCAGCCTCGGCCTCCGCGGCCTCACGCTCGGCCGCCTCGAGCGCCTCGAGCTCCTCCTCCGGCGGCAGCTCTCCGCCCTCGGGCACGACGAGCACGCGCACCTCGGCCGTCACGTCGGTGAAGACCTCGACCGGGATCGCGTAGCGCCCGATCCGCTTGATGGATTCCGGCAGGTCGATCTTGCGCCGGTCGACGCGAACCTTGAGCGTTGTCCAGATCTCATCGGCGATGTCCGTCGGCGTGACGGAGCCGAAGAGCGTGCCCTGCGGGCCGGCGTTGACGTCGAAGCGCAGCTCGGCCTTCCCCAGCCGGTCGGCGATCTCCTGTGCCTGCTCGAACGTCGAGGCCTCCTGCCGTGCTCGCTGCGCTGTTCGCCTCTCGAGCTCGGCCACCCGAGCGGGCGTCGCTTCCTCGGCGAGTCGCCGCGGGCCGAGGTAGTTCCGCATGTAGCCGCGCGCAACGGAGACGACCTCCCCGCGCAGGCCGACCTTGTCGACGTCCTGGAGAAGGATGACGTCCATGGTTCCTTACGGCGAGACGTACGGCAGGAGCGCCATCTCGCGCGCCCGCTTGACGGCGACCGCGATCTGCTCCTGGTGGCGCCGGCATGCCCCGGTGATGCGGCGGGAGCGGATCTTCCCCTTCTCCGAGACGTACCGGCGCAGCTGGTTGTAGTTCTTGTAGTCGACCTCTTCGATCTTCTCCTTGCAGAAGTAACAGCTCTTCCGCCGGATCGGGCCCTGGTTGGCCGACGGCCGCCTACGGCCGGTCTGCTGCTTGGACTGTTGGGGCATGCGCCGGAGGTTCTCCTTCTAGAACGGAATGTCGTCGTCGGCCGCCGCAGCGCCGGCCTTCACGAAGTCGGATTGGTCGGCGGCGACGTCCGATGACGGGATGTACTGCGACTGGCCCTCGCCGTCCCCACGGCTGCCGAGGAACTGCACCGACTCGGCGATGATCTCGACTGCCTGCCGCTTCGTGCCGTCCTGCGCTTCCCACTCACGCCAGTCGAGGCGCCCGTCGATTCCGACCGGGCGGCCCTTGGACAGGTATGTCGCGCAGCTCTCGCCCTGGTTGCCCCAGACGGTGACGTCGAAGTAGTTCGGCTTGTCGCCCCACTCGCCTGTGGCCTGATCCTTCTGGCGCGTGTTGACGGCGAGACGCAGCTTGCAGACGGCAGTGCCGCTCGGCGTGTGACGAAGCTCAGGATCCTTCGTGAGGTTCCCGACCAATACGACTCGGTTGATGTTGGCCACGGTTCTGCTCCTTCCTCAATCGAACACTTGTTCCGATGCTACCCGGTCGGGGTGACAGCCTCGCTCTTTGGCTTGAGGGCCGGCCTGCGGACCGCCATGTGCCGCAGCGCGCCGTCCGTGATCCTCAGCACGCGCGTGAGCTCGGCCAGGGTCTCGGCGTCCGCGTCGAAATGAAAGACGTGGTACGTCGCCTCGCCCTTGTGCTGGATCTCGTAGGCCAGCTTGCGCCTGCCCCACGGCTCATGCCCCACCCAGCTGCCGCCCCGGTTCTCGATGAGCTCGCGCGCGCGCGCGAGGATCTCGTTCTGGCGCTCCTCAGGGAGCTCGGGGTCGAGCATGAGCATGATCTCGTATGCGTTCACGGTTCCCGAATCCTCCTTCCCTCGGTCTAGCGGCCTCGCCTGCTCGCGCCGCTCGGGAACCAAACGGCGCCGGGCGAGACAGGAAGTCGACCGAGTATAGCGAGACATGCCGGCTTGCCCCGAGGCCGTGCGTCGTGGGAAAGTGACGCTTATGGATCAAAAGAGCGCACTTGCACTCGGTGCTCTCGCGGGCGCCGCCGCGGCGCTCCTGGTCGGTCGTCGACGCACCCAGCCCGTCGCGCAGCCGCTGCCTCCACCTCCCGATCCGCAGGCCGATGAGCGCCGACGGCGCCTCGACGAGGCACGCGAGGCGGCGGTCGACGAGGTCGAGTTCCAGGCGGCCGGGATGGGGGCCGAGACGATCGTGAGCGAGGAGCCGGCGAGCAGCGAGCCGGTGCCGGCGAACGAGTTCGAAGCCATGCGGCGACGCGTGCACGAGGAAGCTCGCGCGGCCGCCGAGGAGATGCGCCGCCGGGCCGAGACCGACGCCTGACCGAATCGAACAAACCGTCGAGATCGCGGCGCCGCCGGATGAGATCTTCCCGTTGCTCGAGGCGAGCGACGCGCGGCTGCGGTGGATGGGCGTCCTCGTCGAGTCCGAGCCCGTGGAGGAGGGGCGCTTCCGCGACGTGTTCGAGGACCGCGGGCATCGCATCGAGATCGACGCCGAGGTCGTCGAGCGCCACCCGCCTCGAGTCCTCGTGGTGCGCCTTCGCGCCGCGTCGTTCGAGGCGACGAGCGCGCAGAGGCTCGAGGCGATCGAGGGCGGCACCCGGCTCACGACCGTCGTCGAGACGACGTACACGAAGCGGCTTGCTCGCCTCGCCGGCCCCTTCGTCGCGCGGCGCGCGCAGCAGCAGCTCGAGCGCGACCTGGAGACTCTGAAGGCATTGCTCGAGGATGGATCCGCATGACGGATCCCTCGCCGCTCCTAGAGCGGAGCGAACGCCGCCGAGGCGCGCGCGAGGCCGCGCGCGATCTTCCACTGGTACCAGTCCCTGCGTAGCCGACGACCCTCGGTCGGGTTGGTCATGAAGCCCGTCTCGATGAGGATGGCCGGTACGTTCGCCCAGTTGAACCCGGTCAGGTCAGCCCGCTTCACGAGGCCGAGATTCGCGGCGCCCGTCGTCGCGAGCACCTTCCGCTGGACGATCGCCGCCGCCTCCCGGCTCTCGGGGAGGATGTCGCCGGTCCAGCCCTTGTGCCAGGCCGGATAGAGCGTCGAAAGCCCGTGTCGGCTCGGGTCGGTGGACCCGTCGGCGTGGATGCGCACCATGAGGGCCGCATCCCGCTCGTTGCAGAACTTCGCCCGCGCGATATTGCCGCGGTTCCCGTACGTGAACTCCTTGGTCGTGCGCGTCATGGCCACGCGGTAGCCGCGCTCGCGCAGCAGCTTGCGGAGCTTGAATCCGATCTGGAGCACGACCGGCGCCTCGCCGGACGCGCCGCCGCCGTCCTTGATCTTGTACGTCGAGGAGTGGGGGCCGATGCGCTCGAGAGAGAGGTCGGGCGTGGCGTCGTGCCCTGGATCGATGCAGATGAGCGGAGCCTCGCCGGTCGCCCCCGGGCTCGTGAACGCTCCGATCGCGAAGAGCAGCGCGGCCAGCTTCATCCCGTCCCAGTTTGACAGCCTCGCGAGACCCCGCCTATGCTCCCGCCGCCGCCATTGTCAGGTACACCTTACAATTGCGGTGACCGGCCTCCGACCAAGGAGAGAGATGGGAGCAGCGTTCTTGATGACAAGGGAGGGGCTCGAGGCCTCGTTGATCGTCGGCATCGTACTCGGGTACCTCGCCAAGACAGAGAACCGCGGCTACTTCCGCCTCATCTGGCTCGGGACGGCGGCCGCCGTGGCGATTTCGATCGCAGCGGGCGCCGCGCTCTTCTTCACGGTCGGCGAGCTCGAAGGCCGCGGAGAGCAGATCTTCGAAGGCATCGCAATGCTCTCGGCCGTTTCCGTCCTCACCTGGATGATCTTCTGGATGAGGAAGCAGGCCGCGAACATCAAGAAGGAGCTCGAGGCAAAGCTCGCAAGCGCCATCGCGGCCGGCTCGGCGATCGGGCTCGCGTCAGTAGTCTTCTTCGCCGTCCTCCGAGAGGGCGTGGAGACGGCTCTCTTCCTCTTTGCGATCGGCGAGAGCTCGACGCCGCTCGCCACTGGCATCGGAGCCGTCGTGGGCCTGACGATCTCGATCTCACTCGGCGTCGCGATCTACATGGGCTCGAGGCGGCTCAATCTGCGCCAGTTCTTCACGGCGACCGGCCTCTTGCTCATCGTCTTCGCCGCCGGGCTGCTGGCGCACGCGGTGCACGAGTTCCAGGAGGCGGGGATCCTCCCTGAGACGGTCGAGCACCTCTGGAACACGAATGGGGTCGTGAGCGAGGACTCACACTTCGGGAAGTTCTTGACGGCCCTCTTCGGCTACAACGGCGATCCGTCGGCGCTCGAAGTGGGCGTGTGGATCACGTATCTCACCGTCGCGCTCACGCTTTTCGTCCGCCCGCTCCTCGCGTGGCGGCGCGAGCCGACACCAGCGCAGGCATAGCCCTGTAGCGAGCGCGGCATAACGGGCCCGTGAGACCGGTCCGCGTCGGCTGCTCAGGCTGGAACTACGCGCACTGGCGCGAGCGCCTCTATCCCAAGGGCCTGCCGACGAGCGAGTGGCTCGAGCACTACGCGCAGCTCTTCGACACCGTCGAGGTCAACGCCACTTTTTACCGCCTCCCTCGACGCGAGTCTGTGGCAGCGTGGGTGCGAGAGAGCCCGCGCGGCTTCCTCTTCTCGGTCAAGGCGAGCCGCTATCTGACCCACATGAAGCGCCTCACGGATCTCGGCCGGGGTTTGGAGAGGTTCTACGAGCGGATCGACCCGCTGGTGCGCTCGCCGAAGATGGGCCCTGTGCTGTGGCAGTTGCCGGAGAACTTCCATCGCAGCGACGAGCGCTTGGAGGCGGCACTCGCGAGCCTCCCAGCGGGACGGCACTGCTTCGAGTTCCGCCACGCGAGCTGGTTCGCGGACGACGTCTACGCGCTCTTGCGCGACCACGGAGCGGCGCTCGTCATCGGCGACCATCCGGAGCGGCCGTTCCAAGCGTACGAGCTCACGACCGATTGGACGTTCATCCGCTTCCACTACGGCAGCCGGGGGCGGGGAGGCAACTACTCCGAGCGCGAGCTCGAGGTGTGGGCGCGGCGCATCGAGGACTGGCGCGAAGCCGCCGATGTGCACGCCTACTTCAACAACGACTGGAACGGCTATGCCGTTCGCAACGCGCTCCTGCTAGGCGACCTTCTCGGCGACGAAAGCGATCTTGCGAACCCGTCCGTCTCGTAGCCAGTCGCTCCACAGCTCGTGTGCAGCCAGTAGGTCCTCGAGCGCCCGGTGCCCGACCTGTTCGGAAATGGCGGTGGCGTCGGCGGCGAACGCGCTGCGCAAGGAATCCGCCACGACACGGTGAGACCTGCTGCAGTCGTCCTGCCACCGGACACGCAGCCCGACCCCCTTCAAAGAGGTGAGCATCTTTGCCAACGGGATGACCCAGACCGTGTCGGCGTCGGGCATGCACTCTCGCTCAGACCGCGTCAGGGGGAGGCCCTCCTCCATCGTGAAGGCGAACCGTCCCCCGGGCTCGAGCGCCCGGGAAATCTCCTCGAGCAGCGTCTCCTTGTCACGAAAGGCGAGCATCGTCTCGAATAGGAGCGCCACGTCGAACGGGCCGCGAGGAATCGGCGGAACTCGCCCGACCTCGAAGCGGCAGGGGAGGCCTTCGGCCCGCTCGCGCGCGATGTCGATGGCGCTCGCGCTCGAATCCACGCCCAGATAGGCGCAGCCCAGCTCCCGAGCGATGAACCGTCCGGGCCCGGCGATTCCGCAGCACAGGTCGAGCACGGTCACTCCCGGCGCGATGCCGGCCCGCTCGGCCAGTGCCCGGATCTCGCTGGCGCGCATGAAGCTCTCCTGCTCGACGTACTCTCCGGGGGCGTACGCGGACCTGCGGGCCCGCTCCAGGGCCCGGACGAAGGGCGCGCGCTCGTCCTGATTCATGGCTCCAGCCTCACATTCGACTGGCTCCCGGTGTAAACCGGGGCAGGGTGTCTCGCGTACCTAGCCCACGTATGCACCAGTACGGAGGCACGATGCGAGCGGTTCAGGCCCTTCCGGTCACCGGGTTCGTCGCACAGGTGCTGATGGGCGCCGCGCTCGCGACGACCGTCGGACTGGGCGACGCCGGCTGGGTCGTCGGAATCACCTGCGGCCTCATCCTGAACGCGGCACTGGCGCGCGGCGTCCTCCGCTACCGCCCTCAGCGGCTGGGACCAGCGGATTGGGTGACTCTTGTCCGGGCGACGCTCGCCGTCGGCGTCGCGGCGCTGGTCGCCGACTCTTTCGACGAGCCGGCGTCGGTCACGCTGCTCGTGACGCTGTCGGCCGTCGCGCTCGCGCTGGATGCGGTCGACGGCTGGGTCGCGCGACGGAGCAAGACGACGTCGAAGCTGGGCGCGCGCTTCGACGGCGAGGTCGACGCCTTCCTGATCCTCGTGCTCAGCGTGTACGTCGCCCGCTCGACCGGCGCCTGGGTCCTTGCGATCGGCGCGGCACGCTACGCGTTCTTCGCAGCCGGGTGGTTGCTGCCGTGGCTGCGTGAGCCGCTGCCGCCGCGCTACTGGCGCAAGGTCGTCGCCGCGGTTCAAGGGGTCGTCTTGACGATTGCCGCCGCCGACCTCCTGCCCCGGCCCTTGACCGTCGCCGCCCTCATCGGCGCGCTTGCCCTGCTCTCCGAGTCGTTCGGACGCGACGTGTGGTGGCTTTGGGCCCACCGCGACGCCGCGCAAACGCAGGTGCCGGCGGGGACACGCGGCCGGCTGCGGAGGAGCACCGCGGCGGCGCTCACCATCGCCGCCATCCTGCTCGTCTGGCTCGGCCTCGTCGCTCCCGACCATCCGAGCCGCCTCACGCCCGGTGCGCTCGTAAGGCTCCCGCTCGAAGGCCTCGTCGTCATCGCTCTGGCCGCGGCACTGCCCGCTACGGCTCGACGCGTCGTCGCCTGGGTCGCAGGACCGGCTCTCGGTCTGCTGGTCCTCGTGAAGATCCTGGACCTGGGCCTCTACACGGCCTTCGACCGGCCCTTCGATCCGATTGCCGACTGGAGGTACACCGGCGAGGCCATCGAGACGCTGCGCGACTCGGTCGGCTCGGGGGACGCGAACCTGATCGTTGCGGCCGCTGGGACGCTCATAGTCGCCGTGCTCGTCCTGACGACGCTGGCCGTGCGTCGCGTGACCCGCGTCGCGGCCGACCACCGCCGGTGGTCGCTTCGCGCCGTCACCGCTCTCGCCGCCGTCTGGGCGCTCTGTTGGGCCTTCGGGGCGCAGCTCGTCTCCGACGTGTCGATCGCCTCGACGAGCGCCGCCGGCCTGGCGGTCGACGAGGTGCGCGCGGTACGCGACGGCATCAAGGATCGCGCGATCTTCGCCCAGGAGATCCGGCACGACCGCTTCCGGGCCACCCCGGGCAACCAGCTGCTCACCGGTTTGCGCGGCAAGGACGTCGTCGTCGCGTTCGTCGAGAGCTATGGAAGGGTCGCCGTCCAGGGCTCTTCGTTCTCGCCCCGCGTCGATGCGCTGCTCGCGCAGGGGACGGAGCGACTGCAAGCTGCGGGCTTCCAGGCGCGGAGCGCCTTCCTCACCTCGCCCACGTTCGGCGGCGCCAGCTGGCTGGCTCACTCCACGCTGCATTCGGGAGTCTGGGTCAAGAGACAATGGCGCTACGACCAGCTCGTCGCGAGCGACCGGTTCACGCTCAGCCAGGCGTTCGAGCGGGCCGGATGGCGCACCCTCGATTTCGTGCCTGCGAACGATCGCCCCTGGCCGCAGGGGGAGTCGTTCTACCGCTACGACAAGGTCTACGACCAGCGCAACCTCGGTTATGTCGGCCCGCGGTTCGCCTTCGCTCCCATGCCCGACCAGTATGTGTTCCTGGCCTTGCAGCGCCTCGAGCTCGCCGAGCGCGACCGCCGGCCGCTCTTCGCCGAAGTCGACACGGTGTCGAGCCACGCGCCGTGGACCCGCATCCCCGAGCTGATCGACTGGGCCGACGTCGGCAACGGCTCCGTCTTCGACAGCAGGCCCGGGGGCAACGTCTCGACGGCCACGCTCTGGAGCGACGAGGACGCGGTACGGGCCGCGTACGCCCGGTCGATCGAGTACTCCCTGAACACCTTGGTCTCGTTCGTGCAGCGCTACGGCGACGACGACCTGGTGCTGGTCGTCCTGGGCGATCATCAGCCCTCGACGATCGTCACCGGTCTCCACCCGGACCTGAGTCACGACGTGCCGATCTCGATCATCGCCCACGACCCGCGGGTCCTTCAACAGATCGCCGGCTGGGGCTGGGAGAACGGCCTGCGGCCGAGTCCGCACGCGCCGGTCTGGCCGATGAGCGCTTTTCGCGACCGTTTCCTCAGCGCGTTCTCAGCCGGCTGACAGCTCGACGTCCAGGGTATGCGCGCCTCTCCGCGCCTTCGCCGCGAGGTAGCGGCCGTTGGCGGCGGAGAGGTGCACACGCGTCGGGACCTGCGCGGCGACGTTCACCCCGCAGCGGCGGAGCTGGCGAGCCTTGTCCGGGTTGTTGCTGAGCAACGCGACCTTCGAGACCCCAAGCGCGTGCAGCATCTGCGCGGCGGCGACATAGCTGCGCTCGTCCTCGCGGTGGCCCAGCGCGAGGTTCGCGTCATAGGTGTCCAGCCCGATGTCCTGCAGCGCGTAAGCCTCGAGCTTGGCGTACAGGCCGATGCCGCGTCCCTCCTGGCGTAGGTACAACAGAAAGCCGCCCGAGCCGGAGATCCGCTCGACGGCTTCGCGGAGCTGCGGGCCGCAGTCGCAGCGCTGACTGCCGAACACGTCGCCGGTGAGGCACTCGCTGTGGGGGCGGACGAGCGGGATCCCGTCGTAGTCGCCCGGCGGCCTCGCGCCGGCCAGGTCACCGAGGCCGAATGTCAGATGCTCGCCGCCGTCGACGAGACCCTCGAAGCTGAACACCCGGGCGTCCGTGACGAAGCCGTCGGGCAACCGCAGCGGCACCGAGACCTGCGTGCGGATCGTCGCTGGGGGCACGCGCATCAGCATCGGCCCCCTCCTCAGTCGTCCTCGAAGCGGGTCGAGAGGGCGTAGCGCAGCAGCACGACGTCGCCGAGCTGGCGAACGGAGGCGAGCTTCGCCCGCCGGGCCGGATTCCAGGGGAAAAGGCCGTCCCGTACGAAGCGCGGAGCGTGGGAATCGCCGACGAACACCGGGGCGACGACGAGCTGCAGCTCGTCGACGAGATCAGCAGTCAAGAACTGCGTGTGCACCGTTCCGCCGCCCTCGACCATCAGGCGCTCCACTCCGCGCTCCGCGAGGTCGCCGCTCAGGCTCCGCATCTCCAGCGTGGCGCCACCGTCCACGACCGTCGCCACCGGTTCCAGTCGCGCGCGAGCGTTGCCCACGCACGATCTCGGGCAGTAGACGAGCTTCTCCGTCTCGCCCGTGGTGAAGAAGTCGGCGCGCGCATCGAGCTCCGCCCGGCCGGTGAGGGTGACCTTCATCGGCGAGGGCGCCAGCCCACGGGCCATCCGCTCGTCGCGGCGCGCCTGCGAGCGCACGAGGAGCCGGGGGTTGTCCTTGCGGACGGTCGTCGCGCCGACCAGGATCGCGTCGCACGAGGCGCGGACGGCGTCGACTCGGTCGAAATCGGCCTCGTTCGACAGCAGCAGGCGTGACGCTGCGCTCGCGATGTAGCCGTCCATCGAGACGCTGCAGGAGAGCAAGGTGTACGGGCGGTCAGGCATCCGCGGTCCCATCCGGCTGTGCGACCGCGGCACGAGGCATCCAGGCGGTCACGAGGAGGAGCGCGCCCGGCAGGCTGGCGACGAGGACGATGACACCGTAGGCGACGGCGGTGGCGACACCGAGCCCCGCGCCCAGTCCGGCCGCCGCGAACGCCCAAGCCGTCGCACCCTCACGCGGCCCCCAGCCGGCGACGCTCGGCAGCACCATGGCCAGCATCGCAAGCAGAGCCAGTGGGAAGAGCTGCGAGAGCGGCGTGGTAGCGCCCGCCGTCCGCGCCGCGATGACGAAGGTGGTCGCGTGGCCGCCGACGACCACGACGGATGCGAGCGCGATCGCCGGCCATGCTCGCCGGGTCAGGAGCGCGTCGCGAACGTCGCCGGCGATCGCACGTCGCAGCCGCCCCCACCGCGACCCTGCCGCGACCGGCACGCGGCCGATAAGCGCGATCGCGATCGCCGCCACGGCGACCGCGACGAGGACCAGCGGGATCGACTGGCGTACCGGTGACGGCAGTGCCACGAGGACGGCGAGCGTCACGACGGCCTGCACGAGTTGCCCCGCCGCGCGCTCCCATGCAACGGCTCGCAAGGCGAGGCCGACATCACCCACGTTGCGGCCGTGACTGATCCCGCGATGGACGTCGCCGGCGATTCCGGTCGGGAGCGTGAGGTTGAGGAACACTGACCGGTAGTACGCCGCGACGGCGTCTGGAAACGACAGACGGAGGCCGAGCCCGTGAGCCACGAGCTTCCACCGCCAGGCGCAGCAAGCGGTCGTCGCGAGGCCGATGCCTGCCCCGGCCGCGAGCGCAGCGCCGTCCACCGCGCGGACGCCGTCGACGAACGGGCCGAAACCCAGCCGCCAGACGACGACGAGGAGCGTCGCGCTCGCAGCCAGAGGGCGCAGCCATGCCCAAAGGTTCCCCCTCACTCGTCCGGCGGTACGTTCGAGAGGCGCCATTGGTTTTGCGGACGCGAGCCTCGTCACGGCAGCACCAGGAGATCGGCGTGCTGCACGGTGACGGCGAGCTCTCCGGCTCGCGCCTCAGCCAGTCGCCGGCGTGCGTAACGACCGGTGGCGGAGGCGAGGTCGAGGGACTGCTCGCCGGCGGCTCGTACCCACCCGGCGAACCACTCTGCGGCCAGCCCGGCCTCGGCGGCGCCGAGGCGCCAGGGGGTCGGCCGGACGAGCACATTCGCCCCCAGGCGGCGGAACCCCTCGATGGCAGCGGCGACCGCGTCCGGGCCCAACAGGCGGCCACGGACCGTCATCCGGCGCTGGTGGGCGTCGAATGCGGACGCGACGCGCGAGTCGAGCGGATCAGCCGGGACAACGTCGACGCGACCGACGACGGACAGGCTCAGCAGGACGGGGCATGCCGCTTCCGCGCATAGGTCGACGAGCCGCGCGAGCTCATCCTGCGTCAGCAGGTCCAGGAGCGCCGACGCGGTGATGAGCGTCGCGTCCGCGACGTCGTCGGGCCGCAGCTGGGTGACGTCGGATCGCCGCGTCTCGACGACGACCGGCGCACCGTCGGCGGCCGGGCCGGGAAGCTGGGCTGCGGCGAGCCGCAGCAGGTCGCCGTCGAGATCATGGAGAACCCAGCGCTGCCGCCCTGGCAAGAGCGGCGCAAGCCAGCGGCCCATCGAGCCGGTGCCGGAGGCGAGGTCGTGGACAACCCAGTCGGTCGCCGGGACGTACTGCCTCAGGTGCTCGACGAGATCGCGGGCGCGCGCCGCGGCATCGGCAGGCTCCCGCAGCTCGAGCCATTCTGAACCGACGCGGGTGCGCTCGACGATCATCGCGCCGCTTCTCCCAGGACGCTCGCCAAAACGGACGCTGTGCGCGACCACTCGGGAAGCGACTCGCGCCGTTCCCGTGCGGCCCGGCGCAGGGTGAGTCGCACCTCGCCATCGCCGAGCCAGCCCCGCAGGGCTGCGGCGAGAGCGGCGTGGTCTTCGGGCGGGACGAGCAGCCCGGGCCGGATCCCGCCGGTTCCGTGACCGAGCGCCTCTGCGACCCCGCCGACATCGGTCGCGACGACGGGCAGGCCGCGGGCAAGCGCCTCGGTCACCACCATGCCGTACGTCTCGGCGCGCGACGGCAGTACGAGCAGGTCGGCTGACTCGTAGCTGCGATCGAGATCCGCTCCGTCGCAAGGTCCACTGAAGCGGACGCGGTCGCCGAGCTCGCTGTTCGAGAGGCGGCGCTCCAGGCTTTCTGCGAAGGCCGGGTCGCGGCTCAGGCTGCCGACGCACAGACAGCTCCAGGACAGCTCCGTCATCGTGGCGAGCGCGTCGAGCAACACGTCGTGCCCCTTGCCGGGGATCACCGCCGCGACGCAGAGCAGCGCCCCGCCGGTCGTCGTGCCTCGCGCGAGCGGGGCTCGCTCGACGCCGGGCTCGGCGACGTGCACTCTCTCGTCCGGCAAGGAGTAGAGGTCCAGCAGCGTCCGTCTGCTCCATCGGCTCGTCGTGACGACGGAGGCCGCGGCCGAGAGGACAGCGTCTTCGCGCCTGCGGGCTTCGCTGTCCGCCCATGCTTGGCCCAGCGGCATGTGCACGAGCGCGACCAGGCGCACCCGGTCCGCCTGGGGCAGCAGCACCTCTGGGGCCGCCGAAGCGACGAGCCCGTCGACCAGGGCGACGCAGCCGTCGGGGATCCGCTCCACCACGTCGGCGAGCGCTCTGTGTGCCGCCTTGTCGGGCCGCGGCCAGGGGCCCGGCACGGCGTGCACGTGCACCGGCCAGCCGTTCTCGGCGAGCGAGCGGCAGACGCGGCGATCGTAGGCGTTGCCTCCGCTCGGCCGGGCCGGATCGTCGATGCCCTCCGGTACGACCGCGTGCAGAGCGTTCACAGTTCCCGCTCGTAGCTCGCCGACGCCACGTGCGACTCGCGCAGCGTGACCGACAGCGACGCGATCCCGCGGGCTGCGTTGCCCAGGGCGCCGCGTTCCACCCTCTCCGCGAGTCGATCCGCGACCACCTTGGCGAGCGCCTCCGTCGACGTGTTCATTCCCGAGAACGCCGGCTCGTCGTCGAGGTTGCGGTAGTTGAGCTCGCTCAGGACGGCGCGCAGCTCCTCGGTGGCCCGGCCGATGTCGACGACGATGCCGTCCGCGTCGAGGTCGCGGCGACGGAAGGTCGCGTCGACCACGTAGGTGACGCCGTGCAGCCGCTGCGCCGGCCCGAAGACGTCGCCGCGGAGGCTGTGGGCGACCATCATGTGGTCGCGGACGGTCACGCTGAACACGCTCTAGCCCTCGCCGTAGGTGATGGTGTGGCAGAGCGCCGGCAGGCTGCCGGCAGCCAACCGGGCCATCACGTCGGGCAGCTCGCCGAAGGGCGACTCCCCGGTGACGAGCACGTCGAAAGCGGGGTCGCGGAGCAGGTCGAGCGCGAGTGCCAACCGGTCCGCCTTCGTACGGCTCCCGCTCCGTGCGGAGGAGACCGCCCCGACCTGGCTGGCGCGGAGGCCGAGCCGCCGCGAGTGGAACGCGCCCCCGAGGGACAGCCGCACATCGGCGTCGCCGTACCAGCTCAGGTCGATGACCGTGCCCTCAGGGCGGAGCAGGTCGAGCGACAGCTCGAGCCCTGCGGACGTCGCGCTGGTGTGCACGACGAGGTCGCGACCGCCCCCCGCGTCGGGGGGCGTGGCGAAGTCGACGCCGAGCGGGGCCGCCACGTCAGCCCGCTCGGCCACGACATCGACGAGCGTGACCTCGACCGCCGGGAAGCGGCCCAGCAGGCGCGCCACGGTGCAGCCGACCATCCCGGCGCCGACGACGGCGACCCGGTCGCCGAGCAGGGGCGCGGCGTCCCACAGCGCGTTGACGGCGGTCTCGACGATTCCGGCGAGCACGGCTCGTGCGGGCGGCACGTCTTCCGGCACGACGGTCACCGCACCGGCCGGAACGACGTAGGCGGTCTGGTGCGGATAGAGGCAGAAGATCGTCCGGCCGTGCAGGTCCGGCGGGCCCTCCTCGACGACGCCGACGTTGAGGTAGCCGTACTTGACTGGCCCAGGGAAGTCCCCTTCCTGGAAGGGTGCTCGCATGGCGGCGTGCTGGTCTCGCGGCACGCCACCCCGAAACACAAGCGTCTCGGTCCCCCGGCTGACGCCGGATCGCAGCGTGCGCACGAAGACGTCCTCCCGGCCGGGCTCGGGGAGCGTGACCGGTCGGATCTCCCCGCAGCCGGGCGCACGCAGCCAGAACGCGTGAGCGCCGTTGCCCACCATCGAACGGACCTACGGAAAACTCGGAGGCTCGGATTGAAGCAGCGATCGCGCGGTACCTAAGAGCCGTGGCACGCGCTCTGCTGCTCGTCGACGTGATCAAGGACTTCCTGCACGAGGACGGCGATCGCCTGCTCGAGTCCTACCGGAGGCGGCACGGCGCGCTCGTCGCCGCGGTCGCTGCCGCTCGCGGCGCCGGCGAGGCCGTCGTCTACGCGAACGACAACTCGGGCCGTTGGGACTCGGACGCCCCAGGCCTCGTCCGCCGGGCGGTCGAGGAGGGGAAGGCGGGTGAGCTCGTCGCGGCGGTCGCCCCCAAGGCAGGGGAGACGTTCCTGCTCAAGACGGGCTACTCAGCCTTCGACGAGACGCCGCTCGGCTCGCTGCTCCGCGAAGGGCTCCGGGTCGACGAGCTGGCCGTGGCCGGGACGGCGACCGAGATGTGCGTCTTCCAGACGGTGCAGGACGCTCTTCGGCTCGGCTTCGCCGTGTCGGTTCTCGCCGACGCATGCGCGACGGTCGAGCCCGATCACGAGCGTCTCGCCCTCGAGTTCCTCGAGCGGGTGCAGGGGGTTGCGATCGTGCGTTCGTGAGCCGCCCTTTACTTCTCGTCGTTCTTCACGAAGATGAGACGCGCGGGAGTGAGGGAAACCGAAGGGAGAGCCGATGGACCCGGAGAAGCAGAAGGCCTTGTGGGAGGCGGACACCGTCGTGCCCGAGCTCGTCGACCGGCTCGAGTACCGCGACGAGCAGCTCGACTTCCTACGGACTGAGGTCGAGATGCTGCGCAAGGAGCGCGAGCAGCTCGAGACCGACCTCGTCATCGCAGAACGCTGGGTCGCCGCCCTCGCGAAGGAGCTCGAGCTCGCTGATGCACAGTTGAAGGAGGTCCGGCCGCTCCAGGCCCGGATCGCTGCGCGGACCGGATCGATCGACTAGCTAGCGCGAATGCTCGCGTAGCCAGGCCGCGAGGTTGCGGGCCTGTGTTGCGGGGTCCGACGCAGGCTGAACCGGCTCGACGGCCGGAGCGGGGGAAGAGGGCGCGCCGTTCGAGCCGGTGCCGTTCGTCCCGACGGCGATGCCGATCACGGCCGCCGCCACCACCGCCGCAAGCACCACCACCGCCAGGATCAGCCGCCGGTCCCAGCGGAAGCGGGGCGCCCGCCGCCCGCGGGAGCGCCGAGGCGCCGGCGCCCGCAGAGGCCGCGTCTCCGCCTGCGTGGGCGAGCCGAGCACCTGAGTGGCGGCCGTGCCGCTCGCGACGGGAAGTGGGCGCGTCGGCGGGTCCGGAGACGCCACCGCGAGCTCCTCTGCGAAGGCCGCAGCCGATTCTGGCCGGTAGTCGGGGTTGCGCGCGAGAGCGTGCATGATCGCGGCTTCGAGCCGCTCGGGGATCTCCGGTCGCGTCTCGCGCAGCGGCTCGATCGTCTCCTCGCGGTGCTTCACCACGAGCTCGGGAAGAGTCTTGAAGACGTACGGCGTGCGACCGGTGAGAAGCTCGTAGAGGACGCAACCGAGCGAGTAGATGTCAGCGGAGGCCGTCACCTCTTCTCCCAGTGCCTGCTCCGGTGCCAGGTAGGCGGCTGTGCCGAGGACGCTGCCGATCTGAGTCAGCCGCGTCGTCTCCGCCGCGCGGGCAATCCCGAAGTCGGCGATCTTCACCGTCCCGTCGGGACGAAGGAGCAAGTTCTGCGGCTTGATGTCGCGGTGGACGAGCCCGGTTGCATGCGCGTGCTCGAGGCCGCCGCAGATCTGCAGGGCGAGATCGACGACCTCCTCCGGCTCGAGACGGCCGCGCTCCTCGAGCTCGTCGGCGAGCGTCGAGCCCTCCACGCACTCCATGACGATGAACGGCGTGCCGTCCTCTTCGCCGACGTCGAAGACCTGGACGACGTTGGGGTGCGAGATCTGAGCGGCGAGGCGAGCCTCGCGCAAGAAGCGGTTGCGGAAGTCAGGCTGATCGGCGAGATGCTCGGCGAGCACCTTGACGGCGACGGGCCGCTCGAGCTCCGAATCCCGCGCGAGATAGACCGACGCCATGCCGCCGTGGCCGAGGACGTCCTCGACCCGGTAGCGCCCTTCCGCGAGCGTCTCGACGTTCAATTGCCCTCCGTCGACGTGCCCAGCGTCGATGTGCCGAGAGTGCTGCCGAGCGTCGTCGTGTCACCGTGTTTGTCGTGGCCCTTCTTTTCCCCCTCGTCGCCATGCTCTTCCTTCGGCTTCTCCTCACAGTTGACCTCGTTCTGGAGCTTGGTCGTGGTGCGGTCGAGCTCCGCGCGCAGGGCCACGGGGATCTCGCCGCCGGAGACAGCGGCCTCGACGCTGTTCTTCAGCTCGTCCGCGAGCCGCGCCGCGCCGCACTGATCTCCGTTCTCCAGCGCCGAGGCGATCTCGTCGGCCTTGTCGGCGAGCGAGCTGGCGATCGCCGCCGGGAGGCGAGGCTCCCCGGCTGCCGTCTGTGAGCTCCCTCCGCAGGCTACGAGCGCCATCGCGAGGCAGAGGGCCGCGAGTGTCCCGGCAACACGTCCCACGAGGTTTCAGTACCCGACCGCGCCGAACGCCTCACCTCGGGAACCACGGGTCCGTGCGGGAGGTAGAGGGAGCATGAGCTCGGCCCGCATCCTCTCGATTGCTTCAGCCGGGGCTCTGATACTGGCGGCGTGCAGCAGTGGCCCAGATGGGCAGCACGTACAGGACGGCACTCTTCCGTCCGCCGCAGCCTCTTCGGCACCGGTGCCGACCGACGAAGATCGATCCTCGCTCTCTGGCCGGATTGCGTTCGACGATTTCCAAGACGTGTGGACCGTGGACGCCGATGGCACGAAGCTGGCCCGGCTGACTCAATCCGCTTGGCCGGAGTTCGACCCGACATGGTCGCCCGACGGCACGCAGATCGCTTTTCGATCCGAGCGAGACGGCGAGCCCGAGATCTGGGTCATGAACGCCGACGGCACGGGTCAGCGGCGCTTGACGGCAGGCCTCTCGCCGGCCTGGTCGCCTGACGGTTCGCTGATCGCCTTCAGCGCGATGAAGGGGCTCTCGGTGATCAGACCGGACGGGACGGGCCGGCGCGTCCTGCCCGACACCGAGGGCGGCGAATATCCAACGTGGTCGCCGGACGGGTCCCGGATCGCTTTCGACTCGAATGTGATCAGCCAGCACACGATGTACATCGCACGTGCGGATGGTTCCGAGGTCGTGGACCTGTCGCGTGTCGGCGAGGGCTGGCAGGTGGACTGGTCGCCGGACGGTCGTTCGATCCTCTTCACGTCGCGTCGCGACCATGCGGACACCGTCACGGACATCTACGTCATGCGCCCCGACGGCTCAGCAGTCCGCAGGCTGACGCACAGCGTCGGCCAGACGCCCGCATGGTCGCCGGACGGCGCTCACATCGTGTTCTCAGCGCCGGGCTTGTCGATCATGGACCCGGACGGCAGCCACGTTCGCGCGCTCCCGACCCCTGGGCTCGGTGAGGTGACGCTGCCCGACTGGACGGCCTGAGGCCGTTCACGCGCCAGGTCGGAGCGGAGCGGCGCAGGAGTCGAACCTACCCAGCGACGGGTTGCGCCGCCTCACCGGTTTTGAAGACCGGCTGGGCCACCGGGCCCGTGCCGCTCCGCGCCTAGCGTAGCGTCGGCGGAAAAGGGTCAGGCGCGCGCTTTGCGCCGCAGCACGCGCTCGTCGCCGACGCGGCGGGTGATGCCGTCCGCGTCGAAGCGCTCGAGCAGGAGCTGGGCCTGCTTGCGCCCGCCGCCGATCAGGTCGCGGAAGCGCGCCAGGGTGATCGACCCTTCCCGGTCACATTCCTCGACGAGGAGGCGCTTCGCGTCCTCCCAGGCTCGCGCGGAGACCGCGAGCCCGTCTCCCACGCGGACGAGCGTGCCTTTCCGCTCGAGGAAGGCGGCGAGCTCCTTGTCCTCGATCCTCACGGGCGCGAAGCCGGACGCGTCGAGCTCTGCCTCGAGCCGCGCGGCGTCTTCGGCACGCTCTCCGAGCGAGGCCTCCGCGCCCGGCAGGTAGATCCGCGCGCCGCGACGCTCGACACCCAGCAGGGGTAGGAGGTCGCGCGCCCACGGCGCGGATGGGGCCGGGACGCTCGGGTTGAGCGGGTCGGCGGCCTCGAGCTGCGCGTGCAAGGCCGCGCGCTGCTCGTCCAGCCAGTCCGAGGAAAACACCCAGTCGCCCGCCTGCTGGAGGCCGTTGAGCTCGACCGCCCCGATCGAGTCGCGGCGAACGGGGGCGTGGACGAGGGCGGCCGGATCGCCCGCCGCGACCAGTTCGAAGCGTTCGGCGCTCGCATGCCGCGGTGGGCTGGGGTCGATGACCACGCCGCCGCCCAGCGTCGTCCGCCCACGCAGCACAACCCGATCGCCGCGCGCCGCGACGACCGGCGAAGCGAGCCGGAGCTGCGCGAAGCGGCCCGCGCGGACGACGCGCGCGTAGTGGTCCGCAGTCCCGTGGTGAACGTGAAGGCGAGCCCCGTCGGGAATCTCCGCCACCTCCTCGAGCTCGACGTCGAGCCGATAGCTCACGGGGTACGCGCCGGTCTCGACGAGCGCGTCGCCGCGCGCCAGCTCGCTGCGCTCCACCCCGGGGAGAGCGACGGCGACGCGCTGCCCGGCCTCCGCGCGATCGACGTCCCGGTCGTGAACCTGGACGCTGCGAACGCGCACGTCGCGGCCGCGGGGCTCCGCCCGCAGCGTGTCGCCCTCGCCGATGGAGCCGGACCAGAGCGTCCCCGTTGCGACGGTGCCGATCCCACGCAGGCTGAAGACCCGGTCGACGAAGAGCCGGGTCGCGCCGTCGTGGTGCCGCTTCTCGACGCCGTCGGCTGCCTGCGCCAGCGCCGCTCGCAGCTCGTCGAGCCCCTGACCCGTCTTCGCGCTCACCGGGATCACCGCGGCACCGGGCACGAGCTCGCGCGCCTCCTCGGCGACGAGCTCGACCAGCTCCGGCTCGACCGCGTCCGCCTTCGTCACGGCAACGACCCCGTGCTCGATGCCGAGCAGGCGGATGACGGCGAGGTGCTCGTGCGTCTGCGGCCTCGAGCCCTCGCCGGCGTCGATCGCCAGCAAGAAGAGGTCGATTCCCGTCGCGCCCGCGACCATGTTCCGCACGAAGCGCTCGTGCCCGGGCACGTCGACGAGCGAGAGCCGGCGGCCGTCGGGGAGCTCGAGCGGCGCATAGCCGAGATCGATGGAGATGCCGCGCGCCTGCTCCTCGGGGAGCCGGTCGGTGTCCTTGCCGGTGAGCGCGCGTACGAGCCAGGTCTTGCCGTGATCGATGTGGCCCGCAGTGCCGACCGTCAGCGGCATGCTTTGACCGCGGCCGCGACTTCCTCGATCTCGTCCTCCGAGATCGTGCGGCAGTCGAGGAGGAGGAACCCGTCGCGGACGATGCCGACGACAGGGGGCTCCCCGAGGCGAAGCGCCTCGGCGAGCTCTCCCTCGAGCGCGCACGCGAAGCTCTCGACCTCGGCGAGCGGGAGCGCGCCGCCGCCCGCGCGGGCCACTGTGGCCTCCACCCGCCCGCCGGTGAGTCCCGCGAGCCGTTCCGCACGGGCGCGGACCGTCTCGACCGGCTCGCCGAGCATTCTCAGCACGGGCGTCTCGCCGCCCGCGCGGTGGAGCGCGAGCGTTCCCTCCAGCGCCGCCAGCGACAGCTTGTCCGCGCGGACGGCGCGTTGGAGCGGATGCCTGCGCAGGCGCTCGACGAGGTCGGCCCGCCCGACGACGATCCCGGCCTGGGGGCCGCCGAGCAGCTTGTCGCCGGAGAACGTGACGAGGTGCGCGCCGGCGGCGAGGCTTCCGCGCACCGTCGGCTCGTCCCCAAGCTCGCCGAGCACGCCCGAACCGAGGTCGTCGACGAGGACGAGTCCTTCGCGCTCGGCCAGCCTGGCGAGCTCGCGGACGCCAGGCTGCTCGGTGAACCCGACCATGCGGAAGTTCGACTGGTGCACGCGCAGGATCGCCGCCGTCTCCTCGCCGACGGCCCGCTCGTAGTCGGAGACCCGCGTGCGGTTGGTCGTCCCGACCTCGACGAGCCGTGCACCCGACCGGACGAGGACGTCTGGGATGCGAAAGCCGTCTCCGATCTCGATCAGCTCCCCACGGGAGACCACCACCTCTCGCTCCTCCGCCACGGCCGCCAACGCGAGCAGCACGGCGGCGGCGTTGTTGTTGACGACGAGTGCGGCTTCGGCGCCGGTGAGGTCGCGGAGCAGGCCGGCGAGGTGGTCTTGCCGCGAGCCCCGCGCTCCTTCCTGCAGGTCGAGCTCGAGATTCGAATAGCCGCGCGCGACCTCGTCCACGCGGGCCAGGGCCTCGGGCGCGAGAGGTGCCCTGCCGAGGTTGGTGTGCACGACGACGCCTGTGCCGTTGACGACGCGGCGGATCTTCGGCGTCGTGCGCCGCTCGACCTCCTCTGCGGTTCGGGCGGCGAGGTCCCCCGGCTCGAATCCCGCCCTGATCTCCTCGCGCGCGCGCGCGAGCGTCGCACGCGCCGCCTCGGTCACGAGCGCGTGACCGTGGATCTGCGCGGCAGCGCGCAGCCGCTCGTCGGCGATCAGCTTGTCGACAGAGGGGAGCTCACGGAGAGGGTTTGGGTTCGGCAACGGCTGAAAATGATATTCGCCGCCCTTCCGTCTAATCTCCGATAGCCCCGTGACAGAGATCGCCGCCCGACTCGTTCGCCCCATCCGCAGGCTGGGGCGGCTCAGCTTCATCGCGCTCCTGCTCGCGAGCCTCGTCGCCGCCGTTGCGGTGCTGGCGCTCGTGCGCGGCTACACGTTGCGAGATTCGGTCCTGCCCGGGGTCCGCGTCGCCGGGGTCGACGTGGGCGGCCTCTCGCGCGCCGACGCGCGGGGACGGATCGAGAGCCGGCTCGGCGCGCGCCTCCGCCGGCCCATCGACTTGTCCGTCGGCGGAGGCGTCTTCACGGTGACGCCCAGCAATCTCTTCACCGTCGACGCCACGGCGACGGAGAAGCGGGCCTTCGATTCCGCGCGCGACTCCTTCCTCGGACAAGTCGCAGCGCTGACCGTGCCGTTCGCTGCCGGAGAGGACGTCGAGCCTGTTCTGCGGGTGAACCCGAGCGGGGCGAGCGCGCTGCGCCAGGAGCTCAAGGCTCGGACGAGTCGGCCCGTCTCCGCACGCGTCTCGATGCACGGTCTCGAGCCGGTCGTCAGGCCGGGGAAGACCGGCTCGTCCGTGGACGGGGCCGCCCGGCTCCGGGGCGCTTTCCAACCCCCCCCCCAAGGGCCGCCCCCGGGGAGGCCCCGCGGCCGGGCCGATCGGGCCACGGCTGACCGCGGCGGGGAAGGTGGCGTTGTTGAGCGTGCCTTCCTCGGTCACCAGCTCGAAGCAGCGCATCAACCCGCCGGCCGACCATGGGATGTCCCCGGCCAGGATCGGCAGCAGCGCGAGCATGACGCCGCCGCGCATGCCGGCGTAGGTGCAGTTGATGACGCCGGCCTGCGGGTCGGTGCCGGTGAAGTCGAAGGTGAGGTGATCACCGGTCTTCGACATCGTCACGGTGATCTTGTGCAGGCCGCGGTCGCCCTCGTGCGACTGGTCCTGGTAGCCGGTGGCGCTCCAGCTGCCGTCCGGCAGGCTGGTGAGCTTGGCCCGCAGCCGACTCTCGGCGTCGTTCATCATCCGCTTCATCACGGCCTTGACGGTGTCCGCGCCGTACTGCTCGATCACCGCCAGCAGCCGTTCCCGCCCGACGTTGTTCGCGCCGATCTTGGCGCGCAGGTCCAGGCCGACCAGCATCGGAACTCGGGACCGCCGCACCCA
>Ga0081539_10001540_pt1 | contig 38549 bp, 32 predicted proteins | sample TabmetS4T2R2_FD_71023 | JGI IMG/M metagenome (GOLD analysis project Ga0081539, IMG submission 71023) | Tabebuia heterophylla rhizosphere microbial communities from the University of Puerto Rico - S4T2R2 | ecosystem: Host-associated > Plants > Roots > Rhizosphere ... | reverse complement strand
GCGCTTACAAAAAGAACCGTGAAATGGTATGGGGATGTGGAGTACTACTATTCCTGTTGATCCTGGCATTCGCATTCACAGGCTACTTGTTGCCGTGGGATCAGGCGGCCTATTTCGGAACAAAGGTCGGAACGTCGATCGCCGGTGAGGTGCCCATCGTCGGTCCGATCCAGCAGCGGATCATGCTCGGAGGGGACGATCTGACCACTCTCACGCTCTCACGGTTCTTTACCACGCACGTTTTTCTTTTGCCGTTGGGAATGGCTCTCTTCATCTCGGCGCATGTTTATCTTTTCAGAAAGGTCGGTCCCGCCGGACCATTTCATGATCGCGATAACTCGCTGATCGAGAAATTCTATCCCGGCCAGCTATTCAAAGATTCAGTAGCGATTCTGGTCCTCTTCATCGCACTGGTTTCGATCGCCAAAATCTGGCCATCGGAATTGGGACCAGAGGCCGATCCTTCATCCGATTATCTGGCCCGGCCCCCATGGTATTTTCTGCCGCTGTTCCAGCTACTCAAATATTTTCCGGGGAAGCTTTCGATTTTTCCGACCGTCATCTTGCCTGGCGCGCTTTTCACCCTCATGTTTTTGCTGCCGTTTTTAGATCGTCGCGAGGAGCGACATCCAATGAAGAGACGCGTGGCGACGGTGGTTCTCGCCCTGGTCCTGCTCACCTCAGTCGGGCTGATCAGTTTATCGAAGCATCAGGACAAGACCAATCCTGATTTTAATTCTAAGTTAAAGGAGCAGCATGAGGAGATGCGTGCTTTTCTAGCATCACATTTTCAACCGCAGACAATTGGCGGCTCGACGGAAGCCACGTCAATCCAGCTTGTCCAATCTGTGTTGAAAGCGGGCGATCCGCCGGCGCCATTCACGGAGAACTGCGCCAGCTGTCACGGCGAGCACGGCGAAGGAGATCCAGGACCGTTCCTTATCGGCATCACGATCAAGCCCAAGAGATCGAAGGACGACCTCTTGAAAATTTTGAATGACCCAAGAAGTTATGGATTGAAGGATCCGATGCCGGAGTCATTCCCGGACCTCTCGGGTGAAGACAAGCGGCAGATCATCGAATGGCTGGATAAACTGAAGTAAAAGGATGAAGACTGAAAACTATTTCTGAGGGGGGATGGAATAAGTCAGGGTCGCATGGGCGACTGGTTCGTCATCTCCGTCGGAGAACATTTCGACTTCTCCGAAGACCAGGCGTGAGCCCAGTTTGAGCAATCGCACACGGGCAATGACATCGGTCGGCGCCGGTCTTCGCAAAAAGTTGATGTTGAGGTTGGTCGTGACGGCGAGCGCAATCGGGCCGAGCGTGGCGAGCACAATTGAGTACATGGCGGTATCGGCCAATGTCATCAGCGCCGGACCAGAGATCGTTCCGCCGGGGCGCAGGTGCAGATTGTGGTAGAACAACCGGACCTGGATGAACTTGTCTTCTAGTTTCTCGATTTTGAAACGGGAGCCTTCATATTGTGGGAAATGGGTGGCGTAAAAATCTTCGAGCTCCTTGATTGTCATCTTTAGCATTTTTGCCCTCGACCTCACTTTTTAACCCAGGCATCCGCAATTATCGCATCGACATCGACCGGTACGCGCCGCAAGAAATCCCTCGCGCCTTCGATCATCTTCCTTTTGACGACATCTTTGATTTCATGAGCGATCGATTCTTCGCATTCAACGACGATCTCGTCGTGAATGCTGTTGACTATTTGCGCGTCACGGTCGAGCAATGCCTCATCAAGCAATGTCATGGCGCGTTTGAAGATGTCGGAGGCCGTCCCTTGAATCGGCGCGTTCTTGCCGACGCGTCTGAGGGCGGCCAGTTCCGAACGATCGTTCGGATCCAGACGAAAAATCCATAAGCGGCCGGAAGCCGTGCGGCTGCGGCCTTCGCGGACCGTGCGCTCAGCCGTTTCGTGCAACCACCGGGCAACCCCGGAATAGGCGTTGAAGTACTTCTCGATCAGACCTTCAGCTTCTTTGACGCTGGTTTCGATGCGAGCCGCCAATCCTTCAGCTCCCATTCCGTAAATCAATCCATAGTTCAATCCCTTGGCGCTTTCGCGTTGGCGCGGCGTCACTTGATCAAGTTGAAGACCGAGCATCTGCGCCGCCGTCATTCGATGTAGATCAGCTCCTGAATCGAGAGCTGCGAGCAAAGCCTGATCGGCCGAGAAATCGGCAAGAACACGCATTTCGATCTGCGAATAATCGGCGACGATCAGCTTTCTGCCGTGTGGAGCGCGGAAACATGAACGGTACTCCGTGGTATGCGGGATTTGTTGCAGGCTGGGCGACGAAGTGGTAATACGGCCGGTCGGCGTCCCGATTTGACGAAAGTCCGCATGAATACGGCCGGTCGCCGGATTAATGTAATCGAGAATCCCCTCGCCATAAGATGAAAGGTTGCGACTGAGGCCGCGATGTTCGAGCAGTTTTTTGATCACCGGATATTGACGAGTGAGTTTCTGTAATCTCCATTCGCGAGTGTCTTCGACCTCAATTCCAATTCGTGCCAGGGCCTCTTTCACTTGCGCCGGACTATCCAGATTGATCGCTTGAGGAGCGCCGAACAGGCTCAGCTGCGCCGCGCCGGCTCCCAGTTCGATCTGTAACTCTTCGGTAATGGCATCGTGCGCCGCTCGAATCTTGGTGAGTAATTCTCGCCACCGTTCAACATCTAAATAGACGCCGGCAAGTTCCAATGCCGCAATCGACAGAACGCAATCGAACTCAAGTTTGGCGGCGACGAGCAGATCCATCTCATTGAGCTTTGACAGCATCTTTTCGCGCAACGGAAAGAGCACCGCCGCATCACGCGCCGCATATTCCAACTGGTATTCGCTCAGTTCCCTCGACCAGTCGCTCAACTGCGGCTCCTTATCGATCTGCAGGTCGAGATAACGCCGACCGACGGCTTCCAGGCCGTGCCGGTCACTTTCACTACCCGCGCTGATAAGCAAGCTTGCCAGGTATGTATCGAAGATGCTGTTGAGTCTGATCCCGCAGTGCTTGAGCAAAAACTTGGCGTCGAACTTTGCATTGTGCACAATCTTAATGGGACGGGGCGCGACGAGGAGATCGAGAACTGATTTGATCTGGACCGGGGTCAGGCGAAAGAGATCTAGAATGAAAGCGGTTTGTGGGGTTGCGAGCTGAAGCAGACGCAGTTTTGCGGTGTGAGGATCGAGCCCGGTCGTCTCCGTATCCAACCCGATGACAGGCTCGCCTTGCAGAGCTTCGATGACACTTGAAAGATCGTTAACCTCAGTGATCAGTTTGTAGCTCAAAGTGCTCATCACGAAAAGTCACTGTAATCTTGATATTTTGGGACGCGTCTCGCAGGCGGATTGCGAAAGAGGAAGACCAGGACGATTCCTGCGACGAAGCCTCCCACGTGCGCTAGATAGGCAACTCCTCCTCCCTCGGTATTCCCAAGCGACCCGAACCCGTTGAGGAATTGTAACACTCCCCAAAACCCGATGACGACCACTGCGGGCAGGATCACGATGCGAGTGAACATCAAGACCCGGATCCCCTGACGGGGAAATAGTATCAGATATGCGCCGAGGACGCCCGCGATTGCGCCGGAAGCCCCCAGGGACGGAACAAATGAATTGGGCGCGAAAAAGATATGCGTCAAGCTTGCCAGAATTCCACAAGTCAAATAGAAGATCAGGAATTTGGCATGTCCCATTCGATCTTCGACATTATCGCCGAAGATCCAGAGATAGAGCATGTTGCCCAGAAGGTGCGACCATCCACCGTGCATAAACATCGCCGATAAGAGGGTCAGATAGATCAGTTTCGGCCCTTGAGAAAGCCTCAAACTGGCGCGGCCGATGTGAATGACGCCCGCAATGTCCTCGCCACGCGTGATCTCAACGGGAACAACGCTATAACCATAGGTGAAAGCCGGATTCGATAACTGATAGAGAAACACAATGACATTGGCGGCAATCAGAGCGTATGTCACGACGGGCACTAGCTGCCGGTCCGAATTGTCATCGCCGATTGGAAATAACATAACAAAATCCCTTCACCTTTATCCTTCCTCCTTCACATGCTTCCCCATTTCAATTTTGTTCTCAATACCTCAAAGTAATTACGATTTGTTGGCCGGATAAGATCGAAAGTTGTTTTGCTTCGCATTATTAAGATTCGATCATCGGGCATGAGGGCGGCGCCCAATTGCCCATCCAGAGTCAGGGTCAAGCCATCGGTCACGCTTTTGAAAAGGATCTCGACTACGCTTTCGCCCGAGACTACCACCGGACGATTTGAAAGCATATGCGGGCAAATGGGCGTCAGGATGATGGCGTCCATGCTCGGATAAACGATCGGCCCGCCGGCCGAAAGCGAGTAAGCCGTTGACCCCGTAGGCGTCGCCACAATCATTCCATCCGCTCGAAACCCGTTAACGAACAGGCCGTCAATATAGCATTCGAGCTCGATCATGCGGACGGTCGTACCTTTATTCACGACGGCTTCATTGAGCGCCCGATTTGAGGCGATGATCTTTCCGTCACGATTAAGATTGACATCGAGCAGAATCCGGCGATCGACCGAAAAGTCGCCGTGGCGCACAGCATCGAGCGCCTGAAATAGTTCATTGAGTGTAAATTCGGTCAAATATCCCAGCCAGCCGAAATTGACGCCGAGCACCGGAACTTGTCGAGAGCCAACAAGACGCGCTGCGCCAAGCATCGTTCCATCACCTCCCAGCACTACTACGAGATCAATATCTTCCGGGAGTTCTTCACCCCTTTCCATAAATGAAGCGCTTCCCGTCTGATTCGCAGCCAATCCGACGGTGCGTAATTCTATTCCATTTTTTTGACACCACTCCCGCAGGTCACGAACGACGTCGAGAGCTTCATGTTTCTGGGGCCCGACAAAAACGCCGATTGTTTTCAGATTTAATGATGCCACTGGTCAGCCTCAGTTTTTTGTAAAAGACACTTAAGTTATCTTTGAGGGACACACATCGAGGAGAATAAGGATTGTACACGTCGGGTGAAAGCGGCAGCAAGCAACCGCACCAAGAAGGTAGGAAAATGAAAAGATGCGAGGCGCTGGAGGCCGAACCCGAGACCGTCGCGATACCCGATCCGGCTCCAGCCTCTTTTTCATTCGATCATCCGCAAAGCCTTCGAAAGATTGTGTAACCCGGCCGCAACATCTTCGGGCATGACGGCAAAGCCGAGCCTGAAATGTTGAGGCGCTTCAAAAAACTTTCCCGGCACGATCGAGGTCTCAAGTTGCCTCAATCGATCGTGCAACGGTTCACTATCCGGATGCTTTTTCAGTTTTGGAAAGACGATCATCGACCGTCGAGGGACAACGCAGGCGAGCAGATCTTGATGTTCAATTAGAAATTGATGAATAAGTTCAAGATTCGGCTCCAAGATCGATCGCGTGCGGGCTTCGAGCAGATGAAGATTTTTAAAAGCCGCGACCGACAGCGTATCGCTCGGCATCGAGCCGACCGCGCCGAACAGGTCATTCATTCGCCGCATGCGTTCGGCCAATTCCGGTTCGCATAAGACCCAACCGCAGCGCAATCCGCTTAAGCCGTAACTTTTGGTCAAACTGCTGGTCGCAATGAAATGTGGTCCGAGATGCGCATTGCTCGGCGGAGCTTCCTCAAAAAGAATATCTCGATAGACTTCGTCAACAAGGACGCGCGCTCCGGCATCGGCGGCAAGCTCTCCGATCTCTTTAAGAGTTGAGGAATCGACAACAACGCCACTCGGATTGTGGGGGCTGGTGATGACGATCAACCGCGTGCGTGGAGAGATCAGTCGCCGGATTTCATTGAGATCAATTCGATACTCGTTCTCGAAATGCCGGGAGAACCGTTTGACCTCAGCGCCGAGATACCTCGCCACTGAAAGCAATGGGTCGTAAGCAGGTTGTTCGATCAGGACTTCATCACCATGGTTGAGGATGGTAGCCATGGCTAAAAAATTGGCCATCGAGGTTCCCTGCACCGGGACGACCTGATCAGGCGACACGCCGTACTTTGCTCCTATCGCTTCTTTGAGCGGCGCATAACCCTCGTGATTCGGCCCATTGAGCGAGATATCATCAAGTGTCACCGGCAGATCATCAAGGCGACAACCGAGAATGCCGCTGTTGGCGAGATTGTAGCGAGCTGCCGCCGAGTGCTTTGCCCAGGTAATGTAAACGCTTTTTTTCATCAATCAGTCCTTTGATGTTCTTCGACAATTGCAGCATTTTGATCTTTCCACTCCCCTTTGGTCGTGGCGCGATAATGCTTCCACAAGAAGAAGACCGGCACGCCGAGAGCAATAATGATGGCCCCCATGCGGGCATTTTTCCAATCGGTGATAAATGTATTGATGACAATGCCGAGGCCGGCGATGATAAATAGAATCGGCGTGAGAGGATAGAGCGGCACCGGCCGCGGACGCGGCGCATCCGGTTTGAGCCGGCGAAAGGCGATTAAGGCGGCGCCCGCGAGCGCGAAGAAGATCCAATCGGCAAAGACCGCATATCTGACCAGCTCATCATAGCGATTGGAGAGAGCAAAGATCGAAGCCAGGATGCCTTGCAAGAGAATTGCCGCCGTCGGAACTTGAAAGCGTGGGCTGAGCTTGCCGAGAGCTTTGAAGAACACGCCATCTGCTCCCATCGCATAATAAACACGCGGCGCGCTCAGCAGAGCCAGGTTCATAAAACCGAATGTCGAGATGACGATCAGCAAACTGACGATTTGCGCCCCGATCTTGCCGATGATCTGTGCCGCGACGTCAGCCGCGGGCGTCTCTGTCGCCGCCAGTTGAGGCGCAGAGAGCACGTGAAGATAGGCGATGTTCGCGCTGACATAAACCGCCACCACGCAAAAGACGCCGATGATAATTGCGCGCGGCAAATTGCGGAGAGGATCGCGCACCTCTTCGGCGACAAAATTTAGATTTTGCCATCCGCCATAAGAGAACATTGTCGGCACCAGCCCCGCAAAAAAAGCGGAGAGCAGACCGAATCCGCGCAAATCGGGAGGAGCGAGAGGCTCAAACACCATTCCCGTTTTCTTAGTCAGAACAAATGCGCCGATGATCAACACGGCGATGGCCAGAGTTTTACCGAAGGTAATAATATTGATCAAAATCGCGCCGGGTTTGATCCCCAGGGCATGAAAAGCGGCCAATCCGAGCAGGATGGCGACTGCCAGCGGCGTCACCCAGGAATCCGGCAAATTGAGCAAGGGCTTGAGGTATTTCGCGAAAGCGACGGCAACCCCGGCGGTCGCGCCCGATTGAATGATCAAGAGCAATGACCATCCGTGCAGAAAAGCGACGAGCGGATGAAAGGCCTCGCGAAAGAAAGCATACTGCCCCCCGACGCGCGGCATGACCGTACTGAGCTCGCTGAAGACAAAGGCCCCCGCGAGCGCAATCAACCCTCCCGCAATCCACACCGCAAGAATCAAGAAAGTCGTCTTGACCGTGCCGGCCACAATGTATGGGTTAATAAATATACCCGAACCGATAATGCCGCTGATGACGATCATCGTGGCATCGAAGAGCGTGAGTTTGCGGGCGAAGGTCGAAGATTTTGACATTTAATTTAAATACATCATTTTCCGCTTCATTGTTCAGGACCGGGACTTCAACTATCCCCTGATCCCTGTTTCCTGATCCCCGAGACTTTCATCTATTTCAGAGACCTGGAATCAGAAAATTACCAGCACATGGTCAAGAGAGCGTGTTCTCTCATCTCTCCGGTTCAGTCATTCGAATTTCTTTTAAGACGGCCAGCATCTCTTCGTGAACTCTTCCGTTGGTGCAAAGTAGACTGGCTGAGTAATTATCATATGGTGAGCCGTCCATTTTGGTGACACGGCCGCCGGCCTCTTCGATGATGATCCAACCTGCCGCGGTATCCCAGGGATTCAGGCCGTGCTCCCAAAATCCGTCCATCCGGCCGGTCGCAACGCAACACATGTCAATGGCGGCCGCACCCAATCGTCTCACGCCTTGCGACTTTTCGAGAAACTTTCGCCACGCCGGCAAATATTCATCCATCCGTTCGCGGATATCATAAGGAAACCCCGAAACAACCAGTGCGCGTTCGAGGTGATCGACATCCGAGACTTGAATTTTTTCGCCGTTGAGCGTCGCGCCGGCTCCACGTTCGGCGGCAAACAGTTCATCCCGTGTCGGATCGTAGATAACGCCGACGATCATCTCGCCTTTCCGCTCGACGCCAATCGAGACGGCATAGCACGGAAACCCATGGGAGAAATTTGTCGTCCCGTCGAGCGGGTCGATGACCCAGCAGTAATCGTCCGCAGAATCACCGGCACTGCTGATCCCACTCTCTTCAGCCAAAATCCGATGGGTCGGATAGTGTGAAGCAATTAATTCTTTTATATGGCGTTCACTGGCCAGGTCGGCCTCGGTGACAAGATTGATGCGTCCTTTATTTTTTATTTGAAAGCCGCGCGTCGCATATTCCTGCAAAATAGCTCCCGCCTCATACGCGGCTTGAATAGCCAGATTGAGCATGTTGATTAAGTTTCAGATTAGACTTGACATTGGGAGGGGCAATTGCCCCCTTAGCCCAAAGCGAACTATAAGTTTGCCTAGCTTCCACGTCAATGCTATGCTCAGCCGCGTCGTTATACCATCCGTGCTCGTCCGCAGAGAACACACCCAGTTTGCCCCCTGCGCGCGAGAGATTTAAAGACGACCATGAACAAACCATCAGCAATTATTCAATCATCCGCAGACCAATCGATAGAGGTCGAAGTGGTTATTAAAGCGCTCGAACAGACGGCGCATCCGGTGACGGTTAAACAACTTCGAGACCAATTGACCGGGCCATATAAATTGCCGGAAGAACGGCTGTCGCAGGTCTTAAAAGAGCAAGTTTCCGCGGGCCGAATTCACCGATTCGCGGCGATTGGACGCAGCAAACAACCGCGTTACTGGCCGCGCGATCTGGAGGAGTACGCTTGCGAGATCATTGTCAACATCCTAGCCCAACGGCCACATACCGAATCGGAGCTGCTACGGAAGTTGAGGTCAAAACTGGGAGGGTTCAGCGATCAGCAACAAAAAAATCTGCTCGCACGACTCATGAGAGAGAGACAGATCAGGCGATTACCGCCTTTTATCGGCGGCCGCACCGTGCGTTTCGCCGCGCAACCGCCTGATCCGCGCGATTACATCAAAGATGCTTTCGCCAAGATCGGCAAGAAACTCGGCCTTTCAGTGGAAGAGGTTCTCATTGCGGCGCGGACTTTGCCGCTCTCTCAGGTCAAGATCTCCAATGATGATCTGACCGAGAAGCTGCTGGCACGAATGGTGCAAATCAAACTTGCGGCGGCGCAAGGAGGATTGGTCCCTCTCAACGAATTGTGGCGATCGCTGGAGAATGAAGGGTGGGATAAAACGAGTTTTGACCGCACTGTACTCAGCCTGGCCGAGAACTACCGTGTCTCTCTGCAACGGCACAATTTTCCCGCAAGCCTGAGCGAAGTGGAGCGCGCCGAATTGGTGACCGATGAGTTGGGCAACTATTACGTCGGTATCGCGCTGAGATGAATCCTTCTGTCACTATCCCCAACCCATTCCGCAGCGCCATTGTTGCAGATCCGTGGCATTGGGATGTCGTCGATGTCCCGGAGATCCACCAGGAGGCTTTCGAGCTCTGCCGGCGCGCGCTGGAGCATGTCCGTTCACAGCACCGCTCGACCTCGGTGCTGCTCTATGGCGAAGCCGGGAGCGGTAAAACGCACCTGCTGGCCCGGTTGCAAAGCTATCTCGCGGGGTTGCCGACTGGACCGGGAGCCGCGCCGCCCGCCGTCTTTATCTCAGTCCGGCTCCAGACCAGCCCGCAGATGATCTGGAGACATTTGCGCAATCGTTTTGGCGAAGATTTATTGCGACCGGCCGCTGATGGACGATCACAGCTTGAAAGAATCCTTTTGCCCCGACTCGGACTGATCCGTCCTGAGATCGGCGAACCGCGCGAGTGGCTTGAACGGTTACGCAGTCAGGCACGGTCTTCGCAAGAAGCAGTAGAAGAGATGGAAGACGCGATCGAAACTCTCGATCAGCACGTCCAATTCAATGATCGCGACCTGATGGTGGTTTTGAGCCACCTCATGCTCGGCCGTTATCGCCGTGATGCGCGCGCCTGGCTGCGCGGGGAATCGCTGCCCGAAAGATCGCTCAGCCAGCTCGGGGTCAGTACCGACCAGGATGGTGAGCCGGAGGATCGCGCGCGAAAACTGGTCCTTAGTTTGACTCGATTGACCGGTTCGGAGATCCCACTCGTTTTCTGTTTCGATCAGGTCGAAGCCTTACAATCGCACCCGCAGGATTTGGCCGGATTATATAAATTCGGTCAGATGATCGGTTTTTTGCGGGATGAGACAAATAATTCGCTCCTGATCTCATGCATCCTTTCGACTTTTCTCGCGACACTCAATCAAGCCATCATCAGTTCCGATCGTGATCGCCTCGCGGTCTTCGGCGAGCGTTCGCTCCTCTCGCTCACTCCGAACGAGGTGAAGCGCCTGGTCGAAGCCCGCCTCAATGCCAGCGTGCAGCTCAAGGCATTGCGTCCCGCCAATGAGAGCCGCTTCTGGCCGCTGCGCGAAGCGGAGATCGATGAGGCGTTGAAAATGAAGAAAGATACGCCGCGCGCCTTGCTCTCATTCTGTGCTGAGAAGTTTGAAGCAATCTGGCGGCCTGAGCTGTTCGAAGCCAAACCTCCGGTCTCGGATTTTTTAGCGCAAAATATCGAAGAGCGGCTGGAGCGATCGGCGGCGACCGCATCGACCGATCAATCCGATCAAATCGTGACGCATGGACTGCCTTTGCTCTTGCGTTTGGTTGACCCGAGATGGGAATTGAAAGCCACGGTGCGGTTGCGAGATGCCGATCTGGTCTTTGAAAGCCCGCAGAGCCGGATCAGCCTCTGCCTGTGCAATCATCGCAATATGACCAGCCTTGCCGGTCACCTGCGGCGCTTGCGCGAGCAAGTCAGAGAGCAGGTGCTTGAAGAATCGACTCGCGAGAAGTTCATTCTGCTGCGCGATGACAGATTGCCGATCGGCGCTCATGCCAAGAAGACGAGGGAACATCGCGAACAATTACTGGCCCAGGGGTTCCACTGGTTGAGCGCCTCGGCTGAGATGATTGCCGCGCTCGACGCATTGCGTGGGTTGTTGTCGGATGCCAAAGCCGGTGACCTCTCGAATGGCGGCGAATCGGTCTCGCCGACGACTGTCCGTGATTGGCTGAAGGCCAACCTCGATGCGAAGCTTCGCCCGTTGCGTGAGTTATTGGATGTGATCCTGCCGGATGCCACGGCCCTGACCGATCAAGATGACGGCGCCGAAGATTTCGATCTCTGCGAAGACATCGGTGAATTGCTGCATAACCACTATCTCGTTTCGGTCGCCGATGCCGCCTGTAAACTTGATCGAGAGGAATCCCTGATTGAAAATTGCGTGCGCCGTCATCCCGAACGATTTGGCCTGCTCAATGGGCCGCCGGCGATCATGTTTCAACTCACCTTACAATCTGTTGATGGTGATGGAGGTCAGGAGAATCTCGCGCGGGAGGTGGAATAATGGCTGTCGCATTGCAAGTGCGTGACGTTCGCGCGGCCATCTATCAGGCGGCCGGAAGCTCGCAAGGCGCCGGCGATGGTTCCCCATCGACCGCATTGCTGGGCGGCCTCTTTCACGAAATCTTTGCTGCTCTCGTCGGCGCCGACGGATCTCTCAATTTTCATGCGGCGATCGATGATGCCGAACCGGAGCCCGATGAATGGCGCCGCGCGCTCGTCAAACATACATACCAAAAGCTGGTCGGCCCCCGGTTACGGCAACATCAGGCCGTCCTTCACCACCTCACGGATCACGTTCTGACTTTCTGGGATGCAACGCAGGAGATGTGCCAATGGCTGGCGGAACTACTCTGGCAATTGCACGAGCGAGGAGACGAAGAATTGGCGCTGGCCGATTCCATCCGGGTTGAGCAGCATTTCGTCTGGGAGATGAAAGAACCCGAATGGTCTCAGGCGGTGCGGCTGACCGGCATCGCCGATGCGATCTGGCGCATTCCCGAAACAGAACAGTGGTGCGTCGTTGAATTGAAGACCGGGCGCGGGGCGCACGAAGCGGATTTGGCGCAGGCCTGTCTTTACCATCAGATGCTCCTCGCTTCGGGTGAAAAGAGCGCAGGCACACTGGCCCTGGTCAGTTTCGACCCGCAACGCCGCGAGCGCCTCTTTTCCGCAGCGGAGCTGGCGGATGCGCAAAAGAGTCTGAAAGGATTGATCGGCAGGTTGGCCGGGGTCTTACCCCACGCCGACCGTGACCCGATTCAGCTCGCGCGAGTGCCGGCATTGTCAAACGGCGCTCCGCAAGCGGCCAAGGTCTCAAAACATGAGCACTTGCTGGTCGGGGAACGGCTTGTCAACACGTTCAAAGAGTACGGCGCAGAAGTAGAGCTCGATGGGGAGATGATCGCCGGACCGGCATTCCTGCGTTTTCCGATCACTCTCGGGTCACGCGTCAAGCTTCGGACCGTGGTCCAGCTGGCGAAAGAGATTCAAGTCCGGTTACAACTCGACGCGCCGCCACGCATTGGCACTGAAAACGGCCGCGTGGTGGTCGATCTTCAACGCCGCGACCGAGAGACGGTGCTCTTCTCGCAAATTCGTCCGCAATTACCGCAGCCCGATCATTCGCCCGATGCGCTGGCCGGTTGCGCGCAAGCGCCACTCGGAGTAGACCTCGGAGGAAAGCTGCGCCTGATCGATTTCGCGCAGCCGGAGGATGCACATCTGCTTATCGCAGGCACGACCGGCAGCGGCAAAAGCGAATGGCTGCGATCGGCAATCGCCGGCTTAATTATGACGAATACGCCGGCGACGCTCCGATTATTGATCATTGATCCGAAACGTAATGCTTTCCACGCGCTCCGCAATTCGCCATTTCTCTATTATCCGATCGTCTTTCCGGACGAGCAGCCCATCGTGCAAATTCTCGCCGGACTCGCCGATGAGATGGATCGCCGCTATCAACTCCTCGGTGAAAACGGCGACGATTCGCTGATCACTTATCTCCGGCGGACGAAACAACCGATGCCGAGGATCTTCTGCATTTGCGATGAGTATGCAGACTTGATCTCGGGCGACCGGCAGCGGCGCCGAGCGATCGAACAACAGATCACCCGCCTCGGGCAGAAAGCGCGCGCGGCCGGAATCCATCTGATACTGGCCACACAACAACCCAGTCGCGAGATGATCAAAGGAGTGCTCGATTCGAACATCCCCGCGCGCGTCGCGCTCAAGATGCAGAAAGCGATTGAATCTAAGATGCTGCTCAATTGCACGGGCGCCGAAACTCTGCTCGGACGAGGCGATCTTCTGTTCAGAGAGATCGGCGAACCGGTTCGGCTGCAGGGAGCATACCTGCCGCCTGAAGAAGCGCGAGAAGTGTTCGGAGAGTGAGAGAAGGTCTGCTCGGGAGGCCGAATCAGCTCTCCTGTTGCTGTGCTCTAATGGCTGCCGCCAACAATGGAATCATCAGTTCGTGATGCCCTGTTACGCTGTATCCCCGCCCTGCCCCATTCGCAACCGGTCGTCGCACAACGTTGGTCATGGGCCGGTAATGCTGGAGAAAGTCAAAGTTCACCGTCGTGAAATCTTGTAACGAATGCCCGAGATTGCGAACCACGGTGACCGCTTTCAAAAAGACTTCAGGCATTGTCACGGCTGAACCGATGTTCAGATAGACGCCTCCGCCGTCAAGCTCCTTCACCAGCGAGGCGAACAGGAGGAAGTCGCGGTAAGATGCGGCTCCGATCGCCGCGCCATCCGCGTGCGGATGAATGTGAATGATATCCGTGCCGATTGTCATATGGACGGTCGCCGGCACACGCAGCCGATGAGCCTCGCGCAACAGCGAAAACTCCTCGTATTGAACCTTCATCTCGGCCAGTGCGAGCCCGATTGCTTCGCCGATTCCGCAATCCTCGGCGGCCCCACGCTTAATCGCGGCATTGATTAAGCGTCCTGTCTCTTCAGCCATGCCGAACGCTCCGGAACCCAGAGCGGTGTCAACGTCTTCGGAGGTCCATCCGGCGATTGCAATTTCGAAATCATGAATGACGGCCGATCCGTTCATGGCGATTGCCGTCACAAACCCGCGCCGCATGAGGTCAATGAGGATCGGCGCCAGTCCGGTCTTAATCACGTGGCCCCCCATGCCCCAGATGATCGCGCGTTTCTTTGCCCTCGCTTGAACGATGGCCATGGCGACCGTCTGCAGCGTATCCGCCGCGAGAATCTGCGGCAAAGAATCGAGCAGAGCGGCCACGCCCCGCACCTCATCATCACTCAGAGGTTTTGCGAAATCGCGCACCGTGACTTTGCTTGGACGTGAAGCGAGCGGATAGGTTGAAATTGGTGAAAGATCGATCGGATGATGATGATAGATAGACATTCGAAGTTATCGTCTTACTGCGGACACAATTCGTCTTCAACCAATTGGCAGATAATATGGCTGATCGCGATATGAACTTCCTGAATACGCGGCGTTTCGCCATGTGGAACAATCAATGCTAGATCGACCAGCGCCGCCGCTGCGCCCCCTCCTGCGCCGAGCAACCCAATCGTCTTGATCTCTGTCGCCCGCGCCTGCTTCACGGCTTCGATCACATTGGGCGAGTTACCGCTCGTTGAGATCGCCAGCGCGATATCGCCTTTCCGCCCGATGGCTTGAATCTGCCGTGCGAAGATGAAATCAAATGACCGGTCGTTGCTGATCGCGGTCAGCAGCGAAGTGTCGGTCGTCAAAGCAAGCGCCGGAAGCGCGTCACGCTCGCGCCCCATCTTGAATGCCAGCTCGGCGGCAATATGTTGCGCATCGGCGGCCGAGCCGCCATTGCCAAAGATCAGGAGCTTTCCGCCCGCGCGCATCGCGTCGATGATCATCCTCGCCGCACACGCCACCGCCGCCGCCGATTCTTCGAAGAAACGCCGCTTGGCCGCGAGGCTTTCATCGGCCATTTCACGAATCTTCTCTTCAAAATCGGTGCTTTGCGGCGATTCTTGCTTCGGCATCGGCGCTTCCGCTGTAGATTTTATTATGCTCATACTTACAATAAGGAACGTTAGTTAATTTGAGAACGGGTGCGCTCGATTTTTGAGGCGCTCATCGTTGCTCCTTGAACAATTATAAAACGAACCCGCGAAACTTAAACGGCATGTTCTCTTTTATACTTTGCTTTTTGATTTTTTCATCGCCTATCATCTGCATCTACCTGCGGATGAGGATTCGGCAATTTTATCAATTCAATTTAAACCGGACCTGATGGAGGTGATCTATGCGTGGCCACAGATTGATCAAGACAGTTCTGCTCTGCTCGTTCTTCATCTCGCCGATGATCTCAACATCGGCGCAAACAGCACAATCGAAATCACAACTTGGAACGATTAACTTCCCGACCTCGGGGACGCCGCAGGCACAACAACATTTCCTGCGTGGAGTGGCGGCCCTCCATTCGTTTTGGTACGAGGAAGCGCTTGAAGCTTTCCAGGCCGCGACGAAGACCGATCCTGACTTTGCCATGGGTTATTGGGGAGAAGCGATGACTTACAATCACCCACTGTGGGCGCAGCAGGACACCGAAGCCGCCCGCAAGGCTCTGGCCCGCATCAAAGACACCGGCAATTTGACGGCCAGAGAGAAAGCCTACATCGACGCGATCCGGCTGTTGTATGGCGGGGGCGATAAGAGCGCGCGCGATTTCGCTTATGCGGCTGCCATGGAGAAGATTTATCAAAATTATCCGGATGATCTGGAGGCACAGGCGTTCTATGCGCTCGCGCTGCTGGGCACGGTGCGACCGGGCGACAAGGGCTTTCAGCGGCAGATGAAGGCTGGCGCGATTGCGATGGATGTCTATCAGAAAAACCCGGACCATCCCGGCGCGGCGCATTATATCATTCATGCCTTCGACGATCCCGAGCACGCGATTCTCGCGCTACCCGCCGCGCGACGTTACGCGGCAATCGCTCCGGACGCTCACCACGCGCGACACATGCCTTCACACATCTTTCTTCAACTGGGAATGTGGCCCGAAGCCGCGGCGTCGAATGAATCCGCCTGGGCCGTCTCGGACGAATGGGTGAAGCGTAAAAATCTGGCGCTCAATCTCCGCGACTATCATAGTTATCAATGGCTCACGTACGTCTATAGCCAGCAGGGCCGCTTCAGCAAAGCCACGGAGCAGATGGACCGCCTTCGCCAAACGATGAAAGATCACGGTCGCGAAAGCGTGCGGTGGTACGACGAGATCGCCGCGGCCTTCATTATCGAGACGCAACGCTGGGATCTGGTTGATCGTTTCTTTAACCAGCAAAGCAGCGAACCTCCGGCCAATGCCGGAGCCGACGCCGGTCATGGGTCCCACGGCACGGCGGCCGGAGTGGGTGCCGCGCCGGCCGCGACGATGGTTCCAAGCTCCCGTCGCGGAATGTTGCTGCCATTATTTGTTCGGGCCTACGCCGCAGCTCATACCTCTATTCGCGAGGCGGAGAAGCTTTTGCAAGAGATGCGTCTGGCTCGGCAGCAGAATAAAGACGAATACGGCGCCAAGGCCCTCGAGATTCGCGAACTCGAAATCGCCGCACTGATCAGCGTCTCAAAGAAGAACTTCGACGAAGCAGCCGCCACTATCAAAAAGGCGACCTCGATTGAGGAAGAGATGTCTCCGCCCTCGGGACCTCCGACCTTAGTCAAACCATCGCATGAATTAGCCGGCGAAATCTTTCTGCGCGCCGGCAAGCCGCAAGAGGCGGTCAAGCAGTTTGAAGCCGCCCTGAGCAGGCAACCGAATCGAGCGCGATCGCTGATCGGACTCGCGCGCGCGACGGCGCAGAACGGCGGCGGAGCGAATGCGGTCGTGGCTTACACCAACTTCTTGCGCATCTGGCAACAGGCAGACTCCGATCTGCCCGAGTTGCGCGAAGCACGCGAATATCTGGGACAGGCGGGTTCAAACTGAGGCGCGTCGGATTCCCGCGATTCCGGCCTCTGCGCCTTTCCCGGGATCTCAAAGACTCAAAAATAATGGAGAATAAGGAATGAAAAAGCGATCACTCTCATTTCTCTCGATTCTGCTCTTCTGCTTTTCTATCGTCTCTTTCGCCCAGGTGGCGAAAGAGAAACGCGGCGCCCTGGAAATTTACTACGTCGATGTCGAAGGCGGCGCGGCGACTTTAATCGTCACTCCCGCCGGTGAATCGATTCTGATCGATGCAGGCTGGCCTGGCTTTGACGGGCGCGACGCACAACGAATCGAAAAAGCGATGAAGCTCGCCGGCATCGGCGCCATTGATCATATGGTCATGACTCATTATCACATTGACCATTTCGGAGGAATTCCTGAACTGGCCAAACGGGTCAAGATCCATAAGTTTTACGATCACGGCCCCATGTCTTCACTCGACGAAGATAAAGAGTTTGCGCCAAAGTACGCCGCTTATCAGGCCGCCACCAAGGGCCATTCGATCACTTTAAACCCTGGCAGCACGATCAAACTTAAACAGGCGCCCGGCACTCCGCCGATCTTGTTGGAATGTCTGGCATCGCGCACCGAGGTTATTTCGACGAAACAAAAGGCGGGCACGCCGAACGGTGAATGTTCCAAAGCTACGCAGAAACCCGACGACCCGTCGGACAATGCCCGCAGCGTCGTGTTATTGCTGCGTTACGGCACATTCGATTTTCTGGATACCGGCGATCTGACCTGGAACATCGAACAGAAACTCGTCTGCCCGAATAACCTGATCGGCCAGATCGATCTTTATCAGGTTGGACATCACGGAGTGAATATCAGCAATAACCCGGTCCTGTTGCAAAGCATCCGTCCAACCGTTGCGATCATCAACAACGGTCCGCGCAAAGGCGGGCATCCCGACACCGCTCAATCGCTTCGTGAACTGCCTTCACTCAAAGATTTCTGGCAAGTCCACCGCAACGTCACAAGCAAGGCCGATCAAAATGCGGCCGAAGACTTCATCGCCAATCTCAATGAACAAAACGATGAAGCTTATCTGATCCGCGTCTCAGTTGATGCCGCCAAACAAACTTTTACGGTGACCAATGACCGGAACGGAATGAGCAAGACATATCAAATTACTTCGACCAAGGAAGGCCGATAACGGGATAACAGACCAGCCGTCAGGTTTTAAAAATGAAGATACAACTTCTCAAAATCGCACATGCGCGCTCGGGTGATAAAGGTGACACGGCAAACGTCGGTTTGATTGCCCTCAAACCTGAGTACTATCCTCTTCTCGTTAGAGAGGTCACCGCCGAGCGGGTTAAAGAACATTTCTCCGGAATTTGCCGAGGTCAAGTCGAGCGCTATGAATTGCCCAATCTGAATGCCCTCAACTTTCTGTTGCATGAGAGCCTGGGGGGCGGCGGAACGATTTCATTAAAAACTGATCCGCAAGGAAAAACTTTGAGTTCGGCTTTATTAAGAATGGAAATTGAGGTTGATGAGGGGCTGATTGCTAAATTTTAAAGGTCAAATTCCGGATCCCGCATCTTTAATCTAGGATCCAGGATCCGGAATGATAAGATTTATTTATTGATTTCGATCATTTTTGGCCTTGGTTCCCGGTGCAGGCATGAGCTCGGATGACGCCAGCGCCACCGCATTGCCGCTGTTATGGGTCTCGTAATCAGTGTAGGAGACCCCACCGGGCTCCGGAATCAGGGCTCCCCCGGATTGTTTGGAGAACACCAGCTTGCCGATCTCGGGCGAATAATCGACGATCAACAGATCACCCAATCCCACTTGCCCTGTCGCAATCAGATTAGAGAGCGGATAGACGAGAAAGCGCTCAATCGCGCGTTTCAGATGCCGCGCGCCGTATTTGAAATCGATTCCTTCGTCGAGCAAGAATTTCTTCGCGGCCTCAGTGCATTTGAAGATAAATTTCTCGCCGGTGCCGCGCATAATTCGTTCCTGGACCGCGCTGAGCTCGATTTCAAGGATTTGGCGCAGATGTTCGTCGCGTAAACTACGGAAAACCACGACCTTATCGATGCGGTTCATAAATTCAGGCGAGAATTTCCGGCGCGCGGCCTCGACCGCCGTCCGGTAGATCTTCTGATCGACCTCATTGTCGATCACGCCTGATTTCGGGGCAAATCCAATTCCCCCTGAAATCAATTCGCTCATCTCCCGCGCGCCCAGATTGGAAGTCATTATTACAATAGACTTAGAAAAATCTACGCGCCGGTTATCTCCAAGGGTGAGCGTAGCTTTATCAAGGATCCCCAGCAGCAATTGCCATAAAGCGTCACTGGCCTTCTCGATTTCGTCGAAAAGCACAAGCGAGAGCTTCATGGTCTCGCTATGAGAGCGGTCAAGGTTCTCTTGTGTGAGCATCGGTGATGTCTCGCGGTGTCCGAGATAACCTGGAGGCGAACCAATCAATTTCGCAATTTCGTGCGAATGCTGAAATTCTGCGCAATCGATCTTAGTGACTAGATTAGGATCGCCAAACAAAACTTCGGATGCGGCTTCGACGACACGGGTCTTGCCCGATCCGGTTGGTCCCAGAAACAGCAGAGTGCCGATCGGACGTCCGGGATGTGCAAGACCTGCCAGGTAGATCTGATATAAACCTGTGATGCGCCGCACGGCACGATCCTGTCCGACAATCAGCGCCGAAAGCTTGTCTTCAAATTCCTGAGCCTGGGGACTCTTTAAGTCCGGATTCAGGTAAAGAGATGTTGCCGCTTGTTTCTGTGCGCTATTCGTCATCATCTTAGTCTCCTCGCTACTGCGTTTGCCGCAGCCTTGACAAATTCAATCACCTTAGCCTGGAAACTTTAAGTTTCCGCCATTCTCAATCTTACGTTATTTCGACTATCAAATCTCATACCATTGTGCAAATGCTCCTTTGGATGATCAATTTACTAATCTCGTTGCGTCTCCTCCTCCTGCGTCAGGTTAAACCTTTACTGCCGGATCATACTTGACGGATGGTCTTATTTGACGCCTTATTTTTGAGTTTTTGTTACGATCAGCCTGCCTGAAGTTTACTAATTGCCCAAATCCTGTTTTTTAGATCAATTTCTTGCGTGTCAATTTAGGCTGGGAAAGGTTTACCGGGGTCAATCATACTCAAACTGAGCGTCGCTTTCAATCACTTAATAATTTATACTTCATGCAAAGACCATAAGTGATCAAAATTTTATGCGATTGAACGATTTATCGGGCGGGTTGGTTCTCAATAAATGTGATCAACATTTTGATTGAAATTGCCAGGTTAATTCAGAGGGCGACTTCTTTGACGGATAAGGCGTCAACATTTTGGCTTGATATCACAAGCTTTGACGGATAGTCCAGCACACGCAGGGGATCGAGACATCAATAATTCATCCAAATCCGTCGAGTCTTTATACCAGATCGTCACCCACGGAAAGCTATACCCTATTTTCAACGTAATGAAAATGGGCCGGATAGAATAAACGAAGATTTGTAATAAAAATCTTTTATTTGAAAACTACCTTTGTTGTAAGACTAATCTCAGTCATCGTGAAGCATTGTCAGGCGCGCGGTCAGAGCCTCACGGTTGCGCAGCTCCTTTGCCCTTTAACAAACGGATCAAGAGATCACGATAGAGCAAGGGTGAGAAGGGCAGACCGGTAAAAGTCCGCGCGAACGCGGATGCAGCGAGTTCAATATTTCCGGACGAGACGCGCGGTTCAATGAGGCGATATAACTCCTGTGCGGTGGTCACCTCCGCAATCTGCGTCTCAGTAAACCAGACCAATTCGTTCTGGTTTGCCCAGTGAGGCATGAGCCTGGCCATCGACCTGATGGCGTCCATATTCAAACTGATCTTCGGCGGGTGAAGGCTATATTCGCTCAGATAATTGGCCTTCCCCTCAAACGCCTGCCATTCTTCAAAGAGAACCGTTGCGCCGTAGATCTGCGCAACTTCGGCGGCACGCTTAGCACCTTGATGGAGCCTCAGCTGATAGACCAACCGGCGCGCTCGGCGGCAAAGTTCGGCGATCTCCTGTTCATCGAGATCACAATAACTCTTGAAAACTATCTCGTCAGCATCGCAATAAAATCGCATCAATTCGGCTAGCGAAGTAAAATTCTGCGCCGTCATGAATTTCATGTCGTCTCTCCTGAGTTAAATCTTGAGTCCTCAGTTAGCGAGAAGTCCTCTCTTCCTGAGAGGACCTAATATTTCGGCTCCGGTTGTCCCTCGAACTTTTTAGGGTTGATGAAATGATTAATCTGATATTGATCGAAGGTCAACTCCTCAATGATCTCGAGATTGATCGAAGTGGTGATGCGGTGTGGTAAGAGCATCCCTGCGGTCTGCCGGTAATCGGAAAATTTCAAATGCATCTCGTAATGCTGTGAAGGTGTCATCCTTGATTGACGCTCATGTGCTGCGCGTCGAACCGTTTCGCTCATGAACTTCCGGTCGAAAATTCCGCTCGATTCGACGACCACGATCGACCGGCGCGATCCCATGAAAGGCTCGGCAATGGCGAGCGGCAAATTGGTCTGCGGGTCGAGCAGCAGGTACACCCGATAATTATCGGGTCCCTGTACCAAGATCACATTCGCTTGTCCACTGAAAGTCATCGCCTGACCGACATAACTGAACTCGAGAGGAAAAGAAGGCAGAGGTTGGAGAAACCAGCCAAGGAGGTACTGCGTCAATTGTTGCCGTGCGCCACGCGCCTGCAACTCGACGGTTCGCTCAAAATCTCCAACATCAATCACTCGTCGATCTTTGTTTGAAGAGATGGCTCGCAACGGCGGATTGCGCCATGCTCGTGAGCCGTTGACGACCTCCGCGTAAGAGTATCCAAAACCTCGAAACGTTTGTCCCGACCATTGTCTTCGAAATCTATCGGGCATCAAAAAATCGATCCCGACCTTGCCCGAGAGCTTCTTCTCTTTCTCGACCACCTTCTTCGGCGATTCAACGCTGACATATTTGACGAAATTTTTGAACCTGCCTGAAGTAGAGAGTGTTTGCACTTTACGCAAAGCCTCTTCACCACCGAGCGCGGCTCGAGCTTCTTTGATCAGCCTCGACGCCTGCTCGATCCTGGCCGCTTTTTCATCGCCCTTGTCATTAAGAGGTTTGATGTGAGCAGGGTCTTGCGTGCCGGCGCTTCCCTGACCCGCCGAGATCAGAGCAAAAGCCGCAATCAACACGCTCAACAATCTGTTGCTTCTCGTCGTCACCTCATTATTCTACTCATCTGACATCAATAAAAAAACGTTTGAGCGTAGCTGGTGAAACGCCCACCCAGTAGCCGAGTCTCAAAGCATACATCAAAAACATGGTCCGCCACACGCCATGCTTGAGCCAGCGCCGCGGCGAGACCGCAACCTGATCGTCGAGGACGACGACGCGCCCGATTTTTTTGATCTCATTGAAAAAGACGATGTCTTCCATCAAAGGGAGATCCTGATATCCTCCGACCGTTTCGAACGCCGGACGCCGGACGAAGATCGCTTGATCTCCGGTGGCGCTGTGAAACAGTCGTGTGCGTAAGTTAATCCCACATTCATTGACCTGCAATGAAAATGGAGCATCCGGCGGAAAATGAATTTGAAAACATCCGGCGACGATGCGGCCGTCCGGCAAAGCCCGGACGATCGATTCGACCGCGCTTTGCGGCAAGCGGACATCAGCGTGTAAAAACAACAGAACATCCCCGCGCGCCACGGCCGCACCGGCATTCATCTGCAAGCCGCGGCTTGCACGTCCGTATTCAACAATCCGGACTGAGCCGTGGCGACGAACTTCTTCGAGAGTCCGATCATGGCTTCCGCCATCGACAATGATGATTTCGACCCCGGAATTCCCCATCCAGAAATTTAACCCGGCAAGCGTCTCCGCAATCACTCGCTCTTCATTGAGCACCGGAACAATAATGCTCAAATGCAATTCCGGCTCGCGCGTAGTTGATTCCGATTGAACACGCTCCTCCCTCAAATTCTCTTCACCTCATGACAAAATTAGACCGCGTCGGCAAAAAATCTAGCGCTGATTGCGACTCATCGTCGCTGGCGAATATAATTCACTCGTCTTCTCCCCACAGAAAATAAATAATCACGAGAGCTTCTTAATTCATGTTCTATTTTATTCAGTAGCGTTTTATTCGTCATTATTTTGAGGAGCTGAGCCGGATGAAAAAAACTGTTCTTTCTCGCTTGACCAAACGAAGAGCCGAGCGCACGCGCTGGCGCCAAACCTTTGCCGCCATCCTGCGATCGGCGATGATCGAACCCCGTCAAATCGAGATCACTCACCAACGCATCGCAATCGCGAGTTTGCCGGGCGCATTTCAAGGATTCCGCATTGTGCAACTCTCAGACATCCATCACAGCCCTTTCCTGAGCGAAGAAGAGATCGTTGAGGCGGCGCACCGGGCCAACGAACTGAATCCTGATCTGATCGCGTTGACAGGAGACTATGTTTCACATTCCCGCAATTACATCCCGGGCTGCGCGCGAGCTCTCGGAACGTTGCGAGCGCGACACGGAGTCTATGCGGTACTCGGCAATCATGATCATTGGACCGATTGCGGAATGATGGCGGCAGCTCTCACCGAACAGGGAATTCGGGTTCTGTGCAACGAAAACGTACGCATCGAACTCGATCAATCTTACATTCGCCTCGCGGGAATCGATGATGTGATGGTCAAATGCGACGATCTGGCGACGGCCTTGCTGGGCACTCATCAGGATGAAACCCGCATCCTTCTCGCTCATAATCCGGTCATTATCCGCGAAGCAGCGCGGCTCGGCGTCGATCTGGTACTGTCAGGCCATACACACGGTGGGCAGATCAACTGGCGGCTACTGACAGGCCGCGAAGACCGTAAAACGGCGCGCTGGTTGCGCCGTCCCAACCGGCGACTCAAGGGCTCGATGCTGCGTGGACACGCCCAGCTCGGCTCGACTCAGCTCTACATCAATCGTGGCCTCGGAACGGTCGTCGTGCCATTACGTTACGGTTGCCCTCCCGAAATCACCATGATCGAACTGACCAGGTAACAAAAACCAGAAGTAAAGCAAAACACCAAGGGGAAAGGGCTACCAAGGTTCCAATCGAGGATCCTGCGCCGCTTCCCCTTTGCTCCTTTCGCTTTCCCGGCCGGCTGTCCCAAACCGCCAGGCAACCTATCACCAATTTCTGCATCTATGAAAGCCGGTAGGGGTGATTCAGGAATCAGAGAGTGCTTGAAAATATCCTTGAAGCCAGCAAATCATTCTGACTTGGGAGAGTTTAAGTATTGATTACTCCGCGCAAGAGGTCTATCCTTTAATGGTATCAGCCGACCCCTTAAGGTGGTGTTCAAGCGAAGCGAATTAGCCATGGAAAGCATCGGAATATTTCAAACCCGGATGAACTGGTCGGTAAGTTGGGTGAGCGGCAGGGTTTCATTCGGATTGGTTGTTCGATTACTCGCTTGTCGATGAGGTGATTCAATTCGTAATGCCCCTGAAAATGGTACCTGGACTGTAAGAGCTCAGCCATAGCTTCTTGGCCTGGTATCAACGAGCCTTACTTGAAATTGGTCGGAGGGATTTCAGCTCAGCCATTTCGCGATGGGAGGGCAGGGATAAGCATCGCCATGCCTGAACTAATCTCAACTGACTAATTGCTTTCAGCGTGATCGTCGCGTAGCAATGACAGCCGGTAGTTCATTTAAGGATTAGTATGTGCTGCGCCCGCGGACGGTACTCCGACGACACGCGAATGGTTTAATGGCGATCATCGGTTACCTCACCAACGTGACACGCCCAGGCGTCGAGGTAGTGTAATGATGAAACCAACAACTGTTCTACTCCTCAATCTCAATTCAACGTGTGAACTGAGTGGTACCTTACGTGGCATTCTCGAATCAACATCGAATGCTGAGATCTCTCTGCAACAGGAGACGATTCTCGACGGAAACCCGCTCAGTAATCGATCGAACAGTCTGCCCGAGGTAGTCTCTCGCGTCAGACCGGCCGTGATCTTTCTGGTCTCTTCCTGGAATTTCTTGAAACAGGCGAAGTCCCTCTTCCCTTCTTTGAGGCGTGAGCGCCCCGAATCGCCGGTGGTGGTCGTGTCCGATGCCGACGCTCCGGACGAGATGATCGATATGATCAAGCTCGGAGCGGCGGACTTTATTACTCCTCCGCTCAAACCTATTCAAATCTTGCCGCGTCTCTGGAAGCTGCTTGAGCAGACCTGCTGGGGCGAGACGCTCTCGCAGCGTTTGAGAGAGAGATTCAATGGATCAAAACAGTTGATCGGTGAAAGTCCGGCGTTCCTCTCGGCGGTGAGAAAGCTTCCGCTCGTCGCTCAGTGCGACGCCACCATTCTGATTTCAGGTGAGACGGGGACTGGTAAAGAGGTTTGCGCCCGCACTATTCATCAGCTCAGCCCGCGCGCCGACCGTCCATTCCTCGCGGTCAATTGTGGGGCGATTCCGGTGGAATTGGTTGAGAACGAACTGTTCGGTCACGAGCGCGGCGCTTATACCAATGCCGCATCATCCCAGATCGGACAGATTCAGGCGGCCGAGGGTGGGACGCTCTTTCTCGACGAGATCGACAGTTTGCCGCTTTTGGCTCAAGTCAAGCTCTTACGATTTCTTCAAGAGCGAGAATATAAGCCCCTTGGATCCGCCAAAGCACGGCGCGCCGATGTGCGGGTCATCACTGCCACCAACGTCAATGTCGAAAGAGCCGTCCAGGAGGGCAAGTTGCGCCAGGACCTCTATTATCGCCTCAATATCCTCCCGATCGTACTGCCGCCGTTACGCGAGCGCCAAGAAGATATCCCCTTGCTGGCAGCCAATTTTTTGACCAAGTACGCTTTCGAATTTAAAAAACCGGTGAACGGTTTCTTTCCGAATGCGCTGCAAAAACTCACGCTGCATGATTGGCCGGGGAATGTCCGCGAGTTGGAACATGTGGTGGCGCGCGCCGTCGCCTTGACCGAACACTCCATCTTGAGAGACACCGACATCGTTTTCACTAACGGATGTGAGCCTTCTTCATCCCCAAGCTCATTCCAGGAGATCAAAGCCAAGATGGTCGAGCAATTCGAGCGAACCTATTTACAGAGCCTGTTGATTGCGTATCAAGGCAACATCACCAAAGCCGCGGAAGCCGCACAAAAGAATCGCCGCGCCTTCTTTCAATTGCTGCGCAAATACGGAATCAACGCCTCAAATTTCCGGCATGATCGATAGCCATGACTCTTTCAACACATCGTCTTTCGACAAATTCCGATCAATTCCGATTCTCATACAAAACGGTCACCTTGACGAGAACATAGTAAATCAGATCCTCCATCCTCTCAGAGCCCAGTTCTTCGATCAGCACGGCAGGAACATCGACCTCATCCTTGCCATTCTCATAAGAAAGGAAGGCGCTGAAGCCATGGCGAGGGTGGCATTCCAAACTTATCTGCATACCTTTTGAATGCAGGGCGCTGATCTCCTCTTCCAGGCGGTCGAGGAAGTCTTTCAGTGTCTTGACGCCCGCACGCTCATGGTCCGGCGTCTCGGGCTCGATTGCCGGGAGTTGCAACTCGACCCGTCGAACGAAGAAATCGATCAGCTTCTTTTCATCCCAACCATCCCATCGGTCTTCCTCATTGCTATCGACATGCATGATATGGGTCAACCGCACCTGGTTTCTCTCATTGAGGAAGAGATTGACAAGAAAGCCTTCATCGCCCCGTTCATCTCTCAATTCCTGATCTTCGCCGGCGGACTCGGTTGAAGCGGTTGGTGGCAATTGTTGCAGCGGATTCGGCCTCGAATCGCGTGGTCGTTTGCCTGGCACGATCTTCATCTCCTTCAAAAAAAATGACTCCACCAACTTCACGTCTGTTGCTGGAGTCATCAATGACAGCTTTCACGATTCAGGCAAGACCACGATCGAACAGTGATCGAAAGGTCAGTCTAAAGAGCTTCTCTCAATGTCGCGATCGTGATCTTGCGTGAATCGATCTCGATATATCACTTAGGGAAAAATTTGAACGATCTTCTCATCCGAGTAACCAGCGATCGGTCCCGGCAATCCGGATGGGGTCGTGTAGGTCAATAACGCCACCATATCGTAGGCTCCGACCGTCAGCGAGTTCGGACCTGCGCCCGGGACCGCAACGTTGGCCAGTCCGGTATAGGTCCGCGTCGGAACGCCGCCCGGGAAGGTCAACGGCCCGGCCAGAACGCTCACGGGAGCCGCGAGGTAGACGTTTTCGGCCCCGGGGCCGATTGATTCGAACCGAACCTGGACATTGAAGGTACCGGCCATCAAGGGCACTGCCCCGCCGGAAATAGTCCAGTTAATGCCCACGGTGAAAGGGGTGCCGGCTTGGATAATCTCCGTCGGAGCCCCGCCGGGTTCAGTGATAATTGTCGGAGTAATAGTTCCACTGAGGCTCAATGGAGCTGAGGGTTGAAAACCAGGCATGATTATCTTCTCCTTCTGAAATGGTTGACTGAGTCTGCTGCTTGCAAGTAACTCGCGCTGAATCACCACAAACATCAGCAGATCGAGATTCAAAGAGGACGATTAGTTAGGCTGAGTTGCGTCAGATCTCTGACTTGCGAAATTGCCGCAAATTATTTAGACCTCGTGATGCTTTACCAAAATCGCTTACTCTTATCAACAATCTGCAAGGTCATTTATTAACGCTGAGGTAGATTGCAACCGACGTGCCATCTCAATTTTCAACATTTCAGCTGTTAAATCGCAGTCTGTCGCCAGCCTCAAGACCCGGCGACAGGATGAATTTGTCCACGGTTTATCCCTCTTTTCGAGTAACTCCTCTGTTTATTGGAGATTTGAGCAGGATAAATTTATCCTACCCCGACCCTGGCTTCCGACCATGGCCCCGACGATGGTCAAGAACGGTTGGGGAGCATCGATTTGGCTGAAGAAGCGATCAGTTAAGGTAAGTATTCCCTTTCGACTCTTCCGGGAAATCGTTTGTCTGGTCAGAAACATCCGCTGTCGTCTGCAATTGAACATCGGAAAATTTGCAACAATGTTTTGCAAACTCGTGATGTTGGCCACTGTGATGGGCCCCCAGCAGCAGGTGAAGCACGACATAAGTCGCTCCTGATCCCTGTTGTTCGGCTTCATCCATCAAATTTTTGAGCTTCTGTTCAAGAATTAAATTCATTGATCCCTCCATTCAGCGGCTCGATCGCCACGGGCAACTTTATTTTAGCCTCAACCTTGGCTTAATTGTTTTGGGAGATAGGAGGAGAATTCTTAACTGCCACTCGTAGCGTGATTTTCGCTAACTAATCCTAAAAATGCAACCCGGAGGAAATTTGTCAGGCCCGTCAAAATGTGCAAAAGAGACGAGAGCGAGCGAAAATCGCAAAATTTTCGCTCGCTCACACGTCATCTGAGATGAGAAAGTGGTTTCTACTGACGCTGGCGCACCGAACCGCTGATTGGTTTGCGATTGGTCTCGCCTGTAGTCAAGACGGGGATCCCTGCATCAACCTCGTTGTGGGGGCGCGGGATGATGTGAGTCGAGATAACTTCGCCGATTTTGGCGGCGGCGGCGGCGCCGACTTCGACTGCGGCCCGCACTGCGCCAACCTCGCCACGCACAATAACGCTGACCAAGCCCGCATCGATCTTCTCATAACCGATCAGGCGCACGTTGGCGGCCTTCACCATCGCGTCCGCCGCCTCGATCATCGCGACGAGTCCGCGGCATTCGATCATTCCTAGAGCTTCCATAAAATCCTCTCCAGTTGGTTTTCAAATGTGTCCCCATTGTAGATAAAGCTCGCCACCATGCGCAATACGGCTTTCGATTGATCGTTCCTCACTAATTTGGAAAAGATAGCGAAAGATACAAAACGAGCGGCAGAGGCGAAATCCTTAATTTAAAGAATTCCGCCTCTGCCGCTCGCCGTAACGATCTGCTAAAGGTCTATTAGAAGCTCAACCGCAGTCCGAACTGAATCTGGCGATTGGCGCCTAAACCAACCGTGCGTTCGACTGTGCGGTTAAGAATTCCCCAGGTTCCTCCTGCAGCGCCCTGAGTAAAGGCCTGGCCGGGGTTGAGCACATTCGCGACCGGAGTGCGTGCGCCGGTTGTGGCATTAACGTTGATGCAATAAAACTCGCCCGGAAGCGGCACGACCGAACTGCCGCAGATCGGGCTGTTGAGTGTTGCCGGTGGGTTAGCAAAATTGCTGATGTTGAAGATATTGAAGAACTCGGCACGGAACTCAATACGAGTCCGCTCGGTGATCGGGAACTTCTTGCCGAAGACCATATCAAACTGAGTGAAGCTGGGACCGTGAATGGCTCCGCGCTGCAAGTTTCCGAATTTACCCGGTTGCGGGAGCGCAAAGGCCGCCGGATTGAGAAACTGACGGTCCGATCCGACGAAAGGATCGCCAATCAAATCGGGGCGCCGCACGTTGCGCGTCCCGCCGCCGCCAGGCGTGTTGATGAGAGCGGTACGGCCCGCCGCGGGAACGCTGTAATAGTTGCCCGCCGCGTCAACATAGAGGACGTCAGGCCGCACGACCTGCACTTGAATTGGAAGTCCGCTGCGCGCGTTGACGATCGCACCAGCCTCCCACCCCTTCGCCAGCACTTTCGTCAAACCGGTAGATTTGCTGCCGAACGGCAGTTCATAAACCGCGCTGATATTGAAGGTGTGACGCACATCAAAAGTATTGAAGCCATTATCGTAATCGAAGTCTTCAATCCTTCGGGCGTTGTTGGCCGCCGTCAACGCCTCGTTCGATCCGGCGGTATTGCCGAAGCTGCGTCCGAAAGTGTACTGCGCATTGAGCACCAGCCCGGTGTTGAAGCGCCGTGCGAGCGACGTCTGGAGCGCGTTATAACTGTCGTGGCCGCCGCTCAATTTCACATCCACTTCGGCGAAAGGTTTGAGCACCGACCCATTGGGCTGGACCTTGTCGAACTCGCGGATGATGACGGCATTGCTGGCCGGGTTGGAGTTGGTCAAGACCTGGGTGATCTGGTTTGTAACACTACGCAGGAAGAGATTTCGTCCACGGCTGCCGACATAGGCCAGAGTCAACGCCATCTTGTAAGGTAATTCCTGCTGGATTGAGAAACTATAGCTGTAGATGCGCTCGGGCACCCGGTAAAGATCCTGAAAGTAAGCTCGCGGCTGATATTGCCGGTTATCAGGGTTGCCGTTGAAGTTCGCAATGACCTGAGGAATGTTGAGTGGGAAAGCATTCGTCACATTGCTCAGGGTCGAGCTGATGCGGTCCGATTCGATCGGCTGAATCTGATCCTCGACCTGTCCCGGCCCATAATTGATGCCGAAGCCGGCGCGAATGACAGTCTTGCCCCCGCCGAAATAGCCGCTCTTGTTCGGGAACGGCGACCAGGCCACCGACAGGCGCGGCGCAAAATTGGTCTTGAGGGCTTTATAGACCGTCGTGTCCGAAGGCAAGATCACTCCCCTCGTCGCGTCGAAGACGACCTGCCGATTCTTGTCCTCGCGCAACGGAGTGTAATATTCGTAGCGCAAGCCATAATTGAAGGTCAGGTTCGGACGGATCTTCCATTCGTCCTGTGCGTAGCCAATATAGAACTCTTCTTTGGCAAAGCGCTCGCCAGTAGCCCCGTTATTAAACGGGCTCGGCGCGCTCACATCGCCGAGGTACTGGACAGTCGCCGCCGTGTTAGTGAGGAACGAATTGAGGTTCGAGTAGGTGTAAGTCGTGCCGCCCAGCCGGTCCGTATACATCCGTAAGACCCGAATCTCGCCGCCGAACTTAAAGGCATGGTTGCCTCGTAACCAGCTCAGATTATCGATGAAACTGATGGTGTAAGGTGTGTATGGCGCGCCGCGCCCGTTGGTCGCGCTGTTGGCGCGAACCAGACCGCCCGGAATCGAGATGCCGGAGGAGCTTCCCTGGCCGGCAATTCCGGTGTTCGCCACGCTGCCGTTGATATTGATCGTTACCGCCGAGAGGTCGATTCCGTTGACCGTCGGGGCGAGACCGACGACGCGCGTATAGGCGCTGTTGTACCCAACTTTGAACTCATTGATCTTGTTCTGGCCGATCGTCGATTGCCACGCAATAATTCCATTCTGTGGAACGGCCTTGACGATGGCGCGGCTGCCGGAGACGTTCTGCGGCTGATCGTTGCTGCCCTGGTCGCGGAAGAAGCGGGTATAGATCGAGTTCTTTTCATTAACCTTGTAGTCAAGGCGGATTGAACCGGCATTTTCATTGACGGGATTGCTCGCCTGCAATTGCGCAATGTCGAAATCCGGGCTGCCCGAAACGCCGGTCAAAATGACCGCGCCCGGACCACGGAACGCCGCCGGACATAAAGCTCTGATGGTGGGATCGGTCGCCCGCCCGCATGCGGTCGCGCTCGGCACGGCTTCAACGAAGTTGATGCCGGAGCGCAGGCGGTACCCCTCGTAGCTACCGAAGAAGAAGAACTTGTCTTTGACGATCGGGCCGCCGAACGACGCGCCGAACTGATTGAGTTTGAGCGGCGACTTGCTGGCGCGGTCAAACCAGTTTCGCGCGTCAAGGGCATCGTTCCGCAAAAACTCAAAGACCGAGCCGTGGTAAGAATTCGAGCCGGATTTGGTGACGACGCTGATTTGACCGCCGGTGCCGGTGCCGTACTCCGCAGGATAGCTATTGGAATCGACGCGGAACTCCTGGACATTTTCGAGCGATGATTGGAGGCGGAACGGAGAAGGGATCTCACCGTTCAAGTTGCCCGGACTGGCGTCGATGATCGCGGTGCCTTCGACGCCGTCATAGCGAATCATATTCTGCTCGACCGCGCGACCGCTGAAACGGATATCGCTAAATGTGCCCGAACCGCTGTTGAGCGCGCCGGGAGCTTGAAGATAGAGCTGAGAAAGCTGACGCCCGTTGAGCGGCAGACTTTCAACTTCGCGCTGATTGACGTTCGCGCCCATCCGCGCCGAAGACGTGTCCAGCGCCGCCTCTGCATTGCCGACAATCGTAATTGATTCGCTGGTGCCGACAGGTTTGAGCTCGGCGTCAAGGTCCAGTTCCTGACCGACCACGAGCTCGAGGTTGGTGAAATCGGTCTTGGTGAATCCGTTGGCCGCCACCGAAACCGTGTAAGATGACGGTTTGAGGCCGGTGACGAGAAAGCGTCCTTCAGCATTGGTTGTCGCTGTGCGCGTGTCGCCCGTCCGCTCGTTGCGAATGGTAATCGTCGCGCCCGCGATGATGGCGTTCGATTGATCGCGCACCGTGCCCACGATGCGCGCCTGATCGACTTGCGCCAGCGCTACTAATTGCAGGCCCAGTAGCATGGTCAGGGCAAACATTAGACTGCCTAAGCGGAAAAACCGCTTGTTCATTGGTTTCAGCATAATTGCTCCTTGCTCCTCCTAGAGTCGTTAAAGTTCGTGTAGATGCTGATCTCCGGTCTCATCCCGCTTAGCCGATAAAAAACAATCTGGTATTTTGAGTCTTTGTGCGTTGAACAGGCCGATTCTCAATCCGGAACGAACATGTAGGGAGGGTTGTTGTCCGGTGAGTGATTACTTTGTTCATTAAATCGGCGCGTCAGATTTATTTAGATATTGCGCCAAAGCCCCAGTATTGATTTGAATGTGAAATTGACTGGTCGCAATGAATATCTAATTTAGCAGGCAGGTGTTAAATGCGGGTAAGACAGAGATCAAGTCTTTGTAAACTATCGCCGGTTCATCCCGAAATACCTGTCATTAAAGGAAAAGATCGTTTATTTATTTGCAGATCGACAAGCCATGAGCAATGATAAAATCAATTTTATTTGCGGTTATCGGATTGTCTTAAGGCAGGTCAGTTAGCAACTGAAGGGTTGAATCGTCGGAAAGCGTATGGAGTCTCAAAACAATCATGGGCGGTCGTCGTCAATCACTATTCTGAATCTCTCAAAGAAGCTCGGTGGGCAGGACGTCCTGACCGATGTCAGTTTCGATATTGCCGCGGGCGAAGTGCTGGTCGTGCTGGGGCCATCAGGAAGCGGAAAGACGACGCTGCTGCGTATCATCGCCGGGCTCGAACAACCCGATGGAGGCCACATCCAGCTGCACGGCCAGGCCGCGCAAACCCTGCCGCCGCAGAAACGTGAACTGGGCGTCGTATTCCAGGAACATGCCCTCTTTCAACATAAAACCGTCGAACAAAACATTGCCTTCGGGCTCGAGACGCGCAAACGTGGAAAGACGGAGATCCAAAGAACTGTCGATGAGATGTTGAGCCTCGTCAATCTGCGCGAGCACCGCCAAAAGTACCCGTCACAGCTCTCGGGTGGACAACGACAACGAGTTGCGCTCGCTCGGGCGCTGGCCTTCAAACCCGAGGCCATGCTCTTTGACGAACCGTTTAGCGCACTGGATGCGGTAACGCGATTGGAATTGAGGCGCGAAGTACGCACGCTCTTGCGGGAGATGAATATCCCCGCTCTCTTCATCACGCACGATCAGGAAGAGGCATTGGAGCTGGCCGATCGAATTATCGTGCTCAATCAGGGGAAGATCGAACAGATCGGCACTCCTTTCGATGTCTATAATCGTCCAGGTAATGAATTTGTCGCGACATTTCTCGGAGCGGCCAATGTCCTGCTCGGCCGATGGAGCGAAGGAAAGGTAATTTTGGGAAGGATCAGGCTCAAACCTCCTCCCGATGCGCCGTTGCTTTCGGAACGCCAGCCAGTCAAAATCATCTTTCGTCCGGAAGACGTGATTCTCAATTTTCAAACGCAACTTTTGGATACGCCCTATGTGCTCGGCCGCGCGATAATCGAAGATATCTCTTATATCGGCCACAGCGAGAGATTGGTTGCGCGGCTGATGCTCTGGACGCCGCAGGGGGTCGAGGCTGTCTCCAATCCCCAGATGCTCGCCCCTCTCTCTCTGATCGACGATACATTGGCTGACGGCTTTCCGATCGCCATCACGCGCAATAAATGGGACGCCAACGAAATGGAGCTCTCCGCCGGCGATACGATCGTGATTGGATTGAAAGGTTATCGCTTGCTGCCCCATTATCCGTTACGCAGCGAGTCGGGCACCAAGACTTTCCACTCATAGCGGGCGTCCGGCAGAGAAGCTGAATTATTCCGTTGACTCGATTTTACGGATAAGGTATAAATCCTAGTATTAAAGTAGGAATTCAAAATGAACGTTTCAACCAAGAGCGAATACGGATTACGAGCATTGATCTACCTGGCGGCAAACAACGCTGAGAGTGGTGGAGCGGCTATTCCTGCTCGTGAGATCGCAGAGAAGTGGAGCGTTCCGGTCAAATATCTTGAACAGATTCTAAAGACGCTCAAAGAGACAGGCATTGTGACGAGCCAGGTTGGAATCGGAGGCGGATACCGGTTGGCGAGACCAGCGACATTGATCACAACCGGCGAGGTCATCAGAATTCTCGATGGTCGGATCTCGCCGATGGGATGTGTCAGTTCTTACGATTATGAGCCCTGTGAGTTTGAGAATGCCTGTGGTTTAAAAATGCTCTGGGCCAGAGCTCGTGCCGCGCTGGTTGGTGTCCTCGATCAAACGACGATTGCGGATCTGTGTATCGAGGCTGACCGCCAAAGAGGCGGCGGCCTTAAATCTTCATCCGGTCATCAGTAATCTCCCTCAATAAGCTGTTCTTCATTCGCCCGATCGGGGTTATTTGTTTATCAAGCTCCCGCATTTATCGCAGTAAATATCATTTTACTTCAATCTGGGTAATTCATTCTGGAGGCCGTTCCGGATGTGTACCGAAGTTATGAGACGAAACACGCGAATTGCGGTGACCAAGTGCTTGTTGTTGTCCTCTCTTTTATCGTCAATGGTGAGCTGTGGCGGATCTATCAGCGACCACGGAAGAAAAGTGACCTTGATTCTGGGCGCCTATACGACGCCGCGTGAAGCCTATACCAAAGCAATCATCCCTGAATTCAAGAGGTATTGGCAGCAAAAGACCGGTCGCGAGGTTGAATTTCAAGAGTCGTATCAAGGCAGCGGCGCGCAATCGCGGGCAATCATCAGCGGATTTGAAGCCGATATTGCCGCGCTCTCACTGGAAGGTGACGTCGATCGAATAGTCAAATCGGGATTGATCCAACACGATTGGAGAGCCAACGAATATCACGGCATTGTCACTACTTCAATCGTCGTCATCGCCGTCAGGCCGGGCAATCCCTTGGGCATTCGCGACTGGAGCGATCTGACCAGGCAAGGATTGAGGCTGTTGACGCCTGATCCGAAGACCTCAGGCGGCGCACAGTGGAATATTGCAGCGATTTATGGCGCCGCCCTGCGCGGCTATACGGATGCGGGAAAGGACGATCCGACGGCGGCCAAGGAGTTCCTCAAGCGCGTGCTGGTCAATGTCTCGATTATGGATAAAGGCGCACGCGAATCCATCATCAATTTCGAGAAAGGCGTCGGCGACGCGGCGATCACCTACGAGAATGAAGTTTTAGTCGGCCGCCAGGCCGGACAAAAATATGATTATGCCGTTCCACATTCAACCATCTTGATCGAAAATCCCGTCGCCCTGGTGGACAAGTATGTGGATAAACACGGGGTCCGCGAAGCCGCCGAAGCTTTCGTCCAATTCTTATTGACGAAGGAGGCGCAAGAGGTCTTCGCCAGATACGGATTACGACCGGTTGAAGAGGAAGCGGCCAGGGGCGCGGGCGCGCAATTTCCGCCGGTGAAGGACCTCTGGAAGATCGATTTTTTAGGCGGGTGGTCACAGGTCACGGTCAACCTCTTCGGCCCGGCCGGGGCCTATTCTAGAAGCTTCGAAGAATTACACACAGCACAATGAACTCGACGCCAATACCAATTGGAGGAGCGGACTTGCCGGCTTCGTCCCCTGCCATTCGTCCCTGGGGCCGGTGGGGTTTGCGTGTGGTGGGGATCGTCTGGTTGGGACTGATCATCGTTCTTCCGCTCTCTGCCCTGCTGGAGCATGGACTGCATGATGGGGTCTCGGCGCTTTTCCGGGAGATCGCCAATCCAATCGCTTTTGCGGCATTGAAGCTGACACTGCTGACGGCGGTCGTGATGGCGGTCATCAATACGGTGATGGGAACGCTGACGGCATATGTCCTGGTCCGCTATCGGTTCTTCGGCAGCAAATTGCTCAACAGCCTGATTGATCTGCCGTTTGCCATTCCGACACTGGTCACCGGCATCATGTTGGTCGTGCTGTATGGACCGCAAAGAACACTGGGGGCCTGGTTGGCGGCGCGCGGTATTCAGGTCATCTTCGCTCAACCCGGCATCGTGCTGGCGCTGCTCTTTGTGACCTATCCGTTCGTCATTCGCACGGTACAACCGGTCCTCATGGAGATCGACCAATCACAGGAAGAAGCCGCCTGGACGCTGGGCGCATCGCCGTGGCGGACGTTCTTTGAAATCACGTTGCCGGCGATTACGCCCGCCATTCTGACCGGCGCGCTACTGAGCTTTGCGCGCGCGCTCGGCGAATTCGGCTCGATCGTCATCGTCGCGGGCAATATTCCGCGCAGCACACTGACGGCGCCGGTCTACATCTTCGGACAGATCGAATCGCAGAATCAGCGCGGCGCCGGCGCCATCTCGGTAGTGTTGCTCGCACTGTCATTCGCCCTCATGCTCTTTGTCGATTGGGTCCAGGAACGGAGAGGAAAAAATCATGTCTCAGGTTGAGACCGGTGACAAGACTCAAATCGCGACGGCTCCGCGCTCGCGGGTGGTGCGTCCCACCGGAGCAGCATGGATCCTGGTCATCATTGTGGTTCTCTATGCTGCCGTCTTGTTGGGTGGGCCGTTGCTCGCGATTATCTGGGGCGCCGCATCGTCAGGGCTCAAGGCGATGGTCCGTGAGTTGACCTCTGCCGAGGCGATCAATGCGCTGAAGTTGACGATCATTCTCAGTCTCAGCGCGACGATCATCAATACTGTCTTCGGTCTCATCCTCGCGCTGGTGCTGGCGCGAGATGATTTCAAAGGTAAGCGCATCGTCAACGGATTGATCGATCTGCCGTTCGCCGTCTCACCGGTCATCGCCGGATTTATGCTCATGCTGTTGTTTGGTCGCCAGGGCTGGTTTACCGCAACCATCGACGCGCTCAACGTGAGGGTCGTCTTTGCATTGCCGGGCATGCTCCTGGCAACGATCTTTATTTCATCTCCCTTTGTCGTACGGGAAGTATTGCCGGTCCTCAGACACCTGGGAGAGGATCAAGAGAAAGTGGCTTATACGATGGGCGCCGGCTACTGGCGGACCTTCCGGCAAATCACCCTCTCCAATATTCGCTGGGGCCTGCTCTACGGCATTTTGCTGACATTCTCTCGCGCATTGGGCGAATTCGGCGCGGTCCTCGTCGTTGGAGGCGGAGTGACTCGACTGACAGAGACCTCGACCTTGTTTATCTATCGGGCGCTGGATGATCGCAACGAGGTCGGAGCTTATGCGATGGCGCTGATCCTGGCGATTATCTCATTCAGCTTGTTGCTGGTCATGGAATACGCCAGAAAGCATTCTCGGAAGGATTAATGAGAGAACAGTCGTCAGAGGACGACTTGACAGACTCCTCCACATCTCCCTTCTCTTCTTGCGTCAAGAAGAGTGTGACATTCGTCAGAGCAAAAATAACCATCCCAGTTCGAGGGGGAAGAACAAATGAACCAGCTAGTAACCATCGGAAACCTCTCCGCCGTCGATTTCGTGCGCGAGCAACAATTGAACAATGCAATTCTGAGGGGCGATGCCACAATTGATCCGAATCATTACCTGTCTATTTTCGACAGGTTCTATGCCGACGATGTGGTGATTGCCGAAGCCGCTCACGCCATTCCCGTACATGGAAAGAAGGAGAACCGGGAACGCCTCGAAAGTTTTATCGGCCTCATTCAGATCATCTTTGAGGTGGGGGGATATGAGATCGACCATTTGCGATTGGCCGATAGCCATGTCGAAGACGGCGCTTGCGTTTCACACTGGGAGATCGGATTCTGCGACCCGCAGGGCGATTGGAGGGTCATCAGCAGAAAGATCAGGCGGGTGTGGAGCGCGGGAAAAGTAGTCGTTGAGTCGTGGTCGGGTGATCTTCGCAATGTAGACAGCGAAAACGTTTGGTCCGCAGATCCAGAAAGACCCGACGACTGAAGACCGGCAGATGGCGCAGGCGAAGCGTCTCGTCGTAACAGCAAAATTCGGTGGCGCGCTTGCCGCATTTGTGACAGGCCACGTAGTCGGCCCTGTTCTCGATTTGAATCACGATCTCGCGCGCATCGATCTCGGCATTCAAAACCTCAATGCCCGGAAGGTTCAAGAGCTGCTCGATAAACCGTAACTGCTCTTTTCCGACCGATCCGATCGATTCCTTCGATTCAGCACAGGCTGAGCTGCAATAGATTTTCCAGTCCGGACCAATTATTTGATTCTCCGGCGAG